>Ga0315900_10007686_pt1 | contig 14066 bp, 14 predicted proteins | sample LakEriMetagenome_FD_203521 | JGI IMG/M metagenome (GOLD analysis project Ga0315900, IMG submission 203521) | Freshwater fungal communities from buoy surface, Lake Erie, Ohio, United States - Buoy 12 MA114 | ecosystem: Environmental > Aquatic > Freshwater > Lake > Lake biofilm | place: USA: Lake...
TCCGCGCTTCACATCCATGACCACCGGGATGTCCGCCGGGATTTTCTTCAAAATCTGCTCCAGCATGCGCATGCCCCGCCAGCCAAGCGCCTCAAAATAAGCCGAGTTCGGCTTGAAGGCCGCCGCAAACGGCGCCGTCTGCGCGATCACGTTGAGAATCCATTGCTTCGTCGATTCTTCCGCGTTTTCAGCGCGCACATCGAGCCCCACGCAGAGGTTCGAGCCCGTTTTGGCGATGCGTTGTTCAAGCTTGTCGAGAAAAGTCATGCGCCGCCCACATGGCACGGCTTTTCTCTCCCGCCAAATCGAAGATTTGACGCTGCCCCGGCCCCCAGCCATTCTGCGGCTGAGATGAGCCAAGAATCCGCCATCAAGCCCCTCGTGGGCATCATCATGGGCTCCAGTTCCGACTGGCCCACCATGCAAAACGCCGCCCAGGTGTTGAAAGACTTTGGCGTGCCCTTTGAAAAGAAGGTCGTCAGCGCGCACCGCACGCCGCAGCTTCTTTACGATTACGCCACCACCGCTTCCCAGCGTGGCCTGAAGTGCATCATCGCCGGCGCTGGCGGTGCCGCGCATCTGCCCGGCATGACCGCCAGCATGACGACCATCCCCGTGCTCGGCGTTCCGGTGCAAAGTCGTGCCCTCAGCGGCATGGACAGCCTTTATTCCATCGTGCAGATGCCGGGCGGCATCCCGGTGGCCACCTTTGCCATCGGCAATGCGGGAGCGCTCAACGCCGGTCTCTTCGCCGTTTCGATGCTGGCGAACGAGAATCCCGATCTAGCCGCCAAGCTAAAATCCTTCCGCGAACGCCAGACGCAGAACGTGCTCGAAAGCCAGAACGACCTCGAAATCGAAGCGAAAGCATGATGTTCCCGCCTCCTTCGACGATCGGAGTCCTCGGCGGCGGTCAGCTCGGGCGCATGCTCGCCCTCGAAGCACGCCGCGCCGGTCATCGCATCGCCATTTTCACCGATGAACCGCAGGGCTGTCCTGCCGGCCAGTTCGCCGACATCGAGATCAACGCCGCCTACGACGACAGCGCATCCCTGAACCGTTTTTTGCAGCAGGTTGATGTCGTCACCGCCGAGTTTGAAAACATCCCCGCCTCGTGTTTGCAGGCCGTCGAGTCCATCAAACCGCTGCGCCCCGGCTCGAAGGCCATCTTCACCACGCAGCACCGCGAGCGTGAGAAAAACTTCCTGCGCGACCAAGGCATCGCCTGCGCGCCATTTCGCGTTGTCGATGATTTGAGCGGCCTCGAAGCCGCCGTGGCCGAACTCGGCCGTCCCTGCGTGATCAAAACAGCGGCTTTCGGTTACGACGGCAAAGGCCAGTGCAAAGTCACCGCCGAAACCAACCTCGCCGAAGCCTGGAAAGGCTTCGAAGGCCAGCGAGCTGTCGTCGAGCACTGGGTCAGCTTCGTGTGCGAGGTCTCCGTCGTCGGCGCACGCGGCATCGACGGCAGCATGGCCACGCATGGCTGCGTCGAGAACCAGCACACGCATCACATCCTTGATGTCACCATCGCTCCCGCCCGCGTGGAGCCGGAGATCATCGCCCAAGCCGTTGAACTCTGGAAAGCCGTCGCCGAAGGGCTCGATTACATCGGCACCATGGCTGTTGAGATGTTTGTCACCGCCGATGGCAGGGTCATCGTCAACGAAATCGCCCCGCGACCGCACAACAGCGGCCACTACACGATCGACGCCTGCGTCACGAACCAGTTCCAGCAGCAGCAGCGCGCTGTGTGCGGCCTCCCGCTAGGCGACGCCTCCCAGCACACGCCAGCCGTCATGATCAACCTGCTCGGCGACATCTGGCCCGCCCCGCTCGTCCATCCCGACTGGTCGCCCGTGCTCAATCACCCGCGCGCCAAGCTCCATCTCTACGGCAAACGCGAAGCCCGCGCCCGACGCAAGATGGGCCACTTCACCGTTCTCGGCGACACGATTGATCAAGCGCTCAGCGACGCGCTCGCGATTCGGAAAGCGCTGGGGATCGGCTGAGCCGCAAGAATCATCACTCGGCCCAAGCATCGCGGAGGAGGCGCAGGAAATTGCCGTGCATGATGTTGGCGATGTCCTCGTCCTTGTAGCCACGTTTTTGGAGCATGGCGGGGATGCGGGCGAGATCTGCGATGGTGTCGAGGTCCTCGGGAGTCTGCTCGATGCCGTAGCCACCGTCGAGATCGGTGCCGATGCCGCTGTGCAGGGCATTTCCGGCGAGCTGGCAGACGTGATCGATGTGATCGCAGATGACTTCGAGTTTCAGGCCGGTCTCCTGCGGCGTGGTTTGGCCGCGAGTCCAGCCGGGAATCATCATCCAGGCGTCGAGCGCGGCGCCGATGACGGCTCCGCGTTCGATGAGCGCCTTGATCTGCTCGTCGCTAAACTGACGCGGGTCGGGAACAAGGGCACGGCAGTTGCTGTGGCTGGCCCAGACGGTGCCGTGGTGGATTTCGAGAGCCTGCCAGAAGCATTCGTCGCTCAAATGAGTGACATCGAGGATCATGCCGAGGCGGTCCATCTCCTGAATGAGTTCTTTGCCACCTGCGGGCAGCGGACCGACCTGATCGTGGCCCAGTGCGTAACGACAAACACCGTAATGCGCGGGACCCATGGCGCGAAGTCCCTGCTCCCAGGCGTCTTCAAGGTGGCCGACGGTGCGGATGGAGTCGGCGCCTTCAAGGCTGAGGATGTAACCGATGGGCTTGGTGTCGTCAGGAATGCTGGTGTTGCTCCACAACGCGATCATTTCATCGAGTTCACGCAGATTGGTGATCTGTCGCATCTGGCCGTCCTCCTCCATGGCACGATACCAGGCGAGCTGGCCCTGCGTCTCGGCCCAGGCCTGCTCGGGAGACATCCAGTTGGCGATGGGCGACACGCCGGGCATGCAGCCGGCGAGCTGGGTGGCGACGCAAATGCCGACCTTGCCTTTGCGCATTTCGGGAAACGCCGTGGTGCCACCGGCGCGGCCTTTGCCGGGCATGCCGGCCTCACGACGACGAATCTCATGAACGGGAAGGCGCAGATCGCGGTTGAATCCGCCAAGGGCGTTCAGACTGAGGTCGAGGTGGGCGTCGAAGGTGAGCATGGCGATGAAATGACGAAACCAGAGCCGGGCGAAGCGAGACAGACGACTGAAAGGAACCCCGCAGGGGTGAATGAAAATGAATCAATGAGGAATGAAGCATTCCTCTACGCTGATTCATTCATGCGTCATTCAAAGCGGTAACCCGCGCCGTGAACGGTGCGGATGATGCGCGGCTGGGACGGATCTTTTTCGATGCGTTTGCGAAGCTGCGAGATGTGCTGGTCCAGAGCGCGGCTCTCAGGGAAGTAATCGACGCCCCAGACCTCGTCTGCGAGGGTGTTGCGGTCGATGACCTTGCCACGGCGTTCGAAAAGGAGGCGCAGGACCTTCACATCTCGTGGACTGAGCTGTATTTCGTTCTTCTCGCGGTAAGCGCGCAGCTCAGTGGGCACGATGCGGAGATCGTCCATGGTGAAGTCGTCGTCCGACCTGCCGCCACCGCGGGAAGCTGTGCGGCGGAGGATGGCGCGGATGCGGGCGATGATCTCCTTCACGCCGAAGGGCTTCGTCATGTAGTCGTCGGCGCCGAGTTCGAGTCCGAGCACGGTGTCGATTTCCTCGGATTTGGCTGTGAGGAATAGGATGGGCACTTTTTCGTCCTGCTTGCGGATCTGCTTGCAGACCTCGTAGCCGTTGAGCCCGGGCATCATGACGTCTAGGCAGACGAAGTCGGGGTTTTCGGCGCGGAAGAAGTCCACGGCCTGCAGACCGTCGCTGGCGGCAATGACTTCGTAGCCTTCCATGGTAAGCACCTCGCGCAGGGCGTCGCGCGTGTGGTCGTCGTCTTCGGCAATGAGGATCTTGGTCATGGTATGTTCGGGAGGGTGAGGATGAAGCGCGCGCCGTCGCGGTAATTCGGACACACCGTCAGTGAGCCGCGGTGCAATTGTGCCAGTTCACGGGAGATGGTCAATCCAATGCCGGTGCCGCTGACACCTTCGGAGAGGTCGGAGCGGAGGCGCTCGAAGGGCTCGAAAATGGTACGGCGCTTGCCGGGAGGAATGCCAGGGCCGCGGTCTTCGACAATAATGCGCGCATTGTGCTCGTCATGTTCGGTGTGGATGGCGATCCATTTGCCAGAGTTGCCGTATTTTTCGACGTTGGAGATGAGATTGCCGAGGATTTGCTCGATGGCATCTGGGTCGGCGCTGATGGCTTGCGGCCCGTTGAGGGAGGTGACGATCTCGAAGCCCTTGTTTTCGAGAAGCGGCTTCCAGAACTCGACGACGCGGGAGACATTTTCATCCAACGCGATGGATTTGGGCTGGATGGTGAGCTTGTCGCGCTGCTGGCGGGCGTAGTTGAGCACGTTTTGGATCAGGCGGTCGAGGCGGGATGTTTCCGCCTCGACGACACCAAGCTGGCGTTTCGCGATGCTGTCGCCCTGGGACTCGGCTCGATGAGCGGCCATCTCCGCGTAGAGCCGGATGTTGGTGAGCGGGGTTTTGAGCTCATGGGAGATTTGATTGACGAAAGTCACGCGCTGCTGCGCGACGCGGATCTCGCTGGCGCTTTCGTGGAAGTAGAGCCAGCCGACGACGAAGACGAGCACGATGCCGGAACTGACGCCGAGAATGATGGGAAAGAGGTAGGGCTTCGGGAATTCCTCGTTCGCGGGAGTGTAGGCCATCTCCCACTGCGACAGCGGCTCGGAGCATGCGCGGTGCGCGGCCGGCGGCCCCTCGGAACCGGACAGCTTTTTCCCCCACTGGTGCAGCGGGATGCCTTTGACCGTGGTGAGCATCATGCGGCCGGGCGGAGTGGCCAGTCCGGGCTGGGGAAGCCGCTGAAAAAGAGATTTCATCAGCATCTGCGGGTTCATCATCGCGCAACTAAGGCTGCCATCCGCAAAACGATGCCAGTAGATGAAGATGGAGTCCCCCACATGCCACCCGCTCCAGGTGCTCGGAGTTCCCGACTGCGCCGGCCGGTCGTCGATGTGGTAGCCGTGCATTTTCAAATACGTCATCCATTCGGAGAAGCGTTGCTTGGACGATGCGGACACGGGTGACTGGATGCGCTGGAAGGGCGGGCCTCCGTCATCGAACAGCGCGATTGATTGCGGCATGCTGTCAGGGCTGTGCGTGGCTTCGAGGATGGATTTGACCCGTTCCTCAGCCTTGAAGCCTTCTTTGAGCTTTAAAGGTGCCTTGCCCGCAAAAACCTCCACAGGTGCGCCTGCGCCTTCCGTGGCCCAGGTTTCGGAGATCCAAGGGTGTGCGGCCAGCCGCTGGGCCATCAGACGTGCCGAGCCGATATTTTGCGCACCCCAGGTGTCCAGCCGGTCAGTGAGCTGCCGCATGTCGTGCAGCAGGTGATGGTCCGCCGAGCTCAGACGCTCGGCCAGCACCGCCTGCATGGAGGCGTCCGTGCGCTTTTCGGCGTCCCGGATGAGGTAGGTGCCAAGCCACGCCAACAGAGCCAATGGCAGGACCACCAGGATGATGAACAGAATCGTGGAGCGGCGTTGGAGCATGCGCGGAGACTCATAATTTAGCCCCGCCACCTATTTGGTCATCCGAAATTTATAAAAACCATAAAAAAGACCGGGGTGAGCCTTTTGTGACTCGCCCCGGTGACTTTGCAGGTGTTTCCAACAGCCAGAAGGACAACGACCAATTTGAGAAAGCTTCGATTTAGGAATCGCGACCGCAGCCCCGATGCTCAAATCTGCTGCTATTGTGTCACAGCCCAGAATGAATGCGTCAGCCGCTTGTGAGCAGGTTGTAAGGAGAATGTAAATCGGGATTTGGTGCCCTACACTCAACGTCGCACCGCGTTCCAAGCGGCACGGAACGGCCATGAGAGGGCGAGAAACACCCCGCCCACCACTCCGGCAACCAATTCCGCTGGAAGCAGAAACAGACGCAGGACCGGCCGCAGCACGGATTTCACCCCCTGGTTCTTCTCATAGGCCAGATGAAGAAGCATGATGGCGATGATGCCGGTGAACTTCACCGCCTTGGCGATGTGATAATGCCCGTCCGCGCCGCTGACGAGGCTGAAGCCACCCAGCTCGACAACCTGCCTCACACTGTGATCCCAGTAGAGCTCCAGGCCGAGCAGCAAGCCGACAAAACCGACCAGCAGGAACGCTGTGTGCTCCAGCCATGGCTGTCTTTCCAGCAGCTTGATGCAGTAGCCCGCCACCAGCCGCAGGGTGATGATGCCCAGCGTCACGCCGACATAGACGAGCACCTTGCTGTCGCGGGCGAACGCCACGGCAGCCACCACGTTGTCAAAGCTGAGGCTCAGATCGAGAAACGCGATCATCGCGATGGTGGAGGCAAAACTGTGATGACTGACGTTCACCACACCTCCTTCCTCCGGGGCAGCCTCCTTCTGCTCGGCAAAATGAGCGCACATCAGCCACACGAGGTAGAGAGAGCCGCCGAGCATCAGCCAGTGGTTCCCCATGATGTAACCGGCGGTGAAGAGCGCCACGATCCGAAAGCCGTAGGCTCCCGCGTAACCGATGGTCATCGCGGTCTTCCGCTGCTTCTCGTCGAGATGAGAGGCCATCGCGGCGATGGCCAGGGCGTTGTCCACTGAGAGCAGCCCCTCGATGAGCACCAGGGCGAGGATGACGGGTATGCCGTCCTTGACTGTCTGCCAAAGGTCGGCGGCGGCGAGAATATCGAGGGCAATCATCAGGAAGCGTGAGCTTATGAATACGAGGATTCCACGCGCTTCGCCACGTCTTTGTAGCCGTAGTCGGCATTGTAGATTTCCTTGAGCGCGTCCAGGCTCGCGCTTCGGTCGCCCATTTTTTCGAGCACGTTCGCCAGTTCGTAGAGGACTTCCTTTTTGACCGCGTCCATGACGACGAGTTCCTTCGCAGCCTCCATGAGGGAGGTCTTGGCGAGGTCGTTCATGTTTTTGCGCTCGAAACAGCGGCCGAGCAGGAGGATCGCCTTGATGCGCATGTTCGGGTTCGACTTCGCCTGCTGCAGCTCGGGGATCGCCTCGGTGTACATGCCGGCGTTGAAATAGGCCTGGCCCAGCTCGTAGCGCAGCGTCTTGTCCGTCGGATTGCGGTCCACACGGCCTTTGGCCTCGTTGATGACCACCGAGGAGCGCTGGCGGCGGATTTCAGCCACCTGGGCGCGTTTTTCCTCAATGTCCGGCGCGTCCGGGTTGGACTCGATCTCGCGTTCGTAGTCGGCGATCTGCTGCTCCTGCACCTTGTCGCGCATGATCTCCACCTTGCGCTGCAGCGCCACGTCACCCGGATTCAGGGTGTTGAGCGCGTAGTCGTAAAACATCAGCGCGTTGTCGATCTGCCCCAGGCGCTCGTAAAGATCGGCCATGCGCTTGACGATGACAATGTTCGTCTGGTCGGCGTTGTACTGCTCGATAGTCTCGGCCAGAAACTGCTCCATCTGCTCTTGGGTCATGCCCTGGCGGTTGAGCATCTCGAGTTTCGCTGCCTCTCCCGAATCCTTCATCGCGCTCTTGAAGTTACCGCCCTTGTCGGCGGCGTCCCAGCCCTGGCGCAGGATGGAGGTGCGCGCGGCGGCGTCCTTCTCGCCCTTGGCGGCGTCCATGTCGCGCGGATCGACCTTCACGATGGCGCGGTAGATCTCGCTGGCTTTTTCCGGCTCGGACGTGGCCATGTAATGCAGCGCCAGCTTGTGCATGTTTTTTGTGTTCTCCGGGTGGCCGCGGCGGATTGTCTCCAGCGCAAAGGCGGCCAGTTCGGGGAAGTGAATCTTCATCGCCAGATCATAGAGCTGCTCGTTGGCGTTCAGGTTGAAGGGGTCCTTGCGGAAGGTGGTTTCCTCCAGGTCGGCGATCTGCTCCGCCGGGTCCTTCTTGGAACCGCCCTTGAACAGGCCGCCGCCGAGGCTGAATCCCTTCTTTGCTCCGCCGCTCACCTCGCCCTCCGCGCTGCGCAGCAGCTTGCGGCCGTCGAGGAATCCGATGTTGTCCTTCACGATGGGCAGTACCTGGTCGATGACATACTCCCAATTTTTCCGCTCGGCGGAGATCAGCGCTTTCTTCCAAAGGGATTGGTACTTGGGGTCGAGTTCGGCTTCCTGAACGATCATAATCCGGTGGGTGCTTTGCTGGTTGAGTGAAATGTGGCGGCTCACTTCTTGCCGCCGCCAAACCAGGCGGCGATGCCGCGCAACTCCTCCCCGGTTCCCTCGGTCAGCCCCTTCATGCTGAATCCGTGCTCGAAGAGCACCATCCAGACGAAGGTGGCGGCCAGGAAGGCCAGGGTCCAAAGGACTTTGGAGAGAATGCGCATGAGTGAATTCCTGCACTCTATGAAGAAAAGCCCGGAATCGTCCAGCACGGAGTTGCACAGGCGGAAAATGCCCCGCCAGGCCTTACTCCTTCTTGAACAGCAAACGCAGGCTGTTCAGGCACACCACGACCGTGCTTCCCTCGTGCGTGAGAACCCCCAGCGTCAGCGGCACGATGCCAAACAGAGACGCCACGGCCATCACGATCACGCTGCCAAGGGAAATGAAGATATTTTGCTGGATGATGCGCCGCGCCTGCTGGCTGATGCGGCGGGCGGAGAGGAGTTTTTCGATTTTGTCCTTCATCAGGACGACATCGCTCTGCTCCAGCGCGGCATCGCTACCGCGGGCGCCCATGGCGACGCTGACGTAGGCGGCGGCGAGGCTCGGGGCGTCGTTCACGCCATCGCCGACCATGGCGACCTTGCGCCCCTGCTGTGTGAGTTCGCGGATGGCGGCCACTTTATCCTCGGGGTGCAAGCCCGCACGCACTTCGCTGAGACCGAGCTGCTTCGCCACCTCGGTGGCGGCGGCGCGGCGGTCACCGGTGAGCATGATGGTGCGAACGCCGTCTTTGGCGAGGCTTTCGAGCACGGCACGGCTTCCAGGACGCACCTCGTCCTTGAGCAAAATGCGGCCGACAATCTGCTCGTGCAGCACCCAGACCTCGCTGAAACCGAGCGGCGCGTCAGGAACACCCGCCAGCGCATCGCCGAGGGCGCTGTCTTTCACCAGCTCGCGCCGGCCGACGTAGCTCAGACCATCCTCGGAGCGTCCGCGCAAGCCCTGGCCGGCGATGGATTGAAACTCGGCCAGTTTTTCCGCCACGATGCCCTGCGTCAGTCCGTGCTGCGTGATGGCCCGGGCGATGGGGTGGTTCGAGTTCGACTCCAAGCTCACCGCGATGCGCAAAACGTCCTCCTCGCGGCCCGCTGGGAAGGATTCGATCTTGGCGACCTTCATTTCGCCCTCGGTGAGCGTGCCGGTCTTGTCCATCGCAATGACATCGACCTCCGCGAGTTTTTCGATGGCGGCCCCGCCACGGAACAAAACGCCATGCCGCGCCCCCCAGGCGATGGCGGCCAGAATCGCTGATGGAATCGACAAAACGAGCGCGCAGGGGCTCATGACGACCAGCAGCGTCATCGCGCGGTAAAATGAAGATTTGGAAGCCGCCGTGTTTTCAAACGGCGGAATGCCAAATGCGAGCCACCACACGAAAAACATCACCGCCACGATGCTGAGCGTCAAAATCGTGTAGCGCGTCCCAAAACGGTCCGTGAAGCGCTGGCTCGGCGCGCGCATGTGCTGCGCGGTCTGGATGAGGGTGATGATTTTTGCCAGCGCGCTCTGCGTCGCCGGCTTGTCCACGCGCACCTGCACGAGGCCCCACAAATTGAGCGTGCCGCCAAAAATCGCCGCGCCGGTTTCCTTCGTGATCGGCAAAGCCTCTCCCGTGAGGGTCGATTCGTCCGCCGCGGTCAGCCCGGAGGCCACCGTGCCATCGACGGGGAACAATTCGTCCGGCTTCACCACGATCACATCCCCGATGCGCAGCGACGCCACGCCGCGATCCTCCGTCGTCCCGTCCGGCAGCAGCACATGCGCAAATTTCGGCGCGGCCTTCGTCAGCGCGTTGATCTCGCGATGCGTGCGGTAGAGCACAAAATGCTCCAAAGCGCCGCTGGTGGAGAAAAGGAAGAGCAGCAGCGCCCCCTCCTCCCACGCCCCAACCGCCACCGCGCCGAGCGCGACGGCGAGCATGAGGAAATGCACATCGAGCCTGCCTTCGCGGATGTTTTCCCACGCATCCTTCGCCGCATCCCAACCGCCGGAGATGAGCGAAATGCCAAACAGCACCTGCGAGACCCACATCGGCGCATCGGCGAACTTTTCGACCAGGTAGCCCGCCACCAATGCCAGGCCGCAAATCGCTGCCTGCACGGCCAGCGTGCGCCATTCGTCATCGCTCTCCTGCTCGATCTCATCTGCTTCCGGCCACTCAAACTCGCGCCACTTCCAAAACTTCGGCGCGGTGGGGCAGGATGGCTTGCCGATCTGCATGACGCCGCCGCTTTTGCTGACGTCAAACATCGCCGTGTGCTCCGGCACCTGCTTCAGCCACTTTGCATCAATGGTGCGCAGCACCTCGGCCAGTTTGGCCTGCAGCAGCTCTCCATCCACACGCCCGAGCGTGGCCATCTCGACCTTCTTCGACTCCGGATCGAGCCGGATCGCCTCCACCGCAGGCTCATCGAGCAGGAAGGATTCGATGGCGTGTATCCAGGCGTTGTCGGGGGTGTTGGGCATGAACAAAAAGCAAAAGTCAATTCAGGATGCGGCAAAACTCGCGCAAGTCCTGCCACGGCGGAGCCGAATCGGGATAACCCTTGTGGCTGACAACCCCTGTCTTGACATCCACAAAGATGTCCGGTTGCGCACGTCCAGCGTAGCCTACCACTGTCAAAGCTCGCCACCGGCTTCTTTCGCGAATGACTGGGGAGTTTGCTCCACACGCTCCCTCGTAGCGGGCGAAATAAAGCGTGGCAAGAATGTCGGCCTCCGCTGCATCAACTCCATCAACAAGATTGATGCTTTCGAATTGAGCCTTCAATGAACGGCTTTCGTCGAATGCATAACTCTTTGGAACGACTGGCTCGGAACTCGAGCAGCCAACCACGAGAATGCCGGCCATCACAGCGCAGAACCTGTTGAAAAATGCATGCTTCATTCTGTTGTCACCTCCGGATACTGCTGTCGCAGGAAGATCAAATCGGCGAGATCCTTTTCGCGGTAGGTTTTGCGTTTCATGCGCCAAAGCAGACGCGGGGAGGCAAAGGGAATAGGCACGCCTTGAACCTCTCGAATCACCACGTCTTTGGCCGCCTCGTCATATTCGATGCCTGAGGCAGACTTCATGAGATCGATCACGATCTCATCGGCGACGCGGACGACGGTGTATTTTGCGACTTCGCCGGGCTGAAGATGCAAAACGGCCTTGTCGGGCAAGGATTCGAGGCAGTGATAGACTTTGGCCTCGTTTTCGGAGCTGGTGTCGAATAGCAGATCCACATCGCCCGTGGTGCGGCCGTAGCCGGCATACATGATGGCGAAGCCGCCGACGATCATGTAGCGTGCCCCGCTGGCATTCAACAGGCGGCACATGGAGACAAGGTCGTCCTCGGTGGGCGCTCGGGAGGCTAGCTCGCCCTCTTGCGGTTCATCATTTTCGTCATCCATGTGTCTGCCTCCTCGTGGGTTTTGAAACGATAAACTCCACGCGGGCAGATGCCGCGCTTCTGGCCTGCCATGACCTGGTTCAGCGTTTTTTGCAGTCCGGCACCGGATGGCGGCACGCGGCGGCCCACGGTCTTGCCGATGAATTCCTCCACGTTGATGACGGGTCTGGGCTGCATGATGGCAAAAGTAGGCGCGGGAGGGGAAGTTGCAAGGCGCGTGACAAGCACGGGCGACTCGCGCATCATGCGCGCCATGACTACCCACCTCGTCGCCGGAGCGTTGCGCCTGTTTTCGGGCTCGGTGGCGCGTTGGCAGGGCTGCGGGCCAGAATTGAGGCAGCGCGTGTATTTCGCCAATCACACGAGCAACCTCGACGGGCCGGTGCTTTGGGCCTCGCTGCCAACGGAGGTGCGGATGCTCACGCGGCTGATCGGCGCGAAGGATTACTGGTCCGTGGGCCGGGTGCGGCCGTTCCTTGCCTACCGTGTCTTCAATGCCGTCCTGATCGAGCGCAAACAAGTCACGCGCGAGGCGAATCCGCTCGATGACATGGTCAACGCCCTCGGCGAGCGGCATTCGCTGATCCTTTTTCCCGAAGGCGGCCGGCAGACGACGCCGGAGCCGCAGCCCTTCAAGCCGGGGCTGTTTCATTTGGCGAGAAAACGGCCGGATGTGGAACTGGTGCCGGTGTGGATGGAGAATCTGAACCGCATCCTGCCGAAAGGCGAAGTGCTGCCAGTACCGGTGCTTGGCAGTGTGACTTTTGGTGCTCCGATTCGATTGGAAGAAGGCGAGACCAAACCAGATTTCCTCGTTCGAGCGCGTGAGGCCGTGCTGTCGCTAAGGCATTGATCGTCGCTGCATCGACGGCAGCCTCTCAGCCAGCTTCGCACGCAGCTCTTTGAGCACTTTCGCATGCTTCGGGTCATTTGCGAGGTTGGTGTACTCGTGCGGATCGGTGTCGTGGTCGTAGAGTTCGATGCCGTTGCGGCCTTCGTCCCACTCGGTGCAGCGCCAGCGGGCGGTGCGAATCGTGCGGCCCCAATGCTCGGCGTTTTTGCCGCGGCGGGCTTGCGTGAAAGCGGCGGCGTGAAGCTCGGCGGAGGCGTTTTCGAGGAAGGGACGCAGGCTTTTGCCTTCGAGCTGTTTCGGCGATGAGATGCCGCACAGATCACAGAGCGTCGGAAAGACATCGGTGAGCTCGATGAGGCTGTCGCTGCGCTGGCCGGCGGTTTTCATGCCGGGCGTGGCGAGGATGAAGGGCACGCGTGCGCTTTCTTCAAAAAGGCTGCGTTTGTGCCACAAACCATGCTCGCCGAGGTGCCAGCCGTGGTCGGAGGTGAAGAGGATGATCGTGTTGTCATCGAGCCCCGCTTGTTTGAGCGACTTCAGCAAGCGACCGACCTGCGCATCGACGTAGCTGACACACGCTAGATAGGCGCGAATGGCGGCGCGACGCTGCTCGGGCGTAGCGGTGAGCGCATAGCCCGGCACCGCGCCATTGCGAGCAGGCTCGGGGATGTCGGCTTCATCATCGGCGGGCGCTTCGGGCAGCGTGATGCTTTCGAATGGATATAGATCAAAATACTTCGCCGGAGCCACGAGCGGCAAATGCGGCCGGTGAAAGCCCACGGCGAGAAAGAAGGGTTTTTCCTTCTCACGCTTACCCAGCCATTCGATGGCCGTTTTCGCAAACACGCCATCGACGAGCTGGTCGTCATCGCCGGGGATTTCCTGCCAGCCGAGGCCTTCTTTCTTGCCTCGCTTCACGTTGACGATGCTTTTGCGATCCGGCGGGAAGGGCAGCTCGCTCTTGAACGGCGTGCCGAAGTCCCAGCCTTGCGGATCGTCCATGCTCTCGAGGCCGCTGGGCACGCCGAGGTGGAAAATTTTGCCGCAGCGGGCTGTGGCGTAGCCACTCTCACGAAAGTGATGCGGCATCGTGAGCACGCCGGGATGATTCGTGTAGAGGTTGTCCTCGTTGTTCGTAACCCGAGTTGTGTTCGGCCTCATGCCCGTCATCATGGATGAACGCGAGGGATTGCAGTGCGGGAACTGGCAGTAGGCCTTGTTGAAGACCACGCCACGCTTCGCCAGCGCATCAAGGTTCGGCGTCTTCGCCTGCGGATGCCCGTAGCAGCCCAGCGTGGCCGCGAGGTCGTCGGACATGAGCAGGAGGACGTTCGGCTGCGCCGAAAATGAGGAATGAGGAATGGCGAATGACGAAAGGAGAGCGAGGAGGAGCGATTTCACGATGGGGCGTGAACGAAGCGCCGTGACGCTTCCTTCCGGTGAGTTGGAGTCTAGGCTTTAGCCGATCTTTGACCTCACGAGTGCCTCAAACCGTCGGCTAAAGCCTAGGGCGTGTTTTAAAATTGTACAGATAGAGCAACTGGTGTAGCGAGAAGAATGGAATTACATCCAAGCTATCAGTTGGCGGTGCCCAAGCTGGCCCGTGTTATAAGAGCCATA
>Ga0315900_10007688_pt1 | contig 14063 bp, 10 predicted proteins | sample LakEriMetagenome_FD_203521 | JGI IMG/M metagenome (GOLD analysis project Ga0315900, IMG submission 203521) | Freshwater fungal communities from buoy surface, Lake Erie, Ohio, United States - Buoy 12 MA114 | ecosystem: Environmental > Aquatic > Freshwater > Lake > Lake biofilm | place: USA: Lake...
TCTTCTGCTCTTCCGTGCCGTAGTGGACGATATAGGGCATCACGATCGCGTTGTGCAGCGAGGCGCCGAAGCCGTCGACGCCCTGCAGCCCCAGCTGCTCCATGAGGATCACCTCGTGGCGGTAGTCGCCGCCCATGCCGCCGTATTCTTCAGGCGTCGACAGACCCAGCAGCCCAGCCTCGGCCGCCTCGGTCCACATCGCCCGCTCGACCACCTTCTCCTTGCGCCACTTGTCCACGCGCTCGGCCGGAGCGTGCTGCTCGAAGAATTTCGTCACCGAATCCTCGAACATGCGGATGTCCTCCTCCGCCATGAAATCAGGACGTTCGACAGCGAGGACAGACATGCATGGGCTCCGAAGGTTGACGCGCGCGTCATCCTGCACACACGCGCGCTGCTGTCGAGAGATGACGTTGCGTGCAACCTTAGCCCGCGTTGCGCAGCATCGCTGTCTGGACGGCCCGGGCCAGGACGTCGCCTCGCTCGCTGGAAATGCTCGCTGTTGTGAACACGGCTGAACCACCCATGCGGTCGATGCGAGCCTCGACGATCGCCCGTGGGCCAATCGGTACGGGCTTGAAATAGGTCGTGTGCAAGTCGAGCGTCACGGGAAACTTCTCCCCGCCGGTTGCGGCGACAATCAACGGTCCCATGACGTCGTCCAGAAACGCCGCGACGATGCCGCCCATGACGGCGCCCCCGGGATTGGCGTGCTCGGGCTTTGTCGCAAAGGACACGCGCAGGACTCCCGCTTCCGGATCATGGGATTCAAACCGGCCGCCAAGAAACTTGCCGATCGGCGGGATCGGGAAGCTCGGCATGACAAAACCGGCCTCCCAATCACTGGCCTTCAGTTGAATAGCCGCCAATGTCTGCCCCCTACATGCCCGGAGTGCGCGCCCCGGTTGCTGTCAAAGCTGCACCACCCCGGGCGCCAGTTCCGCCGCAAACAGCGACGCCACCTCCGCCGCCCGCACGTCCTGAGCGACACGCTGGTTCACATAGCCCTTGTCGGTGATCTCGCCGGAATCGAGCGAGGGTGGCGAGGTCAGCATCCTGAACCGCCCGATCTTGCGCGAAGACCCACCGGCGACCGCATTGTGCGCCTTCAGCTTCTCGGCCACCTGCAGCGTCAGCGACCCGAACGCCTTGGCGACATCGCCACCCGCCGCCTGGGCGGCGGCCTGCATGGCCGCAGGCGATGGCCAGAGCAGCGCGCCGATGAACGGCTTGTCCTGCCCGCAGATCACCGCATCGAACACCAGGGGCGCGCACGCCGCGACAATCTCCGGCCGCAGCGTGCCGACCGACACCCATGTTCCCGAGTCGAGCTTGAAATCCTCGGTCACGCGCCCGTCGAAGATCAGGCCCTTCTCGGGATGCTCCGGGTCCTCGAACCGCGCCGCATCGCCGAGGCAATAGAAGCCCTCCTCGTCGAACACTTCGCGGTTCTTCTCCGGCATGTTGAGATAGCCGCGCATAACGGTGGGGCCTTTCACCCGCACCTCCAGCTTGTTTCCGACCGGCGCCAGCTTCAGCGTCGTCCCCGGCATCGGCACGCCCACCATGCCAACACGCTCGAGAATCCAGTGCGTCATCGTCACGCCCTGCGTCTCGGTCGCACCATACATGGTCAGCAGCGGAATGCGCATGCCCGTTGACGCGATGGAGAGCCGCTGGATGCGTTCATAGACATCGTCCGAAAGCGTTGCTCCGCCATAGATGAAAGCGCGCATGCGCGAGAACACCGCATCGCGCAGCTCGGCATCCGCCTCCATCGCCTCGGCCAGCATGCCGAAGGCGATCGGCGCCGAGCCGAAGGATTGCGGGCGAACCTCCTTCAGGTTGGCGATCGTCGTCTGGAACAGGCCCGGCATCGGCCGGCCCTCGTCGATATGCAGCGTGCCGCCGACGGACAGCACATTGTTGAAGTTCACATTGCCGCCCGAGATGTGGCTCCAAGGCATCCAGTCGAGCGAGGCGAGAACCTCGTCCGGATTCTCCGGCGGCAGTTCGATGCCGCCGCGCGCGGCGATCTGCGCCGTCATCTGCCCCTGGCTCTGCGGCGCGGGCTTGGGCATGCCGGTCGAGCCCGAGGTGAAGAGGTACTTTCCGACCGAATCTGGCCCGAGCCAGTCCATGGCGGTATCGACGACGGATGTTGCCGGCGTCTCGGCCAGCTTCGCAAACGCCTCGGAGCCTTCCGAGCCATCCGCCGAGATCACCGACACGCCCGCGAGGTCGAGCGCGCCAAGCGCCTTGCGGAACGGGTCCATCGTCTGGACGAAGATCGCCTTCGGCTTCACCGCCGCAAAACAGTGCTTCAGTTTCGCGAAATCCGTCGACATGGTGGAATAGGCCGGCGAGATCGGCGTCGCCGGCGCGCCGATGCGCTGGGCGGCAAGCGACATCAGCGCATGCTCGATGGAGTTTCCCGACAGGATCAGCAGCGGCGCATCCGGCCCCAGCCCGCGATCCAGCAGCGCCTGCGCCAGCGAGCGCGTGATACGCGCGGCTTCGCCATAGCTCACCTGCCGCCATGGCCCGTGATTGGGCAAACGCTGCTTCAGCCACGCCCGGTCGGGATGGATCCCCGCGCGCTCATCGAGAATGTGCGGGATGGTCCGTCCGGCCGGACCCATCGGCTCGCGCGAGCGCAGGTAGACGACCCCACCCTCGCCGCGAATGGCCTCGATGTTTGGTCCTTTGTACGGCAGCGGCCGGAATGGCGGCAGGTTCGCGGCATCGGCAGCCATGGGGGTTCCTCCGGTCGTCTTCTCGTTGACCAGACACTAGCAAGGCAGGCCGCCCGCGCAATCCGCGGCGTCCATGCCCTACGCCGTCTTCTCCACGAACACCGTCCCGGCCGAATATCCGGCGCCGAACGAGCAGATCAGGCCCTTGTCGCCGGGGCGGAAATCGCCGGAGTGCTTGTGGAAAGCGATGATCGAACCCGCCGAGGATGTGTTGGCGTAGGTGTCGAGCACGGTCGGGCTTTCATCCTCGCTCGCTTCGTGGCCCAGCACGCGCTCGGCGATCAGCCGGTTCATCCCGGCATTGGCCTGGTGCAACCAGAGGCGCTTCAAGTCAGTCGCCTTGAGACCGAGCCGGTCCATCTCGCCGAGGATCATGCCGGACACCATGGGCACGACTTCCTTGAAGACCTTGCGGCCCTCCTGGACGAACAGCTTGTCGGCCTTGCCGACGCCGTCCGGCGCGCCGCGGTTGAGGAAACCGAAATTGTTGCGGATGTTGTTGGAGAACTTGGTCTTGAGGTGCGTGCCGAGGATCGACCACGAACCCTTCGGCGCGACATCCTCCGCCTCGATCAGCACGGCTGTCGCGACATCGCCGAAGATGAAGTGGCTGTCGCGATCGGTGAAATTGAGATGTCCCGAGCAGATCTCCGGGTTCACCATCAGCACCGTCTTCGCATGGCTTGCGCGTACGAAATCCGCGCCGGTCTGGATCCCGAACGTCGCCGACGAACACGCCACATTCATGTCGAAGGCGAAGCCCGGCGAGCCAATCGCCTCCTGCACCTCGATCGCCATGGCGGGATAGGCGCGCTGCATGTTGGAGGCGGCGCAGATCACTGCATCGACTTCCTTGCCTTCCTTGCCGGCCTTGGCGAGCGCCTCCTTCGCGGCGTTGACGGCGATCTCGGCCAGAATCGAAATCTGCTCGTTCGGACGCTCGGGAATGTTCGGCGTCATGCGCCGCGTATCAAGCACGCCATCCTTGTCGACAACATAGCGCGCCTTGATGCCCGACGCCTTCTCAATGAACTCGACAGAGGAGGGCTGCTTCGCCGCAACCGTTCCGGCGGCGATCTCGGCCGCGTGCTCGGCGTTGAACTTTTGAACCCAGGCGTTGAAGCTTGCCACCAGCTCCGCGTTCGAAATGGAATGGGGCGGGGTGTAAAGGCCGGTGGCCGAGATCACGGGACGGGACATGAATGCCTCTCTGACTGGCGCTGGTTTAGGCCCCTCCCGGGCGCCCGTCGAGTAGGCTTGTCACGCCCATCTTCCCCCGCGTCACTGGCGCTCAGCGCACTCTGTCGCGCCGGGATAGCCGGGCTGGTCTATGAGCACCTGCGCCAGAACGCTGTCGCGCAGGTAGGCGTGAAGATCGGGACGCGCGAGGTCGATCTCGCCGAAACGGATGGCCACCGCCAGCTTCTCGCGCATCTGCTGGAGCCCGCTGCGCACGCCGAGCAGCCATTCCAGCTGCTGCGTCTCCCACGCCACCGCATCCGGCCCGAGACTCAGCTCACGCAACACGATGTCGATGGCATTGGCGCTGACCCGTGCAAGAAACTGGTTGCGGCCCTCAAGCGCCGCACCGCCCTCGCCGCGCAGGAAATCGCGGATGCCGACGAGCAGTTCGTCAGCGCGCGGCAGGTCCGTCGCCGACAGCGATTGCGGGCTCGCCGCCGGCTTCCGCGCCGAACCGGGAATAAGCAGGTTGACGCAGTCGATCTGGCATTCGGAACTGCGCCGGCCGATCGCCGGCCGTTCGAGACTCGCCTCCGTTCCATTGCGAAAGCTCTGCGCCATCCCGAGCGTGCCGACCGACCACCAGAACGAGCCGAACACCTCCCAGAAGCGGATCGCATCCCGGTCCACAAGCTCGCCCGACACCGACTCGTAACCCGCGACAAGATCGCCCACATCGCCGAACCCGCCGACTTCCTTTCCCGGCACGCCAAAGCGCCACGACCGCGTGATGAGCCAGCCAAGGTCGCGCAGTGGATCGCCGATATGCGCCAGCTCCCAATCCAGCACGGCGACCAGGCCCTTCGCCGGATCGACGATCATGTTCCCGTTTCGGAAATCGCCATGCACCAGCTTCATCGCGTGCGACTTCGGCAGGTTCTTGAGCAGCCACATCGCCGTGAAGTCGATCATCGGCTGCGGCGACCCAAGCTCGAGATACGCCGCATGCGTCTTGCGCACGACATGTTCCGGCGTGAAGGATTCCAGCACCTCGCCCAGCCCCGCCGCCTTCACATCGACCGAGTGCAGCCGCGCGAGAATTTCACCGCACTGCCGGGCCAGCGTCCTGCGTGCATCCGCGAACTCGGCGCCGCGCGTGATCTTTCCGCCGAGGGTCTCGCCCGCGATCCACTCCATCACGAAGCCTGCGCCGAGCTGGTCCTCAGGCTGCAGGACCAGCAGGACTTCCGGCCCTGGCACGCCCGCCTCGCGCGCGGCCGCGAACAGCTGCGCCTCGATGCCGAGCCCGGGCCCGGACCCCATCGCGGACTTGCCCTCGCCCGATGCCCGCCGGAGCGCCAGCTTGCGCTCCACGCCGCCCATCTGCACCACGAGCCGGTAGGTCTCGCGGCTTGCGCCCGCCGACAGCCGGTCGCACGCTACAAGCCTTTCGAAACCCGCAAGCCGGGCCAGCGTGCGTTCGAGTTGCGCCGTATCGATCACTCGACCACGCCTTTCGGCGCTCGCTGACCCATGAAGCCGAACATGTAGCCAGCCACACGCCGCATCTGGATTTCCTCCGCGCCCTCTGTGATGCGATAGCGGCGGTGGTGGCGATAGATGTGCTCGAACGGCTTGTGCCGCGAATAGCCCAGGCCGCCATGCACCTGCATCGCGCGATCGGCCGCCTCGCAGCACAGACGGTTCGCCCAGTAGTTGCACATCGAGACTTTGTCCGAGACGGCGAAGTTTCCGATCGTGTCCATCTGCCACGCGGTCTTGTGGATCAGCGCCCGCAGCATCTCGCACTGTGTCTGCAGCTCGACCAGCGGGAACTGGATCGCCTGGTTCGACGCCAGCTTCTTGCCGAACGGCGCGCGCACATTCGCATACGCCACGGCCTCGTTGATGCAGTATTGCGCGGCGCCGAGCGAGGACGCCGCCTGCCTGATCCGGTTCTCGTTGAAGAAGTGTTGCACAACCATCAGCCCGCGCCCTTCGCCGCCGAAGACAGCTGAGTCGGGAACGCGCACACCCTTCAACTTCACATGCGCATGGTCGGTCGGCATGTTGAACGTCCAGAGATATTCCTCGATCGTGAACCCCGGCGCGCTCGTGGGCACGAGGAAGGCGGTGATGCCGTGGCCATCGCCCGACTTTCCGGACGTGCGGGCCATGACCATGTCGTGGCTGGCGTGATGGATGCCGGAGTTCCAGGTTTTCTCGCCATCGATGATCCAATGGTCGCCATCGCGAACGGCGACCGTCTCCATGTGCGTGGCGTCCGAGCCGTGTTTCGGCTCGGTGATTCCGAACGCGAAGCCGCGCTTGCCAGCGGCGAGATCGTCCATCCACTCGGCCTTCTGCGCGTCCGTGCCGTAATTCCACATCAGCAGCGCGCCGACACTGTTGCCGACGATGGAGTGCTCGTTCTGCAGGTCATTGTGTAACCCCAGCCCCTTGGCGGCCAGATGCTCCCGGATGATCGCCATCGACAGGTTCATGCCGCATCCGACATCGCGCGCCGATCCACCAAGCTCCTTCGCCAGCGCGAACCTGAAATGCCCCGCCTTGTCTGCCCGCCGCCGCGCCTCGCGCAGCAGAAGCTCCCAGTCATGGCGCGGCAGGCCGCCCTTGTCCCAGTCCGTGCGGGCGTGTTCGCGGCGATGGTCGAAGAAGCGGATATTGTCGTCCTGGTTCTCCAGCGGCTTGATCTCGGCTTCGATGAAGCGGTCCAGCTCGGCGAGATAGGCGACGAGACCTTCAGGCAGGTTGAAATCCACGATGCTCTCCGGCGATTCCTCGCCGCAGAGTGTCACCTACTCGGCAGGGACCGCAACGGGGTCCTGCCCCCGATCAGGAGGCGCATCGCCTGTCGGCGCAGCCTTGCGGTCCTTCGGCGCCAGCAGCAGGTACATGGGCGGGGTCACGATCCGCGCGATCAACGTCGAGGAAATCAGGCCTCCGATGATCACCATGGCCAGGGGCGAATAGAGCGGCGAGCCCTCGAACACCAGCGGCGTCAGGCCGCCAATTGCGGTGAGCGAGGTGAGCAGAACCGGCAGGAAGCGAACTTCGCCCGCCTTCTCGATGGCTTCGCGCAGGGGCGTTCCCCGCTCGCGCTCCTGGTTGGCGAACTCCACCAGGAGAATCGAGTTCTTGATCTCGATGCCAATGAGCGCAATGAACCCGATGATCGAGGTGTAGGACAGCGACTGGCCGCCGAGATAAAGCGCGATCAGCCCGCCCATGATGCCGAACGGGATCACGAATGCCACGACGCCCGCGGTCGCGAACGAGCCGAATTCGAGCAGCAGCACCGCCATCACGCCGAAGAGCGCGATCAGGATCGCCGGGCCCATCCCGCCAAAGCTTTCGGACTGGGCCTCGGCTTCGCCGCCGACATTCCAGGAATAACCCGCCGGCAGGGTGATGCCGGCCAGCTGTTCCTCGACATTCGCCGTCACAACGCCGGTGAGGAAGCCGGGCTGCGTGAAGGCCGTGATGGTAACCGTGCGTTCGCGCTGGAAGCGGCTGATACGCGCCGGACCAGACGAGATGCCCGGTTCGGCAAACTCGGACAGGGGCGCCGCTGACCCGTCGCCTGTCCAAATATAGAGACGGTCGAGGTCCTCGATCGTCATGCGCTCCGCGCGCGGCGCGCGAACGACAACCGGATAGGCATCGCCCACGGGATCACGGAAGGATGCAACCCGCGCGCCGCCGATGGCGACGCGCAGGGTCTGGTCGATGGCGCCGGCCGGCACGCCACGCAGCGCCGCAGCCTCGGTGTCGATATTGAGATCGAGATCGAGCAAGCGCTCGGCCAGCGGGTTGGTGATATTGCGGATGCCTTCCGCGCCCGCCATCGCCCGCTCGACATCGGCTGCGATGCCCGTCAGCACCTCGATGTCTGGGCCCTGGATGCGGATGGCGATCGGGGCCTCGATAGGCGGACCGTTGAGGAACCGCTTCACGTTGAAGCGCACGCCGGGATAGGTCGCAAGCTCGGCGCGAATTTCTTCAAGCAGGGCGTTGCCTTCCTTCGACTCCCAATGGTCGAAGCGGGCATAGATGCCGCCGACATTGCTCGCCTGCTCGCTCGGGATCTCGTTGTAGTAGACCTGCGGGTTGCCGCGTCCGGAATTGGCGAAGCGCCAGGTGAACTCGTCGTGCTTGGCGAGCACCGAGTCCGCAAACATCACGGCGCGATCCGTCTCTTCCACCGAAACGCCCTGCGGCAGCTCGACCTCAACCATGAAGTAGGGGCTGTCATTCTCCGGGAAGAGGCTGAAGCCCAGTCGCGGCACCAACGCAAGCGACGCCGCGAACAGGGCAAGCCCGGCCACGACGGTAAGCCGCGGCATGCCGAGCGCCACCTTGAGAATCGGCCGATAGACAGCGTGGATCGCGCCCATCACCACGTCGAGAAAGACGTTGGAATGCCCGTGCTTGGGCAGCATCCGGCTCGCCAGGAAAGGAATGACGGTGAGCGCCACGAAGAGCGAGGCCGCAATGGTGCACACCACCGCCATCGGCAGCGACCGCGTGAAATCGCCCGCTCCTTCCGGCAGGTTGAGCAGCGGTACGAAGGCGAACAGCAGCGTCGCCGTACAGCCCAGCACGGCGACATTGATCTCCTCGACGCCAGCGATCGCGGCGTCGCGCGGACTGAGGCCGCTGCGCAGGTGTCGGGCTATGTTCTCGGTCACCACGATCGAGTCGTCGACCAGCAGGCCAAGCGCCAGCACGAAGCCAGCAATCGACAACTGGTTCAGCGAATAGCCGAGCATGTCGAGCACGATCACGCCGATGGCGAACGAGGCGGGAATCGACACCATCACCACAAGCGAGGCGCGGAATCCCAGCGGCAGCAGCGTCAACAGCACAAGCGCAACGGCGATCATGAAGTCGCGGCCCAGCGACGTCAGCCTGTGCGCCACCGTCTCGGACTGGTCGAACCCGCGCTCCAGCTTGATCTCGGGCGGCAGACGCGGCTCGAACCGGTCAACCTGGTATCGGACATTGTTCATCACATCGAAGATCGTCGAGCCAAGCTTGGCGCGCGCGGTCACGAAGAGCGCGCGTTGCCCGTTGTAGCGGGTTCTCACCACCTGCTCGTCATTGGTCCACTCGACCTGCGCCACATCGCCGAGCGTGATCGCGGAGCCTTCGTCGGCGCGCAGCACGATGTCGCGGATCTCCTCGAGACTGTCGAAGGGGCCCGTGGCCTCGACATTGAAGCGGCGACCGCTGCTCTCGACCGCCCCGATTGGAATGTCCGCGCCTTCGCGCTGCACCGCCTCCGTCACCGCGGGCAGCGGCAGGCGATAGTTCGCCAGCTTGTCCATGTCCGGCGTGATCCGCACTTCCGCCGTCGGCACGCCCCAGATCTCGGCCTGCTGGATGCCGTTCGCGCGCTCGATCGCATCGCGCAACTCGCGCGCATAGGCTTCCATTCGCCGGTAGGGGGCGGTTTCCGAAACCAGCGCCATCTGCACGATATTGGTCTGCGCCGGGTTCTGCCGGTTGGCGCGCAGGAGCGTGATGCCTTCCGGCAGGCTGGCGCGAATGACGTTCAGCTCGCGCACGACCTCGTCATACTTCTTCTCGGGGTCGGACCCATAGATGAAGGAAACGCCGATCGAGGCAAGGCCCGCCTGGCTAGTCGACTGGATTTCGTCGACATCTTCGAGGCCGTTTAGCGCCGTCTCGATCGGGATGGCGACGACGCGCTCCATCTGCTCGGCGTCCGCGCCCGGGAGCACGACGAACACGCCGACGCCCGGGAAGGAAACGATCGGGTCTTCCGACTTGGGGATGGACATGACGGACTGGATGCCCAGTCCGAACAGCATGAAGAACAACACCAGCGTGAACTGCCAGCGGTCGACGAAGAAGCGTGTGAAGGCCTTCATCCGCCCTTCCCCCTCGATCCGCTATTGCGCGGCAGCTGAAACGGGATCGCCGTCGCGCACCATGGAGGCGCCGCGCGTGATGACCTTGTCGCCATCGGCCAGGCCGCGAAGAATTGTGACGCCGCGGTCGCTGACGCCGCCCGTCTCCACCGCCCGCCGCCGTGCTTTGTTCTCGGCGTCGACCACGAACACGACGCCCTGGTCGGCGCGCGCATCGATCAGCGAGATCGCCGGAATGAGGTAGACACCGCCTGCCGCCTGTCCTTCGCTGCGCCCTGCAATCACCACTTCCGCGACCTCGCCCGAGCGAAGCCCGGCCGGCTGGTCAACCTGCACCTCGACGAGAAACAGACCGGACTGCGTACCCTTGGCCGAGATACGCGCAACGCGGCCCGACAGCGGCGCACGCTCCTTGATGTTTACGGTGGCCACATCGCCCGGGCGCAGCTTGGCCGCCTCTGCCGCCGTCATCGACGCCTCGACGATGATGCCCGTGCGAGACTCACCGATCGCCAGCACGCGCTGGCCCGCCGCCACCATCTGGCCCGGCTCTGCGTCGCGCGTCAGCACGATCCCGCCCGCCGGCGCAACGATCGACACGCGCTCGCGCGCGCGCTCCAGCGCCAGACGCGCATTGTCAAGTTCGGCCTGCGATGCGGCCCCGGCCGCAAACAGCCGCGTTATGCGCTCGAAATTCTGCTCGGCCGTCTGCCGCGCCAGCGCCGCCTCGTTGGCGTCCGCGCTGGTCGTCGTCCGGCGCATGGTGGCCAGCACCTGTCCGGCCGCGACCCGGTCGCCGACATCGGCGAGAACCGATTCGATCTCGCCCGGCGCGCCGAAGCCCAGCGCCGTCTCGCGCTTGTAGGCGACGAGCCCGCTGGCGCGCACATCGCCGCCTGCGCCCGTGGCCGCAATGTCGAGGACCTCGACCGCGATCGCCGGCGACGGCGGTTTCTCGGTGACCACTGCCGCCTCACCGCTGCATGCAATCACAAGAAAAGCAGCCCCGGCCGCCAGAGCCAGGCGAGTCGAAGCTGACAGGGCCGCTGGCATGTGTCACCTAGTTGACATACGAGTTAGCTTGACACTGTCTATGCAACTGCTGACACTGTCAAGAAAGACCGGGACGAATAATGACCCTGACCAAGTCGATTTCCCGTGATTCACCTTCCCGAGACACCGTTTCCCGAGACGATGTTCGCGCCAGCATCCTTCAGGCGAGCATCGCGCTGATGAATGAAGGGGGGCTCGGCGCGCTGTCCATGCGCGAAGTCGCCCGCCGCGCCGGTGTCAGCCATCAGGCGCCGTACCACTACTTTGCCGACCGTGAAGCGATCCTCGCCGAGCTCGCCGGCGACGGCTTCGACAGGCTGCACGACTACATGGTGAGCGCCGTCGGGCTCGCGCGCAATTCGCGCGCCGACAAGAACCGCGCGCTGGGTGAAGCCTATATCCGCTTCGCGCTCAACAATCCGGAAGTCTTCCGCCTGATGTTCCGTGTCGAGATGTGCGACCTGTCGCGCTATCCCGAGGCGAAGGCGAAAGCAGACCGCTGCTTTGAACTGGTCGCCAGCACGCTCGGCGCCGGACCGGGCGCGTCGATCGACGACAAGGGCAATCCGGATCTCGTCCCCGTCATCGCGGCCTGGTCGGCGGCGCACGGGCTCGCCACGTTGATGCTCGAAGGCAAGCTGGGCGAGGCGTTCGGCGAAACGATGGATCAGCGCGAGGAAGCCGCCCGCCGCATCCTCGCCTTCACCTCGCAGCAATTCTCGCGATAGGCCGCGCTCAGCACCACGCGCCGGAAATCGGGATCACCTGCCCCGAAACGAACCCGCTGCGTCCGAGCGCGAGAAGTTCGACGAGCGCTGCAACTTCCTCCGCCTCTCCCAGCCGCCCCATCGGCACGCGCGCGACCAGCTTCGGTCCCTTTACCGGATCCTCGAGCAGGGCCTTGGGATAGTAGGTCTCGGTCTGGATGAAGTTGGCCGCCACGGCATTCACTGAGATGCCGTCCCCCGCCACCTCCAGCGCCAGCGTGCGCACCGCGCCATTCACGGCGGCCCGCGCAGAGGCATAGGCGATGAACCCGGGTATGCCGCCGATGGGTCCCGAGGAAGACCCGAACACGATGCGGCCGGCCTTGTTGGGCCGCATGGCCTTCACCGCCGCGCCGGCAAACAGGAGAGACTCCGCCGCCAGCCGCTGGAAGTACCGCATCAGGCTCTCTTCGGTGAGATCCTCGACGCGGATTTTTGGGGCCGGCATGGCGGATGAAATCACGATTGCGTCCAGCCGCCCGCCAAAGCGATCGTTCGCGCGCGCCACCAACTCGGCGGGCTTCGCCCAGGCCAGCGCATCGACGCCGTCATGAACGCCGTCAGTCGCGATCGCAGGATCGCAGCCGATCAGGTGTGCTCCTGCCGCAACCAGCCGTTGCGCAATCACAGGATTCGCAAAGCCCTTGATTTCGGTGATGAAGACGTTCGGCCGGTCAACCATCGCGTAGCGCCCGCTAGTAGAGATCGACATACGGCCCGATGCGACAGGTATAGCCGTCCGGCGGCGGCGTCAGCCTGAAGGCCTTCGGGTCCGCGCCCTTTGGATGTGAGGCCATCGTCTTCAGGGCCCACGCGTTGAACGCCTGCGTGTTGATCTGCGGCCACATGTGTCCATGCGTCGATGAGCAGGCGATGTGCACGACGTTGGGCAAAGACGAAAAATAGTTGGACCCGGCCTGGGTCGACGGCCGGTAGTCGGCGCAGAGCCCGAGCGGCGGCCCGCAATCCCAGAGATCCTTTTCCCCGCCCCACACGGTGAGGACGATCATGGGGCTTAGCGACTTGGGCAGCGGAAAGGGCCCGATGCGGCCCTGGTGGATCTTGGTCGGGTTGGCAATGACGGCCTCGCGCGCAGCGTTGAACGACAGCGGCGAACCGTCGTCGTTCGAGACATACCATTCGCCCGAGATCGGCATGCCGCCGGCCCAGAACTCGGAATTGAACGTCAGCACCCGGTTGGTCACCGTTCCGCCGGCCGAGATGCCGCCGACATAGAGCCGCTTCGCATCGAGCGGAAACTTCGTGCCGACACAGCGCACCATCGCCTCGAAGAAACGCGAGTCGGGGCCCGCATCGTTCTTCCACTTTTCGCCTTCGGCATTTCCCGCGCGTCCATCGTTCCACGGCTTCCAGTTCCAGCCGTTCGAGCCGGGGCCATCGCAGGGCGCGCGGCCGACATCGGGGTCCTGGTTGGCGCACTGGCGCACCGGGCCGATCACCATGAAGCCCTCATTTGCCATCAGCGCATTGGCGCCGGAGCGGGCAACGGTGAGATTGGCGTTGGTGGGCTCCACCGTCCCCGTCAGCGGAACCCAGACCGGAGCAGGCCCGGTGATGCCTTTTGCTGGCACGACGACAAAGGCGCGCATCATGCCGTCGGACGGAAAGTTAGTGTTGAGCCCTTCCTTCACCTCGAAGCCATCCGGGCACGACCAGAAGGACACATCACCTGCTTCCAGCTGCGTCGTGCAGGCAGCGAGCGCGACAGCCGCGCCGAGTGCGAGAGCCGCGCGCATTACTGCGCCGTCGGCTTGCGCGGCGGCGGCGGCGCGTTCGGGCCGAAAATGCCGGGGCCCTGCTTGTTTTCGAGCCCCTTCGCGTCGTAGAGCCGCGCCCCGCTGAGAATGCCTTCCATGGCATAGTTCCCTTCGTGGCAGGCGTATTCGTAGATGCTCTCCTCGCGCTTGTTCATCACCATCTCGGCGCGCCAGGCCTGCGTGTAGTAGGTCGGGTCATCGACCTCGAACGTGTATAGCAGCTGGCCGTCCGAGGCGCGACTGAACCGCTCCGTGACCTTGCCCTCGGGCGAGAGCATGATCTGGCCTTGCCTCGCCTGCTCGGGATGGACGTTCACCGTTTCCACGACCAGCGTGTCGCCCTCATACCAGCCGACAGAGTCGCCGAGCCAGGGCTGAATCGCCGTCGGGCGATGCTTTGCCTCGGCCCGGCTTTTCGCGATGGGGATGATGCGCGCATCGTGCACCATCTCCACCAGGATCATCACATGATCCGGCGCCTGGACGATCTGGTAGTTGTTGTTGTAGATCGTGTTCAGCATCCCCGGTCCGCCGGAGTTGGTGAACCCGATCAGACAGCGCTCGGCGATCGGCAGCGTTTCCGGCCCCTCATACATTGTGGCGCGTTTC
>Ga0315900_10007689_pt1 | contig 14062 bp, 16 predicted proteins | sample LakEriMetagenome_FD_203521 | JGI IMG/M metagenome (GOLD analysis project Ga0315900, IMG submission 203521) | Freshwater fungal communities from buoy surface, Lake Erie, Ohio, United States - Buoy 12 MA114 | ecosystem: Environmental > Aquatic > Freshwater > Lake > Lake biofilm | place: USA: Lake...
TTTTACGTTGTCTCAGGCACTGAGGTTTACAAGATGACTAGCCTGACGGCCACGCCAGTCAAACTAGGCGACGTGGCTGACGGCGGCCCTGTATCCATTGCTGACAATGGCACGCAGCTGTTCTTTGTCTGTAACGGCCCAAGCTACATTTACAACGAGTCAACCAACGAATTTAAGCAGATTACAGACCCTGACTTCCCAGGCGCTGAGACTGTGGGTTATTTGGATGGTTACTTTGTTTTCAACGAACCCAATAGCCAGCGCGTATGGGTCACGGCGCTCTTGGATGGGTCATCGGTAGACCCACTTGATTTTGCAAGCGCTGAAGGCTCTCCAGACGGCTTGGTGGCGGTCAACGTCGATCACCGCGAAGCGTGGCTGTTTGGGACTGACTCGGTTGAGGTCTGGTACGACGTGGGCGGCACTGACTTTCCTTTGCAACGCATCCAAGGCGCGTTTAACGAAATTGGCTGTGTGGCCGCATTCTCTATTGCCAAACTAGACAACAGCCTGTTCTGGCTTGGCACTGACGCCCGTGGCCAAGGTATTGTCTACAAGGCCAACGGCTACACCGGACAAAGGGTTTCTACCCATGCTGTTGAGTATGCCATTGCCCAATACGGCAATATCTCTGACGCATTGGCTTACACATACCAGCAAGAAGGCCACGGCTTTTACGTCCTGACTTTCCCAAGCGCCAATGCAACTTGGGTCTATGATGCGGCCACGCAAGCCTGGCATGAACGCGCAGGGCTGGTCAATGGCCAGTTTACCCGCCACCGTTCCAACTGCCAGTGCAACTTTGGTGGTAACACTGTTGTTGGTGACTTTGAAAACGGCAACATTTACACGCTTGACTTAGATGTCTATTCTGACAATGGTCAAGCCCAAAAGTGGCTGCGCTCATGGCGTGCCCTGCCTACTGGCCAAAACAACCTAAACCGCGCTGCACATCACAGCCTGCAATTAGATGCTGAGACTGGCGTGGGCTTAAACGGCCTGACAAATGACACAAACGTGTTTTTGGTGACTGAGGCTGAAGACAACTTGATTACCGAAAACGGTGACTTTATCTTGTCGTCCATTACTCAAATACCAATTGCCCCACCACAAGCCATGCTTCGCTGGTCAGATGATGGCGGCCACACTTGGTCTAATGAGCATTGGACAAGCATGGGGCGCATTGGCGAGTATGGCCACCGCACCATTTGGCGCCGCCTTGGCATGACTTTAAAACTGCGCGACAGGGTTTATGAGGTGTCAGGCACTGACCCCGTTAAATTGGCCATCGTAGGCGCAGAACTACACGCAAGCCCAACAAATGCTTAACACCACGCAAATCCCTGCCCCTCGCGTGCCGTTCATGGACGAACGCACGGGCACGATCTCGCGTGAATGGTTTCGCTTTTTAAACAATCTGTACACCATTTTGGGTGGTGGTAACGGCATCATTGACCCTATCAATGGTGGCACTGGCACAAACGCCGTGCCAACTAATGGCCAGTTGCTAATTGGTGACACAGGCAAATACAAGCTAAACACGTTGACGCAGGGCACTGGCATTAACGTGGCCAATGGCCCAGGCTCAATTACCGTCAATGTGGCAAACACTGGTGTAACGGCAGGCAGTTATGGCACAAGTTCTAGCGTGCCAAACTACTCTGTCAATGCGCAAGGACAGCTGACCAGTTCATCTGCTGTAAACATTGCAATTGACGCAAATCAGATTACAAGTGGCACAATCAACACCGCCCGTATATCTGGGTCATATACAGGTATTACAGGTGTGGGCACACTGACCGCAGGCACATGGAACGCCACCTCAATAGCAGTAGCAAACGGCGGCACTGGCGCAACGACTGCCGCAGGGGCAAGGACTAACCTTGGTTTGGGCACTATGGCCACGCAAAATACTGGCGCGTCGGGTACATTTACCACTGTAGATTTAAAGACAGTTACCGTTGTAAACGGTATTATCACAAGCATTGTTTAAGGAACGAAAATGACCGTCAACATTTCCCTATTCGCAGGCGCTGGCGCACAGTTCTTTGACGACAACGGCGTGCCCTTGTCTGGCGGTCTGCTTTACTCCTATTTGGCCGGCACTACAACAGCCGCCGCCACTTTCACATCTTCAACTGGCCTGTCTGCGCACTCTAACCCAATTGTGTTGGACTCCGCTGGCCGTGTGCCAGAAGAAATCTGGCTAACTGAGCAGACAAGTTATAAGTTTGTCTTGCAAGATGCTGACGCTGTGTTGATTGGTTCTTGGGACAATATCCCTGGCATCAGTAGCGCAGACACTTTGGCTGCCGAGTTGGCCAACCAATCTAACATTGCTTTGGGTGATGCGCTTGTTGGGTTCAAACAAACTTATGCTTTGGGCATCATGCCTGGCGCTGTTGGCAAGACCTTGAACGACAAGATGCAAGACTTGGTGTCTGTCAAAGACTTTGGCGCTAAAGGCGACGGCACAACAGACGACACAGCGTCCATCCAAGCAGCCATCAATTTGGCCTGCACTTATGGCGGCAACGTCTATCTGCCTGCTGGCACATATAAGATTTCAGCTGCGCTAGTGTTTTCCATGAACAGTGGCGCAACAGACCCTATTAAGCGCCCGTCTATGTCTGGCGACGGCATGGCTGCCACAACCATCTACCAAACGGCCAACGCCAACGGTATTGAAGTTATTGGCTACGATCCTAACCCAGCAGGCTACTGCCTGTTTCAAGACTTTACGCTGTACGGCTACCAAAAGAACAAGCTAGGTTTTGCCCTTAAAGACATTGCGTTTGTCACGATCAACAACGTCTACCTTGCAGGCTGGTCAACTGGCCTGTATGGCGTTAACGTCTTGTCGTCCACGTTTAATGACTTGGTGATCCGCTTCAATGACGGTGGTTTCTACTTTGAGCCAAACGCCGCATTTGGCTTTGTGTCTGAGCCAAACGCCATCATCATGTCCAACTGTACCGTTGGCAACAACGACTCTTACGGCGGTAAAGTCATTGGTGCGGGCACGTTTAACTACACTGGCGGCTCTATTGAGGCCAACGGTTTTGGCACTGACTTGTCTAGCGCCAAGTGGGGCTTGGCCATTGTTGATGCAGGCGGCAAACTTGCCCAACAGGCTGCTTGCGCGTTTAACATTAGCGGCGTCTACTTTGAAGCCAATGGCGGTCAAGCGCAGTTTCAAGTGCAACAGACGGTTTCACGCCCAGGCGTTACTGGTGTTCTCAACGCCTGTAGTTTTACTGTTGTTGGCACAAGTTATCCCCAACAACAAGTGTATTTGGCTGCGTCTAGCCCCTCTTTTGCTTTTCCTATCACGTTTGAAGGCTGCGGTTGGGCTGGCTTGTCTGGCTACTCAGCAAATGCAGGCCGTCCCACAATCAACAACGTGGGCAATGACTTTAAATTGGCCATCGTCGGCGCTAACTTTTACAGCGCTGTTGACCAATACAAACAAGGCGCTCCTAACCGTTTTGAGGGTGTTGTTGAGGCGGCGGTTTACGCTGACTTGACCGGCACGCCAATCAGCGGTGGTGGTGGCGCGGGTACTTTGCAGTCTGTTTTGACAGCGGGTAACACCTCAACACTAAATGGTATTTTTGGTGGCAACGGCACAACGACTGGCATTGTCATAGGTACAAACACTTATGGTGGCGTGCCATTTGCAGGCATTGGCTCTTATGCCGCACGCTTGTATTTGGCCAACACGGCTGCTTTGGCAACCACTTATGCTGTTGACTTTAATGGCGCAAACTTTCAACCAGCTGTTGACTCAGGCGCTGCAACTGCCCTGACTTTGGGCGGTGCGTCAAACAACTGGAACGGCTTCTATTTAAAGAACGCTTTTACTTGGAACAGTTATGCCATCCCCGCGCCAACAGGCGACACAACCAAGTTCCTACGCAATGACGGCACTTGGGTGGCTGTGTCTGGTACGGGTACAGTTACTAGCATTACCGCTGGCACTGGCCTAAACGGCGGCACAATCACAACGTCTGGCACAATCAGTTTAAACAACACTGCGGTAACGGCTGGCTCGTACACAAGCGCCAACATTACCGTGGACGCGCAAGGCCGTATCACTGCGGCGGCCAATGGCTCTGGTGGCGGCGCAACGCCTACTTTGGCGCAAGTTACAGCGGTTGGCAACATTACCTCGCTAAACGGCATCTTTGGCCAAACGTCAGCCGGCAACGGTATTGGCGTAGGCGGTGCAACGCCAGGTGGCCCAATGGGCTTGTCAACTTACGACGGCACAATGTTCTTGACCAACAATGGCACTGCGGGCACACCCCGCGCCGTTGACTTCAACGCTGCTAATTTCCAACCTAGCGCAGACGCAGGCGCAGCCAATGCCTTGGTTTTGGGCGGCGCAGCACGTCGTTGGAACGGTTTCTATCTAAGCAACAATTTTGTCTGGAACGGTTACAGCATCGCCCAACCAACTGGCGATACAACCAAGTTCTTGCGCAACGACGGTACTTGGGCAACTGTATCTGGCTCTGGCACGGTTACTAGCGTCAGCGGTACAGGCACTGTTTCTGGCCTTACTTTGTCAGGCACGGTTACATCTTCTGGCAGTTTGACCCTTGGCGGCGCGTTGTCGCTTACAAGTGGCAACGTCACAACCGCGCTAGGTTACACGCCACTTAGCCCCGCTGGGTCAGTAACAATTGCGGGTTCAACATTCCAATCGTCTGGCAGCTTGGTTGCTTTGGGCAACACTAGCGGTGCTTACGGCGTGTTTGTTAACGGCAGCACAGCGTTTGCGCCTAGCGCTGACAACATTATGACTTGCGGATCGTCTGGCTTCCGCTGGACTACCGTTTACGCCACAACTGGCACAATCAACACGTCTGACGCAAACCAGAAAGAACAGATTGCTGACCTGACCGCCGCCGAATTGGCTGTGGCCAGACGCATCAAAGGCTTGTTCAAGACGTTCAAGTTCAAAGACGCCGTGGCAGCCAAGGGCGACGGCGCCCGAATCCACGTTGGCGTGGTAGCACAAGACGTGCAGGCGGCCTTTGCGGCTGAAGGTTTGGATGCTAACCGCTATGGCATCTTCTGCTCAGACGAAGTAGACGGCGTAACAGTTCTTGGTGTACGCTACGAAGAATTGTTGGCCTTTGTGATTGCCGCCCTATGATCAACCACCATTTCAGCGCAGGCGTCTACGCCAAAGAAACGCTGATTCCGGCGGGGCATGTGCTTGTCCAGCATAAGCACAAGTTCAGCCATTTGTCGATTTTGGCCAGTGGCTCAATTGAGTTGATGGTTGATGGTGAGCGCAAAATTATTCACGCGCCAGCTTGTTTGACTATTGAAGCTGATAAGCATCATGGCGTAAAATCACTCACAGACGTTGTGTGGTACTGCATTCATGCAACAGAATGCACTGATTTAAATGAAGTTGACGAAGTTTTAATTGTGCCAGGCGATCAAGCGCAAGCGCAAAAACTGGCCCAGTGCCTACAGGAGAACTAATATGCCATGGATGGCCCTAGCAATTGGCGGTAGCGCCCTACTCGGTGCAAGCGCATCTAAAAGTGCCGCTAAAACACAAGCCGCCGCAACAGATCGTGCAGGCGAACTTCAAAAACAAACTGTTGATCAACAAATTGCGTTGCAACGCGAGATGTTTAACAAACAGATGGAACTTCAGCAGCCATACCAACAAGCAGGAGTTAACGCGCTTAACAAACTTCAAGGCATGGCCGATTACACCATGTTTGGCCCAGAGCAATTTACAAAAGACCCAGGCTACGGTTTTCGTTTAGCCGAAGGTCAAAAGGCGCTTGACCGTCAAGCAGCTGCCCGTGGTGGTTTGATCAGTGGTGGCGCTTTAAAAGCCGCGCAACGTTATGGTCAAGACATGGGTTCACAAGAATACTCAAATGCGTTTAATCGTTATCAACTTGAACGCGCGGCTAAACTTGGGCCTTATCAATCTCTTGCTGGTGTGGGTCAAACTGCCGCAAATACAATGGGCGCAAATGCAGGACAATTTGGGTCTAACGTTGGCAATACATTAGGAGCGTATGGCACTAACGTAGGCAATTTAATGACCAGTGGTGGCGCAGCCCGCGCATCTGGCTACGTTGGTGGCGCTAACGCTTTAACAAGCGGTTTAGGTCAATATATGAACTACACACAAAGCAAAGACCTAATGAACCGTTTGTTGCCACAATCAACTAGCCCAAGCAACGCGCAGTTGGCTGAAATGTATAATTTTAACGTGGGGTAAACCATGGCCATTGATCCAAATATTGCTCTTGGTGTCCGCAGCGTTGAGTTCCAAAACCCTTTGGCTCAATACGGCCAGATTGCCGCAATCCAAAACGCTCAAAACCAAAACGCATTGGCGCAGTTCCAGCTTGGCAGCGCCCGTCGTCAAGAAGAATCTCAAAACGCTTTGTCTGATGCTTATCAAAAATCGTTTAACCCTCAGACTGGTCAGTTTGACCCAAAGTTATTGATCAGCAATGTTGCAAGGTCTAAAGCTGCTTATTTGTTGCCAGATATTCAAGGCAAACTGCTTGAGTCAGAAACCAAGCAGGCCACATTGGCCGAGACTCAACAAAAAACCAAAGCTGGTGAATTTAAGTTAGCCCAAGACAAACTTAATTATGGATTGAAATCTTTGGGTGATTCACCAACACCCCAAGAAGCAATTAAAAAACTTAATGAAGGCGTTACAAAAGGTTATTTTGATTTTTCTACCGCAGCCTCAGAAGCACAGAAACTTCAAAGCATGACGCCTGAACAATATAAAGAATACCGAATTGAAAAAGTTTTGGGTCTTGTGGACGCTAAAGACAAACTTGGTTTTATGTTGCCAAAAACACGCGATCGTGACATTGGTGGTCAAATTCAAACTATCCAAGACAATCCAAGATTGCCAGGCTACGGTATGCCAATTGCTGGCGGTGCTGTGTCTAAAACCCAAACCTTTGCTGATCTTACTGCCGCAAGACAGGCAACAACCTCTGCTGGCCAACTTAATTTGGCACAACAAAAGTTTGCATGGGAACAAGCCAACCCTGGCTTTGAACTTAAAGAAGCTGAAGACGGCTCAATTGTGGGTGTTAACAAGCGCACCCTGCAAGCCTTTCCTGTTACGGTGGGTGGCGCTGCACCAGCTGCCGCACCAATGGCTGGCGCTGGTATGCCAGGCGCTCGCGCCCCTGCGCCTGCCGTCCAAGCTATCCCTGGCATGACAAGCGTGTTGGATCAACAGGCGCCAGCGGCAGCCCCTGCGGCTGGTGTGCCATTGATGGGCAAAGGCACGGCCATGACTGAAACCCAAAGCAATGCAGCCATGTTTGGCGGTGCAATGGCGCAAGCGCAAAACACCATCAAGGAATTAGAAAAGTCAGGTACTGTTAAGAATGCAGTTGTGCCAGGCATATTGACTGGCCTTGCGCAAATGATTCCTTTTGGTGTTGGAGAAAATATTGGAAATGTTATTCAATCAACATTTAATGCAGACCCAACTGGTTTAATTGGCCCGAACGCAGCGCAACAAAAATTAGGACAAGCCCAATTGGCTTTTGCTACTGCTTATTTGCGCAAAACTTCAGGCGCGGCTTTTGGCGCATCTGAAATATCCAACACAATTAAAGAGTTTTTTCCTTTAGTTGGCGAAGGAGAAAAAGTAATTGCACAAAAAGCCGCTGCCAGAGAACGTGCTATTGAAGGCATGAAAATTTCTACTGGCAAAGAAGGCAGAAAATACATTGAAGGTTATGGCGGTGGTAGCGCTCCCGCAGGCGGTGGCGGTATACCCAACGCAACGGCAACCAATCCATTAGGGTTGGTAATACCTGGAGTCAGATAATGGCTACACTTGCCGAGTTCCGCGCACAGTATCCACAATATGATGCCGTGCCAGACCTTACTCTGGCCGACTCATTGCATGAAAAATTCTATTCAAAGATTCCAAAAATAGAGTTTTACAAAACCATTGGTTTGGGCACAGCTGCGGCAATCCCTGGCGCTGAAGGCGTGATAACCGGCAAGGCCGCGCCAACAGTGCCGTTGCGTGACCGCATTATGGGCGTAATTGAAACGCCATTGGCGCTTGGCGCTACCTTGGCCGGCAGTGCTATTTCACCTTTTGTCGGAATTGCAGGCACTTTGGCTAGTGGCAAATACGGCACACAAGAAGGCATTCGCGCAGGCGAAGAAGCCATGAAGGCCGTGCAGTACCAACCGCGCACACAGACGGCCAGAGAGGCTTTGGGTGCTATGGGCGAGTTTTTGCAACCCGTTACTAGCGCTTTGCCACCAACGCTTGGCGCGACTGGCTCAACTATTAACGCTTTGGCGCCTGCTGTTGCAACGCAAGCCAATGTTCTTGCCCGTCCTATTGCAAGACAAGTAACAGTGCCAGTGCAAAATGCGTTGGCCAACGTGATGACACGCGAACAACAGCCTGCCATGGTGGGCATGGGCGCTGCCACCACTGATGAAGCCTTAAGGCGCCAAGAGCGCTTAAGCCGTCTTAACATTCCTGCAACAGCTGGTGAGCGCACCAAGAACTTGGCACAACAGCAGTTTGAGTCAGAAGTTGGCCGAGGTGTAGTGACTGGCATTACTGAAGAAGCCAAAACAAAATTGGCTGAACAAATGTCTGGTTTTAAAGCAAACCAACAAAAAGCTATTGTTCAAAACTTTGAGCGCATGACCAACGAAGTGGGCGCCGAAGTGGCTGATCCAACTCAAATGCGTGCGGTTGGCAAAATTGTTGACAAAGCGCTTAATGATGAGTACACCAAAAAATATGACATATACAAATCGTTGTATGCGCAAGCAGACAACGCTGGTGAGACTTTGCAACAAGTTCCATATCAAAGTTTGCTTGACTATATCAACACTAAAACGCCAACAGCTCGCAAAACACTAGATCCAATTTTAGATTCTGTCGCTGAATCATTGGCAATGAATGATCCTGGCAAAACTGGCACTATTACGGTTCGGGCATTAGAAGATATTTACCAACAAATTGGTAAAGTTAAAGGTTCTGCAAGCGCACCAGAAATGAAAAACATCATTACCCAGATGGGTGAGGGTGCTGGCGGTGAGTTGTACCAAAAAGCAAGGGCAGCCAGAGCGCAATTGGCCAAAGAGTTTGAAGATGTCAGACGTGTGGACAAGTTGCTTGGCACAAAGGCCGGCTACGCTGACCGCCAAGTGGCGCTTGATGACGTGTTTAAGTATGTGGTGCTTGACGGTTCACTAGAAGAAATGCGCACAGTCACAAAGTTGCTTAAAAAAGGCGGCAAAGAGGGTGAACAGGCTTATGCAGAATTAAAAGGCCAAACTATTCAGCACATGAAAGATATGTTGATCAAAAGCGATCAACCGTCTTTTAGAAACCTTAACACTCTTGTCAATCAACTTGATGCCGAAGACAAACTGGTTTACATGTTTGGCAAAAAGGGGCGCGATGAGATTATGGACTTGCGCGATGCTGTTAAAGATGTATTGGTCAAAGAGCCTGGCGCCGTAAATTACAGCAACACTTCTGGCGCCGTTTTGCGTGGCCTTGAGGCTTTGCAATCATTAAGGTTCCCAGGCGCTAAACCAGCTGCTGAAGCTGTTCGCACCATGGAAGTTAAAAGCAAAGTTCAAGAAGCGCTTAAACAGCCAAACGCCATGGCGCCTGCCAACAAAAACGCATTGGCAAACGAACCTTTCCGCATGGAAATTCGTGGAACGGGTAAAAAGTAATGGACTACCAAGTGTTGTTTAACATCTCTGTGGCCGTGGCAGGCTTCTTTGGTGGCTGGACGCTTAACCGCATCTATCAGGCCATTGACAGGCTTGATGGTGACGTGCGGGCGATGCCAGTTAACTATGTGGCGCGTGAAGATTACCGCGCTGACATGCGTGAGATTAAAGACATGCTTGGCAAGATATTTGACAAGCTAGACGGTAAAGTAGACAAATGAGAGACTGGGCCGAAGCGTTTATCGTTGCGGCTTTTCTTGTTGTCTTTGTTGTGTGGGGAACATTTACCCTTGTTTGGCTTTGGGGATGAAATGGAACTTGAGTATTACACCAAGATTATTGGCGCAGTAACTGCCTCAACTGCCATGATTGGCGGTGGTTATACGCTTGCTGATAAGTTTGGTGTGTTCCATAAAGACATTCTTAAATGGGCGCCAGAACACTTTCAAATATCTGATGCGCCTGCAAACGGCGAATTCAAGGTTGTAGTGGCTCGTCAAAAAATTAGAGATAACTGCGAAGTTACGTCATTCAAGCTAGAAGTGCGGGATTCTGAGTTGGTTGTACACCCAGCCAAGCCTAGCATTGCCACGTTTTCTGGGCCAGCCAGCGATACAGTGGATAAGTTTGGGTATAAGTTTAAGTTAGACACAACTTCACAAGTGACACCTGGCGTTGCTACATTGATGGCTCACATCAAATACAAGTGTCCCGAGGGTGAAGTCATTGTGAATTACCCAGCGCACAAAAACCTGATGTTTATGATAAAGGAATCCAATGCTTGATATTCTTTCTGGGGGCTTGTTAGGCTCCATCTTTGGCGGCATCTTCCGAATGGCCCCTGAAGTTTTAAAGTTCTTTGACAAAAAAAATGAGCGCTTGCATGAACTTAATATGTTTGCCCGTCAGTGCGACTTAGAGCAAATGCGTGGTCAAATGAAGTTAGCTGAAATCGGCGCACAGAGAGAAGCTGCTATGGACGTTGGGGTTATGGATGCCTTTAACAACGCCATTACCCAGCAGGCCGAGATGGTCAAAGCCGCAGGCGGCTGGGTAGCTAGTCTGTCAGCTTCTGTTCGTCCCGTAGTCACATACTGGGTGCTGTTTGTCTGGTCATTTATTCACGTTTGGTTTGCTTATAACGCATGGCTAAACGGTGCGCCAGCCGCAGAAGTGTTTAGAACCATGATGACGCCTGACTTTTCTGCTTTGTTATCTGGAACTATTAACTATTGGTTCCTCGACAGAACACTCAAGCAGCGCGGTATATGAAACTTGAACTGGCCGCCGCGCTGTGCCGTCAGTTTGAGGGCTATCGGGCCAAGCCGTACTTGTGTCCAGCCAATGTAGCCACGATTGGGTATGGCTCTACCTATTACGCTGACGGGCGCAAGGTGACGCTGGAAGACGCGCCTATGTCTGAGCCAGACGCTCGGGCGCTACTGATGTATGAGTTGCAGCACACTTACTTGCCTGGCGCTTTGCGGCATTGTCCTAGCCTTATTACTGATGAGCGCAAGTGCAACGCTATTGTTGACTTCTGCTATAACTTGGGCATTGGGCGTTTGCAAACATCCACGCTTAAGCGCAAGATTAACGCAGGCGACTGGGAAGGTGCAAAGGAACAACTGATGCTCTGGACTAGAGGTGGCGGCAAGGTTTTGCCGGGCCTTGTACGCCGCCGTGAAGCCGAAAAGGCTTTACTCCTTAGTTAACGCCCTATAAGCCTCAATGGCGGTCTTCAGATCGCATTGCAGCATCTGGATGCGGTCATCTTGCTGGCACAGCAAGACGTAGGCTTCTTGCGCAAACTTAACCAAGTTGGCTTGGCTCCATGTTGTAAAGTCTGGTGAGTTAGTCATTGGATTCCTTTTTAGACGGCGCGTCTAGTTCAAGGCGGTAATACTTGGCCGGCATCTTGGCGTTCTTGTCCAGTTGCTTGCGCAGCCATTCAGCGCCGCCAAGTTCTTGCAAGATCATCCAGTGTCTGTCTGACATTCGGACTTGTCGGCCTAGTAGGGGTTCAGGTGGTTTGGGGCGCGGCATTTAACGCACTCTCCTAAGTGGTACATCCACAAGGCGCTCACGTTCTGGCGGTGGGGGTGGCAAATGTTCAGACGGTGGTGTCCAGCCATGCTTTCGCCAAAGGGCTTGCACGTCAGCGCCAGACTCCCATTTAAATTCTACAAAGCCATTTTTGCCCATCTTGGTTGGAGTTGATGGGTAACTAATTTTTGAATACGGTGGTTTTTCTAACATGTTGTCTCCTTAAAAGGGGATTTGATCCCATTCCCAGTGTTCGCACTGAACCGTGCCGGTAATCCACTCTAGTGGTGGCTTTGCTCCATACTGCTTACAAATGCCTGTCTCGAAGTTGTTGCACTGTCGGCAATTTACTTGTATCAAATTTATTTGTTTGACCTGGCTGTCCAGATGCCTCTTGACTGCGTTTAATTCTATTAAATTCATATTCTTTCACCTCTGTGTATTTTCCATTTTTGCGGGTTGCAATTCTGACTGGTTCTTCAATGTCATAAAACTCAAGCCACTCAAGCGCCTCTTGCGTGCCTGATGGCATAGACTTTCTTTCCCTGCGCATCCACCAGTTCTCGGCCTTCTGCCTGGCATAACCAACATGGCTAAAACAGACCCACTCACTGGCCACGCGAAGCAGGCCGCTGTAGTAGTCAACCCTTAGTGAGTCTGGCTTGCCCTCTTTGCGGTGCAATGCGTAGTCGGTGCGGCTAATGTCGTGCCAAACCAGTTCGGCCATGGCCGTCTGGCTTGACAACAACGCAGCATAAGAAACTTTGGCATCCATGGGCTTGGCTTCTTCTTCCCTGATCGTGGCGCCACAATGGATACACACTAGCGCAGCTGGTGCGTTGCGTTCACCGCAGTCTAGGCAGATGCTGTAGGGCGCCTCTTGGGGGCCTGACCTTTTCTTAGCCCTGCCTTGGATCGTGTCCACCGGCCCCAAGCGCTCAACTGTGTCGGTAAAGTCAAGCACCAGGCAGTTATCTTTGCCGTCTGCAATGCGTGTGCCTCGGCCCATGCCCTGCACATAAAGCACCGGCGACTTGGTGGGCCTGCACCAAATAATGCAGTCTACGTCTGGCACGTCAAAGCCAACTGAGAGCGCCAGCACGGTAACCAAGCAATGAATCTGATGGCTCTTGAACTGGCGAATCAGGTCTTCGCGCTCTTGCTTGGGTGTCTCACCGCACACAACGGCGCTGACAATGCCAAGCGCGTTCAGCTTGTCAGACAGGCTTTCAGCGTTATTTACACTCGGTGTAAAGGCAATCCATTTCTTGCGCTCTGAGGCGATTCTGGTGGCTTCTATGGCCACTTTGGCAAGGTACTTTTCAACTTCGCGGGAAAGTTCGCCCACCTTGTAGTCGCCGTTGGAGATGCCAACGTGGCTGGCATCAATGCGAGTCTCAATGCGCTCGGTAGGTGGAACCAGTGGGGCAATGAACTTGGCATCAAGCAACTCACGCATGGACACACGGCTTGCAATGCCGGTGAACAATGGATCGTCGCCATCGGTCAGCCAGACTTGATTGCCCCTAAAAGGCGTGGCCGTCATGCCAACGGTTCTGAACTCGCACATCTGGCCAAGGTTTGACAGAAAGTTGCGGTACATGCCTGCATCATTTGCCTTCTGGCTCACTAGGTGAGCCTCATCAATCACCACGGCCTTGATGTTGCCAAGCAAGTGCGCTGCCTTGTGGATGCTGCCAATGGTGGCCACAATCACGTCGGCGTTGTACTTCTTAGTTCCCAGGCTTGCGCTGACATAGCCCACGCTGATCGTGTGGGGCAGCAGCGCCCTAAGTTTGGCCGCATTCTGCTCGGCCAGTTCTTTTGAGGGAACCAGCACCACAGTGCGCGGGTGAAACTCTGGCCACTGATCCCACATCTGGCGCACAATCTCAGCGCAGATCACCGACTTGCCGGCGGCGGTAGGCAGCACCAACAAGGGGATGTCGGCATCCCCCTGGTGCTTTGTCCACCAGCCAAACAAGTCGCTGACAGCGCGTGATTGGTACTCACGCAGGATCACGTTCACGCTCCTCAAGCATGGCATCTGCCAATTTGTAAGCATCCCGAGCCAACTGGTAGACGTTGGGGTGGCTGCCATCAAGTAGGCCAATGATTGCCTGCGCGGCAAAATAGTCTCTCAAAGTAATGTTGTCAATTGGTGGGGTGTTCATACAAACCTTGCGTTATGTTGTTTGCGCAAATCCAAGGCAAATTCGTCCACCAAAGCGGTCTTGTCTGCGCAGGCATGGATTTCAGCGCTGCT
>Ga0315900_10007694_pt1 | contig 14060 bp, 3 predicted proteins | sample LakEriMetagenome_FD_203521 | JGI IMG/M metagenome (GOLD analysis project Ga0315900, IMG submission 203521) | Freshwater fungal communities from buoy surface, Lake Erie, Ohio, United States - Buoy 12 MA114 | ecosystem: Environmental > Aquatic > Freshwater > Lake > Lake biofilm | place: USA: Lake...
ATCAGCCGAATCGCCAGAAAGTCGGCGAGGGAGGCTGGGAGCCGTTCCACGGGGGCCCGGTCGGGCCGGAGTTCCAACTGCCGTACCATGCTGGCCCAGCCGCGCAACGCGACGAGCGAGTGGGTGATGTAGTCGGGCCAGGCTTCGGCTGGCACTCCCAACTGATCGAGTTCCCCCGCGATGGTGTCGAGTGCCGCGTCGCCGCCCGGGGCGACGGCCCGCCGCAGTCGTCGGGGCACATCGCGGCTCCACGGCTCAACGAGCGCGGAGCCGCTGCCGTAGACGCCGGCCAGCGCGTGGAGCATGCCGCGTTCGCGGTCGGGCATCGGCCAGGAGGCGACACCCTGATCGAGAAACGCCGCCACCATCCGAATCAGCAGCGGGTGCACGAGTTCATCTGTATCCAGCGTGGGGTCCGCGGCCAGGATGAGGTCACGGTGCCGAACCGGTGGTCGGAGGTGCACGACCGAGGGCCGCGACCGCGACGACGCTTCGACGCAGGCATGCCAGAGGTCACTGGCCGCTTCTTGTTCCCCGTCGCAAGTCGCGAGCAGGCGGTGCCTGATGTGAGGTGCGAGGTCGCTGCGGAGCCGCTCAATCGCGTCGCTTTCGGTGAGCGTCCAGCGCACGGCTGCGTCTCCCTCCTGCCGCACCGGATGCAGGAGGAGGGTGCGGTGAAGTTGGGCCAGCGTGACACGGCCGCCGGCCAGCGTTTCCGCACCGCGCGGACCGAGTTCGTTGGCGAGGACCGCGTCGAGGTCGACGATACGAATCCGTCCGCGGGCCATCTCGGCCCGATAGCAGCTTTCCGGCAGGAAGGGCTGCGCATCGTAGAGCCAGGCGGCACGGACGACCGCCTCTTCAAAGGGCTGATCGTCGAAACCCTGCAGCGTGTTCTGGGCCACGAAGGCATCGATCGGCCCTTGCGGCGGCAGGAAGCGTGCCGCCGCGGTGATCAACCGCTCCAGGTCGGCGCGCTGCTCGGTGCTGATGGGCATGGGGTCGCTCTGCACGGGGCGGCGGCCCGCGGCCCGCATCGAGTCGATGCCGGGGATGACGCGTCCACCGCGATTTCCCCGCGCTCAGGCACGGGGAACGGCTGCGCAGCGGACCTTCAGGACCGCTGCGGTCCGGCGCAGAAGTCCGAGGGCGGCCCGCGGATCAAGGCGGCGAATCGCACGAGACGGGGCTTCGCAGCGAGCGTGACTGGGACGACAAAGGAGGCGTGGCCGCAAAACAGGCACGCCAGGCAGGTCGTGGTGGGCAGGTGGAGGTTCTCCCGCTCGTTCTCCTCCTGCTCTTCGCACTGCTCGCTGGGCTTGCCGGAGTCGTCCTCGTGGCTGCCGTCGCTGCCGGTGCTGGCCGCGATGACGGGCACGCGGGCCAGTTCGGTGGAAGATGGTCCGCGGACGCCCGCCAGGACGATCGCAAAACCGGCGAGCAGGACGACCAAGTGGCGTGGCACGGAGAACCTGTAACCTGCGGGAAGAACCGCCTTCATCCAAGAATACCCTTGCCGGCGAGTGATCACCAAGTTGCGATTTACGAGGGCCGCCGCAGCGGCACCTCATCATCTTCACCGATCCGGCCGCCACGCCCCACCGCCGAGGTGGTCCATGAACAACCGACTGGGTCAGCCGCCGGCGGCGGGCGGTGCCGCGGTGAACGATCGCAGCGGCGGGTGATCGGCGGCCGCCTCGATCGAGCGGATCGCCTCGCGGACGGCATCCACGCGGCGCTGGTTGAGTTCGCCCTTGGGAAAGCGTCCGGCCTCACACTCGCCGTCGAGGTAGGCGATCAGATCCTGAAGCTGGGGGATCACGCCGCGGGCCGCGCTGCCGTAGCCGGCGAGCTCCCGCATGATCTCGCCGGTGCGGGATTCGCTGCCGTGGCCCCCCTGCGTGCGGGCGAAGGCCACGCCCGCCTCGATGCCCTCGCGAAACCTGTACTTGGTCAGGGCCTTGAATGCCCCCATGCGAATCTCGTTGCCAAACATCGTGTCGGCCGGACAGCGGGTCAGCACCGCCGCGAGGATGTCGGGTCCCAGGGCTTGCACGTCCTCGGCCGTGAGTTGGTTTTCGAGCAGGTGCCGCAGCGTGGCCCGGGCCATGCCGTCGGCGTTGCGGGAGATGGCCCGGAACGCCGGATGGAGCAGGGCGGGATCGACACCCTCGACGGACGAACGCAACAGGCCGCCGAACAGCGCCGCGGCCAATTCGCCGTGCGTCAACTGGATCGGGTCGGCCCACACGACCGGCTCCAGGGGCTCGGCCGTCTTCACCACCGCCCGCAGCATGTCGGGCACGACCGGCTTGGCGGCGTTGCCCATGGTCTTGAGGGCGCTGGCGGCCTTGATCCGCAGCCAACGATCCTCGTGGACGAGCAGCCGCACGAACACGGGCAGCGCCTCGACGGCCTTCATGCAGCCCAGTGTCTCGCAGGCCCCCTGGCGGACGCGGGCGTCGGGGCCCTCGGCCATGGCGATGAGTTGGGGAACGAGTTCCTTCGCCTCGGGCCGCCGCGCAAGTTCTTCGGCCGCCCAGCCGCGCACGACCGGCGACCAGTCGCCGAGCGCCGCCACCAGTTCCGGGACGCTCTTCCTGGTGCGGTCGATGTCGAACCGGCCGGAGGCCACGGCCTCGGCGACGTCCTTGGCGTCGAGCCAGGCAGCGCGGTTCGCCTTGCGGCCGGTGATGCGAAGCTTGGCCAGCGGCAGCGAGTAGGTGATCACGTAACTGGCGTTGGGGCCGAGGCCGCAGTAGCTGCTCCGGCCAAAGTAGGTGTCGTCGTCGGTGCGGCCGGCGCCGTACTGTTCGCCGCCGTCGTAGGTGAACGACCCGTCGCAGCGGCGCACGAGGTCGAAGTGCCAGGAAGCCTCCTTGAAAAAGGCCGCGGCTGCCGCCGGACCGCCGCTGCCGGCGCCCGGCGCGCCCCACAGGTAGCTGAAGCCCTGGCCCGTGTGGCCGTACTCGCGGTTGTTGTACGAGGCGGTGACCATCTTGGCGAAGAACTTCGCCTCGGCGGCGCGGCCGTCCTGCAGGGCGAAGAGCAGGGCCGTCATGGCGTTCTTGCCGTTGTTCTCGTGGTACGGCCAGGGAATGTGCTCGCCGTAGGGGATCGAGCCCTTGTCGACGTAGTACGCGAAGAACTTCGAGCCGCGATCGATGGCGGCGTCGACTTCGGGGTCGGCGACGCCGCACTCCCGGCCCAGCACGATCGCCATGTTGCCGACGAGGCCGGCGGCGTTGACCGGGCCGTAGGGCGGGATCGGGCCGTGGAGTTTGCCGTCGGGCGTCAGTTCCGAGAAGCCGTGGCCGAACGTGCCATACATGCCCTGTCCCCGGGCGAGTGACAGCGTGATCGCGCGGATCGCGGGGAGCACCTCCTCGTCGGCGGTGAGCAGGTAGTATTCGCAGAGGAACACGCCACGGTAGCCCGACTCCCACGTGCCCATGTCCCGGCGTCCGAGTTTTGCGGCCGACGTGGCCATCCTGCGGGCGATGTCCCGGGCCCGCGGCAGAAGCGCGGCGTCGCCGCTCGCCAGCATGGCCAATCCGTCGACCGCGCCCCAGAGGTCGTCGCGGGGCTGTTCCTTCGCCAGGGCAATCACCGCGTCGGCGAGGATGCGCTTCGACTTGGGGCAGTCGTAGGGCGCCGTGGCCGCGTAGGTGCCCAGCACGGGCAGCGAGATCGTCACCTCCTCGGTGGCGCCTGACCGCCAGCGGGTGAGCCGCAGCCGGCCGCCGCTCGTCTCCTTTTCGGCTTCCTGGATCGCGGCCGCGATCTGCTTGCGGGCATCGTCGTCGAAGGGCTTGCCGCCCGCGCCCAGGATCACGTCGTCGACCTGCATCACGCCGTCGGCGGGCGAACCCTTGCCCACGTGCGTGACGAGGATCTGCCGGGCGGCCGTGGTGGTCCGTCCCTGGGCACTGTCGAGGAAGTTGGCGGCGCGGGTGTGGATCCAGCCGCGCAGGCCGGTGGCGCCCAGATTGTAGGTGAGCTTGCGATCGACCTGACGATCCTGCGTCAGGTCGGGCGGAGTCTGGGCCGGATTGGCCACGACGCGGTCGCACGTCAGAATCACGAGAACAGCGGCAGTGAGTGCGCTCACGGGGTGGCGTGTGGAGATCATGGTCGGTGGCACGGCATTGGTTTCCAGGGGGTGCACATTGGCTACCGGGTGGGCGAGGACCCCGAACGCCACTTTGTACACGATCCGCTGCGGTCAAAGCCGCCGTTGGAGACCGGTTCGTCCCCTCAGCGGTCGGATGCCCGGCGGCCCCGCCCGATGACAAAACCGCAGATACCGAGGGCCACGGCCAGGCCGGCCAGCGTCCCCGGCTCCGGGACTGGAGCGGCGTAGGTCACATACAGGTTGCCGTCGGCAGAACCCTGCTGCACGCCGAACGACGAGCCGGGGCGGCGTGAGGAGAGCGACTGGCCCAGGGCGTCGGGGCCGACCAGCACCTGGCCGAACAGTGAGCCGGCCCATGACACCGGTGACTGGACGTCCGCCAGGAGCCATTGGCGATCATGGGCCCAAAAGGCATCGTCCCAGTTGACGGTCGACGGGGCCGCGTTGGCGAGCGGGGCATCGAACACGAGGCGAAGCGCGGCCGCCGGATCGATGGTGAGCAGGCCGGACGTGGTCAGATTGATGCCGTCGTACAACGAGCCGCGATCGATCGATGCTGCGGTGTTGGCTGACAGCTCCCAGACGAGCGTGGCCGTCGACCCGTAGGTCAGGCCACCCGAGAAGGTCTGCAACCCGGGCGAGGTGCCCGGCACGTGGATGCCCGCGATCGTCGCGGCCCCGCCCACGATCCCGCTTCCGCCCAGCGTGGCACCGGCGGAGACAGCGAGCGGGCCGGAGCCGGTCGAGCCGTTCACCATCAGCGTGCCGGCGGCGACGCTGGTGGGGCCACTGTAGGTGTTCGTGCCCGAGAGCACGAGCGCCCCGCCGCCCCGCTTGACGATTCCGCCGCCGATCCCGGAGATCGTGCCGGCGAACGTGGTCGACGCGGCGTTGCCGACGGTCAGCGTGTTGAAGCCCAGGGCCACCTCGCCGCCCGCGAGCCCGCCCCCGGCGAGCGACCCGATCGTTTCGTTCGATGACACGAGGAGCCGGGCTCCGGCGACGTTGGCGATACTTACGGCACTCGCATCGCCGATGGCGGCGCCGACGGCGACCTCCAGCGTGCCCGCGGCAATGGTGGTGGTGCCGGCGTATGTGTTCGTGCCAGTGAGGGTCCACGCGCCCGCGCCGGACTTGACGATCGACGTCGCTCCCATGTTGTCACCGATGGCGGCGGCGAGCGTGTTGGCGCCGGTGTTCGAGCCGGTGAGGGTGAGCGTGCGGGGGCTCGTGCCACCGAAAGCCACCGGCCCAGTATTGGAGAAGTTCAACACGGCCACCGGGGTCGTGCCCGAGGCTTCCAGTGTGGCTCCGCTGCCGATCGTGAACAGTCGATCTGTGGCCGTGGCCGTGGAGCCGGTGTACTGCAGCGTGCCGCCGCCGAACACGAGGTTCGTGGCCGCATTCGACGACTGGCCGATGCTGCTGGCGGTGCCGCCGTTGGCGAGCGAAGCGACATTGAGCGTGCCGCCGTTGAGGGTCGTCGTACCGGTGTAGCTGTTGCCGGTGTTGGTCAGGGCCAGCGCGCCAGCGGTGACCTGCACGCTGCCCGGTCCCTGGATGGTCCCGGACCGGAAGGACACGACGCTGCTGCTCGCGTACCGGAACACGGTGCCGCTCGCCAGGATCAGATTGTTTGCCGCGCTACCGTTGTAGATGGCGGTGCCGCCGATTTCGAACGTGCCGCCGTTGATCCACATCGAGTTGCGGCTGTCGGTGAAGGGCAGCGTGCCGCTGCCGAAGATCAGCGTGCCCGCGCCCGACTTGAGCAGCCGCGTGGCCCCGCCCCAGGTGACCGGCATGGCGATGGTAAGCACATCCGAGGCCCTGTCCACGCGGATGTCGCCCTGGGTGTTGGTGAGATTGACGACACCCGTCGTGCCCGCCCCACCGCTGATCGTCGACGTACCGCCGCCGGTCTTGAGAATCCCGCCCGTGCCGCTGTTTCCGCTGCCATTGAACGTGAGCGAGGCATTCAGTTGCATGGTGAGGTCGCTTGAACCGACGATCTTCAGGCTGCCGTTGAGCGTGCCGCTGGCGAGCGTGGTGGCCGGCTGGGCGGTGATCGAGCCCGTGATCTCCTGGCTCGTGAGCGTGCCGGGAGCGGCGAACGACGCGCCTCCGGCGCTCGTGGCCGTGTTGGCGTCGGTGCCGTAAGCGATGCCGCGGACATATCCCGTCAGTCCGGAGCCCTGGTACACCGCGAAGTCGCCGCCGTTGTAGTAGGCGTTCTGGCTGCTGATTTTCAGATTCGTCTGGTTCCCGAGCACGATCTTGTAGTCCGTGCCGTTGACGCCGCCTCCCGCGACGTCCGTGGTCACGAAGTTGATGACGTTGCCATTTTCCGACGCGTTGCTGGAAAGCGTGGTGACGATCAGGCTCACGGGCTGGGCCACGGTGCGGATCACCTGCACGGTGTTGTCGTCAGGCTGGCTGATCGACGTGGTCAGCGAGGCGATCGTCTGCGACGTCTGGCCCGATGCACCGACGTTGTCATAGACGAACGCGCCGCCTCCGGCATAACTGGCATTGCCGAGCGTCACCGCCGCCGTCGTGGGGATGCTGCCGGTAGCGCCGTTGATCTTGAGCGCGCCGCCGCTGCGGGCCGTGTAGGTGCTCGTGCTGGCATTCGTGCCCGAGAGGACGAGCGTGCCCGCGGTGACGGTGGTGACGGCATTAAAGGTGTTGTTGGCGGGAAGGACGAGCGTGCCATTGCCCGTCTTCGTCAGCGTGCCGCCGGTGCTGCCGTTGCTGACGATGCCGCTCATCGTGGCCACGTTGGCATCGACCTGGATCGTGCGGGCGGCGGTGCCCAGATTGATGGCGTTCTTGAAATCGAGGGTGTTCGTGGCCGTGGCCGCGTTGAGCAGCAGCGTGCCCGGCGCGAATGGTGCCGTGCCCCAGGTCAGGGCCGTGGGCGAGGCGAGCGTTCCGAAGGCCACCTGCACAGGGATGCCGGCGGCACTGAAGCCGCTCGTGCCGCCCGTGATCTGCATTGTGCCGGCCGTGGAGCCGCCGCTGCGTTCGAGGTTGGCCCCGGTCTCGAGCACGCCGCCGCTGAGCGTCAGCAGGCTGCCGGAGTTCAGTCCGACGCCCTGATCGGCCCGCAGCACGCCGCCGGCCACCGTCACGGTGCCGGTGCCGGTGTTCGTGCCGGCGAGGACGAGCGTGCCCTGGCTGACCGTGGTCGTGCCGGTGTAGGTGTTGTTGCCGCCGAGCGTGAGCGTGCCGGGGCCGAGCTTGGCCACGTTGACGGCGGTCGGCGTGGATCCCGTGGTATCGGCGATGGTGCTCGAGTAGGTGAAGGCGCCGCCGCTGGCGTTCGTCGTGTCGAAGCCGATCACGGACCCGGTCTTGAGTCCGGTGGTCGTCGTGGAGGCACCCAGGTGGCTCGCATCGAGCAGCGTGTCGATGTCCGCGGCGCCGAAATATCCGGCGGCAGCGGATCCCACGCCCAGGGCGAGCGTGGCGCCAGAGTTGACGGCGATGGTGGTGGGCGTCCAGTTGGCCGGGGTGTCGTTGGACAGAGCTGACCGGGTTCCCAGCGTGAGGGTTCCGGCGCTCACGGTCGTGATGCCCGTGTAGGTGTTGGCGCCGGTGAGGAGCAGCGTGCCGGTACCAGCCTTGGTCAGCCCGACGCCCGAGCCGGAGATGGCGGCCGGAATGACGAGGTCGTAGGTCGCCGTGGAGCTGTCGTTGACGGTGATCGCGCGGCTGGCGGCGCCCAGGGCGAGGCTGCCCAGGATCGTGGCGGCCAGTGGGTTGTTGCCGTTCGCGTAGGTGACGTCGCCCCCCAGCGTCAGCGATCCCGCGTTGGTGGCGACCGTCGCTGCGCTCGTCACCGTCGAACCGCCAAGCGTGAGCGTGCCGATCGTCTCGCTCCGTCCGTTGACGTCGAGGATGGCGCGGACGTTGGCGGCGTTGCCGCTGACGGTCACGGCCGAGGCGTCCGGGATCACGTTGCTCGCGCTGGAGAGCAGCGTGCCCGCGTTCACGGTCGTGGCCCCCGTGTAGGCGTTGGCCGTGCTGGCCAGCACGAGCGTGCCGGCGCCGGTCTTGGTGATGCCGCCACCAGCGCCGCTGAGGCCGCCGCCCAAGCGGCCGTCCACCGTGGCAGCGCCGTTGTCGACCTGCACGGTGCGGACGGACGTGCCGAGGTCAAGCGGGTTCACAACGGTGACCGTGTGCGTGGCGGTGACGTTGCCCAGGATCAGTGTCTGGGCGTTGAAGCCCGTGTTGGCCGTGGCCCAGGTGACCGTGGCGGGCGAGGCGGCGCCGCCGATGTTCACCGTCCGCTCGGCGCCGTAGGCGGCCCAGCCACCCGCGCCAGCGAAGTTTGCAGCCGTGATCGTGCCCGCCGCAGCCAACGGCCTCGAGTAGTCGCCGAAGCCGAGACCGAGGACACCGCCGGCGAACGTCAGTGCGGAGGCACCGCCCGTGGCTCCGATGCCCCCCGGCAGGGCGTTGGCGGAGTCGAGTCGCAGCACGCCAGAGGAGATGGTGGTGGAGCCGAGGTAGGTGCCGGTGCCCGTGAGGATCGTCGTCCCGGTTCCCGTCTGGGCGATGCCTCCGGCCCCCGAGATCGGATTCGCGTAACTGGTGGTGACCGACGCGCCAAAGGCGATCGTGCCGGCGTTGACCATGATCGGGCCGGAGAACGTGTTCACGCCCGAGAGCGTCAGCGTGCCGACGCCGTTCTTCGTCAGGCCGCCGCTCGAGTTCGCGGTGGGCGTGATGGCGTTGAACGTGGCCGGCGTGCCGGAACCGCCGGTGCCGAAACCACCGCCCAGTGCGGCCGTGACGGTGCCGACGTACCCCACGCCAGGGTTCGTGATCACGACGCCCGTGACGGCCCCGCCGCTAACGTTCGCGTAGGCCGTGGCGCCCACGCCCTTGAACGTGAGCGCCGTCGCGGCAGCCGTCGTGGCGGGCTGCGAGATCGTGACCGATGCGTTGGGGCTGACCGCGGTCACGATCGCCCCGGCGGGTATGCCCGTCCCGCTCACCCCCTGGCCCACGAACACGCTGCTGGTGTCGGTCATGGCGATCGTGGTGGAGAATGCCGTCGTGCCGGTCCGCGAGACGCCGCTGTCCGAGATCGTGATGATGGGCGGGCCGGTGTAGCCGCTGCCGCCGCTGGCGAGCGTCAGGCCCGAGATGCCGTTGCCCGTGGGGGCCAGCAGGTTGACGTTAAGGTTCGTGCTGCTGCCGTTCGAGTCGACGACGATGCCGCCCCCGAACCGCTGGCCGACCGGGTTGGCGGCGAATGCGCCCGACCCGTTGACGAAGGCCACGATGCTCGTCGTCGCCGGGGCGGTACCGTTGTAAAAGTTCGCGTTCACGCCGGGGCTGACTTTGACCGTGCCGCCGTTGTAGTTCGTGACCACCTGGAAGTTCGCCTGGTTGGGGACGCCGAACTCCTTGGTCACGATCGTGCCGGCGTTGAAGTTCGTCACGATCTGCGAGCCCCCGGCCGTGCCGCCGCTCCGGCCCCAGGTCAACTGCTGGCTGGTATTGTCGACGAGGCCGCCGGCGACGTTGAGCACGGTGGTGAAACCGCCCCGGTCGCCGAGGTTGAACGTTCCGCCGGGCTTGAAGAGCAGGCCGTCTGTGATCGTGACCTCGCTCGTGCCGCCGCCGTTGCGGGCGATCATGATCGTGCCCACGTTGACCGTGCCGCCGGTGATCCGCAGCAATCCCTGGCTGCCGCCGTTCTGCATGTTCATGCTGCCGACCGCGCCGGCGGCATCGGGGCTGAGCACCGTGACACCGCCGCCGGAGGCCACGATCAGCGCCCCGTAGCCGCCACCGCCGATGTTGACGGCTTGATCCTGGCCGCCTGCCGCACCGCGGACGGTCACGGTGCCGCCGCTCGTGACATTCATCACGCCGTTGAAGCCGGCAGTGCTCGTGCTTGGGGCGAGCAGGTGAACGTCGAGGTCGCCGGCGATGTTCGCCACGCCGTTCACGGAGAACGTGCTGCCCGATCCCAGATAGGTCTTGCGGCTGCCTGCCGCAAACTCGAGCGTGGCCCCGTTGTTCACCGTCGTGGCGCCTGAGTAGGCCGCGGTGCCCGTGATGCGGGTCACGCCCGGGCCGGCGATCGTCAGGCCCGCACCGGCGTTGACGTTGCCGATCTGGCCGGCCACGGTGAGCGTCCTGCCGGCGGCGGTTGTCCAGGTCTGGTTGACGCCAAGGACCACGCCGGCGTTGATCGTGGCATTCTCATTCGTGCTGATGGCGCTTGCAGCACCGGTGCCGGTGGAGTTGAGCTGGAGAAAGCTGCCGTCATTGGCGATCGTGACCGGGGTCGTGTCGTTGAAGGTCAGGCTTCTGACGCTCATGCTCGACCCCAGCACGACGTTCGACTGCTGCGAGGGCGTGGCACCGCTGACGGCGGAGGTGAAGAACACGTCGGTCGCGGCCCCCGGCACGAGTGGCGTGGCCGCGTGGGTGGCCGACGACGACCAGTTGCTAGTCGTTCCGTTCGAAAGCGCCATGGCATTGTCCACGCCGGCCGTGTTGGTGCCGGCCAGCGTGTTGCCGACCCAGTAGGCGGTCGTGAGCGGCGTCGCGGCGGCGTAGGAGCCGACGTTCAGCGTCATGTCGTCCCACGAGAGGCTGGCCGAGTAGTTCGTGGAATTGGCCAGGTAGTAGGTGGCGCCGCCGATCGCCAGGCCGCCCGCCGGGGCGTTGATCAGGGTCGGTGATCCGGAGGGCGTGCCGCTCGCAGAGAGCGTGATCCCGATCGGGCCCAAGGCGCTGGAGGGGCTGAAGAGAGACAAATACATCGAATCCGCCGTCGCTCCGCTCCAGTCGAAGGCCAGGTTCGCACCACCCACCAGGCTCAGTGTGTCGGGGTACAACGTGGCAGTGGTGCCGTTGACCATGCTGAGGCTGCCGCCGCTGGCCACGGTGGTGGTGCCGATGCCGGGCACGCTGCCGGTGACGAGCAGCGTGCCGCCGCTGACGGTGGTGCCGCCGGAGTAGCTGTTGTTGCCGCTGGCGAGCGTGAGCGTGCCGGGGCCGTACTTGACGAGCGAACCGCCGTCGCTCGCGAGCGCGGAGGCGTAGGTCACGTCGCGGCCGTTGGTGTCGATCCTGAACATCTGATTGAGTGCCGTGCTGAACCGACCCGAGTAGTCGGCGTTGTTCTGCGGCGAGTACTGCAGCGAGCCGCCGGAGAACACGATCGTGCCGGCGGCGTTCGCGGCCTGCCTGCCAAGCGGCCCGCTCGTGCCAGCGGTCTCTGCGGAGCCGAGCAGCAGCGTGCCGCCGCCGAGCGTCGTCGTGCCGGTGTAGGTGTTGGCGCCGAACACTGCCAGCGTGCCCGCGCCGTCCTTCGTGAGACCGCCCGCGCCGTTTCCGATGATGAACTGCGCCGTGACGTCGCCGGCCCCGCCGAACGTGAGCAGGTTCGCACCGTTCGTGATCGTGTTGCCGAGGTTCAGCCGCCCCGAGTCGGAGTTGATCCGGGCGGCACTTCCGAGCGTGATCGCCCCCAGGTAGGTGTTGACGCCGGAGGTATTCCGCAGGGAGCCCCCGCCCGCGGCCCCGGAGCCATTGAGGGCGAGCGCCTCGGCCAGCGTGTAGATCCCCCCCTGCGCCCGCAGTTCGCCCCCGGCGTTGATCGTCGTGCCGGCGCCGGTGGTGCCCAACGCGAGGCCACTGCGGATGTTGAGAACACCGCCGTTGTTGACCGTGGTGGCCCCCGTGTACTGGTTGGAGCCAGCCAGCGTCGCCGCTCCATTGACGTTCAGCGTGGTCGCGTTGTTGACGCCGATCAGGCTGCCGGCCGACTGAGAGAGCGTGCCGCCGGATCCCACCGTGACGGCGCCGCCGCCGGCCAGAACGCCGGCCAGGCCCAGCGTCCCCGCATTCACCGACGTCGCGCCCGTGGCCAGGCTCGTGCCGGCGAATGTCAGCGTGCCGCTGCCTTCCATCGAGAGGGCCAACGACGACGCTCCGCCGTTGCTGACGAGGCCCGAGATGGCGGTCTCACCACCACCCGAGATCGTCAGCGTCTTGGCGGCGGCCGTACCGCCCGTGCCGCCCTGCACGGGGCCGGCGAACGTCAACGTGCCCAACATGCTCGAATTTGAAAACGTGTAACTTCCCGCCGTCGCCGATCCGAGCAGCAGGCTGGATTTGAACAGTTGGCTCGACTGCGTGGACGGGCTCATGTCGATGAAGCCAGAGTCGTTGAGCGTCAGTGTCTGGTTTCCGATCTGCCCGGCGCCAATCGTGTATGGGTCGGTGAAACCATCGAACTGGATGGCACCGACCGTAACCCCGGCACCCAGATCGATTGTGGTGTTGCCATTCCCAAAGCCGTCGAAGATGGCGGTCTCGCCGCTGCCCGGGGCCGGCGACAAAGACCAGTTCGCAGGGTTCGCCCACACGCTATCGACAGCACCGGTCCACGAACCGGAGGCAGCCCGGGCCGTGGTCGTGGTGGCGGCCACCAGGGCGGCAACGTTCAGAAGAGCGACGATCAGATGAACGGCTCTCGCGCACCGGGCGTCCATGGCACTACCCCTGAATCGAGTACCCAATCCCCACCCACCTGAGGAAATTATTGCGGCGCAGACCGGCTGGGAAACGTGCCACACGGAAAAAGTGACGAATCCGGAACGGGCAGGGACGAACCCGGCAGAATCGGGTCGTCAGCGGCGGGTTTCGGTCCGCGGGCCCGGGCTGTGAAGCACGTCCGGCGTCGTCGCGGCGGGTGGTGCGGGAGCTGCGAGCGGCACGTCGCAGAACGTGAGTGCCGCGATGCCGTTCGCGCCACGCAACAGGTTCACGGGTTTGCCGTCCCAGTCGCGGCCGCGGAGATAGGTGATCGTGGCGGCCTGCGACGGCGCGGCGAGCGCGAGGGTCAGGATGTCACCCTGCACCACGGCGGAGCGGATCGCTGCCGGCGCGTCGTCGAGGTGGAAGTTGCGCACGCTCTCGGGGTTCCACGACACCGGCTGTCCGAAGTCGAGGGCGATTTCGTCCCGGGCGGACGTCGTGTACCAGGCCCGCCGCACGTTCGGCGCCGTCACGGGCTGCGCCGGCACGAGACCGTACGCATCCTGCTCCACGAGCGGCACCATGAGTCGCCCCATCTGGGCGTAGCCATCGAGATCGAAGTGACAGGCTCCCCGCCCCGTGTGCTCCGAGGAGACGCCCACGGTCGACATCACCCGCAGGTTCGAGAACAGCCTGGGCAGCGTGCGCTGCGCCTCGCGGATCTGGTCGTCCTTGGGACCCATGCTGCAGGGCAGCGGCCAGACCTGGAACACGTAGTAGTGCCGCAGATTGGGGAAGTCCTGCTTCCAGGCGGCCGCCATGTCGAGGAAGTAGCGCTGATATGTCTTGTAATTCCAGTCGTTGGTGGGCGAGCCCGCGCCGCTGTCGTTCTCCCCTTGGTGCCAGATCACGCCGCGGATGCCGTGCGTGAGCCGGGCCGCGGTGACCCGCGTGAGGAGGCCGCCGTAGATCTTGTAGGGGTTGCGGTAGAAGTCGCCGCTGGTGTCGAAGCGGTCGGCGGGGTTTCGCTGATGCTGCCAGATCGGCGTGCCGCCGTGGGCGGCATTGATGAAGCAGACGGGCATGCGATGCCGGTCCACCAGGTGGCGGGCCAGCACCATGCCCCAGGCGCCGATCTGGTGGCAGCCGTAGTTGGGCCGGCCCCAGATGTGGGTGCGGACGGCGGTGCCCCAGCCACCGCGCGGCGAGCCGTCGAGTTGGTTGCCGTAACTGCGAATCCAGTCGTCGGCGGGCTGCGAAGGATCCTCGTCCGGCCCGTTGTTCGGTCCCGTGGCCTCGGCGTTCGACTGTCCCTCGATGATCCAGGCGTCACCGCAGACGATGTTCTTCGCAGTGCGCAGCACCGTGCGGCCGGCCGCCGATCGCGTGCCGAATTCCGTCCGGTATCGCA
>Ga0315900_10007695_pt1 | contig 14059 bp, 35 predicted proteins | sample LakEriMetagenome_FD_203521 | JGI IMG/M metagenome (GOLD analysis project Ga0315900, IMG submission 203521) | Freshwater fungal communities from buoy surface, Lake Erie, Ohio, United States - Buoy 12 MA114 | ecosystem: Environmental > Aquatic > Freshwater > Lake > Lake biofilm | place: USA: Lake...
TCATTAAATAGTCATGCTCCAAAATCCACTGAACGGCTGTCAGTTTATTTTCCATCTTGTTCTTCTTTTTTTATCACCTCCTTGAAATATTGAATCAAATCGTTTTTAAAACTTTCCGGCAATTCATGCCAAAATCCTTCATTAACCATAACCAGCCCGTCTTGTTTATCGTCTGGGTTTTGCACCCAAGAAATAAAACACGTGTTATTTTCCATAGCCATATTTCTTTAATATTTCCTTGTGTCCTCCGGCCAGCTCCGCCATTTTGGAATGCACCTGCTTAGGCGTTAAGCCACGCATCATTCTCTCATCATACAGCCCATCATTGACGGAATAAAACCCCTCACATCCCGTCCCTTCCATTCCAACAAGCGTCCCACGAAACATTATATTCTCGCAGGGCAAATCAACAGAGGCAAACCTGTAGCAATCGTGCCTATCATTACACCCCACCCCCATACATTTTGTGTCTTTATCCATAGCTTAACGTATTAATTCATCCAACGAAATTCCACGCTTCTCCAGCACCTCCCCCCAGGCCTTCCACACCACATCCTCATCTATCCACTTGCCGTCCTCTGACGTGTCCACAATGCCCCTAAGGCTTTCGGCAAACTCATACATAGCCAAGGCCATGTCCAAGGACTTAACGCACCTAAAATGCGCCATCCTATCGTCCTCGTCCTCTAAATTAAATTGAAGTGTCGCTTTCATATTTCTCTTCGTAAAATGTTTCAAAATCCGGGGCAAGCTCATTCATAGCCCGAGCATATCCCTCCACGTAGGCCTCTTGTAAAGCCTCCCTCTCCTCCTCCAGCAGCTTCATCACCTGCTTCTGGGAAAGGACAAACTTAGCCACATCACCCACCATACTCCACATAAATTGTTCAACAAGTTTCTTTAACGGCGTCATATCTCATTCAACGAATCAAAAATATACCTCTGGTTACGAATCAAACTCTTGCACAACAGCCCGGCCCCCTCCCTTTGCCCCAAAAACAAGGCAAACGCGGCATCAAAATCAAACGTGGCCTTCGTCATCCCATGACGCATCAAAAGCACCACAGCCCTGTCCCGGGCCCTGTCAGCCTCAGCATTAGCCACCTTCACATAACGCATTATTCCTCCTGCCATTTTCTTACAACATTTTTAGGATACTTCTTAACACGGCTCCCCTTAAATCCCATAGCGGGGTTAAGCCAATAAACATTCTTCATCCCAGCCACAGGAGCCACATACCCATAACGACACAGCTCCGTGAACGCAGCCCTCACCGTCTTAACAGCTTTGATCCGGCACTCCTCCATCAAACGGCTAACATTTATCCAAACATAATCCTTCCCGGCCTCCACCGTAAACATACTCCATGTCCAAACCTGAAGCGCCCGAAACGACAGCCCCGTCATCACAAGCCTGTTCTCCGCCTTGTCAAACATCTTAGCGAAACTCTCCGCATCCATCTCCACCATGTTGTCCACCATCATCACCTGGCCGTCCTCCCAAGTGGTGGTGCCGGTGCCGTCAGGCACATACCCACTCCGAACGGGAAACGCACGTATCACCAGCGACGAAACAAATGGGTTAATTCCCATTGTCTCCTCATTTATCTCGGGGCGAAATATTTTTCCCATTTCCGTTATTGACAGCACAAAAAAAGGAAATATTTTTCCAAAAAGGAAATTTATTACCCAAAATAAACGCACAAACAGGGGAAAAAGGGAAATATTTTTCCCTCCAAAAAGGCCATAAACGACTAACCACCAGCACGTTAAACGAATGTTCAATTTGTATATATAAATACATACCAAATCCGTTTTTTTACGTTTCAGGGACGCTTTCAGAAAACAACAAAGTTAATCACCTGAAAGCCAAACGTGTACGAATAAGAGCCAGGGGCGTACGTACCAGGCCCCCCTGGAAATATATTTCCCACTTTTACCCCGCCCCCTCCCCCCGTGGCCTGGAATGGGAAGAGATGAATGAACGCACACTGATCAACGAGGTGAAGGAAGGAACGCACAAAATCCACTTGAGACTACGGAGTGGGGGTGGACGTACCACGACCCCCCCCGCGACCTTCCAGCCCCGAACCGAACCAGCCTGAGCCCCGTGGGGTCGTTTCCGGCCGGCTGGCAGCGCCTGAGCGAACCACCAGCCCACCAGCCCGCACGAATCCACACCCAAACCGACCCCGAGCCCGAGCCAGCCCGAACCACCCAGCACCAGCCCGATCCCAATCCGGATCAGGCCAGCCAGAACGAACCAATCCGGAGCGGGGCGCGAGGCCGGAGACCGGCGGTTCGCGGTGCATGGAAGCCTGTTCGGCGTCGGTCGGTCAGCACCGGAGTAAGGGAGCACCACCCACCCCCCGAACCCACCAGACCACCAGCCGGAACGTGTCCGCGCTCCTTTTGCTTCCACGCGGGCGCGTGCTGTTTGCGTTCATTTTTTTGCTGTTGGCCGCATACGAATAACTTACATGGGCTTTGTGTTAGCCGTTCCTGATTGTCAGGCAGTTGCGTCCGTATTCCTTACATGGAATATCATTTCCTTCGTCCAGCGTCAAATTATTTTCGTCCATGGTATTGTTTATTCCGAAACCCGCCGTACTTTTGTTCCCGTTAGCAGCAAGCGTCGCTGCTCGCAAGAGGGAAGCTCCCCCGCCCGCGTCGTACCTACGGCTTGTCCGTTGGGCACTCAGCAAGCAAAGGAACATGCCCGTGTTCATTGACATATTGGCCTGCAATACAGCAGAAAAATGCGGTGGGTATGAGCCCCGCACGGCGGATGATTGCCGTCGTTAGTATGCCTCCGGAGATAGACCAACCGGACGCCTGCATAAAGAGAATTCATGTAATTGGTTCAGGGCTGTCCACTCGAGTGGTCAGGCTTGCCTGAGGTGGTTCATTGCCACCACAGCCCTCCATGCCAGCACGTAGCTGGCAGCTGTAAATTATATACCAACATGAAAGCCTTACAAAACTTGTTCAAATTAGCTCAGAACGTCAAAGTATTCGTGCCCAGCACTACAGCCGTCAATAAAGACGGCAATGAATTACAGGGCGTTTACACCCGTAAATTTATGGAGCTGTTAAGCGCTGAATTCGGCGGTGCAACAAGCTACAAGGCGCTGGGCGCGTGGCTTTCCACCGCTGAGGGCTTAGTTACTGAAAATGTCACTATAGTGGAGGCATTTGCTACGGATGCGGCCTTTGAAGCCGGCCTTACCAAAGTTATCCGGCTGGCGGCTAAAATGAAAAAAAGTATGTCACAGGAAGCCATTGCCATACAGGTTAACGGTGAGCTATTCCTACTTTGACAAACATTCCGGTACGCTGTAGACTCAGGGCTACCGGCGGGTTCGCGACCCGCTGCCGGAACTAACTTTATAACCAATAATTCCATGAACAATTCAAATTTCAAATTTGCCCGTCTTTGCAGCGTTACACTTTGCGGCATGAATAGCGGGTGGGTAATCAACGAAGGCGACTTTTACATTAAAGATGAGGCCGTTGCCCTCGAGTTTGCCAAAGGCCACGGGTGGGCTTCAATTCAGGAGCTACACGACCACGACCCTGACAACTTTTATTACACTGAGTGGGAGGAGGTCGACGAGGAGGACGAGTGGTACGAGAGCCCTTACGAGGACGGCCGCGAAGCCGTGCTGGTAAGCGCCGAATAAGCACAGCATGGCTGCTTCAGGCCGGTTCGATTCCGGCTTGTGCTTCCAACTTTATAACCAATAATTCCATGAAAAAGAAAGTAAGCAAAATTGTAGAAGCGTATGTTTCAGCGGTTCAGCAGCTTCAGTGGGACTATCCCGCCGGAGCTAAGTTTAGCTCAAAACAGGAGGTGTTCGACCTTGTGGCTGCGGGCAAAACTATTCAGGACTTTTGGACACAGTCACAGGTGCAATTTGGCACTATTACAGGGGGGCTTTTGGGTATGTCGGGCTATTGCTCCGGCAGCTCCCGCAAAGCTATCCGTCAGGGTGTAATGTACGCGCTCGAAAGAGCTTCGTAAGCGCCCGCGCTCATTAATGTGGCAGCCCACGGGCTGGCCGGTTCGACTCCGGCATGAGCGCCCAAGCCAGCGCGGTGCTGGCCGTTGTAAACCAATGTTTTCCATGAATAGAATATTCAATTTTCTCGTGTTATATACCAACGACGTCCGTCAGGTTGAGGTCAAAGCCCGCTCAGAAAAAGAGGCAATTGACATAATTCACGACAGGGCTAAAAGAGCCCTAATGAGGGTGGTAAGTATTGCCGCCCGTTAAGCACAGCATGGCTGCTTCAGGGCGGTTCAATTCCGCCCTGTGCTTCTAACTTTATTATCCAATAATTCCCATGCAAAATTCCTTGTTCCTCCTCGATCCGAATTTCGGATACCCGTTCGCCAAACTGAATGTTTCCGCCGACACGACGGCAATCAGGACGGCCGTGGCTGTGGCCTGTGCCCAGCACTTTGAGAAACCTGTAAGGCACGTAAGTGCTTTATACCTCGAGACGTTCAGCACCCTGAAAATCCTGTTCAAAGACGGCTCAGACGTCTTCATTGACGTCGACTTTGACGAGCCGGACGTAGACGACCAACAGCCCTTTTAATAGGGGCACAGCGCTGCCTTGGTAGGCAATGCGGGTTCGATTCCCGCCCAGCGCTCCATGCGCCACGCGGCGTGGCCAGCAGAAAACCAATTTTATGGAACACTATAATTTCTTCCTTTTTTCCCAGCTATGGCTGGAGGTCAACGGCGGTTCAGAAGAGCCCTACGACGAGTTGTTTGCAACAATTTTGCGCGACTTTCACGAGTTTTCTGACAGCGACTACAACGACGAGGATGAGCCGCTGTATGAGTGTATTTTGGAATACCTCAACCAGCCTGTAGAGAGCGGCCGGTATATTGTGCAGCCGAAAGGCGAAATGTACCACCTGTACTTTGACAGCAAAGAGAGCCTGATTGACTACCTCAGGCAACGGGCTCGCGAGCTGTACCTCGGCTCTGTTCCTGAATGGCATCTGTACGATTTCTTCAGGATTCGCAATTATTTCAGGGCTGTCTAAGCCCTACACCGGAAAGGCCTCAAGCGGGTTCGACTCCCGCTCCGGTGGCCATGCTACATGGTGTAGCAGTAGTAAACCATTACAACATGATTAGTTTGAAAAAACGCTGGGTGGCCAGCGACGGCTGGAGAGGCCGCGAAGTTCCCGTCAACGCTGTAGCCGGCTGCTCTGACACCGGCAGCTGGGACGACAGCCCATGCCCGTCCAACGTGGCCACAGCCGAGCTCAACGAAGCCAAGGGCATCCTGAAGAAAGCCGGTATCCGGTATCGCACAACATGGGGCACGACGTCCAATATCTTTTGCATCCACCGGTACGTGGTGGTGGCCGAGGAGGACGTGCCCCAGGCCTCCCAGCTGGTGGCTGAGTTCGTCCGCCAGCACGACGAGCGCCTCCAGCTACTGTACGCCCTATAATAGAGGGCTACGTCTCGGGAAGGAATGAGAGCGGTTCGACTCCGCTCCCGAGACCCATGCCGGCACAGGGTCGGCAGATGAAAACCAACAACAAAATGGAAAAAGAAAAAGAAATTCCGTCCGCACAGGCGTCCATGATCGAGCGCCGTAACCAAAGCCTGTACAATGGCCGCCGGCCGTTCGAGATGAGCTACTGGGAAATGTCCCTGATTGAGGGTGCGCTCGAGGATAGTATGCACAGGTGGAACGAGCGTATCAACACTCTGCCGCCCGACAAGGAGCACGAGCTGCGTCTGTCCCTCACCGAGTGCTACCTGTTCAGGGAGGCGCTGCACAAGCGCATTGTGGAGCTCAAGACAAACGAGTTCCTCACCAAGAAAGAAGACGCCCCGCTGCCATTCTAAGGCAGCCGCGCTGGAAAGGAATCAGGAGGGTTCGACTCCCTCCCCAGCGCCCATGCCGGCAGGTGTCCGGTAGGTGTAACCAATAACAACATGGAAAGTAGAGTAGAATCATTCAAAGCGTACGAGTCCCTGTCCCTCGAGAACTCGTTTGTCACAATCAAAGAGCAGAAGGACATCGAGCTCAACGTCACCATTGGCATCCACGACGACGAGTCCGGCTGGTTCGAGCTGTACGACGAGGAGTCCGGCGGAGAGGAGTGGTACGCCGAGGGCGGCCTCGAACTGGATGGCCTGTCGGTCACCGGATACGACGGCGTCTTTGCCCTGCCGGTGTGCATCATCAACAAGCTCCAAGAAATGGGCTTTGACACCACGGAGATAGAGTAACGTCTCCAGCTCAGGAAAGGAATCAGGGCGGTTCGACTCCGCCTCCTGAGCCCATGTCCAGCACGGGGCTGGATAGTATAACCTATAACAAACATGGAAAGTTATTATCACGTTATCGAAGACGCCGGATACGGCAACATTGGCAGCCACGGGTGGTACGAAACAGCCGAAGAGGCGCAGAAAGAAGTTGACAGGCGGGCAGACCTATTCCCTGACCTTGACTTTTACGTTCACTATTCAAACAGCCCGAACGAACCTGAATTTGTAACCATATAACCTGTAACAACATGGAAAACCTATTTGAAAGACTGGGCGACATCCTTCGCCCCGAGCCAGCACCTGTTAGCCGGCCAAAAACAAAATGGACGACGCCTGATCTGCTGGTGGACGACCACCACGGCGTGTACATGATGCACCTGCTGGTGAAGGGCGAGAAGCAGCACCGAGGCCGCATCTACCACGAGCTTCAGAAGAACCTCAATCCGTTCGCGCTCCGGTCGCTGCTGGCCGGACCTGACGACGAGGGCTACTGGGAGGCCTGTGACAGGGTGACCCAGCTCACCTTCACCACACCCACAGGACAGAAGTTCAGCATCGACTACGTCGAGGGCGGCCTGTGGGCTGTTCCGCACTGCTTCCGAGGCCGAGCTCGGGAAGCGTTCTATGGGGGCTGATGCCTCCGCATTCCGGATGGGATAGCAAGGGGGTTCGAGTCCCCCTCCGGAATCCATGACAGCACGGGGCTGTTAGATGAAAACCAATAAACATATATGAAAAAGCTTATCTTATCAGAAGGGCAAAAAGAAATCGTCCAGCACGCCATCGACGGCATCATGGACATCCACAACACAGGCACACGCTACGACGTGGACGACCTGTTTCAGCACCTGTTCAACGCCGACTACTTCATTGTCGGGTATTACGCTGCCGAGCAGTTCCTCATCCGCTGGGGTGGCGTGTTCAAAGCCATTGGTGAAGTGATGGACAACGACAAGGAACACTATGGCCAAGTTACCACCAACCTGAGCAGCGCCGAGGACGTGGCCAATATGCTGGCCTACATCGAGGGCGAGCGATTCCTGAACCTGTGCCCGACGTTTGTCAATGCAGACGGAAGGCTTTCAGACGACGATCTGCTGGCTATTGTAGAAGAACTTAAAGAGCTATGAGCAGAGACAACCTCAAGCAGCTGGCCGGCAGCATATGCGGCTGGCTGCTCCTCCTCAACATGATTTATCAGATTTATTCTAAGTTTGCCAAATGAGCACCGAGGAGTTAACCGACACGCTGGACGATTTGCCCAAGCGTTTGCATGATCTGTACGGATTTGAAATTCTTGGGGGTGGCGACACAGGCCGCCCTCCCAGACTTCAGATCGGTCGAGCCGTTCGCGGCACTTACGCCACCATCCTGATCGACCCAGGACTGAAGGTGAGCGTCCAGGAGCACCAGGTGGTGTTCAGCAATATCGAATCAAGTGTAACTATTAACCGCAATTCCTACCATGTGCAAATCACAACTCATTGATATGTGCATCATCCTGTTTGGGGTGATGATGGCTTGGGTGTGCGCGTGGAAGGCTCACCACAACTTCACCTGCGAACGATACACGGCCGGCTGCCTTTATGTGCTGGTTGTAATTGTTCTGCTGATTGTTGTGTTTGTGGAAGCTTTCCGCATCACGCCATACCCGTAATCAAACTGGGGAGCGCAATGTTCCCCATTTTTCTGCTAAATGCGTACCAAATGCAGGGACGCCAGCCTGTTGCACACTTTTGTAAATTAGTGTTGCACAATTCATTCCGGCAGCATACTTTTGCTGCGTCTTAAGCAAATTTTTCACTTTAATTTTTAACAAAAAAATGCCAATTATTGCTAAATCAGCGGGCAGCTCGACGCCCAGAGAACCAATCCCAGCAGGTGCATATGCTGCACGCTGCTATTCCATTGTTGACCTTGGTACTCGTGAAGAGATCATCCAAGGCAATGCCAAGGTGCTTCGTAAGGTACGCGTCACCTTTGAACTCCCCACCGAGAGGCGTGTATTTAGCGAAGAGAAGGGCGAGCAGCCCTGCGTCATCTCTAAGGAGTTTAACCTCACCCTGTCCGAGAAGTCCACCCTCAGGTCATTCCTCAAGAGCTGGCGCGGAAAGGACTTCACAGAAGCCGAGGCCAAAGCCTTTGACGTGGCCAAGCTTATTGGCGCTCCATGCCTGCTGAACATCATTCATGTTGCCGGCAAGGCCAACCCGTCCCGTATGTACGACGAGATTTCGTCCGTGTCTCCGCTGCCGAAGGGCATGACCTGTCCTCCTCAGGAGAACCCCAGCTTTGAGTTCAGCCTTGACGAGTACGATCAGGCCGCATTTGAGTCCCTGCCAAACTTCTTGAAGGAGAAGGTATCCGGAAGCTTCGAGTTCCGCGATCTGTTAGCTCAGGGCGTAGCCTCTACGGGCGCTGCTCCGGCCGCTCCTGCAAAGCCAGCAGCTCCTGTTGCTGCCAAGCCAGCTGCTACCAGCAGCTCCACCCCGCTCCCTAAGTTCACCCCTCCGACGGTGATCTCAGCCCCGGGATTAGAAGACGAAATAGATAGCCTCCCTTTCTGAGTTATGAATCTGTATCAAATCACTCAGGAATTCCTCGAGCTGGCGTCCATGATTGAGGACGCCGGCGGCGAGGTGAATGACGCCATTCTGGAGGAGCTGGCGATCAGTAGAGAGAACTTCAGCCACAAAGCTGAGGGATATGCCCGCCTCATTCTGAAGTGGGACGGAGAGATTGAAGCCGCTGCGGCCGAGATCAAGCGCATCCAGAGCCTGAAGAAGGCAAAGGAGAATTCTGTTGCCCGCCTGAAAGAAACCCTGCTCTGGGCGCTGCAAGCGTTCGGCCAGGAGGATGTTAAGACTGGCGCTAAGCGTTACGACACGGCTCTGTTTAAGTTGTCTACACGCAAGTCTCAGGCCGTTGAAATTACGGATGAGGCCAGCCTTCCGGACGATTGCTTTGTCGTTAAGCGCGAGGTGTCCAAGACAGCGATCAAGAAACTGCTCGAAGAAGGCCAGGAGCTGGAAGGCGCCGGCATCAAAGAGAACGTGTCCTTGCAGATTAAATAATCTTTTTTGGTGTAAAGTTAAAAGTCGAAAGGCCTCCTGATTTTTTGGGAGGCTTTTTTTATTTCTAAAAAAGTGTTTGTTTTACATCACCTTATGCCGTGGTACAGCTAAAAGTATCCATCACCTACTTCGCTGACGAAAGCGACTGGAACATTGACGATGTTCTTGACGGCCGTCCTCTCTCCCATCCTGATGCAAAGAAAGACCTACTCGAGATGTTCAAGGAAGACCTTCCGTATATATTTATAAACTCTCAAATAGAATTTAGCTATGAGCACAATCCTAAACGAAATTCTGGAAGCCTATCCTGACGATAGCTTCCTCACTGCTGACGGCTTCAATGATGCCGTAATTGGACTGGACGAACAAAGTATGCGTCTGGTGTACAGCGTTTCCAAATGCATTGCCATCCTTAAAGAGGAGGGCATGACCGAGGAAGACGCTCTCGAACATTTTTCTTTTAATGTATCCGGAGCCTACGTGGGCGAGCAAACGCCCATCTGGTGTAACGATAGCTACGATTTGTCAAACTTCTAAACAATTACTCCTATGCCGTTAAAATCAGGAAAAGGTAAGGCCGTCATTGCGGCCAACATTAAAACAGAAATGAAAGCTGGTCGCCCACAATCCCAGGCAATCGCCATTGCTTTGAAGTCTGCTGGGAAATCTAAGCCTGCGCCCAAGCCTATGGCTAAGCCAATGAAGAAAGGAAAATAACTTCTATGCCATCCAATGGAATAGGGTGTTTCCTATGTTTAGAATGGAGAGAGTTGTGAACTTTTGCATCAATAATTGCTAAATTTTCAATTCGGTTATCGGAGCAAATACCATTGATATGATGAATGTGTTCATTTGGGCTAAGGCTTCTTTTGATTAATTTTTCTGCAATTAAAATATGCTCCGATACCCTTCTCCCTTCCTGTGTAACCCTATTGTATTTAGCTACATTGAGATTGCGTTGGGCTTCTGAATAACATTTTTGAGAGCAATAAAATTTTTTACCTACTCGGCTCGGAGAAATTGAGAAAGTGATGCCACATTTTTTACAATCGATTGATATGTTCTTAAAATTATGCGGCTTATTGCCTTTCATTTTAGGGACATTAATTGAGTGTAAAATAGAGACCCTATCTTTGGCTAAGCATTTTCTACTACAATACTTTGAGATTTCCGCCCTGTATTTAGAAACATTATAGGAAACCCCACAACACAAACATTCTTTTCTAATTTGCATACACAAAAATGTTAAATTTGATTGTCACAAACAAGCCATAGCAATAGTTAATTTAAACAACATATTTTATGAAAAAGCCGGGACTCTACGCAAACATTAACGCCAAGCGGGAGCGCATAGCTGCCGGATCAGGCGAGAAAATGAGGAAGCCAGGGACTCCTGGCGCACCGACAGCAAAAGCTTTCAAGGAGTCTGCAAAGACTGCCAAGAAAAAATAGAAAGTTTTAAGTATTGCATTTTGCTTTTGTAAATAGGGCGGCCATTGGTCGCTCTTTTTATTTTATACGTCGAAAATTATGTTCAATTTTGTTAAATAAATAAATATATGATGATTGTTAAAACTAAGATCGACAACCTTAACTGGTTCTACGCCCTCGACTGGAGGGACATCCTGTACGTAGAGCAGGAAGCTGACTACGAAAATGTAGTCACCTGCCACGGAGCTATTCGCATTCACATGACGATGGAGAAGATGCGTGAGCGCTTCCCTCGCCTGCTGAAAGCCCACCGGAGCTACTGCGTTAATCCATACCAGATGCTGGGGTATGCAGTGGACACCGAAAACCAGCGCGTTCACCTGATGTTCAAGAATGGTGCAAGGATGACAATAGGCCGGAGCAGGACAGTCTGGGATGAATTTGTAGAGGCATTTGAATTTATTAAAACCAAACAAGACGACAATGGTAATTGGATTTGAAGAACTGACCGCCCACCTGTCAGAAGATGAAATAAAGGTGGCAGAAGCATTAGCTGAAAAGCTGGCAACGTTGAAAGGCCCTGAACAAGCCATGAATAACCGACAGCTCAGAGACTACCTCTGGAGCATTGGCGTGTACACAAGTGCCGTCAGGATGCGTAGAATGATTAACTACATCCGCATTAATTCGCTCGTCCGGAATCTGGTGGCCAGCAGCCGCGGCTATTACGTTGCCGAGAAGTGGGAGGAGGTTGAGCGCTACGTTGCCAGCCTAAGGCAGCGAGCCTCATCGATCCTTGCTGTAGCTCAGAGCTATTATTGAAACGGGGCCTTCGGGCCCTTTTTTATTTCCTATCCCACCGGAAGAACCCGTTGGCCACGTTATATTCCCTGATCAGGCAGCCGGCCATTGATCGGCGGCTTTCCCTGTCTCCTCTGGCGTTCACGTTCCCCTCGAACGATTTAAAGAACGTCTCCTCTGGATACACCTCGTACACGAGGCCCACGTGTCCGATCCGGCCGAGAGCCCTGTTGTAAATAGTAAACAAATCCGTTGGCCTCACCCGATCTGGGACGGCCCTGTCAGCCCTGGCCCAGGACATAGCCATTCCGTTTGTTCCTTTGTGCGGAACGCCGCATTTCTTCCAGAGGTATATCATGGTGTACGAACACCAGGCCTGCCCCGGGATGCCGCCGGCAAAGCGAATAATGCTGTCCACCCGAGGGCCGCGATTATTGATTGGCCCCTCCCGGGTTCCAATAAGCTTTCTTGCCTGATCCTTTATGCAGCTTATTTGAGCGACACAATGGCCGCTATAAGCAAATGCAAGGCATATGAGAATAATGCGAGCCATAGCGTCTGGAAGTGATTGTCCTTAACAATGTTGTCTCTTGTTTTTCCGTTAGCCCGATCTCCAAACACAGCCCTAAAAAAAGCCGGAGTGTTGATCCGGAAGCCAAGCGTTCCTAAGACAACGACAATGTAATAGCGGGAAGGAATGGAGAGCAGGTCCACATACCTTCCTATTGGATAGAGGGCGGCGGCTTCGTCGTGAAGCCATACGCTTGTGTAATTGTATATCAGCAGAAAGCCGAAGTAATAAACGGGGGCGAGAATCACCTCATGCCACTCTACCCACAAGTCCTTTAATGTTTTCATTTCCCTTGTCCTTTATATTGTTTGGGCTTGCTGTCCTTCGGGCCATAGGACTTCTGTGCCTTCCCCTCCCGGCGTTTGCCGAAACTTATTTTCACCGAAGGAGCGGATGATTTCTTTGTTGTTGCCATAATTTATAAACAGCCTCCCATCCGGGCCTTGCTCCCGGGCTTCAGCTCTTTTAGTCCTTTTACGTAATGATCAACGGCAGCGTGATTCCCACTCTTTATGTGTTCCTTCACCCACGCCGCCATGTTCTTCGGGATGATGGCCTTGTAGCCATTGGAGGTTTCAATGAGCAGCTCCCCTCCTTCCGCTTCTATATGCTTAGACATTTACTCCGTATCGTGATAGGTAATTGAATGCGTCTGATTGCTGAATTGGCTGCTGCTGAAACTGTATCGGACCGCCTTCGCCTCCGAAGTTCTGTACGCCATCCATCAGGGACATGGCCGTCTGCTGACGAGGGCTTGCGGCCCCTGATATTTCTTGTCCGAGCTGCTTATAGCTCTGCATCATGGAAGGCGTTGTGTAAGGCGTTACCTCACGGACGGCCTGCTGAAAGCCGCCCACTTGGGGCTGTGCTTGTGGCCGCATAGCTGCGGAAAGTCCTGCCTGAATGGCGGGATTGTATTTCGTTAGCTTTCCTGCTCCTTGGGCAAACTTGCCCAGCTTAGAGCCTGCGTCAAAGCCTTTGTTCCCCATTGCCATTCCAGCAATGTTTCCCGCAAGAGGAAGGAATGTTCCTACGCCTTGGGCAAACTTGCTGTTGGGGGAGCCTTGGCTTACGCCTGCTCCGAGGCCCTTTGCGCCCTGCTGTATAGCCGTTCCGGTGGCTGCGCCTCCAGATAGAAATCCTCCTGTAATAGCTCCTGCTGTCGTTCCATAGCCACGCAAAGAGTTCTGCTCACGGATTTCTTGTTCTGAACTTCCTCCTGCTCTCTGAAGGGCCTCGTAGCCCATGTCCGTGAGCTGGTCTGTCGCTCCTAATGTTAATGTGTCAAGCAGGCCCTCCCCTACGCCATACGCTGTTGCTCCGAGGCTTTTCCAAAAGCTCCCAGATTTCGCATATTCGTCAGGCTTGTGATAGGGGGCGTGAATACGTTTAACAACACCACCCTGAACGAGAATGTCAATGCCTCCGTCTTCATGGCTCCTGCCGTTAAACTCCTCAACAATTTTCCATTTGCCTCCCTCCATAGCCTTCTCCTTTCGAGGGGATATGCCTTTGATGGGCGTAATGGGAGAGGCAATGTTGTACATTATGCAAATATAGCAAATTCCTATTGAACAAGGACGCTCCTTAACTGCGTTACGCTTCCGTTCGGGGAGGACATGAAGGCGTTGGTTTCCAAGGGGCGCTTCTGCCAGAATTTCCACCAGCTCTTACGCTTCCCCTTGCTCACTACAATGCGTATTGTGTCGTTAATGGCTAACGCTCCCTCAAGGCTGTCTCCGTTCGTGTAGAGCGTTCCGTAGGGCGTGTAATACACACGCTCTGTATTGTTGTAAATAATTGTGTCACGACCAATTACACTAACAGGAAGTGTGTATTGTATGCCTGCCTGGCTGTATGTCTTTATGCCCTTTA
>Ga0315900_10007696_pt1 | contig 14058 bp, 12 predicted proteins | sample LakEriMetagenome_FD_203521 | JGI IMG/M metagenome (GOLD analysis project Ga0315900, IMG submission 203521) | Freshwater fungal communities from buoy surface, Lake Erie, Ohio, United States - Buoy 12 MA114 | ecosystem: Environmental > Aquatic > Freshwater > Lake > Lake biofilm | place: USA: Lake...
GCAATCGCGCCCTGCTGGAGATCCCCGCAGGCCAGCTCAACAAGGACGTCCTGCACACGGTCACGCTCGCCACCGGCCTCGGCAACGGCGCGCTCGATCGCGGCCAGACAGGGCCCAGCGGCATCGTGCGCCTCGAGCGCCGCGGCAATCGTGTGCTCATGGTGCGCGACAACTGGACGGTGCGCGCCCCCAACGGCGACGCCGCCAACCAGCGAGCCGCCACCGAAGCGTTCCCCCGTTCGATCGTGGCGTCCATGCCCATCGAGCGCGACACCGCCGGGATGCTGCTGGTGGACGCGACGTCGGTGTTTCTGGCCGATGCCTACGGGGTGGCCGACGGGCTGCGCGCCGGTGGCAGCGCCGGGGGCACGGCGGCTTCGGCGCCCGGCGTGGGGAGCTATCGGCTGGATGTGGCCCGCAGCTACATCGATCCGGAGCGTACGCGCGCCTTCCCGCGCAACGCCGAAGTGCACGCGGTGCTTACCTTCGTTACCGATCAGGCGGCACGCGGACGTGGCGGCCTGGCCCCCGATGCGCGCGCGATGACCTTCGAGCAGCATCACTCGCTCATCGTACTCCCCGATACCGCCGGCTACCGCCCGCGGCAGTACGACCCGCGTTTCGGCTACGGCGGCACCTCGTTCTTCGACCTCTCCAAGGGGTTCGATGGCGACTACCGCGGCGGCTTCATCAACCGGTGGCGTCTCGTGCCCAAGGACCCGGCGGCCTATGCCCGCGGCGAACTGGTGGAGCCGGTCACCCCCATCACGTACTACCTCGATCCCGGTATCCCCGCGCCGTACCGCGAAGCCTTCCGCGAGGGGGGCAACTGGTGGGCCAAGGTGTACGAGGCGGCGGGCTTCAAGAACGCCTTCCGCGTGCTCGACCTGCCGGCCGGCGCCGACCCCATGGACGCGCGCTACAACATGCTCATGTGGGTGCACCGATCGGGGCCCGGCCCCAGCGTGGGGCCCAGCTACAGCGATCCGCGCACCGGCGAGATCGTGCGCGCGGTGGTGCGCATGGACGCCTGGCGTTCGCTCATCGACTACAACATCTGGGCGGGCACGGTGCCGGCGTCGGGGAGCACCGGCCCCAACGTGGACGCGGAAGCCTTCGCCATGGCCCGTCGTCGTCAGCACGCCGCGCACGAGATTGGCCACACGCTGGGGCTGCAGCACAACTACATCGCCTCGGCGCAGAACCGCTCGAGCGTGATGGACTATCCGTTCCCGCTCATCACCATCGACGCGTCCGGCCGTCCCGACCTGCGCAACGCGTACCGTACGGGTCCCGGCGCCTGGGACACGCTGGCCATTCGCCTGGGGTACCGCTGGTTCCCCTCGGCCAGCGCCGAGCAGAGCGGGTTGGCGGCCATCATGGCCGATGGCATTGCCAAGAACGTGCGCTACATCAACGACACGTACGCGAACGCCAACGGTTCGATCCCGCTGGTCACGCGCTGGGAGGAAGGCGCCACGCCGTTCGAGGCGGTGCAGCGCTCGGCCAGCGTGCGTCGCGTGCTCATGGACAACTTCGACGAGCGCGCGATCAAGCCTGGCGAGCCCATGGCGCTGCTCAACATGCGGTTCGCGCACGTGTACCTGCACCACCGCTACTCGCTCGAGGCGCTGTCGAAGTACATCGGCGGCATGGACTTCACCTTCGCGCTGCGCGGCGATGGGCAGACGCCCACCAGCATCGTGCCGGCGGCCGAGCAGCGCAAGGCGCTGGGGCTGCTGCTGGACGCGATCGCGCCGAAGGAGCTGACGGTGCCGGAGAAGGTGCAGCGGCTCATTCCGCCACCGCCGCCGGGCTTCAACACCGATCAGACGTGGATCGAGGGGAGTGGCCAGACGATGCTCGACGCCATCACCCTGGGCGGCGGGCTGGCCACCGAGGTGATCGGCTACATCCTCGATCGCGAGCGCGCGGCGCGGCTGGTGCACACGGCGGCGAGTGATGCCAAGGCGCTCACCCTGCCTGAGGTCACCGACGCCGTGGTGCGGCGCACGTGGGGCGCCCCGCTGCCGGCGTCGTCGGCCGAACGCGCCATGCTGCGGGCGTCACAGCGCGCGGCGCTGGACATCCTGCTCGATCTGGCCGGCGACGGACGCGCGCTCCCCGACGTGCGGGCGGCGGCGATGCATGAATTGCGCAAGCTGGAGACGCGGCTCGCGCGCGTCATCACGACCGACGACATGCAGCGCGCGCACGTGGATGCCGCACGCGTCGATCTCGACCGCTTCTTCGATGGCGACGACCAGCCCACCCGTCGTCCGCGCTTCCCGGTGATCGTGCTGCCGTGGCCGTGAGACACGAGTAGAGCGCATCAAGGGAACCGCTCGTCGGAGTGCTCGGAGGAACGGAGGCACGGGGAACACCGTCATGCATTTCTCCGCGCCCCCGTGGCTCCGCGACCTCCGACAAGCCGTTCAACCAAACTCATGCCGGCACCGAAGCCAGCCGTATCGCTACGAACTCACCGCGACTCTCGCGCCAGTCGCAGCAGCGCCCACAGCACCCAGGCACCGCTCACGATGTGCATGATCTCCGTGGCCACGATGGTCGTGAGCGTGAACAGCTCGGCCCCTTCCATGTAGGGCTCGTAGGCGGCAATGACGGGGCCGAGTCCGTAGAGGCCGATGGCAATGGCGGTGATGACCGCGAACCAGCGCACGGCGTGCTGGGTGAAGCGGCCCAGGAGCCAGTACACGATGCCGGCCAGGAGTGCGCCGATGACGCTGGCGATGATGGTTTCGGCAAGGCCGATGGTCATGCGGCCGTAGCGCACGGCGGCATAGTACACCCCTACATTGCACGCCGTGCTCCCCACCGCCGCCACGAGGGTGGCGACGGGGATGCGGCGGAGAACGACCCGATCATCGGGATTGACGGCGTAACGCATGGCGCCAACCTAACGGCGCCGGGACGCGCACCGTTCCGGGCCCGCCGGCAGGGGTCAGGCGGAGGTGCTGCTCCCCAGCTGCGTTTCGATGAAGCGGGTGTTGGTCAGGGCGTCGTGGGAGCGGCCGTTGGGGTCCTGCCGGGCGCGGATGGCGTTGACCATCTCGAGCGCTGTGTGGGCCGCGGGCGGGTGCTGCGCATCGCTCTCTCCCAGCGGGGTCACGCGGTTGCCCCAGCGCACCAGCAGCGCGCCGAAGGTCAGGCCGCCGCCGAAGCCCGGCATGAGAATGAGACTGCCCGGCTTCACCCGCCCCTCCTTGAGGGCGTCCACGAGGCTCACCGGCACCGTCGCGGCGCTCATGTTGCCGTAGCGCTGCACGGTGAGCATGACCCGCTCCATGGGCACGCCGGCGTACTTGGCCACCGCCTCGATGATGCGCAGGTTGGCCTGATGCGGCACCACCAGGTCGATGTCGTCGGCGGTGACCCCGGCGGCCTGCATGACGCGCCCGCAGGCGTCGCTCATGCCATGCACCGCCCGCTTGAAAATGGCCTGTCCGTCGAAGTCCCAGAGCGTATCGCCGTAGTGCAGATCGCCGTTCACGTACGAGCACCCCATGCCACGCACGCGCAGCGTCTGCCGCGCCTCGGCGTCGCACCCCAGGACGGTGCCGATCACGCCCCCCGGCGTGTCGCTGGCCTGCAGCACCACCGCTGCCGCGCCGTCGCCGAAGAGCACGGCCACGTTGCGGTTGCTCCAGTCCATGAAGGGGCTGATGAACTCCACGCCAATGACGAGGGCGTTCTGCACCATGCCGCTCTGGATCATGGCCGTGGCACTGGAGAGCCCGTACAGGAAGCTCGTGCAGGCGGTGTTCACGTCCATGGCGGCGGCGCGGGCGGCGCCCAGGGCCACCTGGACGCCGGAGGCGCAATTGGGGACCTGCTCATCGGGGGAGCAGCTGCCGTACACGATGAGCTCGAGCGCCCCGGCGTCGAGCCCCGCGCAGGCCAGCGCCCGCCGGCTGGCGAGGGTGGCCATCTCGATGGCGGACACATGGGAAATGCGCCGCTCCTTCATGCCGGTGCGCTGCGTGATCCACTCGTCGGAGGTCTCGAGAAAGGTCGAGAGGTCGTCGTTGGTGAGCACCGCGGGGGGCAGGCCTTCGCCCCAGCCGGTGATGGCAGCGTATCGGGTCACGGGAAGTTGCCGGAGGGTGAGCGGTGCCCCGCAGGAGGGAGATGGGGCCGGGGGAACGCTATGGATGGGACGCGCATGTGACAAGCGGGGCCCCCGGTCCGCTGCCGAACCGGGTGAGCCGTACGTAACGTACGACGTTCGCGGGTCCGTCCAATTTCACCCTGGGGAGACTGCATGTTCAAGAAATTCGCCGCCGAAGCGCTGGGGCTGAGCGATATCGGCATCATCGTGTCAGCGAAGGACTACGACAAGGTCGATGCCGACGATTACCTGTTCCACGAGGACCAGGAGCGCATCTTCTTCCTCATCAAGAGCAAGAAGGACGAGTACTGCTTCACGAACTTCGCGCTCATCCACGTGGACGGCGAGTCGGCGATTTCCAGCAAGCGGGTGATCAAGCGGTACGACTACGCGCAGTACCCCATTGCGAATGTCACCATCGAGACCGCCGGCACGATCGACCTCGACATCGAGCTCAAGTTCACGATCGGCGACCACGTGTTCAGCATCGACGTCCGCAAGGACCACATCGAGCAGCTGAAGGACATCTACAAGGCGCTGCACACCATCGGCAAGCTGCAGCGGCACGACGAGCAGGGGCGGTCGAACGCCATGTCGGCGGCGTCGGTGCTGGGCAGCATGCTCAAGCTCAACTCGGCGTCGGACCCCGCCGCCGTATCGGCGCACTACCGCTCACTGCTGGATGAGCTCAACGAGTCCGTGCTGCAGCGTCACCTGCGCAAGGATTTCAGCTCGGTGTTCGAGAAGTACATTCACGCCTAAGCGCGACTCGAAACCCGAAACCCGAAACTCCTGCGGCTGGCGCGGCGCCCGCCCTACCGCAAGAACCGCCGCGCCACCTGCTCCAATCGGTCATCGCCGGCCAGTTCGGCCTCGTGCAGGATGACCTCGACGTACGGCTTGAGGCCGGGCTCGCCCCAGTAGTACCCGGTGGCGCGCTCGGCCAATTCCGTTTCCCCCACGCGGGCGGCTTCGAGCAGGGCACGGGCAGCCACGCGGTCGTAGTCGGGATCGGCCTTGTCGGGGAGCCCGTAGTTGCGGCGCGGCTTTTCGCCTTCGGCGTCGTCGCGCAGGAATGCCATGGACATGCTGCCTCCCGGCGGGTGGTGGAACCGCGAAAGGTAGCGACCTCCGGGGCCCGGTGCAGCCGCGCCGGAGGCGTGTGCGCCGCTCGTGTGCTTCGTCACAAGCGCAACTGCTCGGCCATCGCGCGACTCTGGCGCCTGGATACCACCACCTCGTGCCCACCGTCCAGACGCAACAGCAGGCGACCGGCGAACCACGAACGCACCTCGCGAATCCAGTGCACACCGACGATCTGTGTCCGATTCGCGCGGAGGAACGCCCGCGCTGGCAAGCGCGCCTCGACCAGTCGCAGCGAACGGGGGCTCACGGCGCTCCCGCGTCCGAAATGCACGCGCGTGGACTCCCCGTGTACCTCGAGGAGCCGCATCTCGCCGAGTGTCACGAACCATCCGGCCTCACCGTCGCTCAGGAAGACCCGATCGTGCAGTGCCAGGGGGTGCCGCGACGCGGTTTCACCGCCCTCGTCGTGCGACGCGGCCTCCATGGCCGGCGTCGCCTCGGTTGCTCCCCGCGCCTGGGCGGTGGCCTCGAGGGAAGGCAGCACCCGGGCCATCGTGGTGGCCAACCGCGTCGCCGTGACCGGCTTGAGCAGATAGTCCAACGCGTTCAACTCGAGCGCCCGGAACACATACGATTGATGCGCCGTCACGAACACCACATGCGGGGCCGTGTCCAGCGTGCTCAACCACTGCACCCCGTTGCCATCCGGCAACGTGATGTCGAGCAACACCAGATCAGGTTCCAGTTCGAGAATTGCCGCTTTGGCCGACGCGATGGTGGAGACCTCGCCCACCACCTCCAATCGGTCGGCAAAGTCCGACAACAGGCGCCTCAGCTCCTGGCGCGCGAGCGGTTCGTCGTCCACCAGAAGAACACGGAACAACGGGCGAATCACGATCTTCGTTCTCGGCTATTGGGTCCTGGCGGGTTGCTCACTGGGCCGGTACGATGCCGCGTGGTCCGCGGTTTCGCATGACCGCTCGACGGTCTCACGAACCGTTCGGAGGCAGCGAGGCACCATTCGAACGGCCGCAAGTTGCCGATCGCCCGAGGGGGCACGACCCTGTCGGCTGTCCACGATCGTCACTCCCCTCGCGCACAGATCCATGAAGAACGTATACGCGGCGCGCGCGCTGCGCCTGCCGACGCTGGCCACCATCATGCTCGTGGTGGCATGTCAGTCGAACACGGAGCCCGCCGCCACACCGGAAGTGGTCGCCGAGATCCGCGCGCAGGCCACGTCGCTCGGTGACAGCGGCCTGCTGGCATCGGCGGTTCGACAGCGTGTGCTGCAAAGCACGAGTAGTGCCACAGTAGTGACACTCGGGGAAGCGACCCACGGCACCCGTGAGTTCTTCGTTTACAAGAATCAGGCCATTCAACTGCTGATCCAGAACGGGACGCGGATCGTCGCGTTCGAGGCCCCGTGGGCCGCCACGCGCTCGGTGAACGCATATGTGCAGGGCGATCCCGTGCCGGAAACGGCCGCGATGACGGCCTTGCAGTACAACGTGTGGCGGACCGAGGAGGTGCGGGACCTGCTGCGCATGCTCCGCGCGGCGAACGCCACCCGCTCCGCCAGCGAGCGGGTGCAGTTCGTGGGGGTGGACCCGCAGGACTACGGGTTCACCACGGGCGATGGGACGATGGCGCAGCTGGATACCCTCCTGCGCCGGACGGATCCGCTCCTGGCCAACCAGGTGAAGCAGAACTACGCGACGGCGGGCGCGATTGCCGATACGGCGACGCGCGCCGGCCGCTTCACGTCGGCGCAGGTCACACGATTCACCACCGTGCTGCGCCAGGCCTCGACGGCGGTTGCGGCCGCTGCGCCGCAGCTGGCCGCGTCACTGGGCCCGAGCGACGCCGCGTGGGCCGTACGCAGCGCGGAGGTCCTGCGGCTGTTTGGCGACCAGGCTGTGAAGTCGGGCGCCGGCGACGAGGATGGGGCCTTCACCCTGCGCGACAGCGTCATGGCGGACAATCTGCTGTGGTGGGCCCAACGATCCGGCACCACCCGGCGCGCGGTCCTGTGGGGGCACAACGGACACACCGGGGTCGTCGACACGGATGGGGTCCGATCGACCGGGTGGTTCCTTCGCCGTACGCTGGGCAACGCGCTGGTGTCGGTCGGTTTCTCGTTCGGGGGGGGGCAGTACAATGCCAACGTCCCCAACGATCCACAGACGGCGCCACCCGCCCCGTCGTCCACCGTCGATGGCGCGTTGGCTGCAGCCCTCACCACACCAGCCTGGTTCGACCTGCGCACGGTGACCGGTGCACTGGCCACGTGGTTCACGCAAGCCAAGGGCACGCGCTGGCTGGGTGCCGGCGGCGACAGCAGCCCGAACGTGTATCTGCCGCTGACCATGCGTCCCACGTTCGATGCCCTGATCTTCGTCCCCACCATCACGGCCAGTCGCAAGCTGCCCTGAGCCGGCCGCTGCCCGCCGGCCGCCGCCGGCCCGCGGGCAATCTGCCAGCGTCACCCGGACAATTCGTCAGCGCTCAGCGGGAAGCGGATGTGCGTGGCGAATTCCGTCGGTGCCGTCCGACGCGGTTCGAGGGTGGCTTCCTCGCCATACAGGAGCCGCAACCGCTCGATCGAGTTGCGAAGCCCGGACGATTCCCTGCGCGGCGCTGCGGTGTGCTCGTCGCCCACGGGGTTCCGGATGGTGAGCTCCACGAAATGGCCCGCCCGTTGGGCCTGCACGACAATGGTTCCCCCCAATGGCGACGTGCCGATCCCATGGTGCACGGCATTTTCACAGAGCGTCTGCAGCATCAGCGGGGGAACCATGGCCTGCGCCACCGCGGGATCCAGTTCGACACGGATCCGCATGCGGTCGTGGAATCGCTCCTGCTCGATTTCCAGGTAGCTCCGTGCGATCGCCACCTCGTCCTGCAGCGGCACCGCGTGACGACGGCCGGTGACGGTCGCGTAGTGCAGAATCTCGGCATATCGCCCGATCATCGCGCGCGCGCGCTCAGGGTCGCTGGCAATGAGCGCCTGGACCGAGTTGAGCGCGTTGAACAGGAAATGCGGATTCATCACGGCGCGAGCCACCCGCGCCTCCGCGTCCTGCGCCAGTCGTTGGAGTTCACGCTGCTCTGCCGCGGCCTGGCCCGCGTACATCAGCGAGACGGCGCTGATGTACACCGCGAGCCACGTCACCAGTCCGAGGCACCACTGGACCAGCGAGGGGAGGAACCAGTCGAGCAGCAGCGCGCGCACGGATGGTGGGAACTCGGCGCCCCGCAGGCCGAGCTCCAGCACGCCAATGGTGACGAGGCAACACACCGCCGTCCGCGGCACGGCCCGCAGCGCCCATCGACGGACGGTTGCCACCTGCAGGATCGGCAGCCCCGCCAGCGCCAGATCGCGCCTGAGCCAGGTCGTTCCCACGGCGCCGACCACGCCGGACAGCACGTGATACACGACGTCGCCGCTGGACCGGGTGTCGAACAACACGCCGGGCAGCGCGAGGAGACCGAAGAGGGCGGTCTGTCCGTACCAGAACGCCGGGGTCGGGGCAACGGGAAGTGCGGGTCGGGACCCGACCGCAGAGGGACGCGAGGCAGGCATGTGCGGCCAAACTTGCAGGCGGTCACCATGGAGAACAACGGCGAGCGGCGGCCCGGTCGAGCGGCTGCGGCTCCCGGTGGTGTCACCACCCGGCGTGCTGACAACGCCGGCGACCGTGGCTTGCGTGGACCGCCAGTGTCATTGGCCACCGACTCCGTTCAACGCCCCCCGGCGCCACGCAGCGCCTGCAGGAGCGTTACCGTACCCTTCCGCCGCGCCGCCTCGCCCGCCGACGACCCGCGGTACTTGCCGATGCGCACGATCACCAGGTCGTGCGACGGGATCATCCAGGCGCTCTGCCCGCCGGCGCCCAGCATGGCAAACGCCTCGCGGGGCATGGGCTCGCGGCCGTCGCCGTTGATCCAGAAGAACGCGCCGCCGTATTGTGGGCGCCCGTCGGCCACCCACGCTGGCGCCAGTGTACGCACGTGCTCGCGCACGAACCCCTCCGGCAGCAGCCGCTCGCCGTTCCACACGCCATCCTGCAGGTGCAGCATCCCCAGCCGGGCCCAATCGCGCGCGGCAATCACCTCGCCGCCGTTCCCCAGCAGATTCCCCGCGGGGTCGGCCCAGATGACGACGTCGCGCATTCCCAGCTTGTCGAACAGCGTGCGCTGCGGGAAGCTGAAATAGTCTTGCCCCAGCTTTGCGGCCCCCAGCTTGACCAGGTAGCTGGCCAAAATGGGATCGGTGTTGCGGTAGCGCCCCACGGTGTTGGGGGCCCACTGCGGCGGCCGCGTGGCAGCCCACTGGTAGGCGTTGGGGCCGGTGTAGTAGTACAGGTGGTCGGGGTACCCGAGCGAGGCCTCGTAGTCGGGGTCCTGCGGCGCGCGGATGCGCAGCCCGCTGGACATGCGCAGGATGTCCTGAATACGGATGGCCTGCCGCGGATCGCCGGGCTGCTGCCACTCGGGGATGGGGGCGGGCTGGTCCAGCCGGTACACCCCCATCTGGATGAGGCGCCCCACCAGCGTGCCGGTGAGGCTCTTCCCCATGGACCAGCTCTCCAGCGGTGTGTGAATGCCGATCCCCGGTGCATACCGCTCGCCGATGATGCGCCCCTTGTGCGTGATCACCACACCCAGCGTCATCGCCTCGGCGGGGCCGAAGATCTCGTTCACGGCACGCGCCACCAGCGCCGAGTCCACGCCGGCGGGCCAGGGCGTGGTGGGGAGCACGTCGCCCATGGGCCACGGCGTGCTGGCGGCAGGGGGAAGGTTGGGGGTGACCACCTGCGGGGTGAAGCGCACCGAGTCTTCGCCGATGGAACGCGTGACGCAACCCTGGCTGCCGTACACCTTGGCGGCGCGCTCCACGCCGCCGGGCAGCGTGAGGCGGATCTCGCGGCGGGCACGGTCGACCACGGTGTCGATGACCTGACGGCGGTACTCCACCGGCCCGGAGAAGAACCCCACGTTGGCGGCGGCGTCGGCGGGGTCGAGGCCGGTCAGGAAGACCGCGGCGCACATGGTGGTGGCAAAGCCGGCAATGTGGTGCGCCAACCCGTCGCCAGGAGGCGGGGTCCACGCGCCCGGCAGTTGCAGCGAGTCGGCGCGCGCGATGAGCCGCTGGGTGGCCGCACTGCGCGCGGGGCGGGCGCCCTGGGCGTACGCGGCGTGCGGCAGCATCGGGAGGGTCATCAGGGTGACGGCGGCCACGCCGGTGGCCTGCAGCAGCCGGGTCAGGGGGGCGAGTGGGCGGTGGGGCATCGCGGGGCGGGAGGGGGCGAGGCGCGGGACCGGATTTCAACGGACGGCGAGTTCCTTCGGGATGCGTGACGCTCCGTCGAGCATACGGCGCGATGGCCGGCGTCGCCAGCACCACGTCGGGGGGTCCACATGATGGGTCTCCATGACCGGCCACCGTGGGGGGCCAGCGATTGGGATCGTGCGCGAGTGGCGCGCGGGCCCCATCGTTCTGGGGGCAGGAGGGACAGCGAACCGCGCGTCACAGATCGAGCACAGCTCGGGAGGGGTCGATGATCAGACAGGTGAAGTCCGGTCGCCCGCCGGCGGCGCAGCGGGCGGACGACGCGGCCATCCGGACCACGGTCGAGGACATGCTGTTGGAGATCGAGCGCCACGGCGACGCTGCGGTCCGGGCGTATTCCGAACAGCTCGATCAGTGGGCGCCGCCGTCCTTCCGGCTGAGCCAGACGGAGATCGACGCCTGCATTACGTCACTGCCGACCCGCACCCTCGACGACATCCGGTTCGCCCAAGCGCAGATTCGCCGTTTCGCGGAGGCGCAGCTGGGGGCGCTGCGCGACATCGAGGTGGAGACACTTCCGGGCGTCATCCTCGGCCATCGCAACATCCCGGTGCACTCGGTCGGCTGCTATGTGCCGGGCGGGAAATATCCGATGGTCGCCTCGGCACACATGAGCGTGCTTACGGCCCGGGTGGCCGGCGTCACGCGCGTAATCGCGGCGACGCCGCCCTACGAGGGAAAACCGGAGGCCGCGACCATCGCCGCGATGGCGCTGGCCGGCGCCGACGAGATCTATGTACTGGGCGGGGTCCAGGCCGTCGCCGCGATGGCGCTTGGCACGGCGCAGATGGCGCCGGTCGACATGCTGGTCGGCCCCGGCAACGCCTATGTCGCCGAGGCCAAGCGGCAGCTGTTCGGGCGCGTCGGAATTGATCTGCTCGCCGGCCCGACAGAGACGCTCGTCATCTGCGACGACAGCTGCGATCCGGAACTGGTCGCGGTCGACCTGCTCGGGCAGGCGGAACACGGCCCCACGTCGCCCGCCGTTTGCGTCACCACGTCACGACGCATCGCCGATGGCTTGCCAGAGGCGATCGACGCCGTGCTGGCGCGGCTGGACACCGCCCCGATCGCGCGCGCGGCGTGGCAGGACCACGGCGAGATCATCCTGTGCGATACCAACGAGGAGATGCTCGCGGAGAGCGAGCGGATCTGCTCCGAACACGTGCAGGTGATGACCGCGGACCCCGACTGGTTCCTGGCCCGCCTGACCAATTACGGGGCGCTGTTTCTGGGGCACCGGACCAACGTCGCGTACGGCGACAAGGTGATCGGCACCAACCATACACTGCCGACGCGCCGGGCCGGCCGGTACACCGGCGGGCTGTGGGTGGGGAAGTTCATCAAGACCCACACCTACCAGCGCATCGTGACCGACGAGGCGTCGGTCGCGATCGGGGAGTATTGCTCGCGCCTGTGCGCGATCGAACGCTTTTCGGGGCACCGCGAGCAGGCCGACATCCGGGTGCGGCGCCTCACGCGCCGGTAACGGCGAAGACCCGGTGCTTTCGCTTTGGGGTATCTCCACGCCAAACGGCGACTATCGCGCATGAACAGTCTCACCGCAATCGTGTTCGGGGTGTTGGCGGCCGTGGTCCTGCTGCTGTTGGGCTCGATCGTGGCGGCGTTCCTCGCCAACTCGCCGGATCGCTCCGCCGACGACCTCCTGGCGCCACTCAATCGGACGCGGGGCGGGACGTTTCGTCGAGTCGCGCCCGGACGCACCATGCTCGAGTACGTCGACGACACGGGGACCGTCCTCGTCGGCTACTGGAAGCAGCGCGACACGGGCGCCCTCGTGGCGAAGCCGTCCTTGTCCGTCCGATGGCGACCATCGCGAGCCTCGGAGTCGCCCGAATTCATGCTGCGCCTCGCGACAGGACCCGGCGTGAAGACGACAGTTTCCGGCTTCCAGCGAACCGCGTCTCCGCTGCGCGTTCCGGACAGGACGTTCGACCTCTTCGTCCGGCCGTTCCTGTCCGAGCGGGAGCGGGAGCAGCTTGCTGCGCGACTAGTGGTCGTGCTCTCGGACGCGAGGGACACGTCGGCGCTGGTGGCACTCGCACACCTCGAGGGACACTTCTCGGTGCAGCTGCAGGAGACCGTCGCGACGTCCGAACGGACGGAGGCGTTGCTGCAGGGAGCGCTCGCGCTGCTGGGCAAGATCGCCTGAGGCCGAGGCAGCGGCGCCGGCGGACCGCCAGGTGGTGGGCATCACCGCTCCGTACCAGATCCACCATGGCGACAACGACAATGTCGTGCCACGGGCCATGGATCCGCGCCTCGCATCGCGGCTGGCATCGCGCGGTCGTCGGCATGAACTGCACGTGTATCCCGGCGGGACGCACAACGACGTGCCCTTCAGCCGGCAGATGTACGATCGTGTCCGCAGTTGGTATCGCAGCTACGGGGTGCTGGCGCCGTAAGGGACCGGGCCCGTTCGAGGGTCATGCTCTCCCTGTGGTGTTCGCTTCCGGCATGACCGCGGTGATTCAGGACGCTCCCAGCAGGTCCCACCGGTTGCCGAACGGATCGCGAAAGACGACTACCGCGCCATAGCTCTCCCGTCGCGGCTCTCCCTCCACGACCAGACCGGCGGCGCGAATACGGGCCAATGTCTCGTCGAAGCGGGGAACACGCAGGAAGAGCCCCACCCGACCGGCCCACTGGGTGCCCACGGCTTCCTGCTGTACGGCGCCATCGGCCTTGGCCAGCACGAACCCCGTTCCCCTATGCGGGGGGCGCACCACCACCCAGCGCTTCGCACGCCCGTCGGTGGTCAGCGACGGACGATCCTCGGCCACGGTGAAGTCGAGCACGTCCACGAAGAAGCGGATCGCCACGTCGTAGTCGGGAACGATGAGGGAGACGAGGTCCAGCGCCGCCGACGCCACAGAGGCGGGTGACAGAAGCGGGCGCAGGCGATCGGCGTAGCGACGCCGCTCCTCCGCGGTGGAGGAAGGGAGTTCCCCCGGATAGACCCGCAGGAACCCGTCATCCCATCGGCGGGGATGCACATGGATGTGCAGATGCGGCACTTCCTGAAACGCCGCCGGCCCGATGGAATGCCACAGGCTGATACCCTCGTGTGGAAACGCCTCGGCCACGGCGCGTGTGACGCGGGATACGGTGGCCATGAGCGCCGCGCCGGTGCGGTCGTCGAGCTCGCGCACATCGGCCACGTGCACCTTGGGCACGACCAGCATGTGCCCTGGATGGAACTGTCGCAGATCCACGAACGCGGCCGTCAGCGCATCCTCGAAAATCATGTCGGCCGGAGCACGCCCGGCAAGGATGTCGCAGAACACGCATGGCTCCTGCGCCACCACGCCGGCCACCTTCACTTCGCTCATCGGCCGTTCCCCAGTAAGGTTGCCATACGCGTGAATCTACGCCCGCTCGTCGTTGCCGGTTTCGTCACACGGTTCTGGGACTCGTGTAGCGTGCCGGGCGAGTTCCTCCGGCAGGAAGTGGGATGCATGCGGCC
>Ga0315900_10007697_pt1 | contig 14058 bp, 7 predicted proteins | sample LakEriMetagenome_FD_203521 | JGI IMG/M metagenome (GOLD analysis project Ga0315900, IMG submission 203521) | Freshwater fungal communities from buoy surface, Lake Erie, Ohio, United States - Buoy 12 MA114 | ecosystem: Environmental > Aquatic > Freshwater > Lake > Lake biofilm | place: USA: Lake...
CGGGCCCACACCTACCTCGGCCCGATCGACCATCCCGAGGCCTGCGGGCAGGGCGACGGCATCTCCCCCTGCGACCGCTACCCCGACTTCGTGGCCATCGCCAAGGGCTTCGGCTGGCAGGCGGAGACGATCGTGGCGAAGAAGGATCTCGTGCCCGCCCTGCGGCGGATGATCGAAGCACCCGGGCCGGCGATCCTCGACGTGCAGGTGCCCTACCAGGAGCACGTGCTGCCGATGATTCCCTCCGGCATGACCGTCAAGGACCTGATCAAGAAGTAGGACGGCGGGGTGGTTTTCAGACCCGGAGTCCCCGGGTTTCCACCCGGGGCTTCTTGGCGCCCAAAAAGCCCCCGGCGGGAGCCGGGGGACACCGGGTAGCGGACCTTCCCGGGTGCCATGCGGTCACGGCCCGAACGGGCTGCCGGTGTCGAAGGGCGAGGCTGGGTCGCCCTTCGGCGGATCTTCCTGCGGCGGCTCGCCGGCCGCTGGTCGGGCGGGGCGATTCGCGGCGGGAGCGGCGCCGGCAACCGGCTTGCCGAGCTTCTCGAGGGCCTCGACCACCGACTGTTCGTCGGGATGAGCGTCGAGCCCGGCGGCCGCCTTGCGGAGGGAAACCGCGAGTTCCTTGGCCGGGGCTGCGGCGTTGCCGAGCAGGCTCGCGAGCCCGGCGCCACCGTCCGCGCCTTCGATCGCGTCGGCGCACATCGCCAGCCGCCAGGCGTTGCGTCGGCAGGCCAGGGTCGGGATCGTCGGTTCGTTGTTCGGAGCGGCGGCCGGCTGACCGCCCGGCTGCCCGGTGCCGCCGGCCACGCGGCGCTCCAGCCGCAGCCGTTCCGCGGCGGCCAGGTCGGCTTCGAGCCCGGTGATCGTGAGGCCCCGCACCGACTCCACCGCCCGGGCGGCGTCCACGCCCGCGTTCGCCGTGGCGGCGGCCCCGAGGGCCGCGGCGGCCCGCACCCGCACGTCCACGGAGCGGGTGCCGTCCCCCAGGATTCGCGCCGCCGCAGCCAGCGCCTCCTTCGATCCGGTCTGTGGCCCGAGCGCCTGCATGATCGCCAGGCCGCGGCCGGTCAGCCAATCGATCGCCGCCGTGGGGCCGGTCATGGGGTCGCCGACGAGCATCGGCACCAGGGCGGGGCCGACCGCCTTGGCAATCGCGGCCACGTCGCCGCCGGCCTTCGCGGCTTCCGCGTGACGGGCCAGGCCGGCGGCCGCCGCGATCCGCACCTCCAGCGGCTGGCGCATGTCGGCCGCGGCCGCGGCCAGCACCGGCGCGGCGGCCGGGAGCGGCCGATTGTCCTTGGCCCGCAGTTCACCAGCGAGCAGCATCGCGTTGACGCGCACGACCGGCTCCGTGTCGGCATTGCGGGCGACCGCCGCCATCGTGTCGAGCACCGTCTTCGCGGCGTCGTTGAAGGCCTTTTCGTCGGCGATGTCGGAGAGCACGGTCTCGCGGATCCGGCGCCGCACCCGTTCGATGGTGCCACGGTTCGCCTCCAAGCCGAGCTGCGGCAGGACGACCTGCGTCACGTAGCTGCGGGCCGCCGCGTCGAACTGGCCGCCGTCGCGGAGCTTGTCCTTGTAGTCGCGAGTCTCCACGGCGCCCTCGACCTTCGTCCAGGTCGAGAACTTCGCGGCCGGGTCCTCCGCGGAAGCGGGCAGGGAGCCGCACAGCCCGCCGACGAGCAGGACCAGGGGCAGGCATCGAAACCGGGAACGGGTGTCGCGCATGGGGCATTTGGTGCCAGGGGGTCAGAACGGGCTGCCGAAGGGGCTCGGGGCCGCGTCCGGCTGCCCCGGCCTGGCCGGTCCCTTGCCGGCGTCGTCAGCGGGCAGCGTGGCCTTGTGCTCGGCGATCACCGGCTCGGCGTCGGCGGCGGAGACGAACTCGAAGCCGCCGTCGGGCCGCAGGCAGAGCGCCTCGAAAGGTTCGGGCGGGCGAGTGGACCGCTGGTCGGCCCGGTCTTCCTGGCGGCCGCGGACGTCGACGAGCACGCGTTCGGTACGGAAATCCTCGCCGCGGGTGCGTCTGTCGCCGGGCTTGTTGAGCTTCTCGTCCACGTTCAGCAGGCCCCCCGGCTCCGTCACCAGCCCGCGGAGCGCGTAGTCACCGGTGCGGGCGCTGGGGGCGAGGACGAGCACCTCCAGCATGCCGGCCTTCATCTTCTTCATGTCGGCCTTGCGGAGCGGGCCGAGGAGCACGGCCGTCGGATCGGGCACGCTGACCGCGGCGGTCTCGTTGCTCGACGGCGCCGTCAGCTTGAGCGGCGTGGCGAGCGCCGCGTTGGCGAGGTGCTGCACCGGGAGGTTGACGTTCGGGTTCCACATCTCGAACCGCACGCGGTAGCGATAGCTCTTGCCCGGCTCGACGGACGTGTCGATGAAGCGGAACAGCTTGAACTCCGCCCCCCCGGCCGCGCCGGCGTCGGGCGGCTGCCGCACCTGTTCCACCACCCACGGGTGCAGACTGCTGACGCCCCATGAGCCGCGGAGCAACTGCGGCAGCGGGCCGCAGTACGGCGGCGTGGTCTTGGGATTGCGTTTGTCCTCGGCGGCGGAGAGCAGATAGGCGTCGGGCACCTTGTCCCCCGCGAGGCCGGACCACTCCGCCTGCCAGCGGCGACCGGCGTCGACCAGATCGATGGGCTCCCAGCGTTCGCCTTCGGCGCCGACGACCGTCCGCTCGATCGTCCAGTCGGCCCACAGCGGGGAGTCACGCTTCGGATCCTTGAAGCCGACGCTCTCGAATCGATGGCTATATTCCGCCACCTGCTTGGAGACGGGGATCAGGCCGGTGACGACGGCATAGGGCGCGATCCGGCCCCGCGGCTTATCGGCCACCGCTCCCGTTCCGGGCTGGCCGCCCGCCTGGTCGCCGGGCTGCCCGCCGGCGGCGGGCTCGCCATCCCGGCCGCGCGGCCGCGGCCGCGGCCGCTCCGCCGCGGCCGGTTCGGCCGCCGGCGCCTTGGATGGCAGCACCGCAAGGCCGGCCACGGCCCGCAGATCCTCGATCGGAAACACGTCGGGCTGCGTCCGCTTGGCAAGTTCTTCGAACAGCGGTCGGTCGAGCAAGGCGAGCTGCGGCGGGGCGGCCACGGACGGATTCCGCCACGGATCGATCGCCGTGGCGAGGGGCTGTCCCGACCACTTCTCGCCCGCCGGCGGCGTCTTGTCGCGGTCGATGTGTCGGGCCGCTTCGTCCGCCTGCCGCAGGATCGCCTCGGGCCGCTGCTGAGCGGAGGCCGACTTGCTCCGCACCGCGTCGAACGCGCCCCAGGCGAGTCCGAGGGCGGCGAGGCCGATCACCGCCACGAGGAACTTCTCGCCGTGCCGGAGCAGGAAGTCGACGATCGCTTCCTGGTTGAACGCGATGCTCGGCCGTTTCATGCGGTCACCCTCCGTCCGAGACGCGGGCGGCCCGGCCGCCGCGGGGGCGTCGCGGCGGCGTCCGGAGTCGCCGGGGCCGGTGGCTCGAGACCGACCGCCGCGGCACTCGGCACCGTCGCCAGCCCCACGGTGCCGCGGAGTTCCACCTGCACGTCGTTCTTGCGGTCGGCCCCCTGGTCGTTCCCGGCCGCACCTCCCGTCCCGCCCGTTCGACTCGGCCCGCCAGCGGCGTTGATCCGCACCTCACGGACGTCGATCGGAATCGGCGCCTTCGCCAGATCGGCGAGGAATGCGTCGAGGCGGCGCTGGTCGATGGTCAGCCGGAGCACGAACGGCATGAGATGCACCATCCGCGCGGCGGGAGACGTCGCCACGTCGGCGGCCGACAACGGCCTCCCGCTGAAGTCGACGTAGATCCATTCGCGGAGGCTGGCGTCCGGGGCAGCCGCCGGCGAGCCGTCCATGCCGGGGCTGGAGTCGGGCCCGGCGACAGCGCCGCCGAACCGCGGATGCGACGGCTTGCTCAACGGCCCGGTCGGCGACGCCATGTCGGGGGGCTGGTCGGCGTTCGCAGCGGGGGCGGATTTCGGCATCAGGATCCGCTTCCCGCCCACGCCGCCCGGCGTTTCCTGCGCCGCCGGGTAGCCCACGGCCAGTTCCGCCACATTCACGATCGCCGCGTTGTAAGCGCCACCGGCTTCTTTGTTGGCGCGGGCGATCACGTCGCAGAACAGCCCATACACCCACAGTTCCTCCTGGGCGAGCACCACCTGGGTCGTGGCGGCCTGGGGATTGGTGGGCAGCGTCGGCCAGTCGAACGAGCGCAGCAGCCGACGCTGGTCTTCCGGGTTCCAGGTGAGCAGTGCCCGCGACCGACGTTCGCGGTCGCCCTCCGCCGGCCCGCGGCCCGGTGCCGCCTGCCGGTCGTCGACCATCGCCCCGTCCGCTCCCATCCGCGCCGGCAACTGGCGGACGACCTCGGGAATCGTGCTCTGGTAGCGCCGCAGCAGGTTGCGATCGAGGCGACCGTTGGGCTTGAGCGCGGTGACGGTCGTGAGAAAGTCTTCGCCGAGTTCCTTCGGCCAGACGCGGAGAAATCCCTGGCTGTCCCAAAACTTCTGCCACTCCGCGAGGGTTTCGCGGCGAATCCGCACGGCGTCGGCATCGATCTCGGTGGACCAGCCCGCGTTGGGATGCGGCTCGACGCGGCGCACGCTCTGCACGGCGTCGAGCTTGCCCTTGATGCGGCCCTGCGACGAGACGATCTGCGTCTGCAGGCCGCCGCGGGCGGCGAACAGGAGCGGCAGGAGGAGCAGCGGCACGAGGACCGCCAGCAGCCAGAAATGGTGCTTCGCCAGGAGGGCGACGGCGGGGCGGATGTTTTCAGGGAGCTGGATCATGGTCGGGATCGGGTCGCGGCGTCACGGCGCGGCCGGCTCCGGGGACGAGGGCGGCTTGGGGATGCCGGGCGTGGTCGGCTGCCAGGCGAACTGGAGCGTGAAGTCGTAGCGCTTGAGTTCGATGGTCTCGACGTCGGCCTGAGCGGCCGGGCCGCCGGCGGCCGGGGGCGCGGCCGTCGGCTTCGCCCTCTGGATCTGCACCTTTTGGACCTTCGGCGACTCCATGATGATCGGGTGGCCGATGCCGAGGTCGCTGACGGGCACCTTCCGGCCCGCCAAAGGACCGGCCGAGACGAGCACGTCGTCTCCCTTGCCGAGCAGCGCCTGCACCAGGGACGACCGCAGGAACTGCTCGCCCTCCTCCGGCTTGTGGCGATCTTCGTTGTGGAAGTGGTGCCCCCTGATCTGCACCACCCAGCCGGGGCCTTTGGGGCCGACCTGCGCGGGAGCGGCTTCGGCCGGAGGCGGCTCGGCTCCCTCCGCGGGCGGCGCGGGAGCGGCGGGCGGAGCGGCGGCCGTCCCGCCGACCGAGTGGGTCTCTTCCCACTGTCGCTTCGCGGCGGCGAACCAGGTCGCGAGGTCAGGAAAATACTGCATGTCGAGGCTCTCGATGTGCAGTTCGTTGCGATCGGCCGGATTGGGTGCCGGCCTCCCGGGCGGGTCGCGGGGCAGGAGCGATTCCAGCGCCCGCAGCATGTCGAGCGTTTGGAACCGCCGGTTTTGCACGTCGACGAGATACCGCTGCTGGGCCGCGGCCTCGGTCCGCTTGGCCCGCACCTCTTCAAGCGCGGCCGCCGCCGCCTGCGATGCCGATTTGACCGCATCGGCCTTGGCGAACGCGGCGGCATAGAGCCGTGGCGCGTAGGTGGACCAGGCGAAGAAGATGCCGGCGAAGTTGAGCGCGGCCGCGGCGAACAGGCCGACCAGCGCCGCCAGGGCCCAGGGCTTCTTCGCCTCGATGAGCCGGTCGACGACGATCTCCTTGGGCAGGAGGTTCGTCTGCAGGAACGACCCGGCCGCGGCCTGGAGGGCGAGGCCGTAGGCGGTGCCGAAGGCGAGGCGATTTTCGCGGAAGGCGGGGGCTCCGAGCACGGTCGGCCCTTCCATGCGGTCGAGCTTCTCCAGCCGTTGCACGTCGAGCTGCAGCTGCTTGGCGACGAAGTCGGAGAGCCCACGGAGCTTGGTCGCGTTGCCGAGCAGCAGCACCTTGCCGATCGTCGCCGTGCGGTCGGCGCCGGTGAAGTAGTTGAGCGACCGCTGCAGCTCCGCGGCGAACTCGCTGAACACCGGCCGCATCGCCTTGAACACCGCCTTGGGGTCCTCGGCCCGCACCGCGTTCCGCTTCAGGTGCTCGGCCTTGCCGAAGGTCAGCTTCAGGTCCTGGACCAACGCCTTGGTGAACGTGCTGCCGCCGATCGGCATGCTCCGCTGCTGGATCTTCAGCCCGTTGGTCATCACGACGTCGGTCGAGTCGACGCCCATGCACACGAGCACGATCGAGGCCGGCGGCTTGTCGGGGTCGATGGCCTTCGGGTCGGGAAGCTGGTCGAACATCACCATGTTCGCCAGCGCGATCGGGGAGAGCTGGAGGACGTCGACCTCGATGCCCGCCTCGAGGAGCGGCGTGAGCGTCTTGTAGACCTGCTCGCGCTTCATCGCGAACAGAGCGACCTCGGCGTCGATGACGAAGCCGCTCTCCTCCATCCCGCCGGCCAGCCGCTGCCAGTCCCAGGCCACCTGCTCGAGCGGAAACGGGATCTGCTGCCGGGCTTCGTACTTGACGATGTCGGGGATCTTCTTGGCCTCGATCGGCGGCAGCTTGATGAACTTCGAGAGCCCGGCCTGCCCCGGCACCGCCACGGCCACCCGCTCCCCCGTGAGGTCGTTGCGGCCCATGAACTCCACCAGGGCGGCCCGCACCAGCGCCACCGGATCGGCCTCCGGCTGGGTGAGGATCATCGGGTATTCGATGTAGTCGTAGCCCTCGGCGACGAGTTTCCGGGGATCGGTCGGCGACATGCGGCAGCGGAGCGCCTTGAGGGCGCACTTGCCGATGTCGATTCCCCACACGTACGGACTGCTGGCCATGGGCCGTTCCAGAAGGCGTCGACAGGAGGACTGGGCGGCGGGTCAGGCTGCGCGGCCGAAATGCCCTCTTTCCAGCACTCTACGAAGCCGCGCGGAAGGGTGTCAAACGCCCGGCGCCGGCTGGGAGGCGGACGGCGGTGGCGTGGCGCATCGATTACACTCGTCCGCCATGCAACCCGCTCGCATCGTAGTCTTTCTGCCCTGTCACACGCTCGACGATTTTCCGCCGTGGCTCGAGGAGCACGAAGCCGACGACGTGCTCGCCGCGTGGACGGCCGTTTGGGAGCCGCGGCTCCTGGCGGCCGTCGGTCGGGCGCCGGAGTGGGCGAGCGTCGATCTGCGGCCCCCCGATGATGAGCCGATCCTCGGCGTCGTGCCGGCGGCCCTCGACCAGCGGTTTGCCGCCCAGGCCGACGCCATCTGCAGCGCCGGCTCGCGGTGGGTGCGGGATGTGCGCGGTGCGGCCGCCGTGGCTGCGGCGGTCGCGGAGGCGGCCGGCAGCGAGCCCGCGGCGGCCGCCGTACCGTTGGCGGATGACTTCCGTGCCCTGGGGATGGCGGTGCTGCTGGTGGAGGTGCTGGCGCGGCGGATGCGATCCACGGCCGGGCTCGAGACGACCGAGTTCGCCGCCACGGTCGTCGCGGCGGCTCGGGCCGCCGTGGCCGGCCATGACGACGAGGCCCGCGAGCGGCTCCGCGAGTGCTTCGGGTTCCTGTCCGCGACGCGGTCGCGGTATTACTCCGTCGACGTCTGGCTCGTCGACCTCGTCCTCCTCGCCGACACGACGCTCGGCCGGCCGTTGGTCGCGGAGCTGACGGCGCCGACGCCACTGGGGATCGTGGCCACGGGCCAACTCGTCGAGCGGCTCGCCGCGGAGCATCCGGCATCGCTGGCCCGGCTGCGCGAGCGGTGCGCGGCGGGCACGGCCTCTGCCTGCGGCGGGCGCGATGCCGACGAGCTGCTCGCCCTGGCCACGCCCGAGCAGGTGCTCGCCTCCTTCGAACGTGGTCGGGCCGCGTGGGAGCGGCATGTCGGCTGCGTGCCGCGGACGTTCGCCCGCGTGGCGGGGGGCGGGTCGGCGGTCCTGCCGGCCGTGCTCGCCGGCTTCGGCTATGCCGGAGCCGTGTGGCCGCTGTTCGACGGCACGCCGCTGCCCGACCCCGGCGACTCCCGGATCCGCTGGGCGGGAGCCGGCGAGGCGTGCATCGATGGCGTGGCCCGACCGCCGATCGATGTGCGCAGCGCACGGGCCATCCTCGCCCTGCCGGAGGCGCTCAGCAATGCGATGGACCACGACCATGTCGCCGTCGTCACCTGCGCCCGCTACGCCGGCACCGCGAGTCCGTGGCACGCGGTGCTGCAGCGGATCGGCTCCTGGACCGACGCCCTGGGCACGTTCGTGACGCCCGATGAGCTGTTTCAGCGGACCGCCGGCAGGGGCACGCGGGTCGACTTCGAAGCCGATGCCTTCCCCGTGCCGGCCCCGGCCGATGCCGGAGATCCGCTCGCCGGTCCCGTGGCGGATGCCGCGGCCGAGGCGCGGCGGATCGTCACCGCGGCCGCCGGGCTGCGGCCGCTGCTGCCGCCGGGCGGGGCCGCGGCCGCCGCGTCCGCCGGCGTGCGGCCGGCTGCCGCGCGGCCCGCGGGCCGGTGGCCCTGGTCGCGCAACTCCGATCGCGCCGAGCTGGTGCTCGACAACGGCCAGATTCGCCTCCAGGCCCATCCGCGGACCGGTGGGCTGCTGTCGCTCCGCCGCCCTGCCGACCGCGGCAACCGCCTCTCCCAGCAGCTCGCGCCCCGGACCACGCGGCCCGCGGCGACGGTCGGCGCCGTCTGGGATTCCGTGGAGGATCGGGCCGAGCACGGGCGGATGCAGGCCGACGCGGTGGCCCGGGTCAAGACCGCGGCGGGCGACGACTGCATCGAGAGCCGCGGCCGCCTGCTCGCGGCCGACGGGCGGGGCCTGGGCGGGTTCGTCCAGCGGATGACGCTCGTCCCCGGCCTGCCGCTGGCGGTGTTCGACCTCGAGGTGCGTCTCGACCATCCGCTGTCCGGTCCGCTCTTCGAGGCGCACGTCGCCTGCCGCTTCGCCTGGCACGAGAACGAGGACGTCGAGATCCTCCGCAGCCTGCACACGCAGGCCGTCGTCACCGAGCGGACGCGGTTCACGGCACCGCACTTCATCGCCCTGCGCGGCAGCGGCCGCGGCGCCGACTCGGACGACGTGGCGATCCTCACCGGTGGCCTGCCCTGGCACATCCGCTCGAGTTCGCACGTCCTCGACACGATTCTCCTCGGCGGCGGCGCCACGACCGCCACGCGGCGACTCGCCGTCGGCATCGGCCTGGAACGGCCCTGGGACGAGGCCCTGCACCTGCTCGCGGCGGCCGCCCCCGCCGCCATGGCGACGCCGGCCACCGTGCGGCTCGCGCCGGTCGCCATCGGACCCGACGAGGCGGGGGGGCTGCGGGCGGTCGTCGATCTGATCGAGGCGGCGGGCCGGGCGGGGCCGGTGCGCGTGGAATGGGCCCGTGAGCCGCGTGCCGCCCGCGGCTGCGACTTCGCGGGGCGGCCGCGCGACGACGTGACGGTTGCGATCGAGGGGCGGTCGACCGTAGTTTCTCTGCGGCGGCACGAGTGGCTGCGGCTGCACCTGGAATTCCCGGCATGATCATCACGCTCGACGGCCCCGCCGGCGCGGGAAAGAGCTCGGCGGCGCGGGCGTTGGCCGCCCGCCTCGGCTGGTGCTACATGGACACCGGGGCGATGTACCGCGCGGTCACGCTGGTGGCGCTGGAACGCGGCATTCCGCTCGACGATTCGCCGCGGATGGCGGCGCTTGCCGAGCAGGTTCGCATCGAGTTTCGTGATGGCCGCGTGCTCGTGGACGACCGCGATGTCTCGACCGAGATCCGCACCGCGCGGATCACGGCCGCCACCCGCCCGGTGGCCGACGCGCCGCCGGTCCGCGACGCCATGAAGCGGATCCAGCGCCGCATGGCCGCGGGCCTCGACATCGTCACCGAGGGCCGCGATCAGGGGTCGGTGGTCTTTCCGCACGCCGAGGTGAAGGTGTTCGTGACGGCGTCGCCCGAGGAGCGGGCCCGGCGGCGGCACCGCGAGGAGGAGGCCCGCGGCAGCGGCATGACGCTCGCCGACGTGATTGCCGCGCAGGCCGCCCGCGACGACGGCGACCGCTGCCGGGCGGTCGGCGCCATGCGGGCCGCGGACGACGCGGTGATCCTCGAGACCGACGGCCTCACCCCGGAGCAGGTGGTCGACCGGCTCGTGGCCCTCATCGAGGCGCGGCGCGATCCGCGGGGGCCGGCATGAGCGGCCCGCAGCAGCCCGCGGCGGACGCCGGTCCGCGGCCCCACGCCCGCGGCCACTCGACGTTCGGCCGCTGGCTTTACTCCGCGCTCTGGATCCTGTCCCGCACGCTCGGCGTGGCCTTGTTCGGCGTTCGCGTCGGCTGCGACGAGCCGCTGCCGTCCGCGGGTGGCGTGCTGGTGCTGTCCACGCACCAGAGCCATCTCGATCCGCTCGTGCTCGGCCTGGCCACGAACCGCCGGCTGTCGAGCATGGCCCGCAGTTCGCTCTACCGCTTCAAGCCGTTCGGCTTCGTGATCACGGCGCTCGATGCGGTGCCGATCGACCGCGCGGGCTCGGCGGTGGCGGCCATGAAGGTGGTCATCAAGCGGCTGCAGGACGGCGCCGCCGTGATCATCTTTCCCGAGGGCACGCGGACGCACGACGGCCGGATGGGGGAGATCAAGAGCGGCTTCGCGATCCTGGCGAAGAAGGCCCGCGTGCCGATCGCGCCGGTGGCGATCGTGGGAGCCTACGAGTGTTGGCCGCGATCGCGACTCTTCCCGCGACCGGGCCGGATCCGGGTGGAGTTCGGCCGCGTGCTGTCGGTGGACGAGGTGGCGGCGCTCGACGAGCAGGCGCTGGTGGCCGAGTGCACGCGGCGGCTCGAGGCGCTCGACGCCCGGGGTCGCGCGGCCCGCGCCGGCCGCCGGGTCACGGCGCCGGCTGCTCGCTCCCCCGCGCCCGCTTGAACGGATCGACGGTGCCGCCGCCGACGCCGGCGGGGGGCGTGTCGGCCGACTGGCCGAAGGGGAGGAGTTTCGGCCATTCGAGGTTCATGCCGGGCCACGCCTGGCCGGTGGTCGGCGCGGCGGCCGGGGCCGCAGGCCGCGGGATCGCGGGCATCGCCGGCGGGGCCGCCGCGGGGCCGCCGAGCAGTTCGGCCGGGGCCGGGAAGCCGCCCGGCGTGGTCGAGACGGCGGTCGCGGCCACGCCCGTGCCGCCATGCTCGAGCACCCGGACCGAGACGTCGTCGATGAGCGCCTCGCCCATGCCCGTGAGGGCGAAGGTGATCACGAGCGGGTCGCCGGCCGCCTCGGCGGGCACGATCCGGTAGAGCGCCAGGCGGGCCCAGTCGCGGGTGACGCCGATGCGTTCCGCCAGCGCCGGGCCGCCGAGCGAGTCGAAGACGAGCAGGCCGTCCACGCTGCCCTGGATCGGCTTGGGCACCCACACGCGGGCCGAGATCTCGAGCAGCTTGCCGGCGGGCGCCGCCAGCGGCGGCGTGGTGATCCACACCGGCGGCGTCTCGACCACGATCGGCGCGTCGGCGGCCTGCACGGCCCGGGCCGTGAGACGGAGGCTGCCCGCGCCCGCGAACCGCCGGTCGCGGGCGATCTCCACGCTGGTGCTGATCTCGGCCTGCTCCTGGGCGAAGTGCCGCCAGCCGCCGCCGGCCAGATCCTCGACCCGCTCCATGCCGCCGCCGGCGAGCAGTTCGGCGCCGGGCACCGCCGCGGCCAGCGCCGCGGTGAACCGCCACTGTTCGGCGAGCGTCGAGTCGGAGGTCGCCAGCGGGCTGGCCATCAGCGAGAGCAGCGAGCCGGTGCCCTGCACGCCGCGTTCCCAGGCCAGGCGCTCGAACTGTCCGCAGATGGCCACGCAGCGGCGGAGCTTGGCGACGGCCGCCGCCGGATCACCGGCCGCGAGGGCCTCGGCCTCGACCGCGTCGCGCTGCGCGGCGCCGAGCATCGCGGCCACGGGCAGGTTGCCCAGCGCCTGGGGCGGCAGGCTGCCGAGCAGCGCGGCGTCGGCGGCGAGCACGAGTCCGGCGAGCGTCCGGGCCGAGGCCAGCTCGGCGGCCGCCGCCTGCCGCAGCCGATCCTGCACATGGGCCGTCACGGCCGGCTCACCGCTGACGAGAATCAGCGCGTGCGATGTGAAGTGGTCGAGCGTCACGGCCACGCCCCCGGTGGCCCGCCGTTGCCGGAGCGGCTTGAGCCCGCCGGGTCCGACCTCCCAGGCCTGATGCGCCTCCGGCACGCCCGGCACGAGGATCGTGACCGCCGCGTCGTCCTTGGGCAGGCCGCCCTCGTACCGCCGCGCGCAGATCTGCGTGCCTTGCACGCACCGCCACGCGACCACCATCCGCGCCCGGGCCGCCTCCATCACCACCGCCTGCACCTCGCGGTCGCTCGTCTGCGCCGTGGCGGAGAATCGGCCGGCCGCGGCCCACGGCTCGAGCACCGCGAGCCGGAGGTTCATCTCGCGGGCGGCGGCGGCCCGCAGCCGCGCCTCGTGGTCGTCGGCATCGATCCGGCGACTCGACGCATACAGAATGCCACGGGTGCCGGCGGCGACGGCCGCGAAGGAGGCGAGGCACAGGCTCTCCGGATCGACGGCCAGGCCGCGGCCGCCGACGCCCGCCAGCGCCGCCGCCTGCCGGGCCGCGAGCGGATCGATCTCGGTGGACAGCGTGGCCAGCAGCGGCGTGCCCGGCCGCGCCAGCCGCGGCCGCTCGCGGAGCCAGGTGAGGTAGTCGGCGAGTTCCAGGCTCGTGCCCAGGACGGTGCGCCGCGCGACGAGCATGTCGACGTGCCGCGACACGCTGCGCAGGCCCGAGTCGGCCGAAGCGATGAGGGGCCGGGAGGCCCGCAGGTCGCAGGCGCGGATGCGGCGGGCCTGTTCGGCGAGGGCGGCGACGTCCCCCTCCGCCAGGCCGGTGCCGAGGTCCCACATCAGCACGCGGTCCCAGTTCCGCAGGGCCGGCACCGAGTCGGGATCGCGGAGGTCGATGTCCGGGATCGCCGGCGGCGGGCAGATCACCCACAGCCCCGCGGCCCGGGCTGCGGCGAGCAGTTCGCCGCTGGCCGGCTCCGGGAGCCGCACGCAGTTGAAGCCGAGGGCGGCGATGCTCGCCAGCGGCTCGCCGTTGTGGTCGAGGCAGCGGGGAAAGAACGGCAGGCCGTCGACCTCGAGCACGCCCCGGGCGAGGCCGGCCGGCGGATCGACCACCGGTGCCTCGACGTTGACCGGCTGCACCAGTGGATCGCGCAGCGCGCGGCGAATCACGCCCGTGACCGCCACGTCGTCGATGCAGACCTCATACCGGCCGGGCATGGAGTAGAGATCCAAAACGAGATGGGTGACGATCGCATTGGCGGCGCTGCCGCCGGCGCCGTGCTCGCGGTGCACGGCCGGGAGGCGGCGGGCGAGGGCCGCGGGCAGGCCGTCGAGTTTCACCTGCTCCCAGCGGTCGGCGTCGCGGGTGGTCGTGCCGGGCAGAATCAGTTCCACCGGCCGCCCCGTCTTCCGCGACACGAAGTCGGGGAGCACCACGCGGGCGGCGAGCCGGATGTCGGGGCGGTTGGCGCGGATCCACGCGGCGGCGGTGAACTCATCGATGACGGCCGCCGGCCCGACCGGCATCTGTAGCCGCAGGGTCGTGCCGGGCGCGGCGTCGACCGTGAATTGTTCGCAGGTCGCGCCGCGGTGCGGAGCCACGGGCGACAGCGTGTGGGCGATGACGCGGGGAGAGGTGTCGGCCTCGGCCAGCGTCCAGGCCGTCTCGGTCGGTTCGGTCGCGACGCCCCGCAGGGGGGCCGCGGCCAACCAGATCACGATGCCGGCCGCGGCCACGAGGCCGCGGAGGACGGCTGGTGTCGAAACGCGGGCTCGGGGTGCATGGCACGTGGGCCAGCATGCCCCTTGTCGCGCCGGTCTCTGACCGCCGTGTCCCCCGGCTTCCGCCGGCGTGTCCCAAGGAGCCCCGTGCCCCTTGTAGCGGCGGTCTCTGACCGTCGTGCTGCCCTTGTAGCGGCGGTCTCTGACCGCCGTGCTCCGCAGGTACAAAAACCTCCCCGCCATCCATGCC
>Ga0315900_10007699_pt1 | contig 14049 bp, 11 predicted proteins | sample LakEriMetagenome_FD_203521 | JGI IMG/M metagenome (GOLD analysis project Ga0315900, IMG submission 203521) | Freshwater fungal communities from buoy surface, Lake Erie, Ohio, United States - Buoy 12 MA114 | ecosystem: Environmental > Aquatic > Freshwater > Lake > Lake biofilm | place: USA: Lake...
GACCACGAAGTCGCCCGCGTCCAGCGCGATCAGGCCGTGATGCCAGGTGTCGGCGTGCAGCGTGAAGCCCTGGGCACCGTCGACCGCAAAGGCCGCCAGCGTGGCCGGGTCGGGCACCGCCTCGCCGCGCGCCACCAGCACCACGCAGCGGGCACCGGCCAGCGGGATGAAGGTCTGCGTGCCCAGGCGGTGTCGCTCCAGCAGGCGCCAAGGCCCGACGAGGGCTTGCGCCTGCGCACGGAACACGGCCACGCAAGGCTCGCCCCCTTGAGCGTGCAGTTGCAGCCGGCCCGGCATGTCCCAGCGCTGGCTGGTGCCGCCGTTGATGGCGCGCACGGGCAGGCCGTTCGCACGGCCCGCGCCACCAGCGGCGTCAACGGCGCCCGCCGCGGCCGCCGGCAAGCCGATCAGCTCACCGTACGGGGCAAAGGCCGCGGCGCTCAGGGGCTGCAACTTCAGTTCCATGTCCTGAGATCTCCTGGGCTTCCTACGTCTTCTGGGTGTTCTGCGTCATCTGCGTCTTTGGGGGCTTCAGTCCCTTCAGCTTGGCGGCGGCCTCCAGGCAGCTGGTCACTGCCAGACCCATGCGCGCCTTCAGACCACGCCCGCCCGGGCCAACATCGCGTGCAGCAGCACGTTGGCGCCAGCCTCCAGGTGCTCGGGGCGGGCATCCTCGATCTCGTTGTGCGAGATGCCGTCCTTGCAGGGCACGAAGATCATGGCCGCAGGCGCGGTGCGCGCCACGTACACGGCATCGTGGCCGGCGCCGCTGGCCAGCGCCATCTGCGACAAGCCGGCGCGCTCGGCGCCCGCGCTGATGAGCGCGCGCAAGCCCTCGTCAAAGGGGGTGGGTGCGTACTCCACCACCTGTTCCACCGTGATCTCGATGCCGGGCACCGTCACCTCGGCCACGGCGGCGCGCAATGCAGCCTCCATGCGCGCCAGGCCCTGGGCGTCGGCATGACGGAAGTCCACCGTGAAGCGCACCCGCCCGGGGATGACGTTGCGCGAATTGGGGTGCACCAGCACCTGGCCTACGGTGCCGCGCGCATGCGGCTGCTCGGCCAGGGCGATGGCGTTGACGCGCTGCATCAGCGCCGCGGCGGGCAGCAGCGCGTCACGCCGCAGGCCCATGGGTGTGGGGCCGGCATGCGCCTCCATGCCCTGCACCGTCACATCAAACCAGCGCTGGCCCAAGGCCCCGCTGACCACGCCGATGGTGATGCCGGCATCCTCCAGCACCGGGCCCTGCTCGATGTGGGCCTCGAAGTAGGCACCAAAGCGCGGTGCGCCGTCGGCAAGGGCCGCCGGCGCCGTGCCGGCCTGGCCGATGGCCTGCAGCGCCTCGCCCACGCTCACGCCCTGCGTGTCGCGCGCGGCCAGCGCGTGCGCCAGGCTGAAGGCGCCGGCGTACACGCCCGAGCCCATCATCACCGGCACGAAACGCGAGCCCTCCTCGTTCGTCCATACGCACACCTCCAGCGGGGCGCGGGTGCGCACGCCATGGTCGTTCAGCGTGTGCAGCACCTCCAGCCCGGCCAGCACGCCGTAGTTGCCGTCGAACTTGCCGCCCGTGGGCTGGGTGTCGATGTGGCTGCCCGTGGCCACGGCGGGCAGGTGGTCTTCCGTGCCGGCGCGGCGCGCGAAGAGGTTGCCGATGGCATCGCGCCGCAGCGTGCAGCCCAGATCGGCCGCCCAGGTGGCGAAGAGCTCGCGGCCCTGGCGGTCCAGGTCGGTCAGTGCGATGCGGCACACCCCGCCGCGCGGCGTGGCCCCGATGGCGGCCAGTGTCATCAGGCGCTGCCACAGGCGGGCGCCGTCCACGCGCAGCGCGGGCTGGTCGGGGGCGCGGGCGCTGCCGCCTTCAGGAGAAGCGTGGTTCATCTGTCGGTCCTTCCGGGAAGCGCGCCATTGTGGCGCGCGGCCACCATGCCAGGCGTGCTGGCGGGCCACGCGGCAAGTCGATTCCGCGACCCCAGACCGGCTGGAGGCAGCACCGGCCACCGCACCCGCTGCGACCGCCCGTGCGTCTGCGCCAGCCGCCACCCCAGTCCAAGGCCTGGGCTGTCCCTCCCGCATCTGACCCTCCCGCGCCTGCCGCACCCATGAGCCCACGCCCCCCCTCCCACGCCGCACGGCCCGGTGCAGGGCCCGTGGCCGGCGCCACCGCCACCAAGGCGACCACTGCCACCGACCGCGTCTACGACGGCATCTACCGCGCCATCGTGGAGCACCGCCTCGCCCCCGGCGCCCGGCTGCGCGAGGAGGAGCTGGCCGAGTCCTTTGCTGTCTCACGCACGGTCGTACGCCAGGCCCTGCAGCGCCTGGCGCAAGACCAGGTCATCGAGTTGCGACACAACCGCGGCGCCCAGGTGCCACAGCCCGGCCTGGAGGATGCCGCGCCCGTGTTCGACGCCCGGCGGGTGGTGGAGTGCGAGATCGCGCGGCGCCTGGGCGGCCGACTCACGCCCGACCAGCTGGCCGACCTGCGTTCCCTGGTGGAGGCCGAGGCTGCGGCCGAGGCGCGAGGCGACAGCGCCGCGGCCATCGGCCTGTCCGGCGAGTTCCACCGTGCGCTGGCCCGGTGGGCCGGCAACCCCGTGTTCATGCGCATGCTCGACGAGCTGCTGCCCACCACCTCGCTGCTCATGGCGCTGTACAAGCGCCCGGGCCGCCCGGCCTGCGTGGCACACCGCCACCAGGAGATGCTGGCCGCCCTGCAAGAGGCCGGAGCCGCCGGCAGTGCCGCCGAGATGCGCCGCCATCTGGACGAGCTGGAGCGATCGCTCACGCCGCAGCCAGCGCCTGCGGCGCCCTTGCGCGACGTGTTCGCCCCGTACCGGGAGCCTGGGTCCATCGCTCCCACCCGCAAGGCTGTCGGCAGGGCCTGAGCCGCATCCGGGGTGCGGGGCCGTGATGGCCGGCGCGTGCAGGAGCAGCCGCCGTGCACGCACCCTGCGCCGGCGGGTTTGCGGCAGATCAAGCCCGCCCCGCGAGGCCACGGCCTGGGCTCTTGAAGTCGGACCGGGACGTCCCACCTGATGAGCATGCAAGACAGGGCGGCCCGCGGTGGCGCCGCCCCTCAACTCCCCAGGAGCACCTCATGAACGCCTTGACCTCACGCAGCAGCCTCTTCGACGAGTTCTTCCGCGACTTCGCGCCCGGCTTCTATGTCCGACCCTTGCATGGCGACCCCTTGCCCACGCCGGCACAGATCAAGGTCGACGTGAAGGAATCCGACAAGGCCTACACGGTGCAGGCTGAGGTGCCTGGCGTGTCCAAGGACGAGATCCACGTCAACCTCGACAGCAACGTGGTGACCCTGCGCGCAGAGGTCAAGCAGCAGGACCGGCAAAGCCAGGGCGAGAAGGTGCTGCGCACCGAGCGTTACTACGGCGCCGTCTCGCGCAGCTTTCAGCTGCCGCTGGAAATTGACGCCGCGCAGGCCCACGCCCGCTACGACAGCGGCGTGCTGACCCTGACGCTGCCGAAGAAGGCGGGCGGCGGCGCGCAGCGGCTGGTGATCGAGTAAGGCGGCCGCCCGCGCGGCGCGGGACCGCCCGCTGACCCTTCAGCCGGCCCCGCGCCGCTGGGCGTAATCGATGAACCAGTCCACCGCCGCGGCGTTGGCCATGGCGTCGCGGTTCATCACCTGGGCCGGGTCCGCGCCCAGCAGCAGCTTCTTGACCGGCAGCTCCATCTTCTTGCCCGACAAGGTGCGCGGGATGGCCTGCACCTGCAGGGTCTGGCTGGGCACGTAGCGCGGGCCCAGGCCCTGGCGGATGGCGCCGTGGATGCGTGCGGTCAACGCGGCGTCCAGCACCAGGCCCTCGCGCAGCACGACGAACAGCGGCATGAAGCTCTCGCGGCCCAGGTACTCCAGGTCCACCACCAGGCTGTCCAGCACCTCGGGCAGGGCCTCCACCACGCGGTACAGCTCGGCCGTGCCCATGCGCACGCCCTGGCGGTTGATGGTGGCGTCGCTGCGGCCGTAGATCACGGCGCCGTGGGCCACGGGGGTGGGGCCGAAAGGACTGGGAATGACGCGGGACGCTTCAAGACCTGAGCCTGAGCCTGAGCCCGGGGCCGCGACCGTGGCGGACGCCTCAAGCCGCGGCGTGATGCGGATCCAGTCGCCATGGCGCCACACGCCGGGGTACATGTCGAAGTAGCTGTCACGGTATCGGCGGTCGCCCTCGTCGTTCCAGAAGCGCAGCGGCATCGAGGGAATGGGCCGCGCGCACACCAGTTCGCCCACCTGGTCGATGACGCTGGCGCCGCGCTCGTCCCAGGCCTGCACGGCCGCGCCCAGCCAGCGGCACTGCATCTGCCCGCGCACCTGCGGCAGCGTGACGTTGCCGCCCACGAAGGCGCCGGCGAAGTCCGTGCCGCCGGAGATGCAGTCGATCCAGATGGGCTGGCCGCCCACGCGTGGCAGGCGATCCCAGATCCAGTCGTGGCACTCGTCGGACAGGGGCGAACCGGTGGAGCCCACGGCACGCAGTGCCGAGAGATCCAAGGTCGCACGAAGTGCGGTCAGATCGAGCTTCCCACGCAGTGCCGTCAGGTCAGACACCTCCATCGGCCGCACATCGGCCTTCAGGCAGCTGGCGTAGAAGGCCGCACCCGCGCCGAAGAAAGTGGCGCGCGACAGCGCGGCAAAGCGCCACAGCGTGGTCCAGTCCGGCGCGGCCGAGGGCCCGCCCGGGCTGCCGTCGAACAGGCAGATGGTGGTGCCGCCCAGCAGCGCGGCCATCTGGCTGTTCCACATGATCCAGCCCGTGGTGCTGAACCAGTGGAAGCGGTCGCCCGTCTCCACCGTGGGCCCCAGGTTGTTCAGCAGCGAGCTCTTCAGCGCCTCCAGCACCACGCCGCCATGGCCGTGCACGATGGGCTTGGGCAAACCAGTGGTGCCGCTGGAGTACACGATCCACAGCGGGTGCTCGAAGGGCAGCCATTCGGGGGCGAAGTCACGCTCGCGTTCAGGGGCGTGCGCAGCCGCCGGGGATGCGTCGGCCGGGCCCGGCAACGCAGCGTGCCCGCGCGCCGCGACCAGTGCCCGGGCCAGCGCGGCATCGGCCGGTGTCACGCCCGCCAGCAGGGCCTGCACGTCCGCGCCCCGCACCGCATGCCGCACGCTGGGCAGCCCCGACAGCAACTCGTCCACCAGCGCGCGCTTGTCATGCAGCACGCCGGCCCAGCGCACCTCGTCGCAGGCCACCAGCACGGTAGGCTCGATCTGGCGAAAGCGGTCCAGCACCGCCACGGGCCCCATGTCGGGCGAACAGATGCTCCACACCGCGCCCAGGCTCGCCACGGCCAGGAACACCGCCGCCGTCTGCGGTGTGTTGGGCAGCACGGCGCAGACGCGGTCACCGCGGCGCACGCCCAGGGCGCGCAAGGCCGCTGCAAAGCGTGCGGTCTGCTGCTGCAGTTCGGGCCAGGACAGCGCCGCCAGCTCGCCGCGCGCCAGGCCGGCTTCGTCCGTGGACACGATGGCCGGGTGCCCCGCCGCATGCGCCGCCTCGGCATGGCGGAACACCTGCTGCGCAAAGTTCAGCTGCGCCCCAGGGAACCACCGCGCCCCGGGCATGCGGTCGTCCGCCAGCACCGCCGTGTGCGGCGTGGGCGACTGCAGCGCGAAGAACTCCCAGATCGACTGCCAGAAGGCGTCCAGGTCGGTGACCGACCAGCCCCACATCGCGTCGTAGTCGGCAAAGCGCAGGCCGCGCTCGCGTTCCAGCCATTGCTGGTAGAGGGTGATGCGGGGAGTGGGCAAGTTGGGAGTCATCTTGGGATCCGTTATCTGATCGCTCGAATAGATCGAATCGTTCGATTCGTTCACAATGTAGCCGTTTCAGGCTTCACTGCAACCTGCCATGAGAACCTACTCCGCCAACGAAGCCAAGACCCACTTCGGTGAGTTCCTCGACGACGCCCAGCGCGCCCCCGTGCGCGTGATGCGGCGTGATCGACTGGTGGGCGTCATGGTCAGTGCGCAGGACTATGAGGCCATGCGCGCCTTTTACGCGAACCGGTTGCGCCACACCATGGACCAGGTGGCCGACCAGGCAGCCGCCGCCGGCCTGACCGAAAAGGCCCTGGCCGAGTTGCTGGCCGATGAGTCCTGAAGGGCTTCCACGGGTCGTCATCGACACCAACGTCTGGATCAGCGCATTCTTGGTGCGGTCCGGCACGGCAGGCTTGGCCGTGCGCCGTTTGCTGGAGTTCAGGAGCCCGTGCTTCAGTGAAGCGACCTTCGCGGAGCTGGAGAACCGCATCTGGAAGCCCAAGTTCGACCGCTATCTGAGCCTGGAGGACCGACGCGCCCTCCTCCACGATGTGCAAGCCTTGGCACATTGGGTGGAGGTGCCCCGCGCAGTGGCTGCACAGGCGTGGTGCAGAGATGCGGACGACGACAAGTTCATCCACACAGCCCTGGCAGCCCAGGCCGCCTGGCTCGTGACGGGCGACCTGGACCTGCTGTCGGTGCAGTCGCTCCAGGGTCTGCGAATTCTCACGCCGGCAGACACCTTGGCTGAGCTGAACGCTGGTTGAGTTCTCACCCCCCCACATCCACGAAACGCCAGGTGTCGCGCATGAAGGGGTGGCGCCAGTAATGCTGGGTCCAAGGCTGCACCAGGTCGTTGGCGATGGCGTGGCCGTGCACCTTGTAGGGCAGGTAGACGGTGAGCAGGTCCTTGGCCTGGCGCATCAGCGCCTCGCGCTCGGGGCCGTCGGGCAGGCGCTGCTGGCGTTCGTACAGCCGGTCGAAGGCCTCGAGCCTGAAGCGCGGGTCGTTGGACTCGCTGGCGTTCGGGCCATAGGCGATGCCCAGGAAGAAGCCGCCGTCCGGTGAACCTGCGCCCCAGGAGTAGCCCCACATCATCAGCGTGCCGGCCCGGCTCTTCTTCAGCAGCTCGGGCCAGGTGGAGATGTCGAAGCGCATCCTCAGGCCGATGCGGTCCATGGAGCGCTTCCACAGCTCGTTGGACAGCCGGTCGCGCTGCGAGCCCATGGAGGCCATCACCAGCTCCAGCGGGCGGCCGTCGGGCTGCTCGCGCCAGCCGTCGCCGTCGCGGTCCACGTAGCCGTGCAGGTCCAGCAGGGCCTGCGCGCGCGCCGGGTCGAAGCTGCTCATCTCGCTGCGGTAGGCCGCGTCAAACCCGGAGGTGAAGGGCGGGATGGTGGACTGCGCCAGCATCGCCTGGCCGCCCAGCACCTGCTCGATGTAGCGCACACCGTCGAAGGCCAGGCCGATGGCGCGGCGCAGCGCCACCTTCTCCGGCGTGTAGCCGCCCACCAGGGGGTGCTCCATGAAGAAGAAGCTCATGCTCATCATGGGCTGCAGGCTGCGCTGCAGCGTGACGCCCTTCTTCTTCAGGAACGGGGCCAGCTCGCCGCCCGGCGCCGCCAGACGCACGAAGTCTCCCGGCACGGCCAGCCAGTGGTAGCTGCCGTTGAGAAAGGACAGCCAGCGGGGTTGGGACTCTTCCACGATGTCCACCTGCACCTCGTCCACCAGGGGCAGGGTGCGGCCGGCCAGGCTGCGGGCGATGGGCTGGGCCAGCGCAGCGTCGGCGCCGTGGGCCGCAGGCGTGCCGTCGTACACCGTGCCGCGGTAACCGGGGTTGCGCTCCAGCACGATGCGCGAGGCCCGGCGCCAGCTCTTCAGGCGGAAGGCCCCCGTGCCCACGGGGTGCGCGCCGATCTCCGGGCCGTAGAACTCCACCACCTCGCGCGCCACGGCGCCTGCGATGGCCGGGTCGGACAGCAGGTAGACGAAGCGCGGGTTGGGCTCGCCCAGCACCAGGCGGAAGGTGTAGCGGTCCAGCGCCTTCAGGCCCTGCACCTCGGCGTCGTAGTCGAAGGGCTGGCGGGTCTTGAGCGCGCGCTCGCGCACGGCCGACAGGCCCGGCAGCTTGGCCGTCTCGAAGAGGTACAGGTCGCTGGAGTTGTACTGCGGGTCGTAGAAGCGCTTGATGGCGTAGACGTAGTCCTGCGCCACCAGTTCGCGCCGCTGTCCCTTGAAGGCCGGGTCGTCGGCAAAGAAGATGCCCGGCTGCAGGCGCACGGTGATCGTGCGGCCATCGGCCGAGATGTCGGGCAGGGCGGCGGCCGTCTGCGGCACCAGGCGCACCGGGCGCGCCAGGTAGTCGTAGGCCAGCGGCGCTTCCAGGATCTGCGCAATGATGGCCGTGGAGTAGGCGTCGCTGTTGGTCTGGGTGGGGTCGAAGCTCGACTCCGGTGCCGGGAAGGCGATGCGCAGGGTCTTGCGGGGAGCGGCCGCCACCGCCAGGCCCGCCTCGGCGGCCAGCGTCGAGGCCGCGGCGCCTTGCAGCAGACGGCGGCGCTTCATCAGCGGTCCTGGCGGTCTACGGCTTCTGTCCCGGCGCGCGCGCCAGGTCGATGTCCACCCTGTGCCACCACTCGTTCCAGAAAGTCGGGCGCCGGTAGCCCAGCACCCAGGGTTGCAGCAGGTCGTTGGTGAAGCGGTGCACGGTGACCTTGTAGGGCATGTAGGCCACCGAGATCAGCTTGGCCTGGCGGAACAGCTCGTCGCGCTCCGGGCCGTCGGCGATGACCTGCATGCGCTCGTAGACCTTGTCGAAATCGGCGTTCCTGAAGCGCGCCAGGTTCTGGCTGCCGGCCTGCGGCCCGTACAAGCGCGCCAAGGCCCCCTGGCCGTCCGACCCCGCCGCCGAAGACCCCAGCGTCCACAGCATCAGCTTGCCAGCCCGTGCCGCCTTCAGCTGCTCGGGCCACTTGCCAGGGAAGAACTTCACGCGCACGCCAATGCGCTGCATGTTCTTCTTCCACAGCTCGTCGAACTGCCGGCTGAGCTGGTCCGGCTGCGTGGCCACCTCCAGGGTCAGGGGCTTGCCATCGGGCAGGTCACGCCAGCCGTCGCCGTCCTTGTCCACATAGCCGTGCAGGTCCAGCAGGGCCTTGGCGCGTGCGGGGTCGAAGTCGCCGTTCTCGCTCTTGAACCGGGGGTCGTAGCCCGTGGTGTGCGGCACCACGACGGACTGCGCCGGCACGGCCTGGCCGCGGCGGATGACGCGGATCTCGCGCTCGACGTCCATGGCCAGGGCGATCGCCCGCCGCAGCGCGATGCGCTCGGGGGTGTAGCCGCCCACCACCGGGTCTTCCATGTTGAAGTAGGTGAAGGCCGCGTCGGGGTTGAGCCCGCGGTAAAGCTGCACGCCCCGCCGCGCCAGGTTGGGGGCGAGCTTGCCGTTGGGCACGGCCTGGTTCGCAAACTCCAGCGGCACGCTGACGAAATCGATCTGCTCGTTCAGGAAGGACAGCCAGCGCGGCTGGGACTCCTCGATGATGGAGACCTCCACCCGGTCGATCATGGGCAGCTTGCGGCCCTTGAAGCGGGCCAGGATCGCCTGACCCTCGGCGTCATCGGCCGCGGGCTCGGCGTCGTAGAGCACCTCGCGGTAGTGGGGGTTGCGCTCCAGCACGATGAGCGAGCTGCGCCGCCACTGCACCAGCCTGAACGGGCCGGTGCCCACCGGGTGGGCGGGGATGGCCTCGCCGTACTTCTCCACCACCTCGCGCGCCACCGCGCCGAAGAGGTCGCTGGCGGCCAGGCTGTCGAGGAAGCGCGGCCGCGGCTCCTCCAGCTTGTACTGGATGGTGTAGCGGTCCAGGGCGCGCAGGCCCTCGATCTCGGTGTCGTAGTCGAAGGGCTTCTTCTCCTTGAGCGCCTTGTCGCGCAGCGCCGCCAGGCCGATGTACTTCTGGTCCAGCACTCCGGCCACCACGGGGCTCTTGTTGGCGGGGTCGGCAAAGCGCTTGATCGCGTAGACGAAATCCTGCGCGGTGACCTCGCGCTTCTGGCCGCCGAAGGCGGGATCGTCGGCGAAGTAGATGCCCTTCTTCAGCCTGACCGTCCAGGTGCGGAAGTCCGGCGAGTGCTCGGGCATGCCGTCGGCGATCAGCGGCTTGATCCTGGCCGGGCGGGCCAGGTGGTCGTAGGTGTACAGCGCCTCGAAGATGTGGGTGGTGATGACGCGAGAGTACAGGTCGACGATGCGCGCGGGGTCGAAGCCCGTCTCGCCCGCGTTGAAGGCATAGCGCAGGACCTTCTGGCCCGGGGCCGCGGGCTTCACGGGGGCGGTGGCTTCCCCCGCTGCGGTCGAGGCTGAGGGCGGGGCCTTGGGCTGGGCCCAGGCGTGCAGGCCGGCGCCGGCCAGGGCCAGCGCCATCAGCACTTTCAGGAAGCTGCTCACACGGCTGCTCACAGGCTTGCTCACTTTCCGGCGCGCTCGCGCGCCTGCACGTCCAGGTCCACGTACTTGAAGAAATCCCGCACGAAGAGGTTGCGGTGGTAGCCCAGCACCCACGGGTGGTGCAGGTCGGTGCCGATGCGGTGGGCGTGGATCTTGTAGGGCATGTAGCTCACCATCAGGCGCTTGGCCTCGTCCATCAGCGCCAGGCGTTCGGGGCCGTCGGGCAGCAGGCGCTGCGCCTCGTAGGCCCGGTTGAAGGCGGGCAGGTTGAAACGGGCGTGGTTGGCGCCGCCCTTGTTGGGGCCGTAGCCCAGGGCCAGGAAGGTGTCGCCATCGGGCGCACCCGCACCCCAACCCACGCCCCACATCATCAGCTTGCCGGCACGGCTGCTCTTCAGGTTCTCGGGCCACTTGGCCGTCCTGAACTCGATGCGCACGCGCAGGGCGTCCATGTTCTTCTTCCACAGCTCGATGAGCTGGCGGCTGGTCTGGTCGGGCTGGGTGGCGTACTCCAGCACCAGGGGCTGACCGTCAGGCTGGTCGCGCCAGCCGTCACCGTTGCGGTCCACATACCCGTGCAGGTCCAGCAGGGCCTGGGCCTTGGGCAGGTTGTACTCGCTCATCTCGGACTTGAACGCCGGGTCGTAGCCGTAGGTCTGCGGGCCGATGGGGCTCTGGCCGGGGATGGCCTGGCCCTTGCGTACCAGCCGGATCTCCTTGTCCAGGTCCACCGCCAGCGAGATGGCGCGGCGCAGCGCCACCTTGTGCGGCTCGTAGCCGCCCACCACCGGATGCTCCATGGCGAAGTAGCTCAGCGCCACGTCAGCCCGGGGGTAGCGCACCATGCCCACGCCCTGGCGGGCGAGGTTGGGCGCCAGCCGGTTGTGGGGCGCGGCCAGGGTGGCAAACTCGGCCGGCACGCCCTCCAGCAGGTCGTACTCGGCGTTCAGGAAGGACAGCCAGCGCGGCTGCGCCTCCTCCACCACCGAGATCTGCAGCCGGTCCACCAGGGGCAGGCGCCGGCCCTTGAAGCGGGCGGCCACCTCCTGCAAGCGGGCATCGCCCTGGGGCGCGGTCTCGTTGTAGAAGACCTCGCGGTAGTTCGGGTTGCGGGCCAGCACGATGCGCGAGCTGCGCTTCCATTCGGCGTTGACCAGCCGGAACGGCCCGGTGCCCACCGGGTGCTCGCCGATCTTGTCGCCGTAGAGCTCCACCACCTCGCGCGCCACGGCGCCCACGAACGAGCCGTCGGTGAAGTTGTAGAGAAAGCGCGGGTTGGGCTCGGCCAGCTGGATGCGGAAGGTGTAGCGGTCCAGCGCCTTCAGGCCTTCCACTTCCCGGTCGTAGTCGAAGGGCTTCTTCGCGGCGATCAGCTCCTTGCGCAACTCCGACAGGCCCAGGATCTTGGCGTTCTCCAGGATGTAGAGGTTGGCGCTCTTCCAGCGCGGGTCGTAGTGGCGCTTGAGGGCGTAGACGTAATCGGCCGCGGTCAGCTCGCGCTTCACACCCTTGAAGGCGGGGTCGTCCGCGAAATGGATGCCGGGCTTCAGACGGAAGGTGAAGGTGCGGAAATCAGCCGACACCTCGGGCATCTCGGCGGCGGTGTTGGGCCGCATGCGCGCCGGCGAGGCCAGGAACTCGAACTCCAGCGGCGCCTCCAGGATGGCGCCCACCACGGTACGCGAATACAGGTCGGAGATCTGCGCCGGGTCGAAGCTGCTCTCGGCCACGGGAAAGGCGTAGCGCAAGGTCTTGGTGACAGCCCCGGCCGACGGCTGGGCACCGGCCGGCGCGGGTGCGACCGCGGCGGCCCCTTGGGGACTTGCCGTCCCGGGTGCGGCCGCGGCGGCCAGGCCCATGCACACCGCCCCGGCCCACAGCAGCCACGGCAGGCCGGGCAGGCCGGGTGATCGCGCCGAGGTCATGACAGGCAGGCGATGTCTGGACACGGCAGGCAGTCTAGCGGCGCACCCAAAACCCGGGCGGGGTGGGCATCGGGGTGGGCATCAAGGCGGGCACTGGGGCTTCCACCAGGGCTTCTACACTCCGGCACGAACCCCCCTCACCAGGAGCGACTCAACGATGGCCGCCTACATCCTGCGGCGCCTGTGGCAGATGGTGCCGACGATCCTCGGCGTCGTGCTGCTGGTGTTCTTCCTCTTCAAGTACTTTGGCGGCGACCCGGCCGAGATCCTGGGCGGCCTCAACGCCACGCCGGAACAGATTGCCGCCATCCGCCAGCAACTGGGCCTGGACCAGCCGGTGTGGGTGCAGCTGGGCCTGTACCTCAAGAGCATCGTCACCTTCGACTGGGGCAAGAGCTGGGCCACGAACGAGGCCGTGAGCAGCCTGTTCGCCTCGCGTCTGCCCGCCACGCTGACGGTGATGCTGCCCATCCTGGTGCTGGACGTGCTGCTGGCGCTGCCACTGGCCATGTGGGTGGCCTACCGCCGCGGCTCGCTGGCAGACCGCACGCTGATGGTCATCACCACCGTGGCGCTGTCCATCAGCTTCCTGGTCTACATCATCGTGGGCCAGTACCTCTTCGGTTTTCAGCTCGGCTGGTTCCCGGTGCAGGGCTGGAGCGACAGCTTCTGGACCAACCTCATCACCTACGTGCCGCTGCCGGTGCTGCTGGCGGTGATGGTGGGCCTGGCGCCGCAGACCCGGCTGTACCGCAGCTTCTTCCTGGATGAACTGGGCCAGGACTACGTGCGCACCGCCCGCGCCAAGGGCATGACCGAGAACACCGTGATGTTCAGGCACGTGCTGCGCAACGCGATGATCCCCATCCTCACCAACATCGGGCTGTCGCTGCCGGGCGTGTTCGTCGGCTCGTTCCTCATCGAGGTCTTCTTCTCCATCCCCGGCCTGGGCCGGGAGATCCTGCTGGCCGTCAACCGCAGCGACTACCCCGTGATCCAGGCCATCGCCGTGTACCTGGCGGTGCTGACGATGGTCATCAACCTCATCGTGGACGTGATGTTCAAGCTGGTCGACCCCCGGGTGGTGCTGAAATGAGCGCGGCTGGAATGAACCCCGCCGCGTCGGGCGCCGCCGCCCCCGCTGCCCCCATCGAGCGTTCGGAAGGCGTGTGGCACGCCGCCTGGCGCCGCTTCAAGGCGGACCGCGTGGGCCTGGTCTCGGCCCTCGTCGTGCTGGCCTTCCTGGGGCTGGTGCTGCTGGCCTCGCTGGGCCTGGTGGCCAAGAACTGGCAGGCCGAGGTGGGCGTGGCCAACGCGCCGCCTACCTTCATCGGCCCCAAGCCGCCCGAGGCCACGGGCGCCATCGAGGTGCCCAAGGGCCCGAACGTGGACCTCTCGGCCGTGGACCCGCTGGCCCCGCGCTATGCGGAGATCGAGGAAACGGCCAAGAAGTACCGCACCACCGAGACGGCCAAGGCCGAGACCCTGCCCCTGGGCGGCGACCGCCTGGGCCGCGACGTGCTGGACAAGGCCATCAAGGGCACGCAGATCTCGGTGTTCGTGGGCGTGCTGGCCGCCGTGCTGGCCACGCTGATCGGCACCGTGCTGGGGGCGCTGGCCGGCTTCTTCGGCGGCAAGGTGGGCGACTTCCTGGAGTGGCTGTACAACGTCTTCGAGGCCATCCCGGGCATCCTGCTGATCTTCGCGTTTGCCGCGGTGTTCGGCCGCGGCATCGGCACCGTGGTGCTGATCCTGGGGCTGGCGGGGTGGACGGGGCTGTACCGGCAGGTGCGCGCCGAGTTCATGAAGCACGGCTCGCGCGAGTACGTGCGCGCCGCCGAGGCCATCGGCGCCTCCGCGTGGAGCCGCATGTTCAAGCA
>Ga0315900_10007701_pt1 | contig 14046 bp, 41 predicted proteins | sample LakEriMetagenome_FD_203521 | JGI IMG/M metagenome (GOLD analysis project Ga0315900, IMG submission 203521) | Freshwater fungal communities from buoy surface, Lake Erie, Ohio, United States - Buoy 12 MA114 | ecosystem: Environmental > Aquatic > Freshwater > Lake > Lake biofilm | place: USA: Lake...
ATATTTTTATCTATATAATTAATATATTGATTTATGAATACATTGGGAGAATGCAATTCATCTATAGCATCCATAGACTCATATAAATGAGATTTATCTTCATCTAATTCATCAATATCAGCTTTTTCTTGTAATTTAGCATAATTATTTTTATTATAATTAATTAAATAACGCTTAGCAATAGTGCCAAAATAAGAATATGCTTTAGGAGGTGTTAATTTAGATATTTTATCCCAACACTCAGGACTTACATTTATACAATTAATAGTAATAAAATTATCTATTTGTTCCTGAGTAATAGTAACAGCATTATTAGTATATTCTATAAAAGAATCTTTTACATAATGCTCTTTAAATTCTTTAACTATTATTCTATACAATCTATCATTAACACTTTTACTATGGTTAAATAAATGCAACTTTTCAAGAAGAAAAGTAATTACTTCATGCTTTAATTCTTCAATTGTATCAGTATCAGTATAATAAAATTTAAATGTATGAATAATATTCTCAGCTAACTTATAGAAAGAATATTTTATTCGTTCATTATAAATAATGTTACGTTTAGCCTGATCAAAGCAGGATAGATACTCAATAATAGCATCTTCAGTGTCTTGGGTAAAGTAAACTTGGGGTTCTTTGGGTTTACGTTTGCGGGGTTTACCTCTTTTAGTTAGAGATAAAATTTCATCGTCGGCAAATAATTCCGAATCGAAGTCTTCATCATAGTACGTCATTTATTATTCTATTTTTAATAGATATAATATGAAAGAAAAATAACGTAACCAAACTAGTTTTTAAGAATTGTTAAAATCGCTTATGATTTCTTGAATTTCTTTTAAATTTCGAAAGAAAGTACCAACTTCATCATCAGCTTGAAATGCTCCTAAAGTATCTAATTCTCTTAATTTTGAATCAGAATTAGCAATAATAATACTTATTGCATCAATATATTCTTGTTGTTTAATAACAGTTTTTTCTAAGACTTTATTACGTCTAAGAAGTAAAATAGCTCCAATAATAACTATTTCAATTACATGGATTAAAACAACCCAAAAGGCAATTATCATAAATAATTAATTATCTAGGTGCAAATTGATTTTCAAAATCATCAGGTTCAATAGTAATCATTTCACGTATAGCTTCAATAGATTCTTTTAATTGATCTACAGACTCAAGAATTTTTTCTTGTCCCATATTCCTATTCACCTCAATATTGATTTTATTTACCAAAGCGTCAGTTTGTACTAATTTTTGTAATACGTTGTTTTTGTATCTCATAATATATGTTTATATATAAATATACGCTTCTTTTTAAACCATGCAACCTTTATTACCTTACTACCCTCTTTTCTTCTATCATTTATATTTTAATCAAATGTGGTTTGAAGTTACGAAAAGTTCCTTGCATTTCCAAAGAAGAAGGATGACTTTTTAGTCATCCCTACTTATATATTGTTTTATATTAATATTATTTTGCCAACTTAGCCAAAACATCTTTAGGTATTTTTCTAACAATATTTTGTAATCCATCATCACCTTCTTTCATTCCACCACCCATTAATGAACGAGCAGCATTTTTTAATTTTTTAGCAGCATCCACTAATTTATCTTTTGCTACTACTAATCCTGCACTAATTGCTACAGTTCCTACTGTAGCTAAAGTTATTACTTGACCACCAAGATCAGCTATTTGTTGATCTGGATCTACTGATGTACTTTTTAAAAGATCAGCAATTGTAGGATAGTTATTCATTACCCACTGGCCAACCTCATATTCAGCAGAACCTGCTTGCATAATTTCATCAAGAGTAATTGTTACCTTTTTTTCTTGATCAGCTTCATTTAAATATGAAGATAATTCTTGACGAATCATTTCTTTTAAATCTTTAGCAGATAATTTTTTATTACTGTTCATTTTAATGTTATTGATTTTTGGAGATTGTTTTAGTATTGTTTTTAATGCTTCTAATTGTTTAGGATTATCAATGGTTACTTCAAAATAACTTTCTAGTTTATTATCTACGATTTGATCTGTATCTAAAGCAACTCCTGCTTTTTCCATACGATTTAAAAACGCAGCTTTATCCTCAAGATTGAATTTAAATGTGGCCATTGTTTATAATAAATATGTATACTTTACTTAAATATGCGAGACATAAATAAACTAATTATACAATAATGCATTATTCCAAACATAACTATACTAAAAAATAAGGAAGGTGGAAAAATTCTAATTAAATCAGCTTGTAAAAAGCCTAAAAAAATGTGAGATAAAATCCACAACAGAATTACTGAAAATTTAACTTTCATAATTTAAATCGCTTTTTTGTGAGTTTTTTGTAATTGTTTTATCGGTTATATTATCCAAAACTTTTGATTCTGGAATATATGGAATTTCGGATAATGGTTTTGCCTCAACAACTTTTCCATTCAAAATTGCTTGTTGGTATTCTTCAAGTGACAATCCAAATTCATCTGCTTGTATTTGTCTTTGTCTTTGAATATTTTGAGCAAATGCTTCTTTAGTCAACATTAATGAATCTTGTATATACTTTTTCGACATAAAAAAGTTTGTTAAAAGGTAATTTTAGGGTTTTGCAAAGTTATTGCAAAATGGGTTAAATGGGTTTTGCATGTATAAATATATGAGTATATACAGTCGATGGTGAAAAGGTGTGTGTTTGTTGAGAATACGTCTCATTTTTGTCGTGCCACCGCCGCCCCATCGATGGACCTCAATTGATATGGGGACATTTCGCTATCAAACCGCCATCGGATCGCTACCAACCCGATCTTGACAATTTTTTTATATCATATCATTTTTAATTGTGATATAAATGTACGTCATTTATTGTGACATTTATCAAATAACTTATTACCACATAGACACCTTAGTTATCCATTCAGCAACTTCATTTGTTGTAAGATGGCCTTTAACTATATCTCCATTTTCAAATGTATGATCTGAAGTACCCTTCCAAATTGCAATTTCAGCTGTTAATGATTCCCATTTAATACGACTTGCCGGCTCATTAAAATTACCCATATTTCTTTTTTCACAGTAATTACCTGGTCCCCACTGAACACTAATTGTCCATCCGTTTTCGAATGTTAATTGGAATCCCTTATTCATTGTACTTGTAAACATACTATTATTATTTAATTGTGATGTAAATGTAGGTGGTCTATTTTGACCACCCACATTATATTATATTATTCTATCTCATCTGTATTGTAACCCCATTCTTTCAATTTATCAACAATTGGGGATATTAATTCAAACACTCCATCGTAACCGGTAACATTAGGTCCCTCAAACTCAATTGATCCTTCTGCGTACCAGTCGTTCCCACCTGTTTTTTCATCGTATACCTCAAACCATCCCCATAACTGTCCATCCTCATAATTCACACATACTTCAACACTCAGTAGTACATTGTCTTCTTTCTCTATAATACAAAATGAATTTTCGAGTACTAGATTTTGGGTGGTTTGGAACTTTTCTCTTTTAATTTCTCGTTTCATTGGTTTATGTTTTAATTGTGTAACATAAATGTAGGCAGTCTGTTTTGACTGCCCACATTACACATTAAATAATAAACCGGTTTACTGTTCGATCAGGTTAATTTGTCCTTCCCACATACCAAAATTCGATTTTTCTGCGAATGTGTAGGTGGAGGGTTTGGTAGTAGTGTCTGTACGGGTAAGGATCCATAAATTAGCCTCCTTCCAAGTAACATTTACTACACGTTGTCCGGAAGGGAGGGTAATGTCTTGGGTTCCTCCCCATGCTCGGGCTCGAACGTTTTCAGTACAGCTGCTAAACATACCTAATGTAATTACAGCTAATAGAATGACGATCATTTTTTTCATTTGCTTTATATTTGGTTAATAATTACTTAATTACCTTACATTTAATTTTATAACTAAATATACAACATTTATTTTTACTTTTCAAACAAATAATATAATATATTTTCAAACTATTTCATTAATTATATTATTAACTTACTTAAACATATTTCTCAACTATTTTATTCACTAATTCTTCAACATCAAAATCATTACCTATACTACTTAATACTATTTCATTATATATATTATTATAATTACCATTATTATTAAAATTTACTCTTAATTTATCACCTTCTCTCCAAACATTACCAATATTAAACTTATTTCTAACTTTCAAACATACTTCACTATACATTTTATTCAACTCACTACTTTTTTTATTCAACTCATTTATTTCTTTATTCAATTTTTCTAACCTTTTATAATCAACATCTTTTACTAACTTACTTTCAATCCTCTCAACCTTTTTTTCATTAATCTTACTTACAATAACACCACTTAAAACATTAATTTCATTTTTACTTAACTTTTTCATAATTAATTATTTTTTATTTTTAATAATAATTAAATATAATAAATTTATTTTTACTTTTCACATTTATTTTTACATAATATAACACCAATACAATCACTCATATTTTTCTAACTCTTTAAAAGATATTTCTGTAATTAATATTATTGAAGTAAATATATTAATAATTCCAATCCAATAAACAGATGAATTTAATTCTCCTGATGTTATACCTGTCATTAGAATGGCTATTAGTACTGATAATGAGAGGAATAGTAGTGTGTTTAGTTTTTTATTCATAACCTTTATTTAGATAAAGATAGGTGGGTTGTTTTGACCCACCTACTCTTCATAAATGATTTTACCCTTAAGCCTTAGCCATAAGTTTTTCCATCATAGCAGCAAGATCTGAAAGTTCACTTACCTTTTCTTCCATTTCTGCCAAACGTAGAGCTTCTTTAACTACTAGTTTAAGGCTTGGATGGTCAATCATAACAGTAGTTAATAATCCTGCTAATTGAGATCCGGTACCTTGGATGTCAGCTTTTACTGTTTCGCCCTGATCAATTAAACAAAATTTTGCTTTTTCCATGTTTTTTAATTTTTATTTATATAAATGTATGTAAAAAATTGTGACCAAAAAACATTCTGAAATAAAATAGGTGGTGAATTTTGATCCACCACCTTTACGAGCCCAGTCTTTAGACTGTTGTTTTTTCTTATCTTTTACCGTTCGGGGTCTAAACCTCCCGTCGTACGCCCCTTGTAGGATTTGTTCTTTGCGTTTACCTTCTCCGTAATTAAGTGTTGTTTTCATCATGGAATAAATATACAATGATTGTTGTGACAAAATTCACCTACAATATTAAAATTATTAAGGTAAATAAACAACTATTGCTATTAAAACAATTACGACAATCAATGGAATACCAAAAAACACGCCATACGTATAAATATCATTATCCCAATTTTTTTCATCTTTTAAAATTTTGTACAATGAAAAAAATGACCATATAATCCACAAAACTGAAATAGTTATCATATCAATTCATTTAATTTTATAGAATAAATGTACACAAAAAATATTGACATCAAAAATAAACATGTTGGTCAACATTATGAAGACTACTCACCCTGAATTCAGCAAACCAATCAAACTTATTAGGCTGCTTCTTTGGGACGGTGGTTTTGAAAGAAGGAGGATCGAGTTTTTCACCCTCTATTCGTACACCAAAAACAAATTCAACTACAAATTTAATAATATTATTCATACGATTTAATTTTATAACATAAATATACACAAAAAATTGTGACAAATCAATATGATATGGATAAAAAAGATCCCTCGCCCACCAACAGGCTCAGGATCTTAACATATGGGCTACTCCTAACCCACTAAACTAATGTTGCTTCCCCAACCATTTCAGCAGGAGCTTCTACAACTGCTTCAATGATTACTTTTTTAGGGGCACCACGCTTAATTTCAATGCCGGCTGCAATTTTGGCCAAACGATCAGCAATTTTTTGCTGACGAGCTGAGGTGGAACTTACCGGACGACCTCTGCCAATTGAAAGTCCTTGTGCTGCTCTTGCTGCACGAGCTGCTAATTTTGCCTGACGAACAGAATTAGGAACTACAGGACGACCTTTTTGCTTTGTAGCTGGAATTTCAGCTACTACCGGAGTCTCAACTACTGTTTCGATTACTTCTACTACAGGAGTTTCAACGTTTTCTACTTTTGCTACTTTTTTCTTTGCCATAACCTTTGTTTTTTTGTTTTTAATTAATAATTGTGATGTAAATGTACTATTTTATTTTGACTCTTCCAATGCCTTTTTAACAGGAAAAATATTATCTAATGTATCTAAAAAAGAATTAACATAATACGATCCTAATAAATGTACAATCAACAATTGTCCCTCATTAATTGTTAGGTCAATCCAAGAATTTTTGTTAGATAATGATTGTTTTAAACTACCAATTGACATTGGATATAATTTTTCACTCTCGTTCAAGATATCAAGATGTTTTTGACTTAATCTTTCTATTAATTTCATAAATTTTAATTTTATAACGTAAATATAATAAATTAGTTTTGACCTATTTCTCTTCTTCTTTGTGAGTCATAACGTATCTAACAGTGTCAATTAACATTACTAAAGTTATTATACCCAATATAATATAAAATAAATTCATATTTATTATTTTTGTAGTCAGGATAGGATTAATATATCCAAATCACCACAATAGATCCTATACATAGTAAAGTGATTGCCAAAAGCAAAGCTACTACACAAATTGTGAACCACTCATCTTCTCTCTTGTCATCTACATTCATCATAATCCAACTGATGAAAATTAACATTACCATTAATAGAAATGCAGTAAATAAAATTTTTATCATCATTGTTTTTATTTTTTAGTAGTCAGGACAGGATTCGAACCTGTACTTCTCGTGCGCATCGAGTCTTTGTTCTATTAGGTAGAACTGCTTTTGGCGTTCACTTTTACGGAATCACACCGTACGTCCTAATAGGCGTCTACCAATTCCGCCACCTGACTGTTTTATTTATTCAGCTAATACACCATCATCATTTGATGGTTTATTACTTAATCCCAACCCCTCATATTTCAGCAATGCATTAGCAATATAGAATTGTACTTTATGTAAATACTTCATATTACTAATTTCGGTAATCATTTTGGTACGGTCGGATTCTTTGATTTTACTATCTTTAAGATAATCCAAACATATGGTTTTTGCTTCATCTACCGTTTTAGCATTAAATACTTGTTCGGCAATGTTGTCTAGTGTAGATACTATTTTTACTTTCATGCTTTTTATTTGAGTAAATATACAATAATTATATTGCCCTCTTAGGTCGTCCCTTTTTACCACCGCTACGTGCCTTTATGGCTGCTTTAGCTGCCTCTTTCTTTTGGAGGTCTGAGGATGAGAGAGGAGGACGTCCTCTTCTCCGTGGAGGAAGTGTGGGATCAACTGGTGGTTTAGGTGGTTTAACACCGGTACCTTTTGGTCTACCCTTTTTACCACCACTACGAGTTGCTCTCTCGAGTTTTTCGGCTTCTCTAGCTGCTTTCACAGCGGGATCAAGCGCTGGTCTACCTCTACGTGCACCAGGTACTTTCTCCTTTTGTGGTTTGCTGTCGCGTTTAAGTTGACATTCACGTTTTTTAGCCAATTTTTCGGCTCTACGAGCCATTTTATCTAATGTTTTCTTATGTTTAATTACGGCTGGGTGTAGTATAACTTGGTCTAAATCAAAACAACGAGTAGCTCCACCTTCATCTCTTACTTCGTATCCGCCGTTAGGCCAAAAACGTTCACCCGGCTCATGGCGTTTATGGAGCATAAAAAACAAACGCTTTTCATAAAAAAAAGGCGCCGGTAAAACACGGTCACGTAATTGAGGTTCGGCTAATTCTGATTCTACGTCTTCGTAGGCCAAAAAAGTACCCACTTTATTACCGCTTACAATGTGATCTTTTTCTATAACTCTCATAAATTATGATTTATACGTAAATGTACAAACAAAATTTTGACTAATTTTAGTTGGTGTTTGGCAAGAAAAACTTTTTAAATTTAATTGTCGTTTGGACGGGCGCGCGATAAAAAGCGTGAAGAGATCAGATGTAAGTTCCATATCCATGAACCGCTATGTACAACACGGACACAAAAAACCCCCACCACTTACGTAGTAGGGGTTTTAGAGCTGGGGCTTGGGGTTATATATTTTTATGTGTAAATTTCCATTTACGTTCAAATGCGTTAGATCCTAGAACATATTCATCAAGTTGTTTTTCAGTAATGTACCCTCTACTATAATCCATAGCATCACTAACCCATACATTACCATTTTCCAAACTATTTAAATAAGCCTTAGTACCTATATTAATTAGTAAGTACTCACTAGTATCAGCGGTAGTAATACTTATTCTTGAACCTGCTCTATATTTTTCCTCAAAAAGGCTAGGAAACTCTTTTTCAATTTTTCGTTTCCAATCACTACAAGCCGAGTCATGTGCTTGTTTAACAAAATCTACGGATACTTCTACTTTGTTTGACATACTTTTTTATTTTAAATGTAAGCAAAAAACTTTGCACAAAAAATTAATCGAATTTAGCTACCAATTCACGTAAAACATCAAACGAAAACGTTTGGCAACCAACTTGTACGGTTTTATTATGTTTATCAATAGTAGCAGTGTACTCTTCGTTTAGTTTAAATCGACTAATTTGACGTTTTCTTTCCAAGTGTTCTATCATTGCCTCTAAACCTATTCGGGAATTTACATGGTTTATAGCACTAGAATAATGTCTACCCCAAACTGTAGAGTCAAGAACAAATATAGGCCACTTTAAATTACCATCAGAGATGGTGTTAGCATATTCTTCTTTAAAAGTTTCACATACTTTCCATCCATTTTCTTCAGCCAAATCTATTAAAAGTTTGGTTACATGTGCTGAAGATGAAACATAAAATTTTTCCATTGTATTTATTTTTTATTTTTATTAATTAATTTTGTTAATTCATTTATTTTATCAAACGAAAACGTTTGGCAACCAACCTTAACTGTTTCATTTCCAAAGTTGATTTCAGCTTCGTATGCATCGTTTAGCTGGAGTTTTGCTATATTATCTATTGCGGTCCTTGCGTGTTCAACAGCCTTATCCCAATCTTGTGGTAGATGAAAAACCTCTACAACATTACCAAGCTTGGTTAATGCAAATCCAAATGGTTCTTTATGCCAATCATCCGTAAAATACATTGCTGGGAAATTACCGTGTTTAGATTTATTAAATTCAGTAAAGTTTTTCTGATAGTTCCATCCCATTGATTCACATTCTTCTTTGAATGCTTTCATTAGGTTAAAATTAGAACACTTAACTCCAAATTCGATTGTTTTCATAACTAATTATTTGTTTGAAATAAATTTATGCAAAAAATTTTGACAAAAAGTATATACTTTTGCTGTAAAAAAGAGATGGATTGGGGCGGGGCGAGGTTTCCCCTCTTCAACACATCAACAAATACTATACGACTCTACTATTCCACATACCATAGCCATTACTACTCCCCATCACACTCCACCACTCACCACCATATATGACCTGTTACCCTTTATTTAAAAAACTTATGCAAAAGAGCACCAACAAAAATACCCAAAGCCACGCTAGAAAGCAACAGTCTTGCTAATTTTTTATTTTCAGTGTTACCAGGTATTACCCAACTTAATATTAGTAATCCCCATCCTACAATGTTTACTATCATATTTGTTTATTTAATTTAATAATTTGAATGTTTAATGCGCATACCCATACCCCCGCTTATGCTGTGACTGGGTTCGTATTTGTCAATAGAGGATATATTCTGTTCATATTCTTCTTTGGCATGTTTCACCCAATATTCAAAATCATATAACGTTCCTTTCTCTTTACTCTCCTGTAAATTATCGATTTGGGCTTTTAGGTCGTATTGTAATTGGTTTTTAATCAATAGCCTTGCTTCTTCCACGTCTTCGGCGTGGGCAACAAAAAATTGATATTCAGAAAACGGGTGATCGTGGTCTGCCCAAATAAATGTTTTCATATATTATTTATTTTGTCAATTTATTTATTAATTGTGTTATAAGAATGAATAAAATATTTTTCTTTTTGTTCATTGTATTTATAATTTCTGTTTATATATTCTAACCATACAATAAAACATTTACCTGTATCTATATCATAACACTTTCGTGGAATTAATGTAAATATTTTAACTGTCTTCCACATACCAGAATTTAATTCTTTATTTAGCATCCATCTCATTTGCCGTAGGTTTCGTTGTAGTATTGTTCAAATGTAGGTTGTGTCCAATTATCTGTATTAGGGTAGCCGCTCCATCCTCTTTTGTTACCTGCTTCAAATGATTTTCTGTTTATGTCTTCTTCCATTTGTTTGGCTTGTTCAAATAGTTGTAATTTTTCATCCCCTGTTAAATTTTTCCAATCAAGATTACATACTTGTTCAAATAGCTTTTCTACTGCTGTCTGTTGTGCCATAGTTATTTTAGTTTAAAAAATTTGAATACTCTATCGATAAATGAAAGTTTATTATTCTTTAGTTGTTGTTGGTATTTAATTACCTCTATCGCTTCAATGAATGAAACGGGTGTGCCTCTTCTTACTTTATCAGATAGTTCATCTAATCTATTATCCTTTATTGTTTTTCTGAATGTCTGTTGTGCCATAGGTTATTTATTTTGGTTATTGCCGTAGGTTTCGTTGTAATAATCAAGAGAACTCTTATCAGCTTTACCATTAACATGGGCTCTATGTTCAGATTGAGCACCATCTTCCCAGGCATCAACTATTTTGTTTTGAAACTGTTTGTTAGCTTGTTCTTCAAGATCATCTAAATATCCTTGTGTAACTCTTACATCACCCATTCCTAGATGTGTTTTAGGATTATGTGCAAGCTGACGTAATTGCTCAATAACCCAACTCACTACTGTTTGTTGTGCCATAGGTTTATTCATTTGATTTAATAAAAATCCATGTTACAAACATACTCGAAAGCCATAACCATATAATTAAAAATCTATTATGAGAAGTAGTTGTTTCTTCTTGCAATACAAACATGGTCGCTAATACATAAGCTATTGTTACAAGTATGTAGATATAGTATTTATTTTTTTGTTGTGCCATATTATTCTGATTTACCAATTAAAAATCCCTTTACAAATCCACTTATCCACATCTGTTTATCTGTCTCATCACATCCGTCACATCCTTCCCACATTCTTTCTGCGAGAGCTTTAATTTCTTGTAATGTCTGTTGTGCCATAGGTTTATTTATTTTGGTTAAGTATTTTCAAATTTTTTACATTTTTCACATATTCTTGAACTACTTAATCCAGTTATAATACCTATTCTATCAGGTTTATAATCGTGAATACAGGTAAACTGTTGTTTCCATGTGTTTTTTATCCATAAAATTAAATCTCCAATCATAGTTTATTTGTTTTGGTTTAGTATTTGTTCCTTTAGCCATTTAGCACCATCGGTGAATGTTTCCTTACACTCCTCTTGTGCATATTCCCATTTATTTTCTACATATTCATTAGCTTTTTTCTCTATCGACTCGTCACTTGGTAGTTCTATTGGGGTTAGTTCTTCTATTATTTCTGTTTCGGTATAGTCAAAATAAACTCCACCGCATTCGTGTTCGCATTTTTGCGCTAATTCAATAGCTTTTCTTACTTCTTTTTCTGTGTATAGTTTCTGTTGTGCCATAGGTTATTTAGTTTTATTGCAATTATCGGAAACAAATATGCTTGTAGCCAATTCCTTAAAACAATTTGCAACGCTATTTGCCGATACAACAATTTTATAATTTTCGTTGTTAATTATAGCCACATATCTTTCTTCGGTAGGCAATAACTCATTATAGTTTATTTTTACTTCTATTGTCTGTTGTGTCATATTATTTGAATTGAAATTTTATCCATTGTTCTGTTATATCAATAAATAAATTTCCATACACTCCTAAGTAATATATTCTACTGTTGATTATCTTTACTACCGCTGTCTGTTGTGTCATATGTTTTATTTGTTTTTAATAAACCGAGTCAATTTTCCCGCATCTATCACATTGGATGCAGAGTCTACCATCTGTTGTTTTTTGTATAAAGTAATTGTGTGCGTAGTATTTACAAATAAGCTTCTTGATTTTCTCTCTTAGTTGTCCCATAGGTTTATTTGTTTTGGTTTAAATAGTATAAGTAAGACCAATTGATTTAAAATGCTCAGTAAATTGTTTCGGGGTGAAATTTAATTCAAAGCCTTTGCACCATCCCGCAATACCTTCTACATATACATTTCCTTCTTCACTTTCGTTGAATATAACAATATCACCTTGCATGGCGATAACATTTATATTATCACTATCAGCTATACCTTTAATACATTCAAATTTCATAACTGTTTTATTTTAGTTAAATGTAATAATAGTTACTTTGCCAATTTAGTATTGTTTTTTAATTTAATTGTTCTACAATCATAGCCGTTAATCCCATAACTATTGCCCATAAAAAGACAATAAAAAATCTACTACCTGGATTTGTCTCAGTATCACCCAATACAAACATAGTAAGTAATACATAAAGCACTGTAACGAGAATGTATGTTTGTCTTTTCTTTTTCATTTGCCGTAGGTTTCGTTGTAGTAATATTCTACTATTTCTTTAACAGTTACTTCCTCACCCGTAGCATCTACAAATGCAAACATTCCATTAATAGTTTCTACATAATAGTGTTTTATAAACCAATGCAAGAATAATCCATGCTGATACACTTCCATTTGTTTGGCTTGTTCAATAATTTCTTTATCAAAATTATAGTTTGGTAAAAATTGTGTGATTATCGGATGCTTTCTGATAATTTGTTCAACCAACCATTCTACTGCCGTCTGTTGTTCCATAGGTTTATAAACTTTTAAGTTCATCAACACATTCTTCAAATTTTTTAGTTGCCCATTCGTGAATTAAAATAGCTAACTCTTCAGATATGTGGGGGAAATGATAATATTTTTCTTCAGAGTAAGGGTGTATAAACCCCTCTCTGTTTCTAATTCCTCCTTTCAATGTTTTAAAAGCAACAATCTTGTTTGGCTTGTCAGTTGCTTCCATTAACACTCCAAAGTCTTGTTGTTTGTTAAAGATAGACTGTGCTTTTCTAAATTGTTCTTCAGTCATAGATTATTATTTTCTCATTAATGCCTTATATACATTCTCTACATCTTTGAATGAAAATGTTGAACAGCCTACTGTTACTGTCTTTTCAGCATAGTTAACTATAGCTGTATATTCAGTTATATCGACAAATTTTTTAGATTCTTTAAATTTGCTTATATCAATTTCTACCCATTTATCTCTAATTTTTACTTCTATGACCTCACTTCCTTCTAATAAGGCAAACAGAACAAGTGTAAGTCGGGTAAGAGCTTCGAAATCTTTTACTAAACTCTGAGGCCATTCACCGCCTGAATTTGAGTATCCATAAGCAGTATTAGCTAAGAAACAATCAAAATCAGATTCGTCTATTAATTTATCCTTAAAATATTGACTCTTTTGTTTAACTATATCAAAAATATGGTTGTTTCTACCTAAGGAGTTAAATAGGTAACAATCTTTCACAAGATACTTATGTTTACTATGTTTACCAAAATAGACGATATCGTTTAGCTTAAGTGTTTTACCGTTTAACTCATTAAATGATTTGTAAGTTGCCATAATTTTAATTATTATTATTTTATTTGAAATAAATGTATGATACTTATTTTGCCTAATCTGTACGAATAACAGTACGTGTAGGTTTTTTCTTACACACTATAAAATAGGTATAATTATTAATAGCTTCTTTTTCATTCTCAAATTTTCTCTTAAATAGAGGATCGGATATTAAAATCCACCCAAGAAGCCAATGCTTTCGCTGTATAATCCACCAAGTACTACCCGCTTGTTCCATTTTTACAAGTCTATATTTCGTTTTGACAAGACTTTTTATAATCGAATAAAATTTGATGTTAATAGCAACACCTAAAATTAAGATAAATGGAAGCAGAAAAATATATATAATGCCAGATTGTATCATAGTTAGTTGTTTTACCTAA
>Ga0315900_10007706_pt1 | contig 14041 bp, 9 predicted proteins | sample LakEriMetagenome_FD_203521 | JGI IMG/M metagenome (GOLD analysis project Ga0315900, IMG submission 203521) | Freshwater fungal communities from buoy surface, Lake Erie, Ohio, United States - Buoy 12 MA114 | ecosystem: Environmental > Aquatic > Freshwater > Lake > Lake biofilm | place: USA: Lake...
GGTCCCAAAATCTGCGCGTGGCGTCCGTTTTCCGAGAGCGGAGCGCGGACTCGAGTGGGGTCGTGACGGTCAGGCCGATTAAGTGCCATTTCCGACGATTTTTCCCGCTTGGTGAACCTGTCCGAGAGTTGCTCGCTCGGACTTTGGTCGAAGCGAATGCTTGGGAATCTGTTTCCCGGCGGGGCAGCGGTCTGGCGGTCCATTTACAAGGCTGAGCCGTTTGGCGATATTTTGAGGTTTTTGCCGGCTCTGCGGGGCCTGTTTCGCCTGTCAAAAATTGGGGAGTGGAATGTTCCAACCTGTCGAAACCAATGTGAGTTTTCCCCAGCTGGAAGAGCGGGTTTTGGAGTTTTGGCGGCAGGCAAAAATCTACGACCGTTCGCTCGAGCAGCGTCAAGGCGCTCCGAGCTTTGTCTTTTTTGAAGGGCCCCCGACGGCGAACGGCAAGCCCCATCCGGGGCATTGTCTGACCCGCGCGATGAAAGACCTGTTTCCCCGGTATCGCACGATGCGCGGTTATCGTTGCGAGCGGAAAGCGGGCTGGGACACGCATGGCCTTCCGGTCGAGGTCGAGGTCTGCAAAGAACTCGGAATCCATTCGAAGGAGGAAATTGAGGCTTACGGCGTCGAGCCCTTTATACAAAAGTGCCAGAAAAGTGTCTGGCAGTACATGCAGCAGTGGGAGCGGTTGACGGAGCGGCTCGGCTTTTGGATTCACCTCGACCGGGCCTACGTTACCTATCACCAGAGCTACGTCGAGTCGGTCTGGTGGTCGCTTACGAACTTGTTTGATCGCGGTTTGCTCTACCAGGGACACAAGATTGTCTGGTGGTGGGCTCAAGGCGGAACCGCGCTCAGCAGCGGCGAGGTCGGGCAAGGCTACCGCTCGGTTGCCGATCCCAGCGTGTTCGTGCTCTTCCCCTTGTTGGAGCGACCGGGGACCAGTCTGCTCGTCTGGACGACAACTCCGTGGACACTGCCCAGTAACCAGTTTGCCGCGGTTCATCCGGAAATCGTTTACGCCACCGTGCGGGACGAGCAAACTGGGCAGCGCCTGATTCTCGCTGAGGCTCTGGTCGAGGCAATCAGCCAGAAGGTCAAGCGACCGCTGGTAATCGAGTCGACCTGCCTGGGCCGGGAACTGATCGGGTTGCGATACGAGCCTCCGTTTGACTTTTATTACCGTGAACAAGGAGCAGCCACAGGGCGTTTGAAGGCCGGTGGGCAGCAACATCTCGCCTGGAGAATTGTCGCGGCCGACTTTGTGACCACCGACAGTGGTAGCGGGGCGGTTCACGAAGCGCCGGCTTTCGGAGAGGTCGACTTCGAATTGCTGCAAGCTGAACGGGAGCGTTTTGTCGACGGTGAAGGACCGGCGATGATTTGTGCGGTTGCGGCGAATGGTCGGCTGACCGGCGAAGCCGGCGAGTTTGCCGGCCTCTGGGTCAAGGAGGCGGACAAGCCAATCCTCCGCAAATTGAAGGAGAATGGGAAGCTGTTTCATCAGGAGCAGTACGTTCACGAGTATCCGTTCTGCTGGCGGGCTGAAAATGATCCGCTGATTCAGTATCCCCGGAAAAGCTGGTTCATCCGCACGACCAAATTCAAGGAGCGGATGCTCGCCAACAATGCCCTGATCAATTGGCTGCCAGAGCATATTCGCGATGGCCGCTTCGGTAACTTTCTGCAATCGAATGTCGATTGGGCGCTCTCCCGCGAGCGTTATTGGGGCACTCCCCTGCCGATTTGGGTTTGCGAGCAGACGGGCCAGATGGAGGCTGTATCCAGCTACGCCGAACTGCTCGCCAAACCAGGCGCTGCGGGGGAGGACGTTTGGTTGCAGGCGAAGGCGGCGAATCCGGAGCTGGTTGACGATCTCAAGGTCCACAAGCCTTACATCGACCACATCACCTATGATTCGCCCTATGCCAGTGGTTCGCGAATGCGGCGGGTGAGCGAAGTGATCGACTGCTGGTACGACAGCGGCGCCATGCCCTTCGCCCAGTGGGGGTATCCGCATCGCAACCAGGAACTGTTTTCACAGCAATTTCCGGCCGACTTCATCAGCGAAGCCCTCGATCAAACGCGGGGCTGGTTTTACAGCCTGCTTTCCATCAGCACGATGCTGTTTTCGCCGGACGAAAAGCAAATCATCAATCGCCAGGAGGCGGTGCCGTCGGTCGCCTATCCCCATCCGTTTCAAAACTGCATTGTGCTCGGGCTGATGCTGGCCGAGTCAAATGTCTGCCTGAGTTGCGGAAAGCGAAATCTGGAAGAGCTTCCCAAATGTCCCGGCTGCGGCGGGAAGCTCGAGCGCCGAACGGAGAAAATGAGCAAAAGCCTGCGGAATTATCGGGAACCGCAGGAGATTTTTGACACGCACGGGGCCGACGCGCTGCGGTGGTATTTTTATGCCAACCAGCCACCCTGGAACTCGATCGTCTACAGCGAGCGGGCGATCAAGGAAAGTATTCCTGAATTCCTCCTGCGACTCTGGAACGTTTACGGCTTTTTTGTGCTCTATGCCAATCTCGACGAATTCAATCCGGCCGCCGAGTTGCCCGGCGACGCTGGACAGCTGGACCGCGCGGTCTTGCAGAAAGCTGAAACGTGGCGCGATGTCCAGCAGCGCGAGGAATTGGACCGCTGGGTTCTCGCCGAACTCGACGCGACGATCGCTGCCGTAACGACCGCTATGGACGCCTATGACAATTATGGAGCCTGCAGTCGTTTGTCGAGCTTTGTCGACATGCTCAGCAACTGGTATGTCCGCCGCAGCCGCGAGCGGTTCTGGAGTAACGACAAGCGTGATCGGGACAAGCTGGATGCTTACTGGACACTCTACGAATGCCTGCTGGTGGTGAGTCGCCTGATTGCTCCCTTTGTGCCGTTCACTGCGGAAGCAATCTGGCGAAATCTGACCGGGGGCTTTGCCGGGCGGGCTTTGGAAAGCGTGCATTTGGCGGATTATCCCAGTGCCGCCGAGGGCTCGGATGGAGAACTGCGCGAGCGCATGAGCCTGCTGCGGGAAATCGCCTCGCTCGGCCGCGCTGCCCGAATGGAATCAAAATTGAAGGTGCGGCAACCGCTGGCTGAAGTGACTGTGGCCTTGAATGATCCGGCTCAGCAAGCTTGGCTCGCAGCCCATGACTCCATCGTCCGCGACGAACTGAATGTGAAGCAAATCCGGTTCACTGCAGACGCCGCCGAGTTTGTGACTTATCAAATCCAGCCGAACTTTAAACGCTTGGGACCCCTGGTTGGTCCGCTCCTGCCCAAGCTCAAGGCGACGCTGCAGCAAGCCAATGGGGCTCAATTGCTGGCTGACCTCAATCGAACCGGCAAGGTTCGAATCGACTTGGGCGAACGGCAACTAGATCTTGGAAGCGAGGATATTCAGGTCCGGATGCAGGCGAAAGGCGGATGGGCGGCAGCTCAGGGAGCCGCTTGTGTCGTGGTGCTCGATACCAAGCTGACTGACGAACTCGTTGCTGAAGGATATGCCCAAGACGTCAAGCGATTGGTTCAGGATCTGCGCAAGCAACGCAAGCTGGAGTTCTCCGATCGAATCCGCTTGAGTCTGTGGACGGACTCCGCTGAATTGAAGGCTGCGGTCGAGCACTACGCGGAGTATCTTCGCCAGGAGACGTTGGCCTTGGAAGTTGTCTGGCCGGATCGGGAATCGGCGTCGGCGGTCACTCAGGAAATAGGGGACTATCGACTGCTGATTGACTTGGAGGTGGTGCGGTCGGCTTGAGACGATGGCAGGAACCTGGCGTCCGTGGGGGCTCTGGTTGCAACGAGGATTCGACGGAGAGTCGATGGAGCAGGCAATGACAACTGAACGAAGTCGCGCACAGCGCCTGGCGGTGTTGATTTCCGGTTCGGGAACGACTCTGCGGAACTTGTTGCAATGGCAAACGGCAGGCAAATTGGCGGCGCAAATTGTTCTGGTCGGGTCCAGTTCAGCGGATGCTGCCGGATTGCAGTATGCTGCGGCGGCCGGGATCCCCTGTTTTGTCGTCGATCATCGAACGGTCCGAGATGAGGTCGAGTTCAGCCGGCAGATTTTCACGCGTTGTCGCGAGTTGACGGTCGACTATGTGGTGCTCGGCGGGTTTCTGAGAAAGCTCCGCATTCCGGCGGATTTCGAGCGTCGCGTAGTGAACATTCACCCCAGCTTGATACCCGCCTTTGCGGGCAAGGGATTCTATGGTCGCCGGGTCCACGAGGCGGTTTTGCGGCAAGGCTGCAAAGTAACTGGCTGCACGGTTCATTTTGTCGACGACGAATTCGACCACGGTCCGATCATTGATCAAGCCGCGGTTCGCGTGCAGGACTCGGACACGCCCGAGACATTGGCTGCGCGGGTCTTCGCCGCCGAGTGTGAACTCTATCCCGCGGTCATCAACCGCTTGGCGGGAACCGAGTAAATGCGAGACCCAGCCGGAATTGAATCAGCGCGCTGTGTCGAACCGCTGGGGCTGGAATGATGCTAGAATCGGCGCTCGGGTGGAACGGCCCGGTTGCAGGGTTGTCGGCAAGCGACAGCTGGCAGCCAAAGTCCGAGTTTGGCGATGGCGAGTTTGGAGGAGATAGCCGACGGTGAGTATTGAGACGGTGAGTATTGAGTTGAGAAAGCAATTGTGTGAGATTGGCCGTCGGATGTATGACCGCCAGTTTTGTGCGGCCAACGAAGGGAACTTGAGTTGCCGACTCTCTGATGACGAAGTGCTCTGTACCCCGACCCTGCACTGCAAGGGATTCTTGCAACCGGACGATCTCTGCACCGTAGACCTGCAGGGAAACCAGTTGTCGGGGACCCGCCGGCGGACAAGTGAAATCCTGCTGCACTTGGAAATCTACCGTCAGCGCCCCGACGTGCGAGCTGTTGTTCACTGCCATCCCCCCCACGCCACAGCGTTTGCAGTCGCCCGGGAGCCTATTCCGATGGGGGTTCTTCCCGAGCCAGAGGTGTTTTTGGGTGAAGTTCCGCTGGCCCCATACAAGCGGCCCGGGACGCAGGAGTTCGCTGAAACGATCGTTCCGTTCGTTCACAAAGCGAATACGATCATCCTTTGTAACCATGGCACCGTCAGTTACGCGGCCGACTTGGAGCACGCCTTTTGGATGACTGAGATTTTGGACGCCTATTGCCGGATTTTGCTCAATGCGCGGCAATTGGGACAGGTCCACTGGTTCACTCCCAAGGAAAACAGAGAGTTGCTTGATTTGCGGTTACAGTGGGGCTTTGAAGACCCGCGAGTGTCCGCCGGAATTCCCGATGAGCAGCTGGCCGAGCACCCCACATCTTCACGACTCTGGAAACAGTTGGGAGCAGATCGCAGGGCTTTCCCGCGTCCTTGAGGTTCGGTGCCGGTAAGCTAAATGGACCCCGTTGCGGCTGTTTCTTGAACGGCTGCCGTGGAATTTGGCTCAGAATACGCGGATCAGTCCGAGCCGTTCAGCGTTGCGGCGAGCGTGCCCTTGAATGGCTTCTGGAGGGTTCCTGAGTGACTCCGGACGCGGATAAGCGGTTGGCATGCAGTGAGGGCCCGATTTGGGTGCCCCTTCGCATCGCTTAGGATTTCCGCGTTCGAGCCGAGGCCAATCAAGGCCAGGGCGACTCGAAACAAAAAAAGGGCCCGGCTACGATAGCCGGGCCCTTTTGGTGTGGTCGTTTTCCTGTTTGCAGGTTCGTTAAACCGGCGCGACCAGGTTTCCAAATTTCGAGGTGTCACTCAAGACCTTGAATCGCTGATTCACTGTTGTCGACTGGGCGTAGATGTCAGTCAAGTCGATGTTTTGAATCGTTCCGCCCAGCGGGCCAAAGCGAAGAATCTCAATGCCCCATCCGCCCCACTGCTGATTGGTGATGCGAACAGTGCCATCGACCAGGTCAGAGTTGTCGAGCGACAGGCTGATGATCAGGTCGCGACCTTCCCGGCGGAAGCGGAAGTCTTGGGAGAAGTTATCAAGAGTTCCCGAGGAATCGAATCGCAGTGTATCGCGTCCGCCCAGTCCGTCCTCCCGAACGGTGTCGTCTCCATCGCCAAGGCGATAGATGTAGAGGTCGTTGCCTGCGCCGCCCATCAGCAGGTCGTTTCCGCCCTTGCCAGTGATCGTGTCTCGTTCCAACCCGCCGCTAATCTGGTTGGGCAAATGATTGCCCGTCAACGTGTCGGCGAAGGCGGAGCCAATCGCATTCTCAATCAGGGTGTTTTCCAGCGGAATGCTGAGGCGAACTTCCGCAGTTACAGTCGTTGTACCCCCCAGATTGCTGAACGAACCAGGGGTCAGATCGATCTGAGAAGCTTGCATGCCCGCGGCAGAAAGCGTGTCAATTCCGCCGGCGTCGAAGAGTGTTCGCAGCAATCCTGTCTTGTTGCCGAAGTAGTCCCAATCATAGAGTGTGTCGCCGAGGCGAGTTTCCTTGTTCGGGCCGTAAAGTGATTCCAGGGCGTACGTGTCATAAATCATGTAGTCGCCCGGAATCCGTGCACCCGGGAGGCCGTAGATCGTGTTTTCGCCATTGTTTGTTGCTTGCGGCAGACGGGGAACGCCGTCCGGGTTGCCCAAGCCGAGTGTCGTGCCAATTGCACCCAGCATGATTCCGTAGAGTTCTGTATCCTGGGCCCAGGAACTGAGGTTCAACCAGTTCGGAAATTCGGAATCCAGCCAGTAGTTGTTCAAGACGATATCGCCGCCTGAGGGCTCTTCGATCGGGTCATTAGGCCCGAGTGCGATCAGGGTTGCGGGAGGTTCGCCTTCTACAGGCTCGTCGCGGAACAGCCCAAACCGCAACACGCCACCTTGACCACCGTAAATGTAATTTGCGGGGTCCGGGCCAAAGGAGCTGTCTGGGACTTCAAGGAAGGTCACATCCAGGCGAGAACCCACATCACTCAAAATGTTCCGCGTGGCGGTTCGCAGGTCGGCGGTAAAACGGCTGAATGTCCCACCGTCACCCCAAATGAGGCTCCCCGGAATATCGTCGTTGTTATCGCCCGGGAACTCTGGATCGATGTCGTAGCCCGGTTGTTGTTGCATGAAGCTGTAGGTGATTACCTTCGAGCGGGCACCGGTTGCGGTGAACAACCAGTCACCCCAATCATTGAATCCATCTTCATCCGGGTCGGGGGCAGCTTGGCCGGATCGCAGCATGCCACTCAGTTCTGGCTCGGTTCGCAGCTCCATCCGGCCCCAACTCGACCAGAACGAGGGATTCTTGGCTCTCACGAGGATCGGATCGAGAGCCCGGTCCTGATACTGGGCGGTGCGGACAAACAGCCGGCTGAATTGGGCAGCAGTGAGTGTGTGGACGACGTTGGCATTCAGAATCTGACCATCCAGAATCAATCGCGCAGAGGCTGTGGTCGACCCATTCAGGTCCTGGATTTGCCAGGTGGTGAAGTTGGGGCCATTATCGCCTTTTCGGAACAGGTCAGTCGCGCGCAGGTCTCGGAGGTCCGACTCGTTGCGAATCGGATCAAAAGCCACGCGGGGACGGCCGGAAACCCGGAAGTCAATGTTGCTTTCGGTGCTGGTGAATTTGCCATCCGAAACTCGGTAGCGAATGGTCTCTTCCTGAGCGGTCGACGGGGAAATGTAGAACAGACCACCCGCATCTTCAATCGGGATAGTGTGCCAGGTTCCGGCAGCAAGAATATTTCCGTTAAAGCTCAAGCGTCCAGAAGAGGGCGACAAATCGGTATCGAAAACGTCGACAGACTTGATCTGATTGCCATCCGAATCGAACCAGCCCATGTAGCTAACGATCGGATAGGCCGTCGAGTCAGCCACGTTTTTCGACGCGTAGTTGGTGGTGGGACGCGAAAAATTCGGCGTCGTTGTGACATCGGCAAAGCTGTAATCGCTCCAGTTCACACCGTCGTAGGCGAAGACTTCAATTCGCTCGACTTGGTTGGGAGTGACGGCGTAGTATCTCAGATTCGCCAGTTCTGCCGGGGTGTAGTATCGGTAAACGCCCTGGGGGATAACCGTGGAACCGAGCTTCAGGAAGCCACCGGTGGTGCTCTGATCGCGCAAGTAGTAGGACGTAATCGGCCACCCGTCCGGGTCGGTCGCCGAAATGAACGAGCTGACGTTGACGTAATCCGACTCCACCATTTTCAGCGCGTTGGCGGTGACCACGGGCTTGGTGGTGTTCTCTCGAACATAAATCACCTGCAGCTCGACCGGATTGCTCCAGAGCGCTCCGTCGTAAGCCTGAATCCGAATCTTCTCAGTACCAATCGTACTGGCCGCGACGAACTCGAATGAAGAAAGCTGGGCAGATGTGATTTCGCTTTGCACACCCTGCGTTCGACGATCGCCAGAGAGCTGGAAATATCCCGAAAGGGCGTCGGTCGAGAGGTCGGTGAAACGATAGCGGGTGATCGTATCCCCATCGGGATCCGAAACGCTGAACAGGTCGGCAGCAGAAACGAGCTGATTCAACAGCAGGTACTTCGTGACTACGGTTACCACGGGTGCCGAGGGCATGGAGAATGCTCCGTCAGGGGAAAACTGAAGAAATATCAGGAGATGGGATCGCGCGACGAGAAAACACCCGCGAACGAATAACTCCCATTCTATTTGTCAAAGGTCCCAAAGCAATCAAAAAAGGCGTGCTGTATCCCCGTTTTTACTCAGTCGATACAATCAGTTTAACCCCAACTTTGCCAACTAGTTTCGCGAGAGTTCCGGCGTTTCAGCCGAAGCTTCCGCAGTTGCCCGAGGGCCATGGTGACAGCACTTTTTAAGCCCCGCTCGCTGGGTCGGTTTCTCTGGAGATTGGTAGCTGGGCCTCTTTGGCCGGGCGGGGTGGGGCGGCGTCCGGTGGCTGCAGCGGAACTCGCAGTTCGCTCGTTTCCGGTTCGCTCGGGTTTTCGCCCCAATAGTGACTGGACAGTCTGTTGGGTCGTCGCAAAGGCCGATTTTTTGCGGCCTTTCTCCACTCCGTGGTTGAGGTGAGATTAAATGAGCAAGCAAGTCGATGTGATTGTCGTCGGCTCCGGACCAGGCGGCGAGGGTGCCGCCATGCAACTGGCCAAGGGCGGTCGCAAAGTCCTCGTGGTTGAGCGCTACCGGCTGATTGGGGGAGGCTGCACTCACTGGGGAACGATTCCCAGTAAAGCCCTGCGGGCCGCGATTCTTCAGGTCGTCGAGGCTTCGGCCAATCCGCTGCTGAAATCCCCTGACGCCGTCTCCCGCGCCAGTCTCTCTGACCTGCGGCGGAGCGCCCAGTCCATCATCTCAAGCCAAGTCTCCCTGCGGCAGAAGTTTTACGAGCGGAACGACGTCGAAGTCGTTCATGGCCCCGCCCGCTTTCTCGATCCCCATACCGTGCAGATCGCCGAAGAGTTGCGGGTGGCGGCATCGGCGGTGGTGTTGGCAACAGGGTCGCGTCCCTACCGGCCAGCGGACGTCGATTTCAGCCACCCGAGAATTTTCGACAGCGATACGATTCTGAACCTTTCCGAGCGTCCCCACACGTTGACGATCTATGGTGCCGGAGTCGTTGGTTGCGAATACGCCTCGATGTTTCGCAACCTCGACATCAAGATCAACCTGATCAACAGTCGCTCTTCACTCCTCGATTTTCTCGATGACGAAATCACCGACGCGCTTAGCTACCACATGCGCGAACGTGGCGTGGTGATTCGCCACAACGAGTCCTATTCGCGAATCGAGGGGACAAGTGATGGAGTGGTGCTGCACCTGCACAGCGGCAAGGCGATTCGCAGTGAGGCGTTGCTCTGGGCGGCAGGTCGCACGGGTAATTCCGACCAGCTGAATCTGTCCGCAGTCGGGCTTCAGGCCGACAGTCGTGGCTATCTCAGCGTCAATCAGCACGGGCAAACAGCGGTGCCTCATGTTTACGCCGTCGGGGACTTGGTGGGGCAACCTTCCCTGGCGAGTGCCGCCTACACGCAAGGAAGAGTCGCAGGCCGGCATTTGCTGGGACTGGGTGACGCGGAAAATCACCTCGAGGAGATCCCGGCCGGAATCTATACCAGCCCGGAAATCAGCTGCATCGGCCAAACCGAGAAGCAACTGACCGAAGCCAAAATTCCCTATGAAGTCGGGATCGCCCATTTCAAGAGCATCGCCCGAGCGCAGATCTCCGGCCAGACAGTCGGAATTCTCAAGATTCTCTTCCATCGGGAGTCGCTGCGAATTCTCGGCGTCCATTGCTTTGGCGCCAACGCCAGCGAGATCATCCACATCGGGCAAGCGATCATGGCTCAGGAAGGGACCGCCAATACGCTCAAGTACTTCATGAATTCGACATTCAACTATCCGACCATGGCCGAGGCTTATCGGGTCGCGGCCCTCAATGGCTATAACCGGCTGTTTTAAAATCGGTTGTTCCAGCAGTCCGAGCCGTGGGCGCGAACAGGGCGCCTGAGTGCGAGCCTAGCGATCCGAGCTCTCGCGGATTCGCTTGAGCCTGAGGAATTCGCAATTGGGGTGCGAAGCGCCTTGGAGCAAGTCGACCAGTTGCTGGCCGATGACCGGGGCGAATTTGAAACCGTGCCCCGACAACCCGGCCACAAACGCGATCTGAGGGTGTTCCGGATGTAAATCAATCAGGAAGTGCTCGTCAGGAGTTCGCGTGTACATGCAAGCGCTATGATGAGTCAGCCGCGTTCGCCCGAACCGAAAAGTCCGCTCGATGAATTCAGAGGTCCGTTTCCAATCACTCGCGTCAAGTTCTCGGTCGAGTTGGCTGGGATCGGCCACGGGGGAGCCGCCCGAGTGCTCAGCGAATTTCATGCCCAGGTGATCAATCGCGGGGAAACCGTAAAAACAGCCGCCCGGCGTGTCGAAGAGAAAGCAGCAAAATCCGGCCCGGTCATGGATGTCGGCCCGATCGACCTGAACCCAGTGTTGCTGCTTGCGAACCACTTGGAGCGGCAGTTTCAGCCCAGCCAGCAGGCTGGCAGACCAAGGTCCGCCCGCAAAGATGACTTGCCGCGCACGGAATTCTGCAGCTGCCGTTTCCAGTCGCACTGTCCCATCGGCTTCGACTCGCCAGTCTTGCACCGCTGCGTCGCCGTGGTACTCCCCTCCCCTGTCGATGGCGAGCCGGATCATCGCCGCGCAGCACCACTCGACGCGGAGATAGCCTGCCCCTGATTCGAACAAGCCAACCTGTCCGGGTTCGATTTTGAAGACTGGCCAACGGGCCTCGATTTCCTCGGGCGAAAGCTCTTCCACGTCGAGAGCGTATTGCTGGGCGCTGGCGCGAACTCCGGCAATCACAGCCGAGTCGGGCGGACCGGCTTGCAGCAGTCCGCAACGACGAAGCAGCGGCCGGCGGCTCCGCGCCGAGATCTCGTCCCAGAGCTGAAACGATCGCTGCGCCATCGGGACATACGAGGGGTGCTCGAAGTAAGCCGCTCGAATGATTCGCGTCTGTCCGTGAGAACTACCTCGGTCATGGGCCGGACCGAATTGCTCCAAGGCGAGGACATTCAGGCCGCGCTCGGCCGCAGCCCAAAACGCGGCGCTGCCCATCCCGCCCACACCGACAATCGCCAAGTCATGGATCGCAGGGGGCATGGCGAACTGGGGGGAAGCGTGATTGGGGTGCTGTGAGTGAAGCGCCAGAGTCGGCTGCGGGGACTGTCAATAATTCGGTGTCGGCGGGCGGAATTGCTCCGGGTCAATCGACTTGAACCAGGCGATCGTTTTGCTCAGCCCCTCGCGGAGTGGAATCTTCGGTTCCCAGCTGAGGTGTTTTTTGGCAAGTGTGATGTCTGGTCGGCGCCGGGTCGGGTCGTCCGCTGGCAGCGGCTTGTATACCAGCTTGGACTTGCTCCCGGTCAGCTCGATAATCATCTCGGCCAATTCCTTGATCGTGTATTCACCTGGATTTCCCATGTTGACCGGGAAAACCACCTCGTCCGGAGCGTTCATCAGGCGGATGAATCCTTCGACAAGGTCATCGCGGTAGCAGAAAGAACGGGTTTGGGAGCCATCCCCGTAAATGGTGATGTCGGTGTTGCTCAACGCCTGGCGAATGAAATTGGAAACCACGCGGCCGTCAAAGGGGTGCATTCTGGGACCGTAGGTGTTGAAGATTCGGCAGATGCGAATCCGCAATTTGTTCATTCGGTGGTAATCCATGAACAAGGTTTCAGCCGCACGCTTGCCTTCGTCGTAACAGGCCCGGATGCCAATCGGATTGACGCAGCCGCGGTAAGATTCGGGTTGCGGATGAACTTCCGGGTCGCCATAGACCTCGCTGGTGGAGGCCTGAAAAATTTTGGCATTACAGCGGCGGGCCATTCCCAGCAGATTGATCGAGCCGATCACGCTGGTCTTCATCGTCTTGATGGGGTTGTACTGGTAATGGCCCGGGGCAGCCGGACAGGCGAGGTTGTAGATTTCGTCGACTTCGAGAAACAGTGGATGGACGATATCGTGCCGAATCAGCTCGAAGTTGGGCTTCGACAGCAGGTGGGAGACGTTGGCCTTTTGGCTGGTAAAGAAATTGTCGACGCAGATCACGTCGTGGCCCTCGCCGACCAGGCGTTCGCAAAGGTGCGAGCCCAAAAAGCCAGCGCCGCCCGTTACCAGTATCCGCTTGATCGTTCCCACTCTGGCTCCCCTTTTTGCAATCTCTGTCGGAAAGAAGCTTGGCTTGGACTGAAAGAGAAACGCCCGGCTGAAGCAGCTCCGCTTTTTGCCCGGCTGCTGCTTTGGCGAGAGTTGCCCCGCAGCTTGGCTCAAACCACCAGGAAACCCAGTATAATGCCGGCAGTCGCTGGCTGCAGGGGACAGGTGCGGAGATTCATTCTGCGCGCCTGCTGGAGACATCGGCAGTTGCCAAATAATTCCTGACTCAGTGGGGGCTGGACCGTGTTGAAACGTCAAAGCTTGTTATGGATTGCCGCCGTTTGGGCTTTTGGTTCTTGTTTGATCGGTTTTGTGGCCGGGCCTGATGTCGTCGTCGCTCAGGAGTCGGCTGCCAAGAAGCGGGTGGTTTTTTTGGCCGGTCCGCCGAGTCACGGTTACGGTGCCCACGAGCATTACGCCGGATGTGTGCTGTTGGCGAAACACCTTGAACAGGCGATGCCCAATTTTGAGGTCAAAGTTTACAAACACGAATGGCCGGCTGACCCGAAGGCTTTTGAGGGGGCTGATTGCGTGGTGATGTACAGTGACGGGGGAGGCGGTCATCCGGTCATGTCTCATTTGAAGGAAATCGATGCCTTGGCCGAAAAGGGCGTCGGGATTGTTTGCCTCCACTACGCGGTAGAAATTCCCAAGGGCGAGCCGGGTGATAAATTCCTGAAATGGATTGGTGGTTACTTTGAGACTGACTGGTCTGTAAATCCGCATTGGGTTGCGAAGTTCGAAAAACTTCCAGACCACCCGATCGCGCGGGGCGTGAAGCCTTTCGAAATCGAGGACGAGTGGTACTACCACATGCGATTTCGACCGGAGATGAAAGACGTGACACCCGTTTTGACAGCGATTCCACCCGCCAGCACGTTGTCCCGTCCCGACGGCCCGCACAGTGGCAACCCGCATGTGCGGAAAGAGGCGGGCTTGCCCCAACATGTCGCCTGGGCCAGCGAAAACGAGTCGGGCGGACGGGGCTTCGGCTTCACCGGGGGACATGACCACTGGAACTGGGGAAATGACGATTTCCGGCGGGTAGTCCTCAACGCTATCGTCTGGAGCAGCCACGGCGAAGTCCCCGCTAACGGGGTCGGCGGCAAGCCAGTTGATTTGGTCGAGCTGCAGGAAAACCAGGATTATCCCAAACCCGAGAGTTACGATTGGAAGCGAGCCGAGGAGCGGATTAGCAAGCAGGGCTCGCGGGAGTAGCTGAGCGAGTCGCCGGTTGCCGTAACCCCGCGCTGGGGTAGAGCAACTGCGGCTTCAGGTCGGAGCGAAACAAAACGGGGAGGCTGTGGAGGCCTCCCCGTTTAACTTTTTGAGCCGAACGTAGTGCGGAATCGATTGTGTACCCGGCTACTCGCCCCGTCGCTTTTCCGAGGCAGGCCGCCGTACGACCGAG
>Ga0315900_10007707_pt1 | contig 14041 bp, 17 predicted proteins | sample LakEriMetagenome_FD_203521 | JGI IMG/M metagenome (GOLD analysis project Ga0315900, IMG submission 203521) | Freshwater fungal communities from buoy surface, Lake Erie, Ohio, United States - Buoy 12 MA114 | ecosystem: Environmental > Aquatic > Freshwater > Lake > Lake biofilm | place: USA: Lake...
ATGGTCAGGCTGCGGTCGGTCGGCATGATGCTGCGGCGGTCGTCCGGGGTGGCCGGAACAGCCGTCCCAGCCCGCTTTGCCCCGGCCTTCTGCACCGCGGCGTCAAGTTCGGACTGCCGGCAAAGGCCAAGCGCGACCGGGTCGATCGGGTCGATCGTGCCGATATTCCAGTGGGTTCGTTCGCGGATGGCCTGGATCGTGGGCTTGGTCGTGCCGACAAGCTTGGAAATCTGGCTGTCGGTCAGTTCCGGGTGATGCTTGACGAGCCACAGGATGGCGGCCGGCCGGTCCTGCCGCTTGGAGAGCGGCGTGTAGCGTGGGCCGCGGCGCTTTTCTTCGCCCACGGCGGCGGGGTTGAACTTGAGCCGGAGCCGGTAGAGCGGATCCGCCTGGCCCTTTTCGATCTCGACAGCGTCAAGCTGGTTGTTGGCGATGGGGTCGAAACCCTTGACGCCGGCCGCGACATCGCCGTCGGCGATGCCCTGCACCTCGAGCTCGTGCATGCCGCAGAAATCGCCGATCTGCCTGAAGCTGAGCGTGGTGTTGTCGACGAGCCAGACGGCGGTTGCGCGCGCCATGATCGGTTTGTCAGCCATGTGGCACCTCTCGCATACATCCTTGCCCCGGCCCCGTTTCCGGGGCGGGCCCTGGGGAAGGCCCTCGTCCTTGTTGTCGGGGAACTGAGCCGGGGTATAGTCGCGCGGAAGTCAAAAGGAAAGCCCCGATGATCCGTCCCGTCCTGGCCGGACTGCTGCTGCCGGTGATGGCGCAAGCGCAGGATATCGCGGGGGAATTCGACTACTATGTCATGGCGCTGTCGTGGTCGCCGAGCTGGTGCGCGATCGAGGGCGACGCGCGGGGGTCGCCGCAATGCGCGGCGGAGCGCGATGCGGGATGGGTGCTGCACGGGCTTTGGCCGCAAGACGAGGAGGGCTGGCCCGAGCGCTGCCGGACCGGCATTGCCGAACCGACGCGGCGGCAGACGGCGGCGATGGCCGACATCATGGGGACGCCGGGGCTGGCCTGGTATCAGTGGAACAAGCATGGCACCTGTTCGGGGCTGGCGGCCGCGGATTACCTTGCGCTGGCGCGGGAGGCCTGGGACAGGGTTGAAAAGCCTGAGGTTTTCGAGCGTCTGCGCGAAAGCGTCCGGCTGCCTGCGGCCCTGGTCGAGGAGGCATTCCTGCGGGAAAACCCCCTGATCAAGGCCGGCGGGCTGACCGTGACCTGCCGGGACGGGATGATCGCGGAGGTACGGATCTGCCTGACGCGGGACCTGGAATTTCGCGACTGCGGTGCAGACGTGGCGCGGGAGTGCGCGCTGGAGGATGCCCGGCTTGACCCGGTGCGGTGAAACCGCGCGAATCAGAGGTTAACCGCCGGATTTTCCGGTCAAACGGGGTTTCGGTATCACGTCGGTATCACGTCGGTATCGCGTCGGTGCGGTTTGGGCCGGGGACCAGTGTTGCGGCAGCGCACGCCGGTTGCCGAAAGGTTGACGCGCTGCCGGGGAAGGCGGCGCCATGACCCGGGGCTTTGGCGCAGCGGCCGGGGCCCGGCTAGTCGAGCACGCGAAGGTGGCGGGATTCGAAGACCCGCAGGACGGCGGCAAGGTCGTGGCCGCGCCGCAGGACCTGACCGTCCGCGCCGATGACGGCATAGAGGCCCTGCCGGAGCCGGAGACGGGGGCGTTTCTCGATCCGGTAGAGGGGGGATTCGGCTGTCCGGCGGAACACGGCAAAGACCGCGGCATCGCGCGAGGTGAGGATGCCGTAGTCGCGCCATTCGCCCAGAGCGACCATCCGGCCATAGACCTGCAGGATCAGGTTCAGTTCGGTCCGGTGGAAGGCCGTGACCCCGGAGTCGGGAAACGCGACCGCATTGGGCGGAAGGAGTGTCATGACCCTGACATTCGCGCGGGGTCCCGCACAAATCAAGCGCTCTGCTGCCCCGGACGCCCGGATTGGCCCTGGTTCGAGATTCCGGGTTAGCCGCAGGTGATGTCGGCGACCCGTCCGTCGGTCCCGATGATGAAGTTGAGGCGGTTTTCGATCATGTCGGCCGTGGCGGGCTGGCCGACGGTCAGGATGCGGACCGGCCCGGGTGCGGAGAAGCGCACGTTGCGGATTTCGGCTTCGGTCGCGCCGCGGAAGGCCGACACGCTGCGCGCGCCGCAGGGGTCGCCGGGGATGATCGTGATCGAACCGGGCGCACCGGGCGGGGCGGGGATCGGGATGAAGATGCAGCCCGTCAGGAGCAAGAGCGACAGAAGCGGGGCGAAAGGATGCAGCGGCATGGGTTTGTCCTGGCAGGCGGTCCGGCGGGCATCGGGACCCGCCGGGCTGACGCTGCCGCGAAAGCACCCGGGGGCGCAAGGCTTAACCGCATGAGATTGTCACGATCCGGTCGAAGGCATCGAGCCCGAAGTTGATGCGACCGGCCAGTTCGTCTTTCGTGATGGCGTCGTTCGGGCGGATCAGGCGCACGGGGCCGAGGATATAGACCCGTTCGAGCGCGGTTGCCGGCTGGCCGATCAGGCCGGCGCGGGCTGTGGCGCCACAGGTATCGGCGCCGGGGGCGGGCAGGGCCGGGCCGGCCGGCGTGCCCGTCTGCGGCGCCGCGGGTTCGGTTGCCGCACAGGCAGAGAGAGCGGAGAGGGCAAGGGCGGCGAGGACCGGGCGCATGGGCAACATCCTGCCCTGAAGCGGCGGCGCTGTCGAGGCGGTTGATCCCGGCGGCGGTTTCCGCGACTGTCGGGCAACGCATGACGAGGGAGGACCGCGATGCGCACCCGTGCCGCCGTGGCTGTTGCAGCCGGCAAGCCGCTTGAGGTCATGGAGGTCAACCTTGACGGCCCCAAGGCGGGCGAGGTCATGGTCGAGATCAGGGCGACCGGCATCTGCCATACCGACGAGTTCACGCTGTCGGGCGCGGACCCCGAGGGGATGTTTCCCGCGATCCTGGGCCATGAGGGCGCGGGCGTGGTGGTCGAGGTGGGGCCGGGCGTCAGGAGCCTGAAGCCGGGGGATCATGTCATCCCGCTTTATACGCCGGAATGCCGGGAATGCCCGTCGTGTCTCAGCCGCAAGACGAACCTTTGCACCGCGATCCGGGGCACGCAGGGGCAGGGGCTGATGCCGGACGGCACCTCGCGCTTTTCGATGCCGGACGGGACGCGGGTCCTGCATTACATGGGCTGTTCAACTTTCGCCAACCACACAGTCCTGCCCGAGATCGCGCTGGCCAAGGTGCGGCAGGACGCGCCCTTCGACAAGATCTGCTACATCGGCTGCGGGGTCACGACGGGGGTGGGTGCGGTGATCAATACCGCGCAGGTCGAGGCCGGGGCGACGGCGGTGGTCTTTGGTTTGGGCGGGATCGGGCTCAACGTGATCCAGGGGCTGCGGCTGGCGGGGGCGGACATGATCATCGGGGTGGATATCAACCCCGCCCGCAAGGCCTGGGGCGAGCGCTTCGGGATGACGCATTTCGTCAACCCGACCGAGATCGACGGGGATATCGTGCCGTATCTGGTCAACCTGACCCGGCGGCGCGGCGACATGATCGGGGGGGCGGATTACACCTTCGACTGCACGGGCAACGTGAAGGTGATGCGGCAGGCGCTGGAATGCGCGCATCGCGGCTGGGGGGTGTCGGTGGTGATCGGGGTCGCGCCGGCGGGGGCCGAGATTTCGACGCGGCCTTTCCAGCTGGTGACGGGGCGGGTCTGGAAGGGGACGGCCTTCGGTGGCGCGCGGGGGCGAACGGATGTGCCCAGGATCGTCGACTGGTACATGGAGGGCAAGATCGAGATCGACCCGATGATCACCCACCGGCTGAGCCTGAACGAGATCAACCGCGGCTTTGACCTGATGCATGCGGGAGAGAGCATCCGGTCGGTCGTGGTCTATTGAGCGCAGGGGTTCTGGAGGCGGCGGTCGCGGCGCTGGTGCCGCCCTTCGCCTTTGCCGGGGTGGCGTTGGGCTGGCCGGACGGGCGCGAGGCGGTGGTGACGCGGGCCGCGCCGGGGATCGTCGCGGACGGGCAGAGCCTGTTCCGCGCCGCGTCGCTGTCCAAGATCGTGACGGGGCGGGTGTTTCGCGCGGCGGCGGGGGGGCGTGGGTTTCACCCACCCTACGGGGCCGATGCGTCGGATCTGCTGGGGTGGCGGCTGCGCCATCCGCGCTGGCCGGAGGTGCCGGTGACGGTGGGGATGGTCGCGGCGCATGTGGCGGGGCTGTCGGATGCGGGCGGCTATCTGGTACCGCGGGGGGTCGCCTTGCGCGACTGGCTTGCCCGGCCGGCGTGCTGGGGCGAGGGCGCACCGGGGACGGGCTTTGCCTATGCCAACCTCGGCTATCTGCTGATCGCGGCCATGGCCGAGCGGATGGCGGGGGAGCGGTTCGACCTTCTGGCGCGGCGCGAGCTTGCCCGGATCGGGGTCGAGGGCGGGTTCAACTGGAGCGGCGTGCCGCCCGCAGGGCGGGCGCGGCGGCTCGCCACCTATCGCCGCGCGGGCGGGCAATTCCTGCCGCAGATCGACGGGCAGGTGAGCGCGCGGGGCCTGAGCGGGCCGGAGGGGCGCGAGCGGCGCCTGCGCGGCTGGCGGGCGGGTGAGGCGCCGGGGGTCTTTTCGCCGCAGGGCGGGCTCAGGATCAGCCTTTGCGGCGCGCTGCGGCTGGCGCGGTCGCTGTCGGAGGCGGATGGGCCGGTGCTCTGGTCGGGGGAGACCGGTGACCGGCAGGTGTTCCAGTCCTATGGGCTCGGGGTGCAGATCCTGGATGCGCCGGCCTTCTGGCCGCGGCCCGTGATGGGGCATTTCGGCAATGCCCATGGCTTTGCGGGCGGGCTCTGGAAGGACCGGGTGACGGGGGTGGCCTTTGTCGTGGTGCTGAACGGGCTGCCCGAGGGCGACGAGGACGATCGCCTGCGGGAGGAGGAGCTTGCGCTTTACGGCGCGCTCGCGCATGGCTGCGGCTGAGGGCGATGCCCTGCCGCCTCGAGGGGGAGGATGACCTTGGCCGATGTGACCCGCCCGCTTCTGGCCGTGCTGATCGATGCCGACAATACCTCGCCGCGTTATGCGGGCGCGATCTTCGAGGAGATCGCGGGGCTGGGGGAGGCGTCGGTGCGGCGCTGCTATGGCGATTTCTCGAGCCAGCAGATGAGCGGGTGGAGCAAGGTGCAGGCCGAGCACGGGATCGTGCCGCAGCATTCGCCGGCGCATACGGTAGGCAAGAATTCGTCGGACATCAGCCTCGTCATCGATGCGATGGACATCCTGCATACCGGGCGGTTCGACGGTTTCGTGCTGGTGTCGTCGGACAGCGACTTTACCCGGCTGGCGAGCCGCATCCGCGAACAGGGGCTTGACGTCTATGGCATCGGCCAGGCCAAGACTCCGGAAGCCTTTCGCAAGGCCTGCAAGCGGTTCATCTTTCTGGAGAACCTCGGCGCGCCGCCGACCGGGGCGCAGCCTGCCCGGGCCGAGGACAAGCCCGCCGAGAAGCCGGCGATGGCGCCCTTGACCGAGGCGCGCGACGTGATCGGCCGGGCGATGGACGCGCTGGAGGGGGATGACGGCTGGATCGGGCTCGGGCCGCTCGGGCAGTACATCACCTCGGCCAATCCGGATTTCGACACCCGCAGCTTCGGGCGCAAGAAGCTGAGCGACCTGATCCAGGACCTCAAGATCTTTGAGACGCGGCGAGGGGCGGCGAACCAGATCATGGTGCGCCGGGTGGACTGAGGGTCAGGGTTCGCGCAACCCGGTGAGGCCGGCGGCCCTGAGCAGGCGCTGGTCGAAGGTGGCGAAGGCGTCGCACTGCACGGCACGGGCGATGTGGAGCGCATCGGCAAAGTCGAGACCCCCGGCGGCGCGGTCAAGTGCGGTGGCGACGTGGGCTGCATCCTCGACCGTCACGCCGGGCAGGCCGCAGAAGGCGCGGAGTGCGGCGATCACGGCGGCAGGGGACAGGCGATAGGCGCTGCGCAGGACCCATTCGGTTTCGAGGATGACGGTGACGGGCACGAAGACCTGTCCGGCTTCGATCAGGGCGCGGGCGCGGCGGGACTGGTCGGGGTGGTCGCCGGTCAGGTAACGGACGACCACATTGGTATCAATCGCGATCATGCCGGCGCCGCGCCTCGGCCAGCACGGCGGCGTCCATCTCTTCGACCGTCACGGGCGGGCCGGCGTGGCGGAGGCGGGCGAAGACATCCTCGGGCCGGGTCGGGGGGAAGGCGGGGGCCTGACGCAGCAGGACGCCGTCGGGCGTATCCTCGACGACGAGCCGGGTGCCCGCGTCCCAGTCGCGCCGGTCCCGGATGGATTTGGGCAGGATGACCTGGCCTTTGGTCGAGACGATGGTGGTGAGGGGGGTGGACATGGAGACTCCGACGGTAAGACACCTGTAAGATAGGCGGGGGTGGGAGGCAGGGCAAGAGGGACGGATCTCGCCCTTGGTCCGGCCGGTGGCGGGGGGCAAAGCCTGCGGTTGCGGCTGGATGGGAGGGGGAGAGGCTTGCGCCATGGCGGTCGGAAACGCCGGTTGATCCGAGAAATGATGTGTGCGGACCCCCGCGTCAGCCCCGCCGTCTTGCAGGTCGCGTCAGGCTTGATCGCCTCGGCACCCCGGCGGCGAGGGCCTGTTGACCCCGCGTGATCCAGTCCGCAGTTGAAAACCGCCCTTTGCCGGTCAAAGCAGCAGCCCGATACCACCCAGCCCTGCGACTGGGACGAACAGCCAGCCTTGCGGCAGATCGCGGTACCGCCCCCCTTGGCGCAACACCAGCGCGATGCCGACCAGCGAAAACGCCGTGGCAAGGGCCGTCGCCGTGGCCGCGGCCATCATGTTCAGCGACACCCCCGCCCAGATGAACAGCGCGGCCATCATGGCAATCGACACCGTGGTGTAGTGCCAGCAGATATAGAGCGTGTCGCGCACGACCGGGGAAAGGCCCGACGGCCCCAGCGCAGGGCGCATGATCTCTTTCCCGCCCATGATCACATGCACGAGAAGCCAGAGTGCGGAGAGCCCTCCCGCGGCGAAGAAAAGCCAATGCGCCATCGGGATACTCCTCCCTGGCCGCGTGCATTACAGGGCGTATGCCAAAGCAACACCCAACGCGATGGTGAGGCTTATCAGTTCAACCACACGGGATTGCAAGACCGGCGGTACGGACAGAATGCCGCGTCGCCACTTCAGACGAGCTGAGATCAGGTCAAAAGAGTTCACGACAGCGATTGCTGGCCTCGGGGGTGATGACGACGATTTGGGGGATGGGGCATGCGCTGCCTTATCTGATCCCCGATTTCCGGACGGCGACGGCGATTGCGATGATCGTGGTCTTTGTCGAGCTTTGGGCGATTGCCTGGATCCAGAACCGTTTCATGGAGACGCCCTTCCTGCGCGCTGTGTTGCAGGTGGTGGTGGGGGGCGCGCTGGTCTTTGCCGCGGGCGCGCTGATCGGGGGGGGTTGAGTGGTGGGGAGCGGCGTTGCGCAAGGCAAAGGGGCCGGGATGATCCCGGCCCCCTGTCGTGTCACGGCCGCAATGCTCAGGGGCGGTTGCGGATCATGAAGGTGTCGAAGGTGTATTCGGACACCTGGTTCCAGAGGTTCGATTCGTTGCGGAAGGCCGAATAGCTGTCGTAGATCTTCTTGAACATCGCGTTCTGGGCCGAAAGCTCGGCATAGGTTTCGTTCGCGGCGGCAAAGCCTGCGGCCATCACCTCGTCGGGATAGGCCTTGAGCTGGGCGCCCCCGGCGATGAGTTCGCGCAGCGCGGTGGGGTTGCGGGCGTCGTACATGGCCATCATGTCGGTATTGGCAAAGGCGGCCGCGTTGGTCAGAATCGCCTGATAGGCGGGGGGCAGTTCGTTCCACTTGTCGAGATTGATGAAGAAGTGGAGCATCGGCCCGCCTTCCCAGAAGCCGGGATAGTAGTAGTAGGGCGCGACCTGGTTGAAGCCGAGCTTGAGGTCGTCATAGGGGCCGACCCATTCGGCCGCGTCGATGGTGCCGCGTTCGAGCGAGGGGTAGATGTCGCCGCCGGGGATCTGCTGGGGCACGACGCCGAGCTTTTCCATGATCAGGCCGCCCATGCCGCCGATCCGCATCTTGACGCCTTGCAGGTCAGCCAGGCTGTTGATTTCCTTGCGGAACCAGCCACCCATCTGGGCGCCGGTATTGCCGCCGGGCAGGCCGTAGATGTTCTGGGTGGCGTAGAATTCGTTCATCAGCGCCATGCCGCCGCCCTGGAAGTGCCAGGCATTGGTGCCGCGGGCATTGAGGCCGAAGGGGATCGCGGTGCCGAGCGCGAAGCAGGGGTCCTTGCCCCAGTAGTAGTAGGAGGCGGTGTGCGACATCTCGACCGTGCCGGTGCTGACGGCATCGGCGGCTTCGGGCATGGGCAGGATTTCTCCGGCGGGGAAGACCTGGATCTGGAACGCGCCGTCGGTCGCGGTGGCGACATGGGCGGCGAAGGTTTCGGCCGCGCCATAGATCGTGTCGAGCGTGCGCGGGAAGCCCGAGGTGAGCCGCCATGCGAAGGTCGGCGCGGACTGGGCGATGGCCGGGGCGGCAAGCGCGGTGGCACCCGCGCCGACGGCGGCGGTGGTCAGGAACTGGCGTCTTTTCATGGTTTTCCTCCCTGTGGTGTGAATGTGCGGCAGTTGGATCAATCCAGATCGAGGTCAAGGGCCGGCGGCGCGGCATCGGGCAGGGTGAGCTGGTCGAGCGCCTCGTTCACGGCGGCGTCGTCGAGCAGGGTGTGTTCGACGAGGAATGAGGTCACCATCTCGGGGAAGAAGATGAGCAGGGCCACGAGGATGAGCTGGAGCACGATCCAGGGGATCGAGCCGAGGTAGATGTCGCGGCTTTTCACCTCGGGCGGGGCGATGCCGCGCAGGTAGAAGAGCGCAAAGCCGAAAGGCGGGTGCATGAAGGCGGTCTGCATGTTCACGCAGAGCAGCAGGCCGAACCAGATCAGGTTGATGTCCAGCGCGACGGCGACCGGCACGAGCAGCGGCACGACGATGAAGACGATTTCGAAGAAGTCGAGGAAGAAGGCGAGAAAGAAGATGAAGATGTTGACGAAGATCAGGAACCCGATCGCGCCGCCGGGAATGTGCGACAGCAGGTGTTCGATCCACTTGCCGCCGTTCACGCCCTGGAAGACGAGCGAGAAGACGGTCGCGCCAAGCAGGATGAAGACAACCATGGCGGTGATGCGCATGGTCTGGTCCATCGCGCTCCAGAGGAGCGCGGGGGTCAGGCGGCGGTTGCCGAGCGCGAGCAGCATCGCGCCGACAACGCCCATCGCGCCGGCCTCGGTCGGCGTGGCGAGGCCGAGGAAGATGGTGCCGAGCACGAGGAAGATCAGCACGAGCGAGGGGACGACGCCGCGGATGACGGTCCAGAGAAGCCGAGCGCCGCTGAGTGTGCGCGCCTCGGGCGGAAGGGGGGGCATGCGGCGGGGCGAGAGGATGGAGACGAGCAGGATGAAGGCCATGAAGATCGCCACCTGGGCGAGCGAGGGGCCGATGGCGCCGCGATACATGTCGCCGACCGAGACGCCCAGCTGATCGGCCAGCACGATAAGCACGAGGCTCGGCGGGATGACCTGGGTGATCGTGCCCGAGGCGGCGATGACGCCGGTCGCGAGCTTCATGTCGTAGCCGTATTTCATCATGATCGGCAGCGAGATCATGCCCATGGCGATGACGCTGGCCGCGACCGTGCCGGTGATCGCGCCCAGGATCGCGCCGACGATGATGACGGCATAGGCCAGCCCGCCCGGGATCTTGCCGAAGGCCTGGCCCACGCCTTCGAGCAGGTCTTCGGCCAGGCCCGAGCGTTCGAGGATCACGCCCATGAAGGTGAAGAAGGGGATGGCGAGCAGGAGGTCGTTGGCCATGATGCCGAAGACCCGGTAGGGCAGCGCCTGCAGGAAGGCGAGGTCGAAATAGCCCAGTTCGATGGCGACGAGGCCGAAGGAGAGGCCGAGCGCCATGAGCGAGAAGGTGACCGGGAAGCCGATCAGCAGAAAGCAGATCAGTCCGGCGAACATCGCGGGCGCGAGCAGGCCGTAATCGAGCATCAGGCGCGGCCCCGGGTCTGATGGCGGCTCATTGCAGCGGCTTTTCGTAGGTGAGGTCGATCGCCTTGAGGCCCCGCAGGGCGGCGATGCGCTTGATCAGTTCCGAAAGCCCCTGCAGCGCCAGGAGCGTGAAGCCCACGGGCATCAGGAGCTTGACCGGCCAGAGGATGAGGCCGCCCGCGTTGGACGACCGCTCACCGCTCTCGAAGGCGGTCCAGAAAAAGCCGAAGCCCATCCAGGCGATCAGGATGGTCGCCGGGAAGAGGAAGAAGAGGATGCCGAGAATGTCGAGCCAGAGCCGGCCGCGGTCGGAATACATGGCATAGAGCAGGTCGACGCGGACGTGTTCGTTCTTCTGCAGGACATAGGCCGCGCCGAGCAGGAAGATGCCGGCAAACATCTGCCACTGGATCTCGAGCCAGGCGTTCGAGCTGATCGAGAAGAGATAGCGCATCATCGCGTTGACGGCGCTGATCATGCAGCTGACCAGAACGAGGGCCGCGGCGACATAGGCCACGTACCGGCTGATCCTGTCGATGAGACCGGAAAGCGCCAGAAGAGCTTGCACGACACCCTCCCCCCGGTTGCGTCGTCTTTGGCCGCCTGGGACGCGTGGCACGGCACGGGGGCCGGACGCGCGGCGGTCTTTGGGAGGAATTAAGTGTGATTGCCCGAGGTCAAGGGGACGAGGGGCGGGGGGCGTTCCTTTTCCGTACGTGACCGGCTAAGGCGGCGGACATGTGGGCCACCTTCCTTCAGACGCTGCCCTTCTTTGCCATCATCGCCCTCGGCTATGGCGCGGGGCGCACCGGGTTCTTCACGGCCGAGGCGACGGCCTACCTCACGAAGTTCGTCTTCTACTTCGCGCTTTCGGCGATGCTTCTGCGGTTTTCGGCCAATGCCTCGCTGGGCGAGCTGTGGGACTGGACCTTTGTGCTGGCTTATTTCTGCGGGACGGCGGCGGTCTATGCGGTGGGGATGGCGGTCGCGCTGATGCGCCGGCAGAGCCTGGCGGAGGCGGCGGTCGAGGCGCAGTGCTGCGCCATCGGCAATATCGGGTTTCTGGGATTCCCGATGCTGGCGCTGCTCTTGGGCGAGGCGGCGATCGGCTATATCGTGGTGATGCTGGCGGTCGATCTGATCGTCTTTTCCTCGCTCATCGTCATCCTGATCACGGGCTCGCGCGAGGGGCGGCTGGCGCCGGGCGTGCTGCGCACGGTGGGGACGGGGCTGATCTCGAACCCGATGATCCTGTCGATCGCGCTGGGGCTGGCGCTGTCGGGGGGGAATGTGGCCCTCCCGGGGCCTGTGAACGAATTCCTGGTCATCCTCGGCGCGGCGGCGACGCCGGGGGCGCTGTTCGCCATCGGGGCTTCGCTGGCCGGCAAGTCGACCGAGCGGGTGGCGGTGGCGGGCTGGCTGAGCTTTGCCAAGCTGGTGCTGCATCCGGCCTTTGTCGCGGTCTTTGCCCGCGCGGTCTTTCCGGTCGAGCCCTATGCGGCGGGGGTGATGATCGCCTCGGCGAGCCTGCCGGTGGCGGGCAATGTCTTCATCCTGGCGCAGCATTACGGGGTTGCGCCCTTGCGCGTGTCGGCGGCGATCCTTGTGTCGACCGCGGCGGGGATCGTGACGGTTTCGGCGGTGATCGCCTGGGTGAGGGGCTTCATGCCGGGGCTCTGAGGTTGCGCCGGCGGGGCGGGCGGGCGAGAAGGGGTCAGGCAGGAGCGGAGGCAGCATGACAGCGCGGCAAGGGCGCAGGGGAGCGTGGGTTTCACCCACCCTACGGGCGACGGGACAGGGTGCGGCGGAGCGCCGGGCATGATCCTGGTCGACGGGGATGCCTGCCCGGTCCGGGCCGAGGCGGAGCGGGTGGCGACGCGGCACGGGCTGCGCATGGCGGTGGTGTCGAACGGGGGGATCCGGCCTTCGGCCAATCCGCTGGTCGAGACGGTGATCGTGGCCGCGGGGCCGGACATGGCCGACCGCTGGATTGCCGAGCGCGCGGGGCCGGGCGATGTGGTGGTGACCGCCGACATGCCGCTGGCCGCGGTCTGCGTGGGCCGGGGCGCGCGGGTGCTGCGGCCCGACGGATCGGTGGTGACGGCGGCCAATGTGGGGGCGCAACTGGCCCTGCGCGACCTGATGGCCGACCTGCGCGCGGCCGACCCGTTCCGGCCGGGCGGCGGGCGCGCCTTCGGCAAGGCGGACCGGGCGCGGTTTCTGGACGCGCTGGAGCGGGAAGTGCGGGCGGCGAGATGACATCTGCGCTGCGGCAGGGGGGCGCACTTTACGGCGCGACGATGGCGGTCATGAGCGCGCTGGCCTTTTCGGTCAACGACATGCTGATCAAGGCGGTGAGCGGGGATTATGCGCTGCATCAGGTGACGCTCCTCCGGGCGGTGGGGGCCTGTCTTTTCATCCTCGGGGTGGCTTTGCCGCTGTCGGGCGGGCGGGTGAACCTGCGGATGGGGCGGCCGTGGATGCATGCCTGGCGCGGGCTGCTGGTCGTGCTGGGCAACGGGCTGTTCTTCATGGGGCTCGCGAGCCTGCCCTTGGCCGAGGGGACGGCGATTGCCTTCGTGTCGCCGCTGGTCATCACGCTCCTGTCGGTCGTGGTGCTGAAGGAAACGGTCGGGCCCTGGCGCTGGGGGTCGATCGTGCTGGGGATGGTGGGGGTGCTGGTCATCGTGCGGCCGGGGACGGAGGCGTTCCAGTGGGCGGCGCTGCTGCCGGTGGGGGGGGCGCTGTGCTATGCGCTGATGCAGATCGTGACCCGCCAGATCGGCGCGACCGAGAATGCGGTGATGCTGGCGCTGTCGATTCAAGGCGCCTTCATCGCGTCGAGCGCGCTGTCGGGCCTGCTGCTGGGCCATGGGCGGTGGGAGGATCTGGGCGGGCCGTCGGTCGCCTTCCTGATGCGCGGCTGGGTCTGGCCCGCGGCGGCGGACTGGTGGGTGTTCCTGCTCATGGGTGTGGCGAGCGGGGCGGGGGGGTTCTTCATCTCGGCCGCCTATCGCAGCACGGATGCCGCACTGGTGGCGAGTTTCGAATATCTGGCCATGCCGATGGCGCTGCTCTGGGGGCTCGTGGTCTTTGCCGAATGGCCGGGGCCGCGGGAACTGGCGGGGATCGGGCTGATCGTCGTGGCGGGGCTGGTGCTGGTCTGGCGCGAGGGGCGGCGCCGGCCGCCGCCGCCCGCGCGGGGTGAGACGACATGAGCGGGCGGGCAGGAGGAGGCGAGGCGATGGGCGTGGCGATGATCCCCTTTGCGCAAGGGGAGGCGCGGCTCGACTGGATCGGGGTGACCGAGGCGATTGCGGCGGGGCATGCCCGGCCGCGGGCGCAGGTGGCCGATGTGCTGCTGTATCGCGGGCAGGACACGCTCTTGAACCGGTCGGCCTGGATCGACGGGCTTGGGATCGCGGTCAAGGTCTGCACGATATTTCCGGGCAATGTGGCGGCGGGCAAGGCGGCGATCGGGGGGGTGGTGAACCTGTGCTCTGACGCCGACGGGGCGCTGGAGGCGATCCTCGATTTCCATCTGGTGACGAAATGGAAGACGGCCGGGGACAGCCTGCTGGCCGCGCGGCGGCTGGCCCGGCCCGACAGCCGGGAGATCCTGATCGTGGGGGCGGGCATGATGGGGCGGTCGCTGCTTGCGGCCTATGGCGCGGCCTTTCCGGGGGCCTGGTTCACGGTCTGGAACCGGACGCGCGCGGGGGCAGAGCGGTTCTGCGCCGACCATCCCGGGGTGCGGCTGGCCGATGACCTGGAGGCGGCGGTGCGGGCGGCCGATATCGTGACCTGTGCCACGATGGCCAAGGAGCCGCTGATCCGGGGCGAATGGCTGCGGGAGGGGACGCATCTTGACCTGATCGGGGCCTATACGCCGGCGATGCGCGAGGCCGATGACACGGCGATGCGGCGCGGGCGCATCTT
>Ga0315900_10007708_pt1 | contig 14041 bp, 11 predicted proteins | sample LakEriMetagenome_FD_203521 | JGI IMG/M metagenome (GOLD analysis project Ga0315900, IMG submission 203521) | Freshwater fungal communities from buoy surface, Lake Erie, Ohio, United States - Buoy 12 MA114 | ecosystem: Environmental > Aquatic > Freshwater > Lake > Lake biofilm | place: USA: Lake...
GGGCGTGGCGGAAGTACTCGTCGATGGGGCCGGTCCAGAAGACGTGCTCGGCCCCGGCGATGTCGTCGGCCGTCACCGCACGCCCGAGCACGACGCCGATGAGCGGGTGGTCGAGCATGCGCTCCACGATGGGCGTGTAGCCGTCCCGCGGGATCGCCTGGTGGGGGTGGTTGAAGTAGCTGTCCTCGTAGTTGAAGCGCACGGGCAGGCGGGCGAGGATCGATGCCGGCAGTTCAGTGGGCGAGAGCCCCCACTGCTTCTGGGTGTAGCCCTTGAAGAACGCCTCGTAGAGGTCCCTGCCCACGAACTTGAGTGCCTGGTCCTCGAACGTGACGGGGGTGCCGATCGAGTCGTCGGCCTGATCGCGGATGAACGCCTCTGCTTCTGCGGGCGAGAGCGTGCGGCCGAAGAACTGGTTGATGGTCAGCAGGTTGACCGGCAGCGAGTACACCCGGCCCGAGTACGTGGCCTTCACGCGGTGGTTGTAGGGCACCATCTCGCCGAAGCGGTTGATGTACTCCCACACATCCTCGTGCGCGGTGTGGAAGATGTGCGGGCCGTACACGTGCACCATGACCCCGTTGTCGTTGCGCTCGGTGTGGGCATTGCCGGCCACGTGGCCACGCTGGTCGATGACGGTGGAGGCGATGCCCGCCTCGGCGAGCTGGCGCGCCACGACGGCACCGGAGAAGCCCGCGCCGACGATCACGATGGGGGTTGTCACCCCCGGAACGCTAGTGGTTCAGCCGTTGGCTAGTGGGACAGCCAGGGTGCGCAGAGACCGTCGAGGTCGCGCACCTGGATGCGGTCACGGTTCTCGTGGGTCACCACGTTCGTGGGGTCCGGGCGCAGCTTGAACACCCGGAACGACATCTCGGTCGTGTCGACGGAGAGGATCCGCCCGATGAGCGGGTCGCCGAGGTCGAGCAGGATCTTCAGCGTCTCGAGCGCCTGGATCGAGCCGACGATGCCGGGCAGCACTCCGAGCACGCCCGCCTCCGCGCACGAGGGTGCGAGCTCCGCCGGCGGCGGTTCCGGGACCATGTCCCGGTAGGTGGGCCCGCGCAGCGGGTGGAAGACCGAGACCATCCCCTCGAAGCGGAAGATGCTGCCGTGCACCACGGGGATGCCGAGCTTCACGCTCGCGTCGTTCAGCAGGTAACGGCTGGGGAAGTTGTCCGCGCCGTCCACGATCACGTCGTACCCGGCGATGATGTCCATGATGTTCGACGCGTCGAGGCGCGTGTCGTATGTGTTCACCTTGACGTCGGGGTTCAGCTTGGCGATCGTCTGGCGCGCGGACTCCACCTTGCGGAGCCCGACACGGTCCAGGTTGTGGAGGATCTGGCGCTGCAGGTTCGACTCGTCCACCTCGTCCATGTCGACGATGCCGATCGTGCCGACGCCGGCGGCGGCAAGATAGAGCGCGGCAGGAGAACCGAGACCGCCCGCACCGAGCATGAGCACCTTGCTCTCGAGGAGCTTCGCCTGGCCCTCCACCCCGACCTCAGGCAGGAGGAGATGGCGCTGGTAACGGTTGCGCTGGTCCGGCGTGAGCGTGACGGGCATGCGCCAGGCGCGGCCCTCGTCCTTCCACCGGCCGAAGCCGCCCGCCATGGACAGCACGTTCGTGTAGCCAAGTTCCTGCAGGGTCTTCGCCGCGAACGCGCTGCGCACGCCGCCGGCGCAGTACACAACGATCTCCTGGTCACGGTCAGTGGCCTTCGCCTCGATCTGTGCCTCCAGGTGGCCGCGCGGGATGTGCAGCACGTTTGCGAGCGCGCCCTGGTCGTACTCGTCGGGTTCGCGCACGTCGAGCACGAGCACGTCACCCCCGGCGATGCGCTTCTCGGCATCCTCCGGGGTGATCTCGGTGATCTGTGACTTGGCCTGGGACAGAAGGTCGCGGAAAGACGCCATACCGAAACCCTACCGACTGGGTCGGGAATTACCTCCCAGCGGCAACGATGGCCTGCATCACGGGGGTGATCGACCCCGTGATGAAGATGCTGGCGAAGTGGTCCATCTCCGTGGGCCCTCCGTTCACGATGACCACGGGCTTGCCCGCGCCGCGGGCCCGCCTGACCACGTTGTTCGCCGGGGACACCCCGAGCGTGCTGCCGACGGCGAAGAGGACGTCGCACGCCTCGGCCTCCGCGAACGCCCTGCTGATGACGTGCTCGTCGAGTGCCTGCTCGAACAGGATCGCGTCGCTCTTCACGATGCCTCCGCACCTCACGCACGCGGGGTCAGGGTCGCCGGCGCGCACGAGATCGATGTACTCCCCCATCGGCCGCCTGTCGTTGCACTCCCAGCACCGCGCGAACTTGACCGTGCCGTGCACCTCGAGCACCTTCTCGTCGGGGACGCCGGCGTCCTGGTGCAGACCGTCCACGTTCTGCGTGACGACGGCAGCCAGCTTGCCCATCCTGTCGATGTCGGCAACAGCGAGATGACCGCCGTTCGGGGCGAGCGGCCTGCCGAACGTGCGCTCCCTGTTCTCCCACGCCGCCTTGCGCACCTCCGGGTCCCCCAGGTACCAGCTGAGCGTCGACGTCTTCTCCGCGAGCGGGTTCCGCGTCCACACGCCGTTCGGCCCGCGGAAGTCGGGGATGCCGGAGTCGGTGGAGATGCCGGCACCGGTGAACACCACGACCCGCGACGCCCCGCGAAGGAGCGCCGCTGCCTCGGCCACCAGTGGATCGTTCGATTCCCCGCTCATCTCGCCCCACAGTCTGCCGTGATTCCCACATTGCCGCTCCGGAAGGAGAACACGAACATGACACCCACCCAACTGCCCGAGGACGGCATCATCACCATCGTCCCCTGGCCCGATGCCCTCGCGGAGGCGCACGGCCACCCCGCCCACGGCGAGTACGTCGAGCACTTCTGGCTGGGCATCCTCGGCCCCACCGCAACTTGGCTGCTGCGCCGCTGCGCCGGACTCGTCTCGGACCGGCCCGAGGGGTCGGTTGTGGACCTGAACGTCCTAGCGCACAGCCTCGGCCTCGCGTACCACCACGGCCGGCACAACCCGTTCTCCCGCGGGTTCGACCGCTGCATCATGTTCGGACTCATGCGCCACATGACGGTCGCGCCGCCGGTGTTCGCCGTGCGCACCTCGGTGCCGCCGCTCTCGCCGCGCCATCTCGCCCGCCTGCCCGAGTCCCTGCAGACCGCCCACGCCGACTACGTCGCGGGACAGCCCGGTGTGGTTAGGTTGCCGGCGTGAAACTGCGCATCTTCACCGAGCCCCAGCAGGGCGCCGGGTATCACGATCTCCTCGCCGTGGCACGGCGTGCCGAAGCCCTCGGCTTCGACGCGTTCTTCCGCAGCGACCACTACCAGAAGATGGGCGGGCACGTCAGCGGACTGCCCGGCCCGTCCGATGCGTGGATCACGCTGGCGGGGCTGGCCCGCGAGACGTCCACCATCCGGCTCGGCACGCTCGTCAACTCGGCGACGTTCCGCAACCCGGGGGTGCTCGCGATCTCCGTCGCGAACGTCGACGAGATGTCCGGGGGCCGCGTGGAGCTCGGTCTCGGCGCGGGCTGGTACCTGGACGAGCACCGCTCGTACGGCATCCCCTTCCCCGCGCTCGGCGAGCGCTTCGAGCGCCTGCAGGAGCAGCTCGCGATCGTCACGGGCCTGTGGTCCACGCCGCACGGGTCCACCTTCGACCACGAGGGCAAGCACTACACCCTCTCGGGTTCGCCCGCCCTCCCCAAGCCGGTCCAGTCGCCGGTGCCGGTCATCGTGGGCGGAGGCGGCCCGAAGAAGACGCCCGCACTCGCGGCGCGCTACGCGAGCGAGTTCAACCTGCCGTTCCAGTCGCGCGAGAGGTTCACGGAGCAGTGCGGGCGCGTCCGGGCGGCGTGCGAGTCGATCGGCCGCGACCCTGCCTCGCTCGCGTACTCCACCGCACTCGTCGTCTGCGTGGGCTCGACCGAGGCCGAGATCGCGCGCCGTGCAGCGGCGATCGGGCGCGAGGTCGAGGAACTGCGCCAGAACGGCGTCTGCGGCACACCAGCGGAGGCCGCCGAGCGTCTCCGCGAATGGTCAGCGACAGGTGCGGAGCGGGTCTACCTGCAGGTGCTCGACCTGTCCGACCTCGACCATCTCGACCTGGTGGCCGCGGAGGTCATGCCCCACGTCTGACCCGGGTTCCGTGCGGCGTCAGTCGATGCGGGCCCAGAGCGAGCCGTCGGACGACTTGCCGTCGATCGACATCCGGCCGTACTTGCGCGGGTACTTGTAGTTCGACGACATCGCCACGTAGGTGGCAAGGTCGCGCGACAGGCAGGCCGCCGACTTCTCGATCTGGATCTTGTGCTCGGCGCCGGGGATGAGCGCGGACTCGAGCGGAACGGTGATCTGCTGGCGGATCCCCTTCGTCGAACCCGTGACGAGACCGGTGGTCGCGATCGGCAGCCCCATGCTCGACATCAGGGTGATGCGCACGCACAGCTGGTCCGCCGTGGTGGTCTCGCTGGCGGGGACCAGGGCCCCGATGGTGCGGCTCTCCAGGACCAGCTCGACGGTGCTCATCTTCTTGCTGACGGCCGTGAACACCTGGCGCAGGCCCGTGTTCATCACGGCCTTGCGGCTGTTGTTCACCGTCAGGTCCACGGGCTGGGTTCCCCAGATGCAGTAGTCCGCCCCCTCGGTGTCCACGCACGGGCCGTTGCCCGTCTTGCGCGGCGCGGGCACCGTGGAGGGCACCGTGAGCACCACGTCGGTGGGCGGCGGGGCAATCGGGATCGTCGTCGACGTGGTAGTGGTGGAGGTGGTCGACGTGGTCGACGTCGTGGTGGACGGGGCGACCGTGGTGGTCGGCACCGCCTCCTCGGACGCGCACGAAGCAAGCAACGACGCGGCCAGAACGCCTGCAGCAAGGATCCTCATGGTCCTCATTTCACGATCACCGTCTTCCAGATAGAGCGGGAGCCGGACTGCCCCCGGGCCGTGATGCGGACCACGATCTGGGCCCCGGATGGGAGGCCGGTGACGAGGCACGACAGCGCCGACTTCTTCGCGCACGCCTTCTTCGACGGGTTCACGGTGACGGTGATGTTCTTGCCGAGCGAGTCCTTCGCCGTCCATTTAACCGAGATGAGACCCTTCTTCGCCCCGTCGGCGATCGCAGACAGGGAGAGCCGCCCCGCCGTGACCTTCCCGGCCTTCGTCACCTTCACGGACCCGAAGTCGCTGGTGAACTGCTTCGTCGCCCCCATCGCGATGAGGGCCGAGTAGCACCAGGTGTCCTTCCCCTTCACCGCCGGCACCTTGATGGTCCCGTAGGGGACGTGCGCCAGGTCGGCAGGCACCAGCTTCGACCACGGCTTGTTGCCGATGGAGCACTGCAGGTAGTAGTAGTCCACGTTCGCCTCGTCCATGACGGACGGCGCGACGACGACGACGAGGTCCGCACCGGACATCTTCCCCGAGAGCTCGGGCGTCTCGGGCACGCCGGCGAGCGTCGCCGCGGTGAACTTGCGCTCGCGGGTCCCCGCCTCGTTCGTGCCCCGTGCGGTCACCACGTGCGATGCCCGTCGCGGCAGGCCCGTGAACGTGCACACGGTGGTGGCGTTGACCGCGAGGGCGCACGGCGGGAGGCCGACGATCTCGGCGGTGGGCGTGCCCTGGACGGTCCCTCCCCCGTCACCGACCGTGATGCTCGCCTTCAGTTCGATGTCGGTCGCCGTGAACGACGCCGTGAACGTGGGCGGCCCCACGGGCACGGCGGTGGACCCCGCCGTCGATGCGGCGGAGCGGGCACTGCCGTTCGCGCCGGTGACACGCGGGGTGTAGGTGAGGGAACGGCTGACCCCGAAGAGCACGCACGACAGTTCGTGGATCGCGGTGAGACAGGCCTTCGTGGGGTCCTGCGGGGTGTCGACGGCCCAGTGAGTGGGCTCATGCGACCCGATGTTCGAGAGATCGGGCTGCCATGACACCGTCATGTTGGTGAGGCCGCCCGGGTCGGGCGTGGCCGTGACGGTGGAGAACGCCCACACGCTCGGGGCGGCCACCGGGTCGACGCGAACAACGGCAGAGGTCCCGTCCACGGACACGAGCGTCACGGTGAACCTGTCGCGCGGGTCTGTCCACGAGGAGCCGGCAGTGAGGCGCGGGTCTGTGGTGAGGTCGCGCGCCGAGAGGTCCGAAGTGGGCGCGGTCAGGTCGCAGATGTAGGCGGTGCTGTTCGCCAGCCCGATCACGCCGTCGGCCGCGATCGAGTTCGACGCGAAGGATGCCGAGGGTTCCATGGTGATCGCCACGCCGCCGTTCACGGGGCTCGCCGCGGCGGGCACCTGGCCGATCCGGTTCGGGTTGTACTGCAGCCAGAACGTGTTGTCCCCGGCGGCGTCACTCGTTGCCGGGATGCGCACAGCGGTGATGCCGAGCTCCGTGCGGTCTGCCCGCACGAGCGTGTACGTGCTGCTCGTTCCCGTCCACATGGCCGTGTTGGTCGGCGGGAGGAACCCCGCCGTCACCAGGAAGGTCGGCGAGAAGAACGAGGTCAGGTTGCTGGACCCCATGACGTCCGCGTTGTTCCCGTACTCCACGTCGGCACACGTGGTGAGGTACGTGAGGGGCACACCGGCATTGCAAGAGTTCGCGTGGGGAAGGCCCAGGTTGTGGCCGAGTTCGTGCGCCCACACCCCGGCGTACCCGGGCGCCGTGTAGGTCCAGGATGTGGGCCCGCCGACCTCCCCGAGTCCGGCGAACCCGCAGTCCTTCGTGTCCGACGTGAACGTGACCATCAGGTTGTCGGTGGAGTTCTCCAGGCCGAGGCCGTCGATGTGCGCGCGGGCATAGTTCGCCATCTCGGCGAACTCGCACTGGCCCGGCTTGTTGATGAGCGACACGTCGACAGTGCTCGTCACCCTCACCTTGAGGGTCTCCTGGCGGGCGGACATCGCGTTCCACCACGGTGTCAACTGGGCCACGATCGCGTCCACGTTGGCCCTGTCGGCGTCCTTCCACGCGGCCCCGGACCACTGCACGGGGACAACCGTCAGCTGCCTCGTGGTGAGCACCTCGGCCTTCCTCACCCCGCGCACGAGAGTTCCCCTCTGCAGCGTGGCCGGGTCGAGACTGTGCGCGGAGGCCACCGCCGCGGCCGGCATGTCGATGCGCGTGCCGGACTCCATCTCCAGGCCGTCCGTGGTGCGCACGGGCACCATGCGGTCGCCGATGCTCGCCACCCACTCCGACTGCCCGGACGCCTCGAACGTGCCGTCGGTGGAGGCGAGCCTGTGCACCGTGACGCGGACCGGGGGCGGGGTCATGGCGGCATCCACCGGGACAGGGAGCCCGAAGGTGCACAGCAACGCGGCGGCACCCACGAGAACGGGAAGTCTGCGCCGCCGGGCCATGGGGACGACTCTATTCGGGGGAATGAAGTTTCCCGTGCGTCAGCGCGTGCGGAGCGGCCCGGGGATCATCTCCCCGTGGGCCTCCATGAGGTCGTCCACGAGCGACCAGATCTGGTCGAGGTCGAGTTCTGCGGCAGTGTGGGGGTCGAGCATCGCGGCGTGGTACACGTGGTCACGCCTGCCGGTGAGGACCGCCTCCACCGTGAGCGACTGCACGTTGATGTTCGTCTGCATGAGGGCGGCGAGGTGCGGGGGCAGTGCGCCGACGGCGACCGGGTGGATGCCCGCCGCATCGACGGTGCACGGCACCTCCACGCTGCACCCTTCCGGCAGATTCGTGATGAGCCCCCTGTTCGGCACGTTGCCGTACACGGTGCGCGGGGTTCCTGTCTCGATCGAGTGGATGATGCCGCTGCCGTACTCCATGCTCTGCACCACCCGCAGGCGTCCCTCCGGGTTCTCCAGCCGCTGGCGCAGGCTCTCCCACCCCTCGATCTGGCGCTCGCACCTGCGCGGGTACTCGTCCAGGGGGATGCCGAACTCATCGAGCAGGTCGGGCCTGTCGCGCTTGATGAACCACGGAACGTACTCGCTGAAGTGCTCGCTGGACTCCGTGACGAAGAACCCGAGGCGGCGGAACATCTCGTAGCGCACAGCATCAGAGAGCCCCTCGAAGCCGCCGTCGCTGCGCTCGGTGTCACCGCGCATCGGCAGAGGCATGGTGCGGGCGCGCTCGGCGATGGAGGGGTACAGGTCCCGCACGCCGTCGGCGGTGCGCTCGCCGAAGCGCAGGTAGAACGCCATGTGGTTGATGCCGGCGCACGTGTACTCGAGCGCGGCCGGGTCTACGCCGATGTCACCGGCCAGCTGGTGCGCGGTGTGCTGCACGCTGTGGCACAGCCCTATGGTCCTGATGCTCGACGCACGGGACACCGCCCAGCAGAGCATGCTCATCGGGTTCACGTAGTTCAGGAGCACCGCGTCCGGGCACAGCTCCTCCATGTCCGCACAGATCCCCAGCAGCACGGGGATGGTGCGCAAGCCACGCATGATCCCACCGATGCCGAGCGTGTCGGCGATCGTCTGCTCGAGGCCGTACCGCTTGGGAATCTCGAAGTCGATCACGGTCGAGGGCCTGTACCCGCCCACTTGGAACATCGTGATGACGTAGTCGGCGCCGGCGAGCGCCTGGCGGCGGTCCGTGGTCGCCTCGATCACCGCAGGCACTCCGAGCGTCTCCACGATCCTGCGCCCCACGATCTCCGACGTGCGCAGGCGGGTCTCGTCTATGTCGTGCAGCACGATGGTGGACGAGGCGAGCTCGGGCCAGCTGAGGATGTCACCCATCAGGTTGCGGGCAAAGACGGTGCTCCCGGCACCGATGAACGTCACGCGCGGCATCGCGTCAGGCTATGTGAACGGCTCAGACGATGCGGGACTTCTTGTCGCCCCAGTAACGGTCGCGGAGCGGCTTCTTGTACAGCTTGCCCGTGGGCAGGCGGGGCAGTTCCGCCTCGAAGTCGACCGAGCGGGGCACCTTCTGGCGCGCGAGATGGGCGGCACAGAACTCGATGAGCTCCTTCGCCACCTCCGGACCCGGTTCCACCCCGGGCATGAGCTGCACGACCGCCTTGACCTCCTCTCCGAGGTCCTCGTTCGGCACGCCGAACACGGCGGCGTCCGCCACCTTCGGGTGCGTGATGAGGAGGTTCTCGCACTCCTGAGGGTAGATGTTCACCCCGCCCGAGATGATCATGAAAGTGGCTCGGTCCGTGAGGTAGAGGAACCCGTCGTCATCGACGTACCCGACATCGCCGACTGTCGTCAGCGTGCCGTCCGCGCTCGACGACTCCTTCGTCTTCTCCGCGTCGTTGAAGTAGGTGAAGGCCGCACCGGAGGAGAACCACAGGGTGCCCGGCTCGCCCTTCGGCGAGGGCTTCATGTCGTCGTCCAGCACGTGCAGATCGCCGAGCACGATCTTCCCCACGGTCCCGCGGTGCGCCAGCCACTCGGCCGAGTCGCACGCGGCGAACCCGAGGCCCTCTGTCGCCCCGTAGTACTCGTGGATGATCGGCCCCCACCACTCGATCATCGCCTCCTTCACCGGCACCGGGCACGGGGCGGCGGCATGGACGGCGATCTCGAGCGACGAGAGGTCGTACCTGTTGCGGACGTCCTCCGGGAGCTTCAGCATGCGGCTGAACATCGTGGGCACGAGCTGGCTGTGCGTCACCCTGTGCTTCTCGATGAGCCTCAGGTACTCCTCCGGGTCGAAGTGCTCCATCACGATCACGGTCCCGCCGCGGCGGAGAGTGAGACCCACGGCGGCCTGCGGCGCGGAGTGGTACAGCGGCGCCGGCGACAGGTAGACCATGTCGTCGCGGTACCTCCACAGGTTGTCGAGGAACCCCCACAGCGGCAGCGGCTCGTCCGGGCGGGCGTCCGGCATCGGGCGCAGGATCCCCTTCGGTCTCCCCGTGGTCCCGGAGGAGTAGAGCATGGAGATGCCGAGATTCTCGTCGGCGATCGGCGTCACGGGATGGGTGCGCACCGTCGTCTCGTAGTCCTTGAACGGGCGGTCGTCGCCGGTGCCGTCCACGATGAGGAAAAGCTCCACGTCCGGGCACATCGACGCGGCCTCCATCGCGACCTCACGCCGGGCGCGGGACGTGATGAGAACCCGCGACTGGCTGTTGTTCACGATGTACGCCATCTCCTCGGCCTTCAGGTACGAGTTGATCGGCGTGTAGTAGAGGCCCGACCTCTCCCCCGCGCTGCACACCTCCAGGAAGTGGCGGTTGTTCTCCATGAACATCGCGAAGTGGTCGCCCTTGTGCAGCCCGACCGACCGGAGCAGATGGGCCAGTTGGTTCGCCCTCTCCTCCATCTGGCGGTGTGTCGTGATCTCGCCCGACGACGCCATCACGTAGGCGGGCCGGTCCGGATGGCTCTGTGCGTGCGCCCTGCTGAACATGTCGTTCCCCCTTCGACTTCCCCAACCGTAGTGGCGGGGGACGGTTCGCAAAAGTGGTAGCAATTCGGTGATGAGCGCCGAGCCCGCCGCGACCCCGGCCCGCCCGGTTGCCCTGGTCACGGGCGCATCGTCGGGCATCGGGCGCGCTTTCGCGGAGCACTTTCTGCAATCGGGCTACGACGTGTTCGCTGTCGGGCGCGACGAGACAGCGCTCGCCTCGCTGGCGGCGGGTGCACCGCCCGGCGGTCCACTGGTGACCACGTGCGTGTCCGACCTCTCCACGGCAGGCGGCGTGAGCAGGGTTCTCGAACTGTGCCCCGGGCCGGACGTGGTGGTCGCCAATGCCGGCTACACGATCGCGGGGAGAGTGGGCACAGCGGACTGGCGGGCACTCAAGGACCTCAGCTATCTCACGGGCGCTGGGGTGGCACAGCTGCTCGAGGCACTGGCACCCGAAATGGTGCGTCGCGGCACGGGCGACGTACTCATCGTCTCGAGCATCGCGTCACTGATCAGGATGCCGGGCTCGGCGGTGTACGCAGCGTCGAAGTCATTCGCCACGGCGTACGGCCGCAGCCTCCACCGCGAGCTGCGCGGGACGGGCGTGCGGGTCTGCGTCCTCTGCCCCGGGTACGTCCGGACGCCGCTGCACGAGAGATCGGGCCTCGGCCACCTCGTGCGGCAGGTGCCGGGCTGGATGTGGGTGGAACCGGACGTTGTCGTCGCGGCGGGAATCCGCGGGCTGCGCCGCGGCAAGGAAGTTGTCGTGCCCGGATTCGTCTACCGTGCGGCGCTCCCGTTCCTCAATCTCACCGTGGCCCAGCGCGTCTGGGCGCGGATGACGCGCAGGGGCCGCAGGCCAAGTAGCGCCCGGCGGTAGCGGCACGGCGCGTCGCCGGGGAACAGAACGGGCGCGGCCCATGTGGACCGCGCCCGTCTGACGGGACTGGTGATGTGGTGCGGTTAGTGCGAGTCGCCCGAACGCGCCCTGGCGATGTTGAGGATCATGACGCCGTAGAGGGCCTTCGCCGTGATGTCGGCGATGGTGTAGCCCACCTGGCGGGTTGCCTCGATGCCGTCGGTCGGGTCGAAGATGACCGGGAACAGGTACACGATCGGGTAGAAGAGCCACGTCACGAGGAGCACCGTGGTGGCGTTCTTGATGGCCGATGCGACGGCACCCGTCTCGCGCGACCCTGCAGCCTTGAGCTCTCCGTTCAGCGTCCAGAGGATGTAGAGGAACGGGATCATCGAGAGCACCCAGAAGGTCCACTTCGTCCCGTCGGACATCGACGTCTCGCCGGGGTAGCCGAGGCCGATCATCAGCACCGTTGCCGGGACCAGCGTGGTCATGAGCTTCTTGCGCCTGTCAGCGGTGACCCCGAGCACGATCAGCAGCTCGATGACGAGCAACGGGACGGTGATGAGCCAGTCGGCGTAGCGGTAGCCCTCGTTGACGGTGCCCTCTGCCCAGCCGCTCCAGATGCGGTAGTAGTGGTAGCCGGCGATGCCGACGACGACGGCCGAGACGGCGACGCCGCTCTGGTACTGCTTTGCAACTGACTTGATCTGGGTCAGGAAGTACACGAACGCGCCGAGCATCACGGCGGTGCCGAACGACAGGGCGTTGTATACGAGTTGATTGAGGTCCTGGTCCTTCAGGACCGTGGCCATTTCTTCCATTGGGTTCCCTCCTGGGAATCTGCCCTTGCGGGGTGACGAGTGTCACCGTAACGGAACAAGTTCACAAGCGGGTGCATACCCAAAATGGCCTGCAATTGGCACTCCCAACGGGATTCGAACCCGTGCCGCCACCTTGAGAGGGTGGTGTCCTAGGCCACTAGACGATGGGAGCCTGGAGCAGAGAACTCTATCGGCACCCCGCGGGGTTCACCCACGGCACCCCCCTCCCGGCTGCTGGCGTGAGGTCACTGCGGTTCGCGGGGCAGGCCGAGCATGCGCTCCCCCAGGATGTTGCGCTGGATCTCGTCCGTGCCCCCGGCGATGGACTGGCCCGGCACCGACACCAGCACCTCGGCGACCATCCCGTCGGCGGCGGTGCCTGACCCTGTCAGCATGCCCTCGGCGCCCGCGATGCGCCCGTGCACGTGCGCCGCGAGCCGTGCGATCGAGCTCATGGCCAGCTTGCCCACGCTTCCCTCCGGACCGGGCGGACGGCCCAGCTCGCGTGCCGCGCGTGCGCGCTCGGCCGTCCATCCTGCGATGCGCTGCATCGTCAGCAGCCTCGCCACGTCCTGGCGCAGTGCGGCGTCGTTGCCGAGCCCGCGGCGCGTCATCTCCGGCACCACCAGGTCCACGCGGCCCGCGCGCTGCGGGTACCACTTGTAGGTCTCCATGTGCTCGTCGTGCTCCGCGCGCGCCTCGGTGACAGCACGGCCCGTCACTCCCTCCAGGCGCCAGCGCGACACGATGTTGCCGAACCTCCGCTCGTGGGCGAGCGTCGCAAGGGCGACCGTCCACCCCTTGTTCGGCTCCCCCACCACCCAGTCGCCGGGCACGCGTGCGTCGGTGAGGAACACCTCGTTGAACGACGAGTGGTGGTTCATCTGGGCGAGCGGGCGCACCATCACGCCGGGCTGGCGCATCGGCAGCACGAAGTACGTGATCCCCGAGTGCTTCGGCACCGTGGAGTCGGTGCGTGCCAGAAGGATGCCGTAGTCGGCATGGTGCGCGCTCGTGTTCCAGACCTTCTGACCGTTCACCACCCATTCGTCGCCGTCGCGCACCGCCCTCGCCTGCAGTCCGGCCAGGTCGCTGCCCGCGCCCGGCTCGCTGAACAACTGGCACCAGGTGAGCTCGCCGGTCAGCGTCGCCCGCAGGAACCTCGTGCGGAGACTGTCGGTACCGTGCTCGAGGATCGTCGGGGCGGCGAGCGACATCCCCACACCCATCGGAAGGCCGACTGCCCCGTGCTCGCGCAGGCAACCCGCTGCCACGGTCTCGCTCCACGCGGGAAGGCCCCTGCCCATCCACTGCACCGGCCAGTGCGGCACCGCCCAGCCGGAGTCGCACAGCAACCCGCGCCACTCACGCAGCGGCCGGTCCGGGTCCCAGTTGGTCCTGATCCATGCCGAGCACTCCGCGGCGACAGACTCGGGAGTCGCTTCCGGCACGGTCACAGCCCTGAGGGATCGATCGCCGAGCCGAAGCGCAGCTTGTTGTTCGCGTGCCCGAGGTGCTGCAGCGAGAACGCCGCGCGCATCGCCGTGTACTGGCCCTGCGCCTCGAGTGCCTGGTTCACGGACTCCTTCGCGAGCTTCAGCGCGAATCCAGGTTTCGTGGCGATGCGCCGTGCCATGTCCATGGCCGCGCCGTCTAGCTCGGCGGCCGGCACCACGCGGTTCACCATGCCCAGCTGCATCGCCTCGTGCGCGGTGAACGAGTCGCCGGTGAACAGCAGTTCCTTCGCCTTGCGGGCACCGAACTCCCACGGGTGGCCGAAGTACTCGACGCCGTTCACGCCGAACGCCACGACGGGGTCGGAGAAGGTTGCGTCCTCTGCAGCGATGATGATGTCGGCGACCCACAGGAGCATCAGCGCGCCGGCGATGGACTTGCCCTGTGCCGCGGCAATGACCGGCTTCGGGAGGTTGCGCCACCGCCAGCACATGTTGAAGTAGACCTCCTCCTCGTGGGCCATCATCGCCTCCTGGCCCTCGCCGGT
>Ga0315900_10007710_pt1 | contig 14040 bp, 6 predicted proteins | sample LakEriMetagenome_FD_203521 | JGI IMG/M metagenome (GOLD analysis project Ga0315900, IMG submission 203521) | Freshwater fungal communities from buoy surface, Lake Erie, Ohio, United States - Buoy 12 MA114 | ecosystem: Environmental > Aquatic > Freshwater > Lake > Lake biofilm | place: USA: Lake...
ATTGCAGCCGTTATTGCCACCAAAGGCTTAGGTATATTTTATTTTTATGGAAAATACATGGGATTTTTTCTCATTGGCATAGTTGTCTTATGGATTGTATTACTTGCTTTCGGAAAAATATTTCTAGGGGATCGTCTTCCCGGACTCCTCAAAAGAATTATTCAACCTATTATCATTGCCTTCAGCACAACGAGTAGTGAAGCGGTGTTCCCTAAACTAACCGAAGAACTTGAAAAATTCGGATGTAAGGATAAAATTGTATCATTTATTCTTCCTTTAGGCTACTCGTTTAATTTGGATGGAAGTATGATGTATATGACTTTTGCCAGTATTGCTATAGCTCAGGCTTATGGAATTCAATTGGACTTTGGAACACAAATAACGATGTTACTGGTACTCATGCTAACCAGTAAAGGTATAGCCGGCGTACCCAGGGCCTCTTTGGTTGTAATTACAGCCACTTTATCTATGTTCAACATTCCCCCTGAAGGTATTGCCTTAATTTTACCTATTGACCATTTTTGTGACATGTTCCGATCCGGGACAAATGTTATAGGTAATGCACTGGCAACCAGTGTTATAAGTAAATGGGAAGGAGAATTAGGCCCTGAACAGGAAACCATTGTCTAAAAAAATCATTGGTATTTTCCCTATTTCGTTTTACCTTTGCAAAAAATACAAACATGGAAACTGTAAAAGATACAACTAAAAGTGATTGGGTAATATTCCTGATTTCTCTTGCTGGAATGATTGCTCTTTTGGCATATGCCGATGAGTGGTTTTGGTTGGCCTTGCCATTTGTTTTAACCTACTTCGTTAAAGCTTTAAAATTTATGTAATATTTAGAATACAGTCGATACCCATTTTTTCCAATTTTCTAATCAAGTGAGTATTTGCGTGTATTTTTTTATCTCTCATAGAAAAGGAGACCTTACTTTTAGTTGACCTGTCAATAACGTCAATTTTCACAGTATGGGCTCCTTTTTCATTTTTAATAAGGATTTCTAAATCGTTTATAAGGGACGTATTTATCACCTCAAGCGGAAGTCGAAGCGTCACATTTTTTGTTAACTTACTTGAAATATCTTCTAAAAGAGTTACCTCTAATAATTTAAATTCCATGCCCTGATCACGCCATCCTGTTTGAAATTTCCCTTTTAAAAACACGGTCATACCTTCATCCAGGAGAAACTTAAATTGTTGATATTCCGTACCAAATAATCTAAACTCAAACATTCCACTAAAATCGCTCACTTCAAAAACGCCCCACCCATTTCCATTTTTAGACACTTTATGAGTAACTTTTGATACCAGGCCAGCCAACAAAACAAAGGGTTTTTGTTGATGATTAGCTAATGTATCGAGGGAACAGGTAGTGAATTGCTTTATTTCATAATGATAATCATCTAAGGGGTGCCCGCTAATAAAGAAACCAGTAACTTCTTCTTCCCTTCTCAATTTTTCCAAAAGATTCCAATCTGACACGGGAGGAAATACAGGTTCGGGAATCATTATTTCCGCTGTATCTGAAAACAAGGAAAGCCCTCCACCGGCGGCACCTTGCCTTACGGCTTGCCCATAACGGGTGGCGTGTTCTATTAAAGATTCATATTTATCAGAAGGGGCAAAATATTGCGATCTAAATGCTTCGTTACAATCATCAAAAGCACCTGACAAAACCAAACTTTCCACGACTCTTTTTCCAACGGCTTGAGAAGTCATTCTTCTCATAAAATCAAAAAAATCAGTAAACGGACCTTCCTTTGCTCTGGCATTTAGAATTTCTTCCACGGGTCCTTCCCCAACACCTTTAAGAGCTACTAATCCAAAACGAACGGCACCGCTTTTATTAGCGGTAAAATCTGCGCCGCTCTCATTAATATTTGGTCCTAAAACAGGCTGACTCATTCTTCTACATTCTTGTAAAAAGAATGTAACATCAGAAATATTACCTTTATTATTGGTAAGAACAGCAGCCATAAATTCTGCTGGAAAATGTGCTTTCAAATAAGCTGTCTGAAAAGCAACGAACGCGTAACAAGTCGAATGCGATTTATTAAAGGCATAAGAAGCAAAGGCTTCCCAATCGCCCCAAATTTTCAATAAAACCTCCTCCGGATGTCCATTTTCCTTCCCACCACTTAGAAATTTGGGTAACATAGTATCAAGGACTGATTTTTGCTTTTTCCCCATCGCCTTTCGCAAAACATCAGCCTCCCCCTTTGAAAAGGAAGCTAATTTTTGGGAAAGCAACATAACCTGCTCCTGATAAACGGTAATTCCGTAGGTATCCTTTAATATTTCTTCCATGATGGGAAGATCATAAGTTATCTTTTCTCTACCATGTTTCCTGCTTACAAAATTAGGAATGTAACTAATAGGCCCCGGTCTGTACAAGGCATTCATAGCTATGAGATCTTCAAAAGTCGTGGGAACTAACTCTTTCAAATATTTTTGCATTCCCGGACTTTCATATTGAAAAATACCTACTGTTTCACCATTTTGAAAAAGTCTGAATGTCTTTTCGTCCGTCAATGGAATACTATCCATGTCTAAATCAATACCATGATTTAGGGTTACCATTTTGACTGCATTTTTAATAATGGTAAGTGTTTTAAGACCCAGAAAGTCCATTTTTAGTAACCCTGCAGACTCTGCGACGCTATTATCAAACTGGGTGACTAACATACCACTATCCTTATCGACTTTTACGGGAACATACTTCGTGATCTCATCTGGGGTTATCACCACTCCACAAGCATGAATACCTGTATTTCGCACTGACCCTTCCAGTCTTTTAGCCGTGCGAATCATTTTCCCTATGGAATCGTCACCTTTTGCCAAATCTCTGAACTGATATGCCTTTTCAACCTCCTCATTTCTCAGGTCATCTTTAAGTTTAGCATTGATATCCTTCTCTTCTAGAACTTTTGATAAAGTAGCGCTCAAGGCATTGGGAAAAGTTTTAGTCACCTTATCTACCTCAGGCAGAGGAATTTGCATCACTCTACCTACATCGCGAAGTGATAATTTCGCAGCCATGGTTCCATAAGTAACAATTTGTGCCACTTTATTCTTACCATACTTATCAATCACATAGTCTAAAACTTTCTGTCTCCCTTCGTCGTCAAAGTCAATATCAATATCAGGAAGAGAAACCCTTTCAGGATTCAAAAAACGTTCGAAAAGTAGATCATATTTAATAGGATCAATATTTGTTATACCTGTGCAATAAGCCACCACTGATCCTGCGGCACTACCTCTGCCCGGACCTACAGCCACATTCATTTTTCGGGCTGCAGAGGTAAAATCCTGAACAATTAAAAAATAACCGGGATAACCTGAATTTTGAATAACCTTCAGCTCAAAATCAATTCTTTCACAAAGTGCGGCTGACAACTCCGGATATCTTTTTTTTGCTCCCTCATACGTCAAATGTCTCAAATAACTGTCCTGATCAGTAAATTCGGGAGGCATTGGGAAAGCGGGTAACAAAACATCTCTGGCGAGGTCTAATGTATCAACCTTCTCAAAAACTTCCATCGTATTTTCTAAGGAAAAAGGTACGTCTTTAAAAAGTGTTTGCATTTCTGCCTTCGTCTTAAAGTAAAAATCGGAAGAAGGAAATTGGAATCTATCTGCATCTGAAATAAAACTATTTGTATTTATACAAAGCAAAATATCATGAGGCAAATAGTCCTCTTCATTTATATAATGGGAGTCATTTGTCGCAATGACTTTAAGGTTATATTTTTTGGCGAAATTTAGTAAAACCTGATTTACATCTTCCTGACTGACACCTGTACCATCGATATTCTCCATGCCCCGGTGCCGCTGAATTTCTATATAAAAGTCATCCCCAAAGAGATCAATCCACCATTTAAGTTTATCTTCCGCATCCTCCAGATTTCCCTTTAGAATAGCTTGAGGAATTTCAGCACCTATACAACAACTTGTTGCAATCAAACCCTCATGATATTGCAGTAACAACTCTTTATCAATTCTGGGAAATTTTCCATATAAACCTTCTATAAACCCTAAAGAACAGAGTTTAGATAAATTTTCGTATCCTATTTTGTTTTTAGCTAATAGCAATTGATGATGACGATCATCTTGTTCTCCTTTTGCTCTTGAAAAAGCGCGTCTATGTCTATCTTTAACCAAATAAAACTCGCACCCAATAATTGGCTTTATTTTTCTCTTTTTTGCCTCCGACACAAATTTAAAAGCACCAAACATATTACCGTGGTCGGTAATGGCAACCCCTAACTGCCCGTCTTGCAGCGCTTTGTCCATCATATCTGAAATAGGAGATGCCCCATCTAATAACGAATACTGGGAATGACAATGCAAATGCAAAAAATCAGACATTGGATTATATTTTAATTTTACTTACTAAAGAACACCTCATCAATAAATATCCAACCTCTGTCTCCCTTTCCTGGGTGGAAGGCTGGTAATTTATCCACATTTTTGACAATCACTTTGAAATATTTGGTTGGTTTTTTTACCTCCAATATAACGGCACTTGTCCCAACTTCGTTTAATTTTTCCTTTACTAAAATGGGGAGAATCTCCTTTTTCATTAACTTCATATTCCTTTCACTATCCCCACCCCACAGTTCAACATACTGAGGAGCAAGAATATAGCTTTGAACATTTATTCCATAATGCACAGAAACAAAACGGATAGCAGCGGCATCTTCAGGCTTAAATCTGAATAATGTCTCCATTTGATTATTTTTATATCCCAGCCAATTTCCCGCCCTGAATTGATCTATTTTACCCAGACTATTATCGGTCAGACTCTGTACTCCAGCGCCTAAATACTCAGGTTCTGGGCTAGTCAACCATCGGGTACTGTCAGGTTTTAATCCAGCTTTAAAGAAGGAAAAAGTATAAGTAGGGCTTGAAATCCAGCCAGGTTTAAAGATTTTGACTGAAAGAGTAACTGGTTTGGAAAAAACAAGAGGATGCGAATAGATTGGACTAGATAGAGAATCTGGTTCGCTGCCGTCATCGGTATAACGAATAATGGCACCTGGTATCGATTTTTTAAACCTAATACTATCATTTTCCATTAAAACCAACGATTTATTTTCGAGTATTGGGCCATTCAGAGGTAAAATATCCGTTGAACTTGGAGAAAATCCAAAATACCATTTAATGTTTTTATACTTCTTTACGATGTCCTGATACTCTGCTTCTGTGATATTGGTATGCCAAAGATATACTTCCTCCAAAGATTTCATTGTAGCTAAAACAGAAACAGATTTTATTGAAATCTCTGTTCCCGAGAGACTTAATACCCTTAATTTATTTAATTTTTTTAAGCTGGGAATTCCTTTATCTGTAATATCAGTTTGATTTAAAAAAAGCTTTTCAAGATTTGGAAACAGCGTTATCATGCTAAGATTCTCATCCCTTATAGGCATTTTACTCAAATTGATATGAATGATTTGCTCTTTTGCAGCACTTAATTTATCAAGTTTACTTATTTCAAATGATTTGGTTATAAAAAAATCTGCCTTTAAGGCGGGAGACTCATTAGCTATTTGTCTAACTACAGTAAAAGCATCATTTAAGGAGGCTAGTTTTTTACTCGACAGGAAAGGGAATGTATATTTCCTTTCTTTTGAACTTGATTGTAAGAGTAATTCTTTATCAGCAAATAGGGCATGATTTTGTTGTATAGAGGCCAATATTTCGTTGGTATTTCCACCCGCATTTATCCAATTTCTTAATATAACTATTTCCTGAGGCTCCAACGGTTCCTTTCCTCTTGGAGGCATGTGTTCCTTGTCTGTTATAGGTAAATCAATACGTTGAGCCATTTCTGCCAGCATTTCATTGAAATTTGCATGTTTTGAGACCCAAACGTCAGACGTAGTATTTGGATTAGAGGCAAGGATTAAATCCCCTTTTGCCTTATCTTTTTTATGACAAGACACACATTTTTTCTCTAAAATAGGTCTGACTGCCAGCTGGAAATAAGCTGTAGAATCGGTAATTACAGCCTGGACATCTTCATCAATCTCTATTTTACCTGGAAACTTAAGATAATCAGCGCCGTGGGTTAAAGAACCTCCCGCATGACCGGCAAAAGACATCAATGCTAATCCAAAGACTTGTAAATAAGTCCAGTAGGGTTTAACTTTTTCAAGATTTGTAAATGCCCACCAGGAAAACCAGGTAAAGAAAGACAAAGCGACTCCACTCCACAAATGATTTCTGAGCATTATGGCATCATAATCCTGGCCTTTAGAGAGAAATAAGCCTAATAAAGCGGTAAAAACACTGGAAACAGCTGATAGAGATAGAGTTAATTCATATATTTCATTAAAAGAACTTCCTGAAAATTTCCTTTTGAATAACCATAAAATAATAGAAAAACTAGCAATACCTAGGGGCAAATGCAGTAAAAGGGGGTGGAAATGACCTGTCCAGGAAAGGAAGGTCGGTAAAACGATCTTGTCCGCTGAAATAGCCAGGAAAAAGAGGAGGAAATTAGCTCCAATAAGGATATTACTAATCCAGGATTTATATCCCTGCATATAATTAAATATAAAAGTTTATCAGGCAATAATACCAGGAATCACTTTCCCGGCAACGTCAGTTAATCGAAATCTTCTTCCTAAATGTTTATAAATCAATTTTTCATGATCCATTCCTAAAAGATGAAGTACCGTTGCGTGAAAATCATGAACGTGAACAGGATCTTTAACGATATTGTAGCCAAATTCATCCGTTTCACCGTAAGAAATACCTGGCTTTACGCCTCCTCCAGCCATCCAGATGGAAAAACAACGGGGATGATGATCTCTTCCATAATTATCTTCAGAAAAATTCCCCTGACAAAAATTAGTTCTGCCGAATTCTCCGCCCCAAATGACTAAGGTTTCATCCAATAAACCACGTTGTTTTAGATCTTGCACCAAGGCTGCGGAAGCCCTGTCAACATCCATTGCTTGCCCGGACATTTCATTATATAAATTTCCGTGTTGATCCCAACCCTGGTGATATAATTGCACGAATCGAACACCTGATTCTGATAATCTTCGGGCAAGAAGGCAATTTGCGGCATAAGTCCCTGGAACCATAGACTCTGCGCCATACATATTGACAATATAGTCTGGTTCCTTTGATAAATCCATCATTTCAGGTACGGCCGTTTGCATACGGTAAGCCATTTCATACTGTTGAACACGAGATTGAATTTCAGGATCGCCGAACTCTTTATAATTTTCGTCATTCAACATAGCCAGCTTATCCAGCATTTTTCTTCTGGTTACAGCATCTACACCATCTGGATTTTCCAGGTATAAAATAGGTTCATCACTATTACTAAACTGAACTCCCTGATGCACACTATCGAGAAAACCATTCGTCCATAATTTTGAATAGACCCCTTGACCATTACCTTTTCCTCTGGATAGTAATACTGAATAGGCAGGCAGATTTGAATTTTCGCTTCCCAGGCCATAACTTAACCAGGCACCCATACTTGGTCTATTACCTTGTTGAGCCCCTGACTGGAAAAAAGTTAACGCAGGATCATGATTTATAGCCTCGGTATGTAACGTTTTTACAACGCAGATATCATCGGCAATTTTTGCAATATTGGGAAAGATTTCAGAGATCCAGGTACCATTTTGACCATATTGATTAAAGGCAAATTTGGAACCCACCAGCGGGAATTTATCCTGCCCGGAGGTCATACCTGTCAATCGCTGAGCACCTCGTATAGAAGCAGGCAACTCCTGACCAACCATTTTATTTAACAAAGGTTTGTAATCGAAGGATTCCAATTGAGAAGGTGCTCCATTCTGAAACAGATAGATAACCCTTTTCGCTTTGGGAGCAAAATGAGGGATCCCAGCCATAATAGATTCTTCCAGTGACTTTTTTGGGGAAAATAAATCTTTCGTTAACAAGGTACCTAACGCTGCACTGCCAAGGCCAACACTTAATTTGCCTAAAAAATGTCTGCGCGTAACATGCTGTTGATTTTCGAAAAATGGATTTGACATTACATCAGGTTTTTGAAATAGATTCTTCCAAATTATAAATGGTTAAAATAGTAAGAGCTAAAGCAGCCACTTCATTTTTATCCTTCAGTTTCTCGTGCGGATACTCCCCTTGATCTAAAACTTTTTCCGCTTGCCCTGCTTTGGATATAAAATATTTATATTGCTCTTTATAAAAATCTGCCAGAGCACTTACTTCATTTGATTTTGCCTTTCTACACACAATTCTTCTGAATGCCACGCCAATGAGTTCATCCACATTCCCCTTCTTTTCAATGATTAATTTTTCAGCAAATACTCTGGCTGCCTCGTTAATCATAGGGTCATTCAATAAAATAAGCGCTTGAAGTGGGGTATTTGTTCTCGACCTGCTAATTTCGCATTGGTCGCGAGGTGGACCATCAAAAGTTAACATAGATGGAGGAGGTGCAGTTCGTTTTATAAAATTATAAATCCCCCGACGATACAGTGATTTTCCATGATCTTGTATATAAGTGGCTAATTGTCCTCTTCCTGAGGTCGTTGACTCCCAAATACCGTCCGGTTGATATGATTTTACCGAAGGTCCTCCAATCTCAGGAATAAGAAGTCCGGAAGATGCCAATATTAAATCTTTAATTAGTTCAGCAGGCAGTCTTAATCTGGGCGCCCTTGAAAGCCAAATATTTTCAGGATCTTTTTTTATCTTTTCTTGACTAACAATAGCTGCTTGTTGGTAAGTAGCAGAGCTTACAATCTGTCTCACCAACCTCTTAATGTCCCAATTATGCTCTTTAAAATCAACCGCTAACCAATCAAGTAAGGCAAGATGGGACGGTAAATCACCTTGTAACCCAAAATCTCCAGAAGTTTTCACCAACCCCCTTCCAAAAAAGTTTTCCCATACTCTATTCACAAAAACTCTGGCCACCAAAGGATTATTATCATCAAACATCCAATCTGATAACCCTTTCCTGTTTGGACTAAACTTCAGAGTATCATAGGGTAAAACCGATTCAGGGAGTCCAAAACCTACTGTTCTGTCAGGTTGGTCATATTGCCCTCTTCTTAAAATATGGGTCGGCCTTCTTTGTTCTAAATCTTTCATGACCATAACTGAAACAGAGGTATCTTGAAGATTTATAAATTTGAGGAGCTCTTTAACCTCCTTTTTTGAGATTTTTATTAATGGGGGATCAGCTAATGAACCGAGCGAAATATCTCCAACGAGTCCTTTTTCATCGACCTGATTAAAAAAAGCAAACGTTTTAAAGTATTCTTCCTGAGAAATAGGATCGTATTTATGGTCATGGCACTTGGCACATTCCATAGTTAATCCTAAAAAAGATTTTGAGAAAGTATTGGTTCTATCTGTAACATATTCCGTTCTATACTCCTCCTGAATGACGCCCCCTTCCTGCGTGATTTTATGATTTCTATTAAAGCCGGTAGCTAAAATAGCTTCTTTATTATTGGGCGCTATAAAATCACCTGCAATTTGCCAGGAGACAAATTTTTTATATGAATAATTCTTATTGAAGGCATGAATGACCCAATCGCGCCAAGGCCACATCGTCCTTAAACCGTCATCCTGATATCCGTGACTATCTGCATACCTAGCTAAATCCATCCAGGAAATAGCCATTTTTTCACCATAATGAGGAGAAGCTAACAGCTTGTTAATTTCCTTTTTATAATTTTCAATAGAAGGATCTTTCAAAAAATCTTCCTGATCCTTAACATTGGGTAACAAACCCGTCAAATCCAAGCTAATACGCTTTAGTAAACGTTCTGGATCCGCTTGATCTGAAGGAGATAAACCCCTTTTTTCCATTTCAGCCAATACGAAATAATCAATTTCGTTTTTAGGCCAATTCTTTTTCTTTACCTTAGGAATTTCGGCTTTTTTTGGAGGCAGAAATGCCCAATGAGGCTTGTAAACGGCCCCCTGATCAATCCATTTACCTAATATTTCAATTTCATCAGCTGTTAAAGCTAAATTAGCTTTTGGAGGAGGCATTAATAATTCTGGATCCTCGCTAATAATTCTTAACCAAAGGCCGGATTTAGTCCTATCCCTAGGTTTAATTCCATGAATCGAGGGATTTTCCTTCAATGAAGCATAGGCGCTATCTGCAAGATCAAGCCTTAGCCCTCCTTGTCTTGCTTTTGCATCGGGACCATGACAGGCAAAACATTTATCTGAAAGAATAGGCCTTACATGTAAATTATAATCAACTAACTCCGTGCTGTCGGAAGTATTACCACTGGTAAAGTTATATAAAACAGTGCCAATTACACATACTAATCCAACGCTTCCAATGAGTACCAATTTGTTCTTTAGCATCTTCATATTTATTCTACTGTAATATGCGTAAAATTTCAATAATTAAAAAATTCAATTCCTTTTTATAGAAAAAATTATTATACTTGCATATTATTTTTAATACATAAATTATTAGTAAACAATTATATGAATGATTTGTACTTGAAAATTATATACTTAGCTAATAATTTTCAGTCCTACAGTGCTTTTTCATCTGCACTATTGTGGACGATACTTTCATTTGTAACTTACAACAGATTATCGCAACTAAGACCCCGATATTTTACAAAAAGCAAGCGATTCATACCTATTATTTTAGCTTTATTGTTATACTTTTCTTTGCTTTACAGTATTATCCAATGGATCAAATTTACCTTATATATACAATCAAGTCCTATTGATCTAAGCAATATATTTAAACTGAATTGGTTGGGTTTTCTTGTTATTTCGTTACACATTGGCATCATATCGTTAGGCTGGAAAATAGGATTAGGTGCGTTTGAAAAAATACTTAGATTTATACCTCGACAGAATGCCAGGGTGTTACTTTATTTTATTATTTCAACAGGCATTACAATTCCCTTTTATTTTTCCTCATTAAAAATTTCTTTACCCATTCTTTTTCTTTTTTCATTTTCCTTGCATCTCCTTTATGACCTATATATTGAGGGTAAATATTCCCAGGTGACCTGGACATTAACCTGGATTCTTTTCTTCACTGCTTTTCATACCCAACTCCTTTATAAGTTTACACTGGAAAGAGAGTGGGCTGAAATGAAAAAAATTTCAGAAAAATTAAGCACCCCTTCAGATAAAATATTAGAGAGGGAACTTAATAAAATAACTCATTCAAATACTAAAAAAAATCAATTAAAGGAATTATTCATTGCCTGGGAAAAAGGATTAATATCAAATACTGAACGACTAACAAGATTAGAATCAATTTTTGATTTTTCGCCATATTTATTGAGGTATTATAACCTAAATTATTCTTCCGAAGCGGGTCTTAACCACAAATTACAGTTAGACAATAATAGTTGGTTAACCCTTACTTTAAAATCAAATGAATCTAATAGGCTTAATCATTTAAATGCAGGTAATTTTAAAGGAATTCATCATTTGTCTGATTATTCTGTTTCCATTTTCCAGAAAAACGAACTACTTTATCAGCAAGGAAAACCGCATTCAATAGCGGCTGAAAAGATAAATAATCATATCTCTTATTCAATAAAAAAGGAACTGACTTCAAAAGAAATGAGTTATCAACTCTATAAAAATGGTAAAACGGTTATTCTTAGTAAAAACCTTGGTGGTTATGCAAAGCCCCTTGCATTTTTTTCTCTGACTGCCTGTCTGAGTCTTATTTTCTATTTTATTTATAGCCAATTCCTTCAATATAAAAAGTCTGATGAGCGTATTTACAAACCAATTAAGATTGATTCCTTAGGTTTAAACATACAAAAGACGTTATTTTATATCACTTTTACATCCCTCTGTATCCTCTGTTTAGCTTCTCTTTTTTATTTTGACAAATCAAGAAAACGAGAAAATGAAAGGGAATATAGCTATTTGGCGAAAGAGATCATTTCAACCCTTCAAAGAAGGTATCACGGTTCGAATCTCCCGTTAGCAGCAGTAGCAAAACAACATGGATATGATTTTGTCCTTACCAATGAAAAAGGAAATAAATTTAAATCCTTTTCTTTTCATCCACCGGGAGGATTTATGCATAATAATACAAAAAAGACTAATTTTTCATACAAAAAAGAAAAAATATTCTGGAAAGGAAATGAGTTGATACGTGTTTGGTTCCCAGTAAAAAACTTAGGAGGTAAAGAAAATAAATCCATGATTGGCATATATTTTCCTGTTGGTGATAAACATCAAAACATAGAGGCTGTCGACTTTATGGGTGCACTTTTCAGTGGTTATCTCTTTCTTTTATTAAGTATATCGGCAATAACTATTTACTACAGTAATTCCCTTACCCACCCGTTAGATCAATTAGGCAGACACCTGGAAAATCTAAAAATGGGTGAGAGTGATAAAATAGATTGGCATAAAAACGACGAAGTTGGTCAGTTGGTTAACGCCTATAATGTTGCTATTGACGAACTACAACAAAGTTATGAGAAATTGCGAAAAACGGAAAGAGAGGTTGCCTGGCGGGAAATGGCAAAGCAAGTAGCTCACGAGATCAAAAATCCTCTGACACCCATGAAACTTAGCTTACAATACCTTCAACGCGCTGGAAAACTTCAACCCGACCTGATTCATACTCTATTGCCAAAATTGACAATGACCATTATGGAGCAAATCAACACCTTAGATGAAATTGCTACCTCATTTTCTCAATTTGCATCTATGCCAAATGCTCAAAATATTACATTCAATTTAGTCGATCTATTACAGCAATCTTTAGACATGCACAAACACCACTTTGACGATAATAATGATTCCTTTTATTGCAATATTGAAGCAGACATTTATCCCATTTTTGCAGATAAAAATCAGATGCAAAGGGTTATCAATAATCTTCTGATGAATGCTGTTCAGGCTATACCCACTGAAAAAAATGGGAAAATTAGCATCAGATTATTCCAAATAAAGAATGATCTGGTTCGACTTGAAATAGAAGACAATGGAGAAGGGGTAGATATAGAAACACAGCAAAAAATATTTTCACCCTATTTTACCACCAAATCGTCAGGTACTGGACTGGGATTAGCCATGTGCAAGGATATTATTGAAAATGCAGGTGGTAACATTGGATTTTCCTCATCGCCAAGTATGGGTGCTTGTTTTTGGATAGAGATGCCTCTAAAATATTCTATGCCTTTTTGTAATGCTAAAATGGCCTTCGCCACTTAATATGCATTTTCAAATGAACAGATAATCTAAAATGTTGTTTCTAAAGATTATTCATTACACTTAAGAATTATGGAAATTGGCATTGTAGGTGCTGGAATTGCGGGATTAGCGGCATCCATCAGAGCCGCTGTAGCCGGTCATAAAGTTACCGTTTTTGAAGTTAATAGCTATCCGGGGGGGAAACTTACTGCTTTTGAAAAACAAGGTTACCGGTTCGATGCAGGTCCATCCCTTTTTACTATGCCTCAATATGTAGATGATCTGTTTATTTTAGCAGGTGAAAATCCAGCGGATCATTTTAAATATATAAGATTGGATCCGGTGTGTAATTACTTTTGGGAAGATGGAACTACCCTGAGTGCTCATGCCGATAAGAAAAAATTCAGTACTGAAGCCGCTAAAAAGTTAAATGTACCTGAAGATTATGTACAGTCAAGCCTGCAAGATAGCGCCGATAAATATGAAGCTAACGGACGTATTTTTTTAGAAAAATCTCTTCACAAATGGTCCACCTGGCTAAATATTCCTGTCTTTAAGGCTTTATTAAAAATACATAAATACGATTTATTCTCCTCCATAAATAGCGTGAATGAAAGGTTGGTTAAACACCCAAAGTTAGTTCAACTCTTTAATAGATTTGCAACATATAATGGTTCAGATCCATACAGAGCGCCCGGACTACTCACTATCATACCGCATTTTGAACATCATATAGGAGCATTTTATCCGGAAAATGGAATGCATAGTATCACCAAAGCTGTTTATGAACTAGCCCTTAGATTGGGGGTTACTTTTCATTTCAATACCAGAGTTGAAGAAATACTTACCAAAAATAAG
>Ga0315900_10007711_pt1 | contig 14038 bp, 13 predicted proteins | sample LakEriMetagenome_FD_203521 | JGI IMG/M metagenome (GOLD analysis project Ga0315900, IMG submission 203521) | Freshwater fungal communities from buoy surface, Lake Erie, Ohio, United States - Buoy 12 MA114 | ecosystem: Environmental > Aquatic > Freshwater > Lake > Lake biofilm | place: USA: Lake...
CGCGACCGAGGCGGCGCGCATGGGCCTGATCAACTACGCGGTGCCGACCGATCAGCTGGACGCCAAGGTGGCCGAGATCGCCGGCAAGATCCTGGGCAACCCCCGCTGGGCGGTGCGCTGGACCAAGGTGACCGCCAACATCACCCTCAAGCAGATCATGGTCAGCACCTCCGACGCGGCCGTGGCCTATGAGACGTTGAGCAACATGACCGCCGACCGCAAGGAGGCCGTCGCGGCCTTCCGAGAGCGCCGGCCGATGAATTTGACGGGGGAGTGATGCGGGTCAGCGCCAATGTCGGGGACAGGTTAAGATGTCCCTTGGGACACCTTAACCTGTCCCCTCGGAAGGGCCGCGCATGAGCCTCCCCCCCGAACCCGCCCATGTCGCCGAGCTCCGCTCTATCCTGCAGCGGTTCATCGCCGAGAAGGCGCCGCGCGAGAAGCGGCGGGAGTGGGACCGCACCCACACCTTCCCGCGCGACCTGTTCAAGCAGCTGGCGGACCTGGGCCTCTGCGGCCTGACGGTGCCGGAGGAATACGGCGGCACCGGTCCGGACATCCTGGGCGCCGTCGCCGCCATCGAGGAGCTGTGCCGGGCGGGATCCTTCCTCGCCGGACCGTTCATCCAGTGCGCCTTCTACGGCGGCATGAACATCCTCGAGAACGGCTCGGCCGAGCAGAAGGCGGACCTGCTGCCGAAGCTGGCGAAGGGCGAACTGATGTTCGCCTATGGCCTGTCCGAGCCCGACGTCGGCGGCGATCTCTCGCAGGTCTCCACCCGCGCGCGGCGCGAGGGCGACGAGATCGTCGTCACCGGGGCCAAGCGCTGGTGCACGGGCGCCGACTTCTCCGACTACATCTACTGCCTGGTCCGCTCGGACCCGGACGCGCCGGCGCGGAGCGGGCTCAGCTTCCTGCTGATCCCGACCAACGCGCCGGGGGTGACCATCACCCCCATCGACCATGTGAACCTGCGCTACACCCTGTCGTCCGACGTCCATTTCGATGATGTGCGGCTGCCGCTCTCGGCCATCGTCGGCGGGCCGGAGAAGTGGAACCAGGGCTGGAAGATGCTGGCCGGCCGGGCGCTGGACATCGAGAAGCTGGAGATCAGCGCCTGCGCCTTCGGCATCGCCCAGGCGGCGATGGAGGAGGCCTGGGCCTACAGCCAGGAGCGGGTGCAGTTCGGCAAGCCCATCGCCGCCCACCAGGCGGTGCGCCACGCCCTGGTCGACGCCCGCACCAAATTGGAGGCCTGCCGCCTGATGCTGTGGAACGCCGCCCGCCTGGCCGACGAGGGCCAGCCCTGCGCGATCGAGACCAGCATGGCCAAGCTGTTCATCGCCGAGGCCGGGGTCGAGATCGCCCTGACCTGCCAGCGGGTGATGGGCGCCTACGCCATGTCCGCCGACTACGACATCGAGCGCAACGTGCGCGACCTGCTGGGCATGCCGATCGTCGGCGGCTCCTCGAACATGCAGCGCAACAACCTCGCGGCACTCTGGAAGTTACCCGGATGACCTACAACGCCGTCGCCGCCGCCACTTCGCTGGCGCTGGAAGTCGCCCGCCGCGCCAACGAGATCGAGGCCGGACGACGCATGCCGGCCGACCTGGCCCGCAAGTTCGCCGACGCGGGATTGTTCCGCATGCTGCTGCCGGCGAGCCTGGACGGCCATGAAACCATCCCGACCGACGTCGCCCAGGCCATCGAGATCATCGCCCAGAACGACGCCTCGGCCGGCTGGTGCCTGATGATCGCCGCCACGACCGCCTCGATGGCCAACCGCCTCGACCCGGAGATGGCCCGCGAGGTGTTCGGCGCGCCGGAGGTCATCACCGCCGGTGTCTTCGCCCCGATGGGCAAGGCGATCGACGAGGTCGACCACTGGCGCGTCACCGGCCGCTGGCAGTGGGGCAGCGGCGCGCAGAACGCCAACTGGATCGCCGGCGGCGCCATGATCATGGGCCCCGATGGCCCGATGCTCGACGCCGAAGGCCAGCCGATCCACCGGATGATGATCTTCCGCGCCGACGAGGTGGAGCTGATCGACACCTGGCGCACCTCCGGCCTGTGCGGCACCGGCAGCCTCGACTTCGCGGTCAAGGACGTGCGCGTGCCCAAGGACCGCTCGGTCGCCCTGCACAGCGACCGCACCCGGGTCGAGACGCCGCTGGCGAAGTATCCGGTCTTCGGCATGCTCGCGCTGGGCGTGACGGCCGTGGCCCTGGGCAACGCCCGCGGCGCGCTGCTGACGGCGGGCAACATGGCGCTGCAGAAGAAGCAGCAGGGCTCGCAGCGCGCCCTGGCCGAGCGCGGCGTCATCCAGAACGACTACGCCCGCGCGGTGGCCCAGCTGTCGTCGGCCCGCGCCCACTACTACGAGTGCATATCGACGATCTGGGCCGCGCTGCAGGCGGGGCAGGAGGTCACGCTGGAGCAGAGGGCCCGCCTGCGCCTCGCCTGCGCCCACGCCGCGCAGGTTTCGGCCGATGTCTGCAAGGTCGCCTACGACATGCTGGGCGGCTCGGCGGTCTATCTGGACAACGACCTGCAACGCCGCTTCCGCGACGCCAACGTCATCACCCACCACATCATGGTCGCCGCGCCGATCTTCGAACTGGCCGGCCGCGTCCTGCTGGGCCAGCCGACCCGCGACGCGCTGATCTGAGGATAGGGGACAGGTTAAGGTGTCCCCGGGGACACCTTAACCTGTCCCCGAAGCCGCCGCGTAGGCGTCCACCGCCGCGATGTGCCGCGCCTTCTCCGCCTCTGACAGGAACGAGCCGCTGAAGCTGTTCTTCGCCAGCGTCACCAGCTCCGCCCGCGTCAGCCCGACCGCTTCGGCCGTGCGCAGGTAGTTCTCGGCCAGATAGCCGCCGAAATAGGCCGGGTCGTCGCTGTTGCAGGTGGCCTTGAGGCCCAGGTCCAGCATCCGCTTCATCGGATGGTCCTTCAGGTCCTTGACCACGCACAGGCTCAGGTTCGACAGCGGGCAGACCGTCAGGGTGATGCCCATGTCCACCAGCCGCTGCGTCAGCGCCGGATCCTCCAGCGCCCGGTTGCCGTGGTCGATGCGGTCGACGCCCAGGATGTCCAGCGCCTCATACACATAGGCCGGCGGGCCCTCTTCCCCGGCATGGGCGTTGATCAGCAGGCCGCGCTCGCGGCAGGCCTTCATGACCTTGGCGAACTTAGACGGCGGATGGCCGACCTCGCCGCTGTCGAGGCCGACGCCGACGAAACGGTCCAGCCAGGGCTCGGCCTGCTTCAGGGTCTCGAACGCCGCCTCTTCGGACAGGTGTCGCAGGAAGCTCATGATCAGCTTGCTGCTGACGCCCAGCTCGTCCTGAGCCTGCTTCATCCCGGCCAGGATGCCGTCGGCGGCGACGCTGAAGGGCAGGCCGCGGTCGGTGTGGGTCTGGGGATCGTAGAAGATCTCGGCATGGACCCCGCCGTCGGCGTGCAGCCGCCGGAAGTAGGCCATGGTCAGGTCCTGGAAGTCCTGCTCCGTCTGCAGCACGCCGGCGCCCTGGTAGTAGATGTCCAGGAAGTCCTGCAGGTTGGAAAAGGCATAGGCCGCGCGGATCGCCTCGACACTGTCGAAGGGCAGGCTGATGCGGTTGCGCTGCGCCAGCTCGAACATCAGCTCGGGCTCGAGGCTGCCCTCGATGTGCAGGTGGAGTTCGGCCTTGGGCAGGCCGCGGATGAAGGTCGCCAGATCGGTGCTCATGGCCCTATCTCACGGCGGGGAGGGCGGCTGGTCAAGCGCTCCGACGGGGCTGGCCGGATGGGACAGACCGCACGACGCCCGGCGCGGGTCGCGCAGCACGGCGCTTGGAGCGCGGCCCGGGCGGCGCTAGCTTCCCGCCGATGACCTACGCAACCCTGCTCACCGCCACGCCCGCCGAGGGCGTGCTCCTCGTCACCCTCAACCGCCCGGACGCCGGCAATTCGCTGTCGACCCGCATGGCGGAGGAGCTGCTGGCCCTGTTCACCGGCCTGGGCGCCGCTCCCGGCGCCGTCCGGGCCGTGGTCCTGACCGGCGCGGGCGGCAAGATCTTCTGCGCCGGGGCGGACCTGAAGGAGCGGGACGGCATGACCGACGCGCAGTGGGTCGCCCAGCACCGGCTGTTCGAGGCCATGCGCGACGCCCTGGTCGCCCTGCCGGTTCCGGTGATCTGCGCGGTGAACGGCGCGGCCTATGGCGGCGGGGCGGAGATCGCGCTCAACTGCGACTTCATCTACGCCGCCGAGGGCGCGCGGCTGGCGCTGCCGGAGGTCAAGCTGGGCATCATGCCGGGCCTGGGCGGGGCGCCCAACCTGGTCCGCGCCGCCGGCGAGCGCCGGGCCCGCGAGGTGCTTCTGACCGGCGATCCCTTCACCGCCGCCGAGGGCCTGGCCTGGGGCGTGGTCAACCGCATCTGCGCCGCCGACGCGCTGGTCGCCGCCGCCGTCGAGACCGCCGGAAAGATCGCCGCCAACGCCCCGCTGTCGGTCCGCAACATTCGCCGCGTGGTGCGGGACACGGCGGTTCTGACCGGCGAGGCCTCCATCGCCGTCGAACTGGCCGCCTATGACGAACTCACCCCCACCGACGACCGCCGCGAGGGCGTCGCGGCCTGGGGTGAGAAGCGGAAGGCTGAGTGGAAGGGGCGGTAGGAGTCTGTCCTCACTTCGGCGGATGCGCACCCTTCTATCCTCTCCCTATTGGGAGAGGGGGACCCTGCGGAGCAGGGTGGAGAGGGATGCACATGCGGTCGGTGATTGGCCACCGCGTTCGGCCTTCATCCCTGTCCGCGCAAGGAGTCCAGGCACAGGCGCTTCCCGCTCCACCCTCCGTCGCCTTCGGCTAAGGAGGGTCCCCCTCTCCCAAATGGGAGAGGAAGAAATAGGGGGATAACTCAAATCTATCCACCACCCCTTCGACCAGCCCCATACTCACTCTCGTCCCGTCGCACGGGGAGGGCGCATGGCCAGCGACCTTGCGGCGACAGGATGGAGTTCGAGCGGGGACAGGGATGAGGGGGTTACTCATCCGGTCCGGGACGAGGCCGCTGCCTTGCCCGCCCGTCGGAGGCTTTGCCGGCTAAGCGCTAAGAGCGCTGCCTACCGGCGGCTTCCGGATAACGACCTTCGCGGAGCGTTACGGTCTTCCCATTCTTGCACCTTGCACAAACAGACATCCGGGCAAGACCGGAGCGCTCCGCACCACCTCCCCAACCTTCAGGGCCTGCGCTCGTGAGGCAGCGAAGCCGTGCCCCTCGTCTCCCTCCCCTTTATGGGGAGGGTGGATCGGCGAGCGCAGCGAGACGAGACGGGTGGGGCCCGTAGCGATCCTCACCTGACGTCGAACGAGGCTACCTCTTGCCCCACCCTGGCCGCTTCGCGGCCTGTCCCTCCCCATTAAGGGGAGGGAGGGCGAGTGCCCCTCACCGCCGCCGCCCGACTCCCCTATATTCCCCCCGTGACCGACACGCCCCCAGCCCCAGCCCTGACCGGCGCCGCCCTGATCGCCGACCATGCCCGCCGTCTGCCCGACGCGCCGGGCGTGTACCGGATGATCGGCGAGGGCGGGGAGGTGCTCTATGTCGGCAAGGCGCGGTCGCTGAAGAAGCGGGTGATCCAGTACGCCCAGGGCCGCTTCCACACCAACCGCATCGCCCACATGGTCGACCTGACCCGGGCGATGGAGTTTGTCTCGGTGCGGACCGAGACCGACGCCCTGCTGCTCGAGATCAATCTGATCAAGCAGATGAAGCCGCGCTTCAACGTGCTGCTGCGCGACGACAAGAGCTTCCCCGAGATCGTCATCCGCCGCGAGCATCCGGCCGCCCAGCTGCGCAAGCATCGCGGGGCGCACACCATCAAGGGCGACTACTTCGGGCCGTTCGCCAGCGCCGGCGCGGTGAACCGCACGCTCAACACCCTGCAGAAGGCCTTCCTGCTGCGGTCCTGTTCCGACAGCGTCTACGAGAGCCGGACCCGGCCCTGCATGCTGCACCAGATCCGCCGCTGCGCCGCGCCCTGCACCGGGCTGATCGCGCTGGACGACTACGCCAAGCTGGTCGAGGAGGCCGAGGCCTTCCTGCGCGGCAAGAGCCGGGCGGTGATGGCCCGGATGTCGGAGGAGATGCAGGCGGCCTCCGACGACCTGGAGTTCGAGCGCGCCGCCCGGCTGCGCGACCGCATCCGCGCCCTGTCGGCGGTCAGCCAGGAGACCCAGGTCAATCCCGAGACGGTCGACGAGGCCGATGTCTTCGCGCTGTTCGCCGAGGGTGGGCAGGCCTGCGTCCAGGTGTTCTTCTTCCGGGCCGGCCAGAACTGGGGCAACCGCGCCTACTTCCCGCGGGTCGACAAGTCGGACTCCGACGCCGAGGTGATGAGCGCCTTCCTGGGTCAGTTCTACGATGACCGGCCGATCCCGCGGCAGATCCTGGTCAACGTCCAGCCGCACGAGCATGAACTGCTCAGCGAGGCCTTCGGCATGAAGGCCGGCCGCAAGGTCGAGATCGCCCGGCCGCAGCGCGGCGAGAAGAAGGGGCTGGTCGAGCAGGCGACCCTGAACGCCCGCGAGGCGCTGGGCCGGCGTATGGCCGAGGGCTCGGCCCAGGGCAAGCTGCTGGCCGGGGTGGCCGAGGCCTTCGGGCTGGAGGCGCCGCCGGAGCGGATCGAGGTCTACGACAACAGCCACATCATGGGGACCAATGCCGTTGGCGGCATGGTCGTGGCCGGGCCCGAGGGGTTCCAGAAGAACCAGTACCGGAAGTTCAACATCAAGGGGACCGAGCTCACCCCCGGCGACGACTACGGCATGATGAAGGAGGTGCTGCGCCGCCGCTTCGCCCGCTTGGTCAAGGAGGAGGAGGGCGGCGACGACAGCGCCCGGCCCGATCTGGTGCTGATCGACGGCGGCAAGGGCCAGCTGGACGCGGTGCTGGAGGTGATGGCCGACCTGGGCGTCGACGACATCGCCGTGGTCGGCGTGGCCAAGGGGCCGGACCGCGACGCGGGGCTGGAGCGGTTCTTCATGCCGGACAAGGCGCCCTTCATGCTCGAGCCCAAGTCGCCGGTGCTCTACTACCTGCAGCGGCTGCGCGACGAGGCCCACCGCTTCGCCATAGGCACCCACCGGGCCAAGCGGTCGGCGGAAATGAAGCGCAATCCGCTCGACGAGATCGACGGCGTCGGCCCCGGCCGCAAGAAGGCGCTGTTGCACGCCTTCGGCTCGGCCCGCGAGGTGGGAAAGGCCTCGGTCGATGATCTGATGAAGGTCGACGGCGTCAGCGGACCGCTGGCGCAGCGCATCCACGACTTTTTCCGCAAGTGACGCGTTCAGAGGCTATGGTGCGCCCATGAAATCGCTCCCCAACATCCTGACCGGCGCGCGGCTGGTGCTGACGCTGTTCGTGTTCGTGGCCCTGATCGGGCTGATGCCGGTGTCGCCGGTCTACCGCTGGGCCATGGTCTCGGCACAGGAGCCGGCGGCGATCCAGCAGGCGCTGTACTTCTTCGCCTTCTGGGGATTCCTCGTCGCGGCGGTCACCGACTTCCTCGACGGCTGGCTGGCCCGGAAGTTCGACGCGACCAGCACCCTGGGCGCCATCCTCGATCCCATCGCCGACAAGGTGCTGGTCGCCGGGATGGTGGTGGGCATCGCGGCGCTGGGCAACTGGATCGTCGCCCTGGCCGGCGGCCTGATCCTGTTCCGGGAGTTCTCGGTCAGCGCCCTGCGCGAGACCCTGGCGCCGAAGGGGCTGAAGCTGCCGGTCACCACGCTGGCCAAATGGAAGACAACGCTGCAGCTGGTGGCGCTGGCGGCGGAGCTGTTCGTGTTCGGCTGGCGGGCCTGGGGCCTGCCGGAGGACCCGGACCTGATCGGCCGGGCCTTCCTCACGGCCCATGGCGTGCTGGCGCTGGCCACTGTGGTGACGGTCTGGACCGGCGTCGAGTACGCCCTGGCGGCGCGCCGGGCGCTGAAGGCCTGACTCTCCTCGCAGAACGCGGGTCAGGGTTACGCGCCGGGTCTGATCGTGCCATGATCAGGCTCTGCAAAACGCGGTGGAACCGGTGCTGACCTCACTCGCCCTGACTCTGGCGCTGCTCGCCCAGGACAGCCCGGCCACGCTGCAGTCCTGCGTGTTCGAGAATACCGGCTGGGTGTGCCGCTACCGCGCCGAGGAAAGCGCGGTCGAGCTGGTCCCGCCGACAGTCGCGCCGCGGCTGCCCGACCCTCGGCCCAAGCCTGACGCCATTCTCACCAGGGAAGAGGCCCGCCAGGCGAAGCTCATCCGTCGCTGCGCCGATGTGTCCTGGATGTCGCTGTGCACCCCGGGCGACCGCAAGGAAGCCAAGGAGCTCAAGGCGGCGGCCGAGGCGCGGATCGCGCTGCGCCTCAAGGTGACCACACTGGTCGCCGACGGCCGCTGCCCTGACGCGGTCGGGGCGGCCCTGCAGGGCGGCGATCTGGCTCTGGCCCGCGAAATCCGCGAATTCTGCGCGGCGGACAAGCCGGTCGAGAAGACGCCGGATCCGGTCGCGGAGAAGGCGGCGGAGAAGAAGTAACCTTCAGGCCGCGGCGGTCGTCCGCCGACCCGTCGACAGCCGAAACGACAAGGCCCGCGCCGGTATGAACCGGCGCGGGCCTGTTTCGTCTGGTCGCCGGGCCCCGCGGGGCCCGGTCAGCCTATTTGCAGTCCGTGCTGCCGTCGGGGCAGCCTTCGAAGTGGACCTGCGGCGGCTCGACCGTCACGCGCGACGGCTTCACGCGAACGTCGGGCGCCCGGATGTAGATCTGGACGGGTTCGACGCGGATCGGCGGCGCTTCGACGTAGATCGGCGGACCCTTGATGTCGATGCGGCCCGACGGAACGGTGACGGCCGGCGAGGTGATGTAGATGCCGGGGCCGCCGGCGGCGCTGACGTTCCAGGGCGTGCCGGGCGTGTAGAACGGACGGTGCACGCGGCAAGGGCAGTCGGCGTCGCCAGGGTGAGGGTCTTCGTCGCAGCCGTGCCACGGGGCGGGCGGTCCGGGAAGCGGTCCCGGCGGCGGGCCTCCAGCGATCGCACCACTTGCGCCGGCGCTGGCCAGCAAGGCGGTCGAAACCGCCACCATGAACTTGCGCATATCCCCGCCTCCGAATGGTTCACAAAAGAACCTGAACAGTGCCCCCAGAGCACTCACCGAACATGGTTAGTCCAGCGCCAGGAGACTGGCAAGCTCTCGTTAACCCTAAGAGTTCGGGGTTCGCCCATCAGGCGAATTCTAGCCGCCAGACGTGTATTCCGCGCCGCTCAAGGCAGATTTGCGAGCGCTACTCGGCGGCCAGCAGGACGATCTCTCCCTCGGCCGGATCCCGGGACTCGACGACTTCAGGGTCGGACGGACCGTGCAGCAACCAGTCCGATCCGGCGCCCTCCGCGCGGTCACCACGCATCAGGATGGCGATGAGCGCCGGGCCAACGCTTCGCAGAACCATGATCATCTCCAGGACTCAACGCACCAGTTGAGAATGAATCGCAAATATGGCCGATGCAAGACGCCGCCGCATCCATCGCCGGATCAGCCGTCAATTGACCCATCGCAATGCGGGAGGTCGGCTCCCGTGATCTTCTGCCGTCTTCTCCGCCATCGGGCCCCTGGCTTTCCCGGTCGGCGCCCACTCCAGCCAATGACAAGTCTTGTCGGAGGACGTCCTCCATGGCCGCGATGCAGCGACTGCGGGTCTATCATGCGCTCCTGGCGCTTCTGGTCGTGTTCGCCTTCCTGAGCCCCGAGTGGGGGCATGTGCACAGCTGGCTGGGTTATGGCGTGGCCGTGATGATCCTGGCGCGGCTGGTCATGGCCCTGACCGGCGCGCCGCAGCTGGGCCTGATGCGCTTCTATCCGCACTTTCACGGCCTCAAGCTGGGCACGGTCTTCACCCACCCGGCCATCAGCGGCGCGCTCCTGCTGGCCATCGCCCTCTGCCTCATCGGGGTCACCGGGACCGGCATCGCGCTCGACCAGGGGCGAACCTTCAGCCTCGGCCGCACGGAGATGGGCCAGCAGGCGCGGCCCGCGACGCCGGAGCTTCCGATCATCCGGGGCGATGACGACGAGGACGGCGAGCGTCGCGGCGGCGGTGGCGAAGACGAGGAAGGCGGCGAGGCGATCGAAGAGGTTCACGAGGTCCTCGGCAACCTCCTGATGTTCCTCGTCGGCGGCCATGTGGCCTACCTGCTGCTGTTCAAGCGGCCGCTGGCGCGCTTCATGCTCTTCCTCAAGCCGGCCCGGCGTCCGGAGCAGCCAGGCGGGCCTAAGGCAGCGGAATAAACTCGTCGTGGTCGAGGTCCGGCAGCTTCATGCGGCCGGCCCGCCAGTCGGCCTTGGCCTGCTCGATGCGCTCCTTGCTTGAGGAGACGAAGTTCCAGTCGATGAAGCGCGGTCCGATCGGCTCGCCGCCCAGCAACATGACCGTAGAGGCCTCCAGAGCGGTGAAGGCGACGGTCTCGCCGGGCGCGAAGACGGCCATCTGGCCTGTGTTCAGGGTCCGGCCGTCGACCTCGACGCTGCCCTTCGCCACATAGGCCGCCCGTTCGGGATACTCGGCGGGCAGGGCGGCCCTGGCCCCGGCGGCCAGCTCCCAATGCACATAGAAGCAGGGCGAGAAGACCGGAACCGTCGCCTTGGCCCCGAACGCCTTGCCGGCGATCAGCCGCGCGGCCATGCCGCCGCCTTCGTAGAACGGCAGATCGTCAGGGCCTTCGTGGTGCGAGAAGGCTGGCGCCGTCTCCTCATGCTCGACCGGCAGGGCCAGCCAGGTCTGGATGCCGTCCATCGGTCCGCCGTCGCGGCGCAGGTCCTCGAACCGTTCGGAGTGGGTGATTCCGCTGCCGGCGGTCATCCAGTTCACCTCGCCGGGGCGGATCACGATCTCGGAGCCGACGCTGTCGCGGTGGGTCATCGCCCCCTCGAACAGGTAGCTCAGGGTCGACAATCCGATATGCGGATGTGGTCGCACGTCCACCTCGCGGCCGAAGCCGGGCTGGAACTGCGCCGGGCCCATGTGGTCGAAGAAGATGAACGGCCCCACCGTCCGGCGCGCGGGCCAGGGCAGCACCCGCCCCACCTCGAACCCGCCCAGATCCTTGCGCCGCTGGTCAATGACGAGGTCGATCATGGGAAGGGCTCCGGGCGGCGGCAATCAGGACTATGGCCTCTTCGGCGGGACCTCATAAGGCCAGCCGTGAACGGTCCTTGTCTACCAGAGCGGCTGCGGCACCGGCGCCGAGTAGACAAGGATCGGGCCGGGGTCAGGTCGGGCGAGGGTCAGATCCCGTGCGCGAGCCTCCCAGCGGGCATGACCGATGAAGGTCGCCGTGGTCCCGTCGACTGCAACATGGGTCAGATCGTCGAGACCCTGTTGGTTGGCGGCTACCAGCTCGGCCTGCTCGAGTTCCGAACAACCGCGGTTGATCCGCAGCAGGACGACCCGCTGCGGCGTGGCGCCGTTCTGCGTCGCCACCACTGCGAAGGCGCCGGACGACGCGGCGCGCGAGGTAAAGCGAAAGGCCGGCGCCGCAACCAGACCGTCCGTGCCGGCCAATCCGGCCATCAGTCCCTGGACGGCTGTCAGATCACCCGTCTCCAGATCCAGCCTGTGCAGGCCGCTTGAATAGTCCGCGACCAGCAACGCCTTGCCGCCCGGACAGACGACCAGTCCCTGCGGCGACCCTATGCTTCCGGGAGCCAACAAACGCTCGAGCGCGTCAGACCCGTTCTTCAGACGCCAGACACCGCCGAACGCATCGCTCGCGTAGACGGCGCCGTCGTCAGATACGGCAAGGTCGCCAAACTGGCGCTTCTCACCGGCGCCAGGCATGGCGATCCGGCCCAGAATGCGCCCGTCCGCCAAGGACACCTTGAGCAAACCGGTTCTGGCTGCTCCATCGCCACCCGGTACGCCTGCACCCCAGGCCTCGCCCACCCACAAGAGACCGCGCCGCCTGTCGACGGCCATGCCGAACAGCGCCCCTGTCTCGGCGTCGGCTTTCAGGAAGACTTCAACGCTGCCATCGCGCAGACGCGCCACAGTCCGGCCGGACACCGTGCTCAAGAGGAGACCGCCCTTGCCGTCGTGAACGAGGCCCTCGCCGATCCAGTCCGGGCGAGCCGAAACGCGAAGGACCTCGACTGGCTCGCCGATGGGTCGGGCGTTGTCGAGCATGATGTTGGCGACATCCCGCCAGCCCGGAAGCGCCTTGAGCGGAGCGAGGACCGGGTCGCTATCGATGTCCAGGACACCGCCCATGCCCGCGAAGCGCCCCGTATTCTCGAGAGCTTCCTCAGTCTTTCCGGCAGCCGCCTGGACACGCGCCAGTCGAATGTAGGACCACGGCGCGTCGGGAAAGATGGCAAGCGCCTCGATCAGGCGGGACTCGGCGGCCGGCACGTCGCCGGCGGAAAACGCCTCGGCTGCTTCCTTGCGGAGCAGCATGTAGGTATCGAAACGCCCAGCCTGCTCAACAGCGCCGGCGGCGGCGCCGAGCAAGATCGCGGCTAAAGCAGCACCGAAGATCGTCCTAGCCGTGCGGGCTGACATAGGGGCTGACCATGCCGAGGGGGACGGCGGTGGTGTTCTTGACGCCCCGGATGACGATCCGGCTCTCGATGTTGGAGACCAGGCCCAGCGACAGGATCTTGTCGCGCAGGAAGTCGTCGAAGGCGTGCATGTCGCGGGTCACGATACGCAGCTCGTAGTCGGCGGCGCCGGTCACCGTGGCGCACTGGGTGACCTCGGCCCATTTCACGACGTTGGACTCGAACAGTTCGAGGTTTTCCTTGGTCGGCAGCGACAGCTTGACGGTGCAGTAGACCTCGAAGCGCAGGCCCAGCTGCTCGCGATCCAGGATCGTCACCCGGCGCTGGATGATGCCCGCGTCTTCCAGACGCTTGATCCGGCGCCAGCACGGGCTGGACGACAGGCCGACGCGTTCGGCGATTTCGGCGACCGACAGGCTGGCGTCATGCTGGATGAGGTCGAGAATCTTTGCGTCAACCGCGTCTAGCTGCTCGGACAAACCTTTTTCCCCCAATTGGCCATTACGCGCCCCGATCATGCCGAAGGCCCCTGTGAAAGGGGCACGGCTTTGGCAAGCAATTTCGCTGTGCTTGTATGATCTTGCAAGCTGAAGAACGACCGCCAAGGGAAAGATTTTTCAATGCGGCACCAGGAAGTGACGCTAGACGACAAATATCTTCTCGAAGACGGCCGCGCGTTCATAACCGGCGTGCAGGCTCTGATCCGGGTGATGCTCGACCGTCGTCGCCTCGACGAGCGCGACGGCCTGAACACGGCCGGCTACATTTCGGGCTATCGCGGCTCGCCGCTCGGCGGGCTCGACCAGCAGGCGGCGCGGGCCGGCAAGCTGCTGAAGACGCACGAGGTGCTCTTCCAGGAAGGCCTCAACGAGGACCTCGCCGCCACCGCCGTCTGGGGCAGCCAGCAGGCCAACCTGTTCCCGGGCGCCAGGTACGATGGCGTCAGCGCCATGTGGTACGGCAAGGCGCCGGGCGTCGACCGCACCGGCGACGTGTTCAAGCACGCCAATTTCGCCGGGGTGATGCCCCGGGGCGGGGTTCTGGCGGTGGCCGGCGACGACCACAACTGCAAGTCCTCGACCCTGCCCAGCCAGTCGGAGTTCGCCTTCCAGGACTTCGAGATGCCGGTGTTGTCGCCGGCCGATGTCCAGGAGGTGCTGGACTACGGCATCCTGGGCCTGTCCATGTCGCGCTTCAGCGGCCTGTGGGTCGGGCTGATCGCGCTCGCCGACACCATGGACAGCGGCGTGACCATCGACGTGTCGCTGGACCGCCACAAGGTCGTCATCCCCGACAACTTCCCGATGCCCCCGGGCGGTCTGCACATCCGCACCAAGGACCAGCCGCTGGAGAAGGAGACCCGTCTCCGCAACCACAAGCTCCCGGCCGCCCTCGCCATCGCCCGCGCCAACGGCATCGACCGCGTGGTGCTGGCCTCGCCGCGTCCGCGCCTCA
>Ga0315900_10007712_pt1 | contig 14036 bp, 14 predicted proteins | sample LakEriMetagenome_FD_203521 | JGI IMG/M metagenome (GOLD analysis project Ga0315900, IMG submission 203521) | Freshwater fungal communities from buoy surface, Lake Erie, Ohio, United States - Buoy 12 MA114 | ecosystem: Environmental > Aquatic > Freshwater > Lake > Lake biofilm | place: USA: Lake...
TGATTCCATCCCCGTCCACTTCGTCAACAAGTACGGCGGCATTGATTCCTACACCTTCACGATGAAGAACAGGAAGCGGGCCAACATCCAGCGGGAGGTGTTCGGCTACAACTCGGATGTGTACGCAACCACCACCTACAACAAAGTTTGGGCGGGGTCCTTTGACTTCGTGTATGCTTTGAATAGCGATTGGCTGACCGATGCCGAATCCGAGTGGCTGATTGAGATGGTGCGAAGCGGGTATGTGTGGCTCGAACTTGGCGGAACCCTCGTGGAAGCGGTGGTCAACGCCAACCAGTATCAATTTGTAACCAGACGCAATGACCGCCTCACGCAGTTGCAGATTGAGGTGGCAGTAGCATACGACAACAACATCCTATGAGCGTCACGCTGATAGCCTACCCGACGGCAACCTTCATCGACGACTTAACGGCGTGGAATAACTTCAACACCCGTGCCGATGCAGACGGGGCAACCGCTAAGGAGGACGCCTGCTTTGACTGCCTGTACCTGCGCTTTGCGGGGCTGAATGCCATGCCCGAACTTGCCTATGTGCTGGACACGATGGGCGGGACCGACATCGCCGTCACCTATAGCATCGGGGACATTGAGGATGTGACCAAGCAACGGGGGTCTTTCAGTAAGACCATTACTCTCCCCAACACCCCGACGAATCGGGCCTGCTTTGCGTATGCGTACAATATCCAGTCCTTTGTGGGTGGATTCCAACCGAACAAGCGAATCCGTGCCGCCATGTGGGAGGATGGGGTGCAGGTGTTTTCGGGCGTGCTGCAGTTGCTATCAATGAGCAAAACCAAGGGGACCGTCACCTACGAGGTGGGGTTGTTCACCGATAATGTGTCCCTGTTCAAAGCCATTGAGGGCAATATGCTCGTCAACACGGCGGGAGTGACAGGGATGAACCACACGCCCACGAGCGGCCATGTGAGCGGCACTTGGACGGCATCGGGTGCGTTGAGCAGCGGGTATGTTTACGGGGTTGTGGATGCGGCGGGGTTCACGGACATCTTGAACCAAGGAGGCGGATGGTTCCAAGCACCATGGTGGAGGCTTGGTCCAAGCATCTATGTCAAGAAGATGGTGGATTTGATATTCGCCGAGGCGGGGTTCCGTTATTCCAGCACATTCTTTAATTCGTCCCTGTTCAACAAGTTGGTGATGCCTTATGCAGCGGGGACGATGCCCATCAACCTATCGGGGTCCAATATTTTTGCAAGAGGTAGTGGGGCGAATTATTCTGCCGTAACGGGGTTCCTGCTTTTTCAAGACGATTCAACGCCTCCGCTTTATGATAGGCCAAACTATTGGGTCGCATCGTCAAGCACATTCGTGTCGCCAAATTTGACCACTCGGTGGAATATTAGAATAAAATTGAAATTTACTTGGTCCGCACCTGGGACAAGGCTTCCTTTCGGTATATCGTTAAGAGATACAACAAACAACCAAAATATAGCCCTTATACCAGCATTAAACAACGATGGCTCATGGAACTCAATCTTTACTAAGGATGCGTTTCAAGATGTGGTTTTTTCAAATATTTCAATTCGTGCGGGCATAAATGTTAGGCTCATAGTTGATTCCCAAGTGGCGAGTTTTGACCAGCAACCAAATTGCAGCATACAGTTTGAGTGCCTTGAGAATTGGAGTAATGTCGGAACGCTGGATATGCGGACGGCCCTGCCTGCCGATGTCAAGCAGAGCGACCTCCTGCAAGATTTGCAGAAGATGTTCAACTTGCAGTTCATGCCCGACCCGCAGGACCCCAAACTCCTGTACATTGAGCCGTGGAAGGACTTCTACTCTTCGGGGTCGGTGGTGGATTGGTCGCAAAAATCGGACGAGAACGCCGAGCAGGTGCTGACCAATGGCGACCCGAACGCCTATACCAATATAATCTTCAAGTACAAGGACATGGGTGATTACCTGTCCAAAACCTACAAGCAGTCCTACCCGCTTGCAAGGGAAGGCTACGGGGGGCGAATCTTCAACACGGGCAACTTTTACGGCAAGGGGGACAAGGTGGTAGAAACCCTGTGCGGGACCTTGATACCCGCATCCTTCAGCACCGACAAAATCGTGGGAAGGACTTGGGACATCGACGGAACTCTCGCAAGCGGAACCATCAAACCCCTGCAAACGGGCTACCGATTGGCGCAGTATAACTTGATTGAGGGGCAGACCGAGTGGGCCTACCAATACGGGGTCAGCGGGAACACGGCACTATCCGTCGGCATTCTAAAGATGCCCTTCGTGTCCCACATTGACAATCCTTACTCCCCGAATGTGGACCTCACCTTCGGGCAGCCTCGCTTGGTGTACTACAACGCAGTGAACGCAAGCGGCAACCCGTACGCCTACACCAACAACAACCTCTACAACACCTACTGGCTGAACTACATAAACGAAACCGTGTCCCAAGAGGCATTGCAGTTGGAACTCACGATGCTGCTATCATCCGTGGACATCTACCAACTGGACTTCCGCAAGCCCGTGTACTACGGCGGCATCCGTTGGCGACTGCTGGAGATTCGGGACTATTTGGTAGGGCAGATGAAGCCATGCCGTGTAACGCTCCGACGCATACTGAACCTCTCCGACTTTGTTGCAACTACGACGACCCCGATTGCAAGCGACCCCGAATTACTGTTTAACGGTCCCATTGACCCCGACCCTGTGGACCCAGGATATGAACCACCCGTAAACCCCGAACTACCCTCCGAAGGATAACCATGGCAGATGTAACCAAAGAAATTGCCCTCAAAGTAGTCGCCACCGATGCGACAGGGCCAGCACTTCAATCGCTTGAAGACAAACTCAACGCCGCTAAAAAGCGGATGGTTGAACTCGCTGCGGCGGGCAAGCAGAACACCGAAGAGTTCCAACGCCTGCAAGTTGAGGCGGGTAACTACAAGCGAACCATTGAGGGCGTTGAGCAGTCGGTGGATTCTTTTGCAAAAGGTGGAAGCAAAGCGTTTACCTTAATCGTGGAAGCATCCCAAGCAGTTGCGGCAGGGTTTGCGATTGCCCAAGGCGCAGCGGCTTTGTTCGGTGACGAAAACGAGGACCTGCAAAAGGCAATGGTACAAGTCCAAGGGGCGATGGCCTTGGTCAATGGGGTGCAGCAAATCAACATTCTGCTGACCCAAAAATCCGTTATCACAACCGAAGCAGCGGCATTGGCTCAAAAGTTGTATGCTTTAGCAGTAGGCACAAGCACAGGGGCGATGAGGGCTTTTCGTCTTGCGTTGCTTGCGACGGGCGTCGGAGCCTTTGTGGTGGTTCTTGGGTTAGCGGCTGAAGCAATGGGTGCGTTTAGCAGTTCAACCAAAAAAAGCACGGAAGAACTTGAAAGACAAAAACAAGCGACAGAAGATGGGAAAAAAGCGATGGAGTTATACTACCGAAGCCTTGCCGCTTTTGGTCTTGACGAAATCAAAATAAACGAAAGGAAAATCGCTCAATACAAGAATGAGTTGCAGGCCCGTGAGATGATGATGCAAACCATTAAAGGTCAAAATGCGGAAATCAACGGGATGAATCAGCAGCAACTTCAAAACCGAATTACCGAACTTAAAACTTTGGTGAAGGAAACTGAAAATGCAAACAAGGAGATTCGTAAAGGCAGAAGCGAGCAAATAAAAAGCAGCACAAAAGAAAGAAACCAAGAGGGCAATCAAATCATTGATTTTGTCAAAGAAACAAATTTGCTCCTTTATGAAAACCAGTTGGACGCTCAAGCAGCGGCAGAGCAGGCGGTTATTGATGGAATGCGAAGGGAGGGTCAAGCCCGTGCATCAGCGGCGGCAAATGCGGCTGAGATTGAAAAGAAAAAACTTGAAGACCAACGCATAATTGAGCAACAAAAAATTGAACTCGCAAGCAGCGGGTTTGCCACTATTGGCGAACTTGCTAATGCTTTTGCAGGTCAAAGCGAAGAATCTCAAAAAAGGGCATTCAACATCAACAAAGCAGCAGGGATAGCCCAAACCATTATTGACACTTTTGCGGCTGCACAGGGAGCGTATAAGTCCCAAATGACTATTCCCGACCCTTCGGCCCCCGTCCGTGCATCCATTGCCGCAGGCATTGCGGTCGCCCAAGGTCTTGCACGGGTTGCCGCAATCTCCAAGACGCAGTTCAAAAGTACATCTTCGGTAAGTTCAACTCCCGTTCCTACCGTAGGTGGTGGCGGCGCATCTACAACCCCACCTCCAATCTTTGCTAATCCCCAAACCACGATGCTCGGAACGGATGGGGCTGCAATGAACGGCCAAGGCCAAGGGATGCAACCCATGCGGGCCTATGTGGTGGAGCGAGACATTCAGCAGACGACCAGCAGGGTGCGCCGCTTGTCCGAATTTGCAACATTAGGCTAACCGCTACATATCCCACCATGGAACTTCCCGTGTACCGAATGACCGTGGATGAGGTTGACGAAGGCGTGCAATTCGTCGCCCTCGTCGATATGCCTGCGATTGAGAAACCCTTCCAAGCCTTCGCCAAGACCCCGCAACGCTTCGCCGAAACGGGAGAACGCCGTGTGCTGACCGGGCCGCTCATGCTTGCCGATACTCCCATCTACCGGAAGGACGACACCTACGGCGAGTATTATGTCGTGTTTGACAAGGCCACCATCCGCAAAATCGTGCAGAAGTACTTCAAGCAAGGCAACCAGCACAATGTGAACGCTTACCACAATGCAGAACTCGATGGCGTGTTCATGTTCGAGAGTTACATCACCGACACCGAGCGGGGCATAATGGCTCCCAAAGGCTACGAGGACACCCCCGACGGCTCTTGGTTTGGTTCCTTCAAGGTTGAGAACGACGAAGTGTGGGAGAACCGCCACGCCTTCAAAGGTTTCTCCGTGGAGGGCTTGTTCGGGATGAAAAATACAGGAACCGAACTGGAGGTCGCACTTGCGGGCCTCGCAGACGATTTGACTAACTTTTTGCAACATATCCAACCAAACTACAAATCCCAATAACATGAACTTAAAAGCAGCCATTGACACTTTGCGGACCGAACTCCGCAAGTTCACAACCCAAAAGCAATCCTTTGCCGACTACAAGTTGGTGGATGGAACCGTTGTCCGTGTGGACGGCGACCTCGTTGCAGGTACCGCCGTGTATGTCATCACCGAGGACGAAACCCTTCCTGCTCCTGACGGAGAGCATCAAGTGGAAGGTGTTGGAACAATCAAGACCGAAGGTGGCAAAATCACCGAAGTTGTCGTAGCCGAAGCCCCTGCCCCTGCCGAGGAAGTCGCCGTTGCCGCAGAGATAACCCCCGAAGTTGCAGGCGAAGTGGTGAGTGAAATCGCCGAAGGCTACCCAATGGTGGACCCCGCCATGGTGGAAGAAATCGTCAAGAAGCACTTGGTGTCCATCATGGAAGAACTCAAAGCCGCCTACGCTGAAATGGGCAAAATGAAGGACAAGATGGCCGCATTTGCATCGCAGATGGAAACCATGACGGACATTGTCGAGAAGGTCGCCGAACTACCATCCGAAGCCCCGAAGCCAACCGCCTCCGCAATCGTGGAGCAACGGAAGGCCGCTGCAACGCAGAACTTCAACGCCCTCGCACAAGCAATTCAAACTCTCAAAAAATCCAATTAATCCTTAACCCCCCAAACAAAAAGCCATGGCTTATTCATTCGTTTCCCCGCTGACTACTTACACCGAGCAGCAGCGGCTCCCCCTCATCACCAAGGCCGTATTCTCGGCCCGCACCGCATCTTTGTTCACCAAGCAGGTGGGTATCAAGTCGGCTGCTACCCTCAACTTGATGGACACCGATGCTGCCTTCCAATCAGGAACGGCTTGCGGATGGAATGTCGCAGGTGCTGCATCAGGAAACACAACCTTCACGCAGCGTACCATCACCGTTGCTCCCTTGAAAATCCAAGAGGCTCTTTGCCCTCGCTCACTTGAGCAGTACTGGATGCAGACGCAGTTGACCGCTGGTTCAACTTACGACGGCGTACCATTCGAGCAAGCATTCGCCGAGCAGAAAGCCCTCCGCATTGCCGAGGCTTTGGAGAACGCCATTTGGTCAGGTTCTACTTTGGTCACAGGTTTGCTGACAATCTTGAACGCTGCATCAGGTTCAACTGTGTCGGGTAACACCGCTGCCGTGTCTGCCTCCGTTGGTATCACCACAAGCAATGTTATCAGCATCTTTGACAACATCTACACCCGCATCCCGCAGGCCATCTTGACCCGCAACGACCTCGTCATCTTCTGCGGATGGGATGTATTCCGCACCTTGATTGGAGCGTTCAAGTCCACCACCAACGCCAGCGTCATGTACAACCAAGTTGACCTGCAAGGGTTGGCCGATGGTGACATCATCTACCCTGGTACCAATGTCCGTGTAGTTGCCGTCCCAGGTTTGCTTGGGTATAACCGCTTGGTTTGTTCTTACCTCGGTAACTTCTTCTACGGAACGGACTTGTTGAGCGACGAGGAGCAGTTCTCCATCTGGCCAAGCATCGACAACGACGAAATACGCTTTCAGTGTGCCCTAAAATGCGGCGTGCAGGTAGCCTATCCAGACCTCGTTGTTGACTGGAGATTGGCCTAAGTGTAAGGGGGGCGGGTAACTGCCCCCCGTTATTTTGTTCCACCTTAAAATAAAATATACACTATGTCTTGTTCTCTCACTACGGGCTACGCCCTCGGATGCCGTGACGCCGTCGGCGGCATCAAAACTGTCTTTGTCCAAGCCTTCAACCCAACGGGTTCCGTGAACACCAACGGAAGCGGAACGGTCACAGGCTTCACGGGTTTCTCATCGGGATTCTACGAGTACGACTTGACCAAGGCCACTTCGTCCATGACGGAAACCTTGAACGCAAGCACCGAGAACGGAACCTTGTTCTACACGCCCGAAGTAACCTTTACAATCAACAAGTTGCAGACCGCCGTGCGGAATGAACTGCGCCTCTTGGCTCGGAATCGCTTGCTGGTCATCGTTCAAGACAACAACAGCCGCTACTGGGTGTTGGGTGCTGCGAATGGCTTGGAAGCCTCCGCTGGAACTGCTGGAACGGGTACTGCATTCGGTGACCGTTCAGGCTACGAGATGACGCTGACGGGCATGGAACCCGATGCAATGCTGAACATCTTGCCAGCAACATTCTCTGCGCTGACCGCACAAATCAGCGGTTCGTAGAGTATCTTTGACCTGCGGGCCTCATACCCCGCATGGTTTAGTGGTCAGGGGCCATCTCGCAAGGGGTGGCCCTTTTTTTTGTACCTTTGAACCATGAGAATTTGCATCGTTTACAACGCCCACCCGACGGGGTGTTCCTTCTACCGATTGGAAATGCCGAACGCTTACTTGGGCGACAACTTCACGGAGTTTGACTATGTGTGCGTGGACAACATCGCCAATGTCAAGGATGAGGACCTAAAGACCGTTGATGTGTGGCTATTTAATCGTCTTTGGTGTCAAGGTACCTTGGAACAAATTCGGAAGGTTTACGAGGCTCTAACGGCGTTTGGGGCGAAGGTGATATTGGACCTTGACGACTATTGGGTGCTGGAATCGGGACACATCATGTACCGACACTATTTGTCCACCAAACTTGACGAGCAGATACGGGAACACATCCGCTTGGCTGACCATGTGACCACCACGACCGAACACCTCGCACAAAAGATTCGCCTGCTCAACAAGAAGGTAACCATCCTCCCCAACGAACCCTACGAAGCCTATCAGCAGTACTTGCCCGACACGACTGCTGAACCCGAACCGCACCTGTTCAAAATCGGATGGTTTGGCGGGGCGCAGCATCAGGAGGACATCGCCTTGGTGGAGCATTCCTTCAGCCTGCTGGCCCACGACAAGTCGCTGGATGGCCGTTACAAAATCTACCTTGGCGGGTGGAACGACGGCAACCCCGTCTATGACGATTACGAGCGGATGCTATCCTGCAGGGGGCTGAACAAGAACTACGGCCGCATCCAAGCGGCGGACATCTACTCCTATGTGGGCGGCTACAACTTCATCAACGCCACGATTGCCCCCCTCCGTGATACCAAGTTCAACCGCCTTAAAAGCGAACTGAAAGTCGTGGAAGCGGGATGGATGGGCAAGGCTATCATCGCATCCGAAACCATCCCCTACACGGACATAATCGTCCACGGCCACAACGGGTTGCTCATACCCTACGGCAAGAAGGACGCTTGGTACAAGGCCGTCCGCAAGTTTGTGAACGACCCCGACTACGCTCGCTCCTTGGCCGTGCAGTTGTCCAAGGATGTGAGGGAGCGGTTTGACATCAGCAAGACCGCCGAACGGAGGGCCGAACTCTACCGAAGCATCGGGCGCAAATTGTGAAATTCGGGCGCATCCTACATTTGGGAATAGAGTGATTTACCTATCCCCCAACACCACGAACACAATCGTCGTCACTTGGACGCAGCGGGCCTCATCGGGGGACCGTTACATCTTGCGGCTGACCAACATCGCCAAGAACGCCACGACCGACTTTACCCTGCTGAAATCGGCCAACCTTTCCAACTATACGAACCGTTATGACAAATTTCAGATTGCCGTGGGGTCGCTTGAAACAGGCTCGTATAAGTATGAAGTTTACGATACCTCTTCCACGGTTAGCGCAGCGACTGCAGTCGTTGAAACGGGCTTGGCGTATGTACAGGTAGTTTTGCTGACCTTCAACACCTTCGCCAATTCCATCCAGTACACCGTCTTCGGCTCGTCCGATGAGCGAGTGTTTGATTCCACCTTTGACCAATCTTTCGCATGAGCGTACAAACCCGCAGTCAGTTGGTAGCATCTGCTGCCACCATCACATCCGAAACCGCCGCAGGAGCGAACACCGCCGCCCGTGTCGGTGGACTATTCGACGACCTCGCAGACACCGCTACCTTGGACCGAGAGCGGGGCGTGGCGAACCTGTACCTTGACGAATCCAAGAACTTCACCCCGACCCAAGGTCAGGCCGTCAAGTTAACAACCCCGCTGAAATCGGGACTGCTGACGACCTACAATTTCTCACGGACCACCACCGCCATCACCTACACAGGTACAACCAATGCGTCCTTGCGGGTGTCGGCAAGCATGGTGTTCTCGCAGGGGAACGGCAACCAAATAATCATCTACATCGCCAAGAACGGCACGGTTATTCAGCAATCGATGACGGACATCACCACGGGCCACAACAACGGCCATGCGGTCACGCTTGAAGCGATTCTGCAAGGGGCAGTCAACGACGAGTTCGCCATCTACATCAACGCCGTGAACGATGGCGGTGCTATCACGATTTCGGCCCTATCCTTTACCGTACACACGCTATGAGCAGTATAAAGCAATCGTTCACCCAATGGCTTGGGATTGAACACAAGGTCCCCGTGATGTTGGAGAACAAGGCGGGCAAATACATCACCTACGGGGCATTAAACGAGTACCCCTACTATCTGCTGGACAACTACCGCCGCAGTTCAAAGCACAACGCTATTGTGAACGGCAAAGTGAACTACATCGTCGGCGGAGGCTGGCAACCTGGGGAGAAGATGACCGTGGAGCAGCAGGCCCGCTACGCCAAGTTTTTTGACGGGTTGAGCGAGCATGACGACCTCAACGACATCACCGAGAAACTCGTCCTTGACTTGGAACTATTCAACGGGTTTGCGGTTGCGGTGACTTGGAACAAGATGGGAACCATCGCCAAGATGGAGCATATCCCCTTTGAAAAGATTCGTGTTGACAAGGACGAGCGGATGTTCCAAGTCGCTGATTGGTACGACGATGCAATGGTCCAACTCTACCCCAAAATCGGGGATGTCGAAAAGATTCCCGCCTTTGATGCTGACAATCGAATCGGCAAGCAGTTGTTCTATTACAGGGTCTATGCCGCTGGCGTGAAGTCCTATCCGCTCCCCGAATACATGGGAGGCTTGGCTTGGATTGAAGCGGATGTCCAAGTGGCCAACTTCCACAACAACAACCTCCGCAACAACTTTTGGGGTGGGTATTTAATCAACTTCAACAACGGCATCCCGACACCCGAAGAGCAAGGCGACATTGAGCGGCAGATTAAACGCAAGTTCAGCGGGACGGACAATGCAGGTCGCTTTGTTGTGACTTTCAACGACGATGTGAGCAAGGCTCCCACCTTGGAACCGCTCACACCGAGCGACATGGACAAGCAGTTTGAGATTTTGAACAAGGCCATCCAGTCGGAAATCTTCATCAGTCACAGGGTCGTGAACCCGATGCTATTTGGCGTGAAGACCGAGGGTCAACTTGGTGGACGGCAGGAACTCGTGGAGGCGTACGAACTATTCAAGGCGACCTATGTGAACGACCGAGTTCGCAAGGTGGAGCGGATGATTAACTACTTGGGCTCGTTCAATGGAGTGGAGGGCATGGAACTGATTCCTGTGGAACCCATCACCGAGCGACTATCCGAGCAAGCCCTGCTGACTATCATGACCCCGGAGGAACTCCGTGAAAAAGCCGGCTTGCCGGTATTGGAAAAGCAACCCGCCGATGTGGTCGGACCCAATCCCCAACCCGACGAGGTTCCGCAAACACCTGCACAACTAAGCAACGACAACATCAAGAAATTATCGGGCAGGGAGTACCAAAACCTCATGCGAATCGTCCGTCACTATGCCCAAGAAAAAATCACCTTGGAGATGGCCCGCACGATGCTATCCGCTGGTTTCGGGTTGACGGCCGAAGAAGTGAACACCCTGCTCGGCGTGCAGGAGCAAGCCTTCAGCGAGCCTATGTGGGGCGAAGAAGACGACGAGGACTACGGATGGGGGGACGAGGAATTTAAGGTCTTGGAGGTGGTCGCAAGCAAGTTTGGAAGCAGTTCCGACGAGTATGTGGTCATGCACTCCAAGCCAATGCGGTTTGACACCGACTTAGACGACCAAGTGCGTCAAGCCTTCGCTGAACTTGGGGAGGAAGAAAAAGAACTCGACGAGAAAATCGAAAAGTACCGCAAGAAGAATCGGGATGCCTCCGTGGAAGAAATGGCCAAGGAGTTCGGGGTCAGCAAGGCAAAGGTCGCCAAGCGGGTGGCATACTTGATTAACAAGGACCGTTACCCCATTGCCCGTACCGTGGACCAAATCTCCAAGGAAGGTGCAAAGCCAACGGATGAACCCGTGCTGGAGGTCCGCTACAAATACGCATGGGCGGCGGGTTTCAGCAACAAGGACAAGAGGACCAGCCGTGAGTTCTGCAAGGTCATGTTGGACCTCGCTGACCAAGGGAAGGTGTACACCCGTGACGACATTGATGGTATTTCCAACATCATGGGCTACTCCGTATGGAATCGCAGAGGCGGTTGGTATCACACTGCCAGCGGAGTGAACCGCCCCCAATGCAGACACATTTGGGAGCAGCAACTCGTCATCCGCAAAGGCAATAAAATCACGAAAGCATGAAGGCACTCTTTATCAGCGAACAAACCCTGCTGGACAACTCCGTAATCAACGAGAATGTATCGTTCACGCAGATACGGCCAACCATCGTGAAGGTGCAAGAGATGCGGATTCAGCCTATCGTTGGATCGGCCCTGTACTCGGAAATGGTGGGGCAGGTGGTCAGCGGCACAACGACTGCACTCAACACGACGCTATTGGAGGACTACATCCAACCCGCCATGGTGCAATGGCTCTATTACGAGTTGCCAATGGTCTTGGCGTTTAAGTACATGAACAAGGGAATGGTCCGCAGAACCAGCGAGGAATCTTCGCAGATGTCCATGGACGAAATCACCCGCCTCACCGACAAAGTGAAGAACGATGCCGAGTGGTACTCGGAGCGAATCACCCGCTACCTCATGGAGCAGAAGGCGAACTATCCGCTCTTTAACTCCCCGCCATCGGCATTGGACACCATCTACCCCAACGGCACGAACTACAACACGGGGATGGCCTTGGACGCAAGAACCCTGCGCCGTGGTGCTGGCTTGGACCGCCCTTGGCCCTATGACCCCTACTGCTCCAACTGCTGAAATCAATGGGCGCACATTCTAAAAACATTTTGAAACTACAAGCCTATGTCTTGGATACGAATAAAGCAAGCACTCCTTGCGCTTGCAAATGCCCATCCGCAAGTAAACTCCTTCGGGACGGGGGACCCACTTGCCATCGGGACCGACAACACCATCAACCTGCGAACCCCAAGCCGTGAGCGAATCGTCTATCCTTTGGTATTTGCGGATGTTCAGTCAGCGAGTACGGATGCTGGGACTTTGGCTCTTGTGGTCGGTGTCTATTTTTCTGACCGAGTGGAATCCATTGCCACGATGGGTGGCGTGGTTTCGGGAAGCCCGACGCTCGGTTGGCAAGACAACGAAGACGAGGTTTTGAGCGACCAACTACAAATCGCACAGGACTTCATATCCTCGCTCACAAACGACCCGACGCAAGAGTGGACGCTAAGTACCAGCGTGTCGCTTACACGCTTTGTAGAGAGCCGAGATGACCGCACGGCGGGGTGGGTGGCAACCTTGTCGTTCCAACTGCCGTATAGCCACAGCATTTGTGAAATTCCGACCTAACCTACATTTACCCTAAATACGCAAGCAATGCCAACTCCAATCTTACAACAAATGCTCGGACAGGGCGGCACGATGGAATTCGTGGACGCTGCCGTTACGGGCAAAAATTACGACTTCATTGTGGTCAATGTGGCCGCAACCTTTACGACCTTGACGGGTACGGGCAGCGAGGATTTGCGCTCCGCCTACAACCTTGCGAGCAAGTCCGTGTCCGCTGGGATAGTTATTTCGGGTCGCAACGGCGGCAAGATTACGGCGGTAACGCCATCGGCAGGTTCAGTCATCGGTTACACCTTCCTCTAACCATGCTGATAGGCTACGGCTACGGCTATCCGACCAATATGCTGCAAGGTGGCCTTGCGGCTGCGGCATGGGCTGCCTTCAACGCCCGTGCTACGACCGACGGGGCAGCAGCGGCAGAGGATGCCGTCAACGGTTGCCTGCAAGCCCGATTTGCCGTAATATTCAATTTTTAATATGCCCACGCCTTCACTACTCATAGTCCCCGCCCGATTCAAGACGGGGCGGTTGTATTCGCAAATTCCAACCAACACGGACAACCGAGGCGACTTCACCGTTACCCGCAATACGGCGGCACGGCGGTTTGATTCTGCGGGCCTGATTGAATCCGTAGCCAGCGGCATCCCCCGCTTGGACTACTACACAAGCGGCGGCGTGACGGGTTGTCCTGCGTTACTCGTAGAGCCTGCGGGGACGAACTTGGCCCCCAACGCCAACTTGATGAATGTCTTTGACACTCCAACGGTGTCGGGCGGGGTTACATTCACGACGGGCAGCACGGACTTTCTTGCACCCGATGGAACGAGCGCAAGCATCAACAAATATGTCGGTGGTGCAGCAAGTGGAGTAACGCAATCGACTAGGTATAGCACGGCCGCAATAACGGCAACGGCAGCGGGCGTTTATACATTTAGCGTTTTTGTTAGGCGTGGCGCAACCAATCCTCTTGATTTTTGTGCAATTACACCCATTGGTTTTACAGGCATAAGTCCCAGTCCTGGTCGCTCGTTTTTCAATCTTGCAAGTGGGACTGCAATAACATCGGGCACAAGGATTGAGAACTACGGGAATGGGTGGTATCGGTTGATTTCTCAACCTCTTACATTGGCTGTTGGCGACCTTATTGGTGGAATGGTTTTTGAATTAGCAAGTACAAGCGGAAGTGTGTCCTTTGCTACATCAGGCGCACTCAACCTCACCGCCTACACTTGGGGAGCGCAGTTTGAGGCGGGCTCCGTGGCGACTTCTTATATCCCCACCACCACAGGAACGGGTAGCCGAAGCGCAGATGTCATCTCGGTCAGCGGAGCCGTCAGCGGATCCATCGGGCAGACGGAGGGGACGATTTATATTGAGGGGGTTATTACCAATTATGCAGATGCGGCAGCCTCGTTTATTACCATTAGTGATAACACAATAAATAACAGGCTGGAAATAA
>Ga0315900_10007715_pt1 | contig 14031 bp, 12 predicted proteins | sample LakEriMetagenome_FD_203521 | JGI IMG/M metagenome (GOLD analysis project Ga0315900, IMG submission 203521) | Freshwater fungal communities from buoy surface, Lake Erie, Ohio, United States - Buoy 12 MA114 | ecosystem: Environmental > Aquatic > Freshwater > Lake > Lake biofilm | place: USA: Lake...
AGGGGCCGGGTATCAGGCTTGCGTAGGATGCGCCCAGAACTCCGTTTGGGATCACCTGATTTTCTATGGAATAACCAGTATACTGTGTGCCAAGGCCCAGCATTTTAATCTGTCTCACACCGGTTAATGGATCCGGGAAACTCACATCCACCATGGGCGAACTTTCGAAACTTTCCGACAAATTGCAGCAGGCTGCTTTCCTCATTTCATTCCTGTCTATAATGATTTCGAGTGCTGCAGACCTGAAATTGAGCTGACCGGGATTGCGTTCTCCGGTAATGAGAACTTCCTCCTTTAATCTGTTGATTGCTTTCAGTCTTATCACGGGATTGCTGCCGGTTGAAAGCAGGGTGTCCCTTTTGTATCCGCTGGCAGAAATCACCAGCATCTCGGCTCCAGCCGGTTTTTCTATTTCAAACCTGCCTTCATTGTCTGAAAATACTGATTTTCCTCCTGGCAGGTAGATAAGGAGCGCGCTTTCGATTACTTTATCATTTTCGTCCAATACTCTTCCCCGGACGATGCGGCTGTCCTGTGAAAAGCCGTCCGACAGCGTCATTAGCAGAACAAAAGTCAGAATCAGTCTGATTAAGACTGGTATTACCTGTACCGGCAGCATTCGTGTAACTGGGAGTATGCAATGCTGTCTGCCCTGACAGAATCAGTATCGTATCCGGCGCTGGCTATCCTTTCCCGGATCTGACCTGCAGAAATCGAGTTTCCGTCGAAATCAACTTCCAGGATGCCCGTTTCGGGCTCCCATGAAGCCTTTTTTATGGAGGGAATTTTAAGGCTTGATTCTATCTTTTCCCTGCACATTTCGCAATTGCCGGAAACACGGATTTCGGCATGTTCAAAACCGCTTCCGCAGGCCGCAAGAAGCAGAAATGCTGCTGCTCTTATCGTCATTCAGCAGATTTGAAAAGGATTGCTTTTACTTTTCCGCAGTGAAGCATTTCGTCCCCGAAGTAGGGATTAATCACCTTCGGTACATCCGAAATCCAGTCGGCTCCCTTGTCGTTGAATGCCATTGGGCAATGCACCAGGTAAAGGGATTCTGCCGGTTTAAGCTTTCCGGATTTTACCAACGCAGAAAGGCTGTCAGAAAAGACAGAAAAAGTCTCTCTTAGCTGACTTAAGCCGGCTGCTTTTTTCATAGTACTTGCAGAAGGCTGTAAGGCGTTGAAAGGAGAGGAGTTAACCTGATCGGCAAGTTTTTCTGCCTGTTTCAGTGCCTGTTTCAGATCAGAATCTGCAAGGGATGAAGAAAGCTTCAGGTAGTGGAAAATAATACGGTCCTCCCTCCCTTGAGCGGAAGTACCATAGGGTACTGCTAAAACAAAAAGTATGGGTAAAATTAAGTTGAATCGATTTTTCATAACAAACAGAATTTATTGACAGATGAACTAAGAATGGATATTGATTCACATTCTCAACATCTGAAATTCTGCTGAAGCAGATAAATCGAAATGGGTTTGTCAGGTGGTTTTTTATTGGGCGCAATGCGGAAAACATCGCAATCCTGATATTCAGTCCGGAAATACAGAAACGGCGAAATAACGGGGCTTATGGGCAGAAAGAATCTCTCTGAAAAAGGCAGGATAATCTTTTGGCTTTTCTGCGCCAGATGTTTCTGAGGTTTGGACGGGAAGCCGCAGCTTTTTTTGCCTTTTTTGGGCTTGCAGGGGCAGGATTTACCCGGATTGCTGATCCGGCATTTTCGCAACGACGGAACAATGCCAAGTGCCGAATTGAGTATGCAGATGCTTAAAAAGAAAATCAAACTGCGCCGCATATGGCAAATATAGAAAAATTGTCAGAATTGAAATCCTGAATTAAAAAGTCGGACAGGGCAGGCCTCTGGGTTTGTTTTTTGATTTCAGGCTCAGGTACTGTGTTTTGAATTCGTAGGTAAGGGTGATTTCGTGGCTGCCCTGAAAAATTCCCGTTACCCGGTTAAGCGGTACATCGTAAGAATAGCCAATGGTGAGGTTGTTCTGTTTGATTCCCCCCAGCAGGGTAGCGGCATCATGATTCACTATCTTAAGATTCGTCACCGGTACCGGAATTCCCCGGTACCAAGCACCCAGCACAAATGGGGGAGTATGATAATAAAGGCCCAGGTCCAGCTGACTTGTATTTCCCTGGCTCCGGATTAGCATGGCCGGCGTAATGGACACCGGAATTTCCTGGCCTTTGTAATCAACCGGTTTCTGCAGTTCAAACCTGTATCCGCCTGACAGGTTAATTCTGGGCTCCAGACTGTTATCATTTACCAGGGTGTAGGTTGGTGAATTGGGATGTAGTCCGGAAAGCGCTGCCCACCAGGTTTTCGAGTAAAAAAGAATGCCAATCTGCATGTCAAACATGGCTGCACTCAATCCGCCTGCAGCTGCAAGCGGGTCCTGACTCTGCAGGGGTTCAGGGTCGGTGGCGAGCTGATCACCCATCAGACCAAGGGCGGGATTCCAGCTGTACTGATTAAATCCCAGTCCGATTCCAAAGCTAACCCGGATGTCCTTTCGCCATTTGGCCCGGTAAGCATACTGCAGCATGCCGGAATTCTGACTGTAACCCAACTGTGAAAGGGAGTTGTTGCTGAAATAAAATCCGATGCCGGAACTGGAATTTTTCAGATACCAGTCGAAAGAGCCGGCCCGGCCCTTCCAGCCACGAAGACCAGACCACTGGCTGCGGTAGGCCATTACCAGCCGGGAGTTAAGGTTGGCGCCTGCGAAGGCAGGATTGTAGTATAAAGGAAGCGCGTAAAACTGAGAATACTGATAATCCTGAGCCCGGATACCCTGTGTGGTAAAAAGGAGAATCCCTATGGAAATCCACTTCCTCAAAATTTAATTCTTTAAATCTGCGAGGTATAGTTTTACAACAGGAAATAAAAAAACCAGCATAAAGGGTGATACCATCAGGTCATTGGTGTTTCTTGAAAGCAATACCGCCGATTCGATGTGGAAAATTTTGCCCGCTACATTGAGACCGATTGAAAGTACCAGAAATCCGGCAAATACAGAAATCAGCAATGGCCGGATTCGCCTGAACCCAAAATACAGCGACATGAACCAGAGGTAGCTCAGGATATACAAAAGTGAAAACCCGATTTTGATGAAAAAATCAGGATTGTCAGCGGTAAAATGAAGACCTTTTTTGAAGACCAGCAAGAGGAGTTTGCCTGCGCCAGTGCTGTAAAAGTTCAATACAACAGGCCTGCTTATTTCAAAAAGTTCTTTTGAAAACTGATACAGGACCAGCCACAGGATCAGGCTGGCTGCCAGTAACATCCTGTTGGTGAAAGTTCTATCTGGAGCGGACATTGATACCGGAAAAACGGTTAACCCAAATCATCCAGAACGTAAAAATCGCACCGTAGACCAGAATGGTAAAGGTGTATTTATGGTTGAAATCGAAGGATTCCTTAGAAATAATATGATTCACTGCCAGCCCGATTACCCGCAGTGAGTTTATCAGGTAGATGGCTACGATTCCTGCCGGCACATACCAGAGCTTTTCCTTCGCAGGGCCGGGAAATGCGATGACAAAGGCGGCAAAAAGAATCATCAGAATCAGACCATTACAGCCATGCTCTATCAGCACAACCGGAATCCCATCCTTGAACAGGTAGGTATTCTCTTCCTCGAAAGGCGATAGACTGAAGGTATGGCTGCTGAAAGCATTTAGTGTGACCTCACTTATCCAGGCGGTGTTGTAGGTAAGGTAGTGGTTTACTGTGCCGTCCGGTTCAATCCAGTTGTACCATAAAAGGTGCCAGCCGAGATAAAGGACCGCCGCTTTTATAAGGAAGCGGCTGAGGGGCTTGTTCAGGTTCATTAATTTTTTTTATAAAACGCTGCAAAATAGAAAACATTGAATCGTTATGTAAAAAATTGATTCAATTATCATTTCGTTTGGGCTTCATTTCCGAAATTGCAGGCCGGAAATTTTCCTTACGGTATAGGATGATACGATTATCCCGCTCTTTAATTTTGTTGTTCTCAGCAATTCTGGTGCTGCTGCTGAGTTCTTTTCTGCGGAAGGACGGAGAAATCACGAAAGTACAGCTTGGAAGGCTTCTTTTCTTCGACCCGATCCTGTCATCCGACTCCAGCATCAGCTGCTCATCCTGTCATAAGCCGGAATTTTACTTTGCTGATACGCTTGCCCGGAGCCATGGAGTAGGGAAGGGCCTTACTAAAAGAAATACGCCCTCGGTACTGAATATGGCTTCGAGGGAATTAATGTTCTGGGACGGTCGTGCACACAGTCTGGAACATCAGGCACTTTTTCCGGTCCAGGACCCCAATGAAATGAACCTGGCTATTCCTGAGGCAATCAGGCGGCTCAATGCCAGTCTCCCATATCGAAGGTATTTCAATCAGGTATTCAAAAAGAATCCCGATGAACAGTCGCTTAGAGAATCGCTCGCAGCATTTCAAACCAGCCTTGAGACGGCAGGTTCAAAATTTGATCTCGCTATGAACGATAAAGCAAGTCTTAGTGAGGAGGAAAAGGCTGGGCAGAGAATTTTTGTCGGAAAGGGAAAGTGTTTCGACTGCCATTTCGGGCAGGATTTCACCGGAGATGAATTCCGGAACATCGGACTTTATGACGGAAAAAAATGGAATGACAAAGGCAGGTTTGACATCACCGGCGATTCTGCCGATCTGGGCAAATTCAAGGTGCCCGGTCTCCGCAATGTTGCTATGACGGCTCCTTACATGCATAACGGGTCTTTCAAAACCATCCGGGAGGTGATTGATTTTTATGTAAGCCCGGAAAAGTTTGTTCCCGAAGCAATCGGAACAGACACACTCATCCGGAAGGGGCTTTCTCTCAATGAAAAGGAAAAGCTGCAGCTGGAAGCATTTCTGAAAACCCTTACCAGTCCTCCGCTTGTCCTGAAATAGCATTTCCGACAGGGTTTCCCCAAAGCACGATTTCCTTGCCTATTATTGCAGTCGCTTCAGGCATTAAATTTACCGTATGTACACCTTAGAAAATCAGCTCAGAGAAACCCTCTCCGAAATTCAGGCGCAGGGGCTTTATAAGAAAGAAAGAATCATCAGCACGCCACAGGCTGTTGAAATCGAAGCCAGCCCCGGCGGCGAGGTGCTGAATTTTTGTGCTAATAATTATCTTGGACTAAGCTCTCATCCCCGTGTGATTCAGGCAGCCAAGGAGGCCATCGATACCCATGGTTTTGGCATGAGTTCCGTTCGTTTCATCTGCGGAACCCAGGACATCCACAAGGAGCTGGAGGCAAAGCTTTCTGCTTTCCTGGGCACTGAAGACTGTATTTTGTACTGTGCTGCCTTCGATGCAAATGGTGGACTATTCGAGCCTTTGCTGGGACCAGAGGATGCCATCGTTTCAGACGAACTTAATCATGCTTCCATCATCGATGGTATCAGACTTTGCAAAGCCATGCGTTATCGCTACAAGCATAACGATATGAGTGACCTTGAAACCCAGCTGAAAGCTGCCCGGGAAGCAGGAGCAAAGCAAATTCTCATTTTTACCGATGGCGTTTTTTCCATGGACGGCACCATTGCTCAGCTGGATAAAATCTGCGACCTGGCCGAAGCCTACAAGGCTATGGTAGGCATCGACGAATGCCATTCTACCGGCTTCATGGGAGCAAGCGGAAGAGGCGTGCACGAGCTGAAAGGTGTATTGAACCGGGTGGACATCATTACCGGCACACTCGGTAAGGCACTTGGAGGTGCGTCCGGCGGTTTTACAGCTGCACGAAAGGAAATTGTGGAAATTCTGCGCCAGCGTTCACGGCCATACCTTTTCAGCAATGCGCTCGCGCCTTCCATTGTAGGCGCATCCATTGCGGTGATGGATATGCTCACTGAAACGACTGAACTCCGCGATAAGCTGGAGGAAAATACCCTGTATTTCAGAAAGCGGATGACCGAAGCTGGTTTTGATCTGAAACCGGGAACCCATCCCATTTGCCCGGTCATGCTTTATGATGCGGTTCTTGCTCAGGAGTTTGCCGATAAACTTCTCAAGGAAGGGATTTATGTAATCGGCTTCTTTTACCCTGTGGTGGCAAAGGGCAATGCACGGATCCGGGTTCAGATTTCGGCGGCGCATGAACGCGTGCATCTGGACCGCTGTGTAGATGCCTTCATAAAAATCGGAAAAGAACTGGGGGTGCTGAAAGGGTGATTCTGAATGGCCGGGTTTAATCTTTCAGGATTCATTGCATCCAGACTGCAATTCCGGCAAGGAAAGTCATTCTCTTCCACTGTCATCCGGATTTCCGGAGTTTCCATTGCACTGGGTGTTGCCATTCTGGTGATATCTGTTGTAATCCAGGCTGGCTTCCGGAAAGAAGTGAATGACCGCATTTTCAGTTTTGGAGGACACCTGAGCATCCGGCAGTTTTCATCCGGCTCCCTTTATGAGGAATCACCTGTACAGCAGCAATCTGATTTTATCAGAAAGCTCAGGAAAATGCCTGAGATAGCATCCGTTCAGGCATTTTCCTATAAACCGGTTCTTCTTAGCAATGAAAAAGAGGTGGCAGGTCTGGTGCTGAAGGGAATTGATTCCGGATTTAATTTTCCGGCTTTCCGGAGTAATTTCAGAAATCTTCCCCAAAAGAATTTTCCCGATTCAGGTAAAATCTGGGTGAGCGGAAAGCTCGCCCGTCAGCTCAGCCTGGAAAAGGGCAGTAAGGTGGTGGCCTTTTTTCTGCAGGATCCTCCCCGGTACCGCAAGCTGGAGGTTGAAAGTATTTTTGAGACTGCCATTGAGGATGTTGATGAACACATTGCTTTCGTCTCCATAGACCTAATAAGAGAAATTAATGGATGGCAGGCGGGTACAGCAGGTGGTTTTGAAGTGTTTGTGAAAGACTTTCAGACTTTGCCATCAACCCTTTCGGAAATTGAGAAGATAATCCCTTTTGATTTGGGAACAGAACCCGTTACACAAACGCATTCCCAGCTTTTTGAGTGGCTGGATATCATAGGCCGGAATGTGGTAATTATGTTCGTGCTCATTGCCATGGTAGCCGGATTCAACATGGCGGCAACCCTGCTCATAATGGTGATGGAGCGAAGGCAAATGATCGGAATTCTTAAAGCACTGGGTGCCGATGATTCTCTTATTCGTGGAATATTCATCCGCAACGGACTCAAAATTCTGCTTCGCGGTCTGCTGGCCGGTAACCTGGCCGGAATTGGATTTGCCTTTCTCCAGTGGAATTTCAGGCTGATTCCCCTGAATCCGGCGAACTATTACCTGTCCAGCGTTCCGGTTGGCTGGGACTGGGCATCCATTCTTGGAATCAATGCCGGAGTGGTGCTGATTTCCTGGCTGGTGATTTTACTTCCGGTGAAACTTGTCAACCGGATTCGTCCTGCTGAAGCGGTAAGGGCATAGATCAGATGGTATCCAGCACCATCCGGATGGCTTTTTCCACCACAGCGCCCGGATTGGAGGAGAACACATCGTTTACCCGGCTGGCCACGATGGCGCTCACCGATAGCACCCGGTGACCAAGCAGTTCGCCCATGGCATAGTAGCCGGAGGTTTCCATTTCAAAATTGCTGATGCGAAAATCCTCATGACGGAAATTTCTGTATGCCGTCAGCAGGTCCTGCACTTTTGGATGAAGCCTCACTTTCCTGCCCTGGGGTGAGTAAAAGCCGGGACATGTAAGTGTGTTCCCCCGGATCATTCCGGCACCGACACGATTCAACAGATCCGCATCGGGTCTTACAATGCAGGGCAGGAAGGGTATTTCTGCCATTTTTTTCAGTGCCTCTGCCAGCATAAGATCCTGTTCTTTATGCTGGTAGGGGTAGAAGCACATCAGGGTGTCAAAACCGGCTGCCATTTGAGAAACCACAATGCTGTCCACAGGGATTTCTTCCCGGAGGCTTCCCGATGTCCCGACCCGCACAATTTCCAGCAGTTTTTGCTGATTCTTTGGAATTCTGGTTTCAAGGTCGATGTTGACAAGTGCATCGAGTTCTGTCATCAGGATTTCGATGTTGTCGGTTCCCATTCCGGTTGAAATGGCCGTAATTCTCTTTCCCCTGTAGCTGCCAGTGTGCGTTACAAATTCCCGGTGCCGGTGTTGAAATTCGATCGATTCGAAATGCCGGCTTACCTCCGAGACCCGGTCAGGATCACCGACGCTTATGATTTTATCAGCAAGGTTTTCCGGACGGATACCAAGGTGGTAAAGAGCCCCGCTTTGAAGGATCAGGTCTGTTTCCCGGATTTTATTCATAAAGTGGAAGATTGCGATGAAATATGCTTTGAAATTGATTTTCACCTTCAAGGCGAAAAAAACAGGGACCGGAAAACCAGGCCGGAATCCGGTAAAAATCAGGTGAAACTTCTTTCAGAGGAAATTGCCTGCCCGTGAAGTCGAATATGCTCACACGGTCTGCAGTAAAATTTCCTCCGGTAATCCGCACCAGGTTTTCTTCACGCAATATTTTCACACGGAAAGGGCCCTTGCTGATTTTTTGTGTACTGGTTTGATTCTGCTTTTTCCATGGCAGTTTTACCAATGGCTTTGCCGGGTCGTTGCTGCTGAAAACCAGGCTGTCACTGCCGGCATTCTGGAAGCTTGAATCAGGATTCCACGTGAATCGAAGTGATACAGCAGAATTGGGCGCCAGAACCGGATTGTCGCTGCCATTGAGTAAAAAATATTTTCGCATGAATCGGATGTTTTGAACCTGAACTGCCTGATTTCCCTCATTCCATACAACGATCTGAAGGTTTTGTGGTGTTGAACTCCCGGTTCCAGGGGTGTAAAGCACAGAATCTGATAGCATCAGTTTTCTTGACGGAACTGCCTGAGAGGGTCCTGAGAAATTATGTATTCTCCCGGCAAGCTGCGGGTAATCCACAAATGGATTGCGGTTTGCCTGCTGTGCAAAAATGGCCTGATTTCTTGCCCTTTCCAGCTGCGAGGGCGGATATTCCCTGTGCCATTTCAGCAAAATGGCTTGCTGTGGCGAAAAATAGGATGCATAATCTTCATAACGCGTTACAAAATAGAGCATTGCTCTGGCAGAAGCACCTTTCTGTTCATCCCTTGGTTCGTAGCGGCCGCCTCCGTTTTTTGAGGGTGCATTGGTGCTTACGGCAATCAATGGAGGAACAGCAATGCCGAAAGGCAGATTTCCGCGGCTGTTATTGGCGGCATCATCGGTAGAGAACAGGTGGTGAAGGTCTGATCGCATGGGCAGGTCCTGGTTGAAAAGACTCTGCGGGAAAGTGTGTTCACAATTAAAGTTATTCGAAGCAGCACCGGCTCTTGTGTTAAACCTTGCTTTCCTGCCGGTATAAATGCAGGTCACAGTGTCGTTGATATTGTCAATACTGCCGTACATTTTATCCCTGGCCACATCATAGGAAAATCCGTTGTAATCGTTGCCGGTAATGCTTTTGAGGCTTTGTTTTAAAGCTTCTTCTTCCAGATTTTCACTGGCACTGTAATAGCCGGAAGAATACCGGCCCTGGCACTTCAGTTCCACACAATGATCACCTCCGCTTTCCTGCCATGGGCTTTGAATCAGAAGTGCTGAAGGATTTGGGGTATTATGTCTGATGCTGCATTTTACCCAGATGGTTTTGCTCTGGCCGGGCTCAAGGTCAACGAGGCTGTCACGAACGGAATATGGTTTTGAATCATAAATCCGGAACGGAATGCTCAGTTTCAGATGGGCTTCGGCATCTCCGGTATTTGATATCTGAACAGATAAAGAGTCTTTGTCCAGTTCATTTTTTATTCCGAAATTCAGACTGAGAGGACTAACCTGAATGGTCTGGGCCATTGCTTTGCTTGTAAGCAATAAGCAAAAGAGGATGCGGATTTTTAGCAAGGTAGGATTTGAGTAGTCTGCAAAGGAAGGCATTTTTTCGGTATTATGGCAGAAAATCAGGAAGTTTTGCTCAAAGTAATATGATAAGCGTCAGCCTTCATTGTGCTGAAAATCAAATGTATGATTTTTTTATTACTTCTACATTGCGAATGATTTCCGGTATTTCCTTTGCAGCCTGAATTTAACAGCAGAAAATCAACCATGAAAAAATTCCTCCTACTGGCACTGGCAATATCGGCCTTTTCCTGCACCAGAACTGAAGACACAAAAGAGTACAAGGAACTTCTTGCAAAGTATGATTCCGTAGTGGCGGTGAGTTCTGGCCGTGCCGGTGAGAATGCCGAACTGAACAGGATTATATCGGAGATTGAGTCCAACCTTGATTCGGTATCCAAAAATCAGGATCTGGTTTCGGAACTTAACAAGGAAGGCTACGAAAATCAGAAAGATAAAATCGATGCCATGATAGCCAATATGAACAGCTTCATGGAGCAGAATAAAGAAAAAATGCTGGCTCTCGAAAAGAAGGTGAAGAAATCCGGCAAGGCCAATTCAGCACTGCAGAAGATGGTTGAAAGTCTCAAAAAGCAGATTGTTGAAAAAGAAGAGCAGATAGTGGCTATGCAGGCTACCATTCAGGGTCTTGAGGTGAAAGTCGGTGAATTAAACCAGACCGTGGCTGCCAAAGATCAGGAAATAGCGGCCAAATCAGAAGAAATCAGCAAGAAAGACAATGAACTGGCTGAGCGCCAGAAAACAATTGATAATAAGGAGAACGAACTTACCACTGCCTGGGTTGCCTTCGGAACCCGTAAGGAACTTGCCGAAAAAGGTATAATCAAAAAGGAAGGCGGTGTTCTTGGGCTTGGAAAGGTATTGAAACTTGCCGACCGCCCTGATAATGGTAAGTTCAGAAAAGTCAATATAAAAACCCTGAACGAAATCCGGCTGGGTATGATCAAGAAGAAGAGAATGGTATCCTCCCATCCTGATAACTCCTATTACTATACCATATCAGGGGAAGAGGTATTTGTAAAAATTACGGATCCGTCAAAATTCTGGAGCCTTACAAAATATTGTGTCATTGAGGTGGATTGAATGAATTGATTAAGGAAAAGGAAAGCCCGGCGGATTTTTCTGCCGGGCTTTTTTGTTGAATGCCGATTTTTATCGGAGACCTGAACGCTACTAAATTCAGTAAAACAGGAAACATGCAAAGTTAAATCTCCTTCAGAAAATTTAAAATTTGGCTAAAAATAAATTAATTTTTTTGAGGAGAAACATGAGATATTACCTGCAAAGTGATGTCAAAAAAAATAAATTGTATTTTTTTATAAAATTATTTGGATAATTAAAATATGGCATATTTCTTTGCAATCAGATTAAACATCATTACTAACTCAAAATGAAAAAACTAATAACCACTGCCGCGATTGGTGTTCTGTCAATTGCCGCTCAATCTGCTCAGGCTACAACCTGGGAAGTATTATGTGTAAAACAAGGTCCTGCCCGCGGATTTGATTCCCGTTCTGTAAGACCGGGAAAGTCAGCTATGCCAACCCGTGCACTTCTGCCCGGAGCCGGAAATCCAGGTAACACTGCTGGATATCCAATCGGTGCCCGTTCCATTCCAGGAAAGGCTGCAGTAGCTGAAATGTCTGATCTCAGCGGTGCGATGAATTTCTTTTCTCTTGGTTTCGGCGGTCAGATTGTACTCCGTTCATCCGACTGGTTCTGCAACGGTCAGGGCGCTGATGTAACTTTGTACGAAACCACCTGGGGAAATCCTCGCTGTCGTCCGTCCAATTCTGAGCAGGCTCTCGTTGAATTTTCTGAAGATGGATTCAATTGGGTCACTCCCGGTGTTACGCCAGGTTCAGTGGGTACAGCTGTAAATGGCCTGGGCGGTCTTTACAATACTTGCTACAATGGTTCTTTCGACATCACGCCTTTGATCAAGGCTCAGTATGTTCGTATTACTGACCGTACTAATCCTGACTGGAAAGTTGGTGGTGATGGTGTAGATGCTTATGATGTTGACGGAATCACTGTAAACTTTACTGATTGCGGTCAGGCGCCTCCTCCGGTTGTGTGTGAGTTCAGACAAGGTGTAGCCTCACAGTTTGCTACCGGTCCTTATCCATATACCCTCGATCCTGCCAATACTCCCGGACGTGGTATCGCCGCTCAGCGCAGAGATATCAGCAAAGCCAACATTAATGAGGCTGGTTTCCCTGCCGGAGCTTTTGCAAATCCTGGTCTTCGCGATTCAGGTCCAAATTCCGGATCTTACAATTTCTGGTCAATTGGTTTCGGAGGTTATGCTTGTCTGCGCCTGCCTTATACCGTATTTGATGGTCCTGGTGATGACATTTATTCTTTCGAAACCACCTGGAATAACCAGCCTTGTCCTAACTACAACGAGAAAGCCCGTGTAATGGTATCTGCCGATGGCATCAACTGGTCTTCACCTGTAACCATCTGTAAGGATGCACTCAGTATTGTTGGTTCAAGTCCTGCCATCGACCTTGCTGCTTTCGGTCCTGGTTTCGGAATCGTTAATTACATCCGCTTTGAAGATGCCTCCAGTCCTTCTGATTTCGGAGGTGGTGCTGATGGCTACGACATGGATAACATCGCTATTGCTCAGATGCCTCCGGTTGAACCTTCCATGCCTGCTCCTTTCAGCTGCGACAATGCAATCAATGTTCGCCAGTCTTTCCCACAGGGTGTAAACAACTTTATGGAAGGTGGTGTACCTGAGGAAATGTTTGCTCTTGAACTGGTTGGGGCTTCAATCGTAAGCGACAAGATCAGCTTCAGAGCAACCATCGCTGAAGAAGGCGGATACACTTATTCAGTTCGTTCTTCTACCGGTCAGGAAGTTCTCAGCGGTTCTTTCGATGGCAACCTGTTTGAAACTCCGGTTGCTGAAATTGCCACCGGTAAACTGAACAATGGTGTTTACTTCCTCACACTTACTTCTGCTACCGGCAGAGAAACAGTGAAATTCATTAAGAACTAAGCATTATTTCTAGTCCTAAGAAGCCCTGTCTGTGAAAACAGACGGGGCTTTTTTTTGGGAAGACATTTTGAAACTGAAGGCATGCCAGGTTCAAAAAATCCTTGATTCATTTCAGCAAGTTGTCTGCGCCCAGTTTCCTTTCGTATAATTTTTAAGGCGCAGTTTTGTCATGGTTATTTTTTAATAGAACAAAATCATGAAAAAACTACTCAAAATGGCAGCTATCGGCACGATTGCTCTGGCAGCCCAAACAGCTCAGGCTATGACCTGGGAGGTTTTATGTGTGAAACAAGGCCCCGTTCGCGGCTGCCTTTCCAAACCCCTGAGGGAGCTGGATCCTTTGGGGGGCAATCCGGGAAATACGCCGGGTTACCCCATCGGAACCCGCTCAATTCCTTCCCGGGCAGCTGTAGCTCAGAAATCTGATGCCCCCATGACTATGAATTTCTTTTCCCTTGGTTTCGGAGGTGTCATGATTCTGCGTTCCTCAGCCTGGATTGGAAATGGACCCGGTAATGATGTTACCGTTTATGAAACTACCTGGGGAAATCCAGCCTGCAGACCCAATATTTCAGAATCAGCACTGGTTGAGTTTTCGCAGGATGGAGAGCATTGGATTACGCCCGGAACAATAAATACCGGTTCTGCCGGCACATGGAATGCTTGTCATAATGCTTCCTTCGATATTTCTCCGCTGATTATGGCTCAGTATGTTCGGATTACTGACCGAACTAATCCTGCATTCTGTATCGTTGGCGATGGTGTTGATGCCTATGATGTGGATGGAGTAGAAGCCAATTATGAAATTCCTCCAAGTGGTGGAACGCCTCCTCAGGGCCCGGTTTGCGATTACCAGCAAGGAGTTGCCTCGCAGTTTGTTGGTCAGCCGGGTAATTTTCCGGGTCGCGGTATTGTAGCGCAGAGAAAAAATTTCGCGAATGCCAATATTAATGAAAACCCTTTTCCGGTTGAGGCATTTACAAATCCTTCTGTGCGAGATGCAGTTTCCGGTGTGTATAATTTCTGGTCTCTTGGTTTCGGTGGCCGGGCCTGTTTCCAGCTGCCTTACACGCTGTTCGACGGACCAGGACCCGATATCTATTCCTTTGAGACTACCTGGCAGAACAA
>Ga0315900_10007717_pt1 | contig 14030 bp, 11 predicted proteins | sample LakEriMetagenome_FD_203521 | JGI IMG/M metagenome (GOLD analysis project Ga0315900, IMG submission 203521) | Freshwater fungal communities from buoy surface, Lake Erie, Ohio, United States - Buoy 12 MA114 | ecosystem: Environmental > Aquatic > Freshwater > Lake > Lake biofilm | place: USA: Lake...
TTCTGCTTGCGCTCCTCTCGCAGCTCGCTCGCGCCGAGAACCACCATGTCGATCGACGCGCCGCTGACCTGGTCGACGCTGTAGCCCGCCGACACGGATACCTTGTCCATGAAGTTTTTGCGGACCAGCACGGCCGGGCCCTTCACGAGCAGGCCGCCGCCGTCGTAGGTCTTGTACATCGCGTCCGCGCGCTCCTCGGGCAGCACCGCGCCGTGCGCGGCGCCGGCCGTGCCGAGCAGGGCGGCACCGACGAGCAGCGCCGGGGCGGCCGCCGGCACGAGCGGGAGGAACTTCGGACGGTTCGGGCGCGACATGGGCGTCTCCGGGGCGAATCGGTGCGCGGGCGGGGCCGCGGTCAGTTGCAGCCGCAGCCGCCGCCGCCCGCGCCGGTGCCGCCCTTGGCACCCTCGCGGTTCTCGCGCACGTGGCCGAGGTAAGACGACGAGATCGCCGCGCGATCCCACGCCATGATCGGGTCCGCGAGACGCTCGCGCTCGTAGGGCTTCACCCATGGCTCGACGCGGCCGCACGCCGCGAGCAGCACCGATGCCGACAGCACCGCGCCGACCGCCAGCGTGCGCGCGGCCAGGTGCCGGGCGCGAAGGCCGAACTCGAGCCGTGTTCCGTTCATCTCACCTCTCCCGCAGCAGTGCCCGCACCTGGTTCAGGTACTCGTTCTCGTCGCCCGGCTTGTAACCCCGGTGCACCCACCGCAGGTTGCCTTTCCGGTCCACGAGCACCGTGGTCGGCATCGCGTTGACGTTGTAGAGCTTGCTCAGTTCGTTCTTCGCGTCGAGCAGGATCGGGAAGCTGGCCGGCGTCTTGGCGAGGAACCGGTCGGCGTCCTTCGGGTCGGGCTCGACGTTCACCGCCAGCAGGTTGAAGCCCATCGGCCGGTACTTCCTGTACATCTCGTCGAGGATCGGGAACTCCTGGCGGCAGGGGCCGCACCAGGAGGCCCAGAAGTTGATCATCACCACCTGGCCGCGCAGCTTCGACAACTGCACCGGTGCGGTCGCGCCGCGCTGCGGCAGCGTGAAGTCCGGCGCCGGGCGGGGCGCGAGCGTGTTCGCCGCGGCCGGCGCGGGCAGGCCGCCGGTCGCGAGGCCGAGCGCGAGGGTGGCGAGGGCAGGGGCCAGGAATCGCTTCAGCATCCGTTCCTCCGTGGCGGCTCTCAGAAGAACACGGTGACCCCGAGCGCCGTCTCTAGGTTGTGCGTGTTCTTGTTGGAGCCGAGCAGGTCGATCTCGAACATGTGGTCGCGGACGTCGAGGTGCGCCACGAGCCAGTCGTTCAGCAGCAGCCGGTAGCCGGCGCCCACCGTCACGGTGAAGCGGTCGTCGCCCGCGAACTTCGTGCTGCCGACGCCGGCGGTCACGTAGAACGCCGAGTTGAACGCACGGCGGCGGCCGACGAACACCTCGCCCGGGAACAGGTTGTAGCCGAACGCGAGGTTGTAATAGGTGAGCGTCCTCTCACTGTCGGTGAGCAGGTCCGCACCGCCCGACAGGCGCTCGAAACTGGTGCGGCTCGCCTCCGTGCGGCCGACCAGCGCCTCCGCGAAGAAGTCCTCGGAGATGTGGTAGGTGAGCCGGGCGCCGAGCACCGGGTTCACGCCGAAGTCCTCGGTGCTGAAGGTGCCGACGTAGGGGCCGACCTCGAAGTCGGAGGTCTCGATCTCCGGCACGTCGATCTCGCGGCGCACGACTCCCGGTTCGACCACCGCCGGGGCAGTGCCTTCCGCCGAGGTCGCCTCGACGGGATCGGCGGCCTCGCCTCGGTCCCCGCCGAACGGCCACAGCGCGCAGCCGGACAGCGGCAGGCTCGCCGCGATCAGAAGAAGAACGCGAAGCCGACTTTCCATTCGTCCCTCACTTCGTTGCGTTCGCGCTCCGTGAAGATCACGTAGCGGCGGTAGTCCCCGCGGAACACGAAGCGCCGCGACAGGTAGTACTTGGCGCCGGCGCCGACGTAGCCGATCTGCTCGGTGCGATCGACCGGCGCGACGATCGTGGCCTTCGGCTCGATGCGGACGACGCCGGTGCCGAGCCCGACGAAGGGCGCGACGCGCCAGTCGGGGCGGAAGGTGTGCACGAGGCCGACGGTGCCGAGCCAGGCGTTCGATGCCCGGCCGAGAACCTGGCTCGCGGAAACCTCGGCCGACAGGAACTCGTTGAGCGAGTAGCCGACGTACGCGGTGTTGACGTTGCCGCCGCCGAAGTCGCCGGACTGCGCGCCGGCTTCCCATGGATCCCGGGAGTAGTCGCGCCGCTCCGGGTCGCCGAGGTCGAGCGGCGTGCCGTCGGCGAGCAGCGTGCGCAGCATGCTCCGGCGATGCGCCCAACCCTCGCGCCCGCGCTCGTCGCGGACCTTGAACCAGTCGGTGCGGCGCATCAGCACGTCGACCTGCTGGCCGCGCGGGACCACGTGGAACACGGGATACCCTCGCCCGGGGCCCGTGTGCAGTTCGAGGTACGGATCCGCGACGGACACGACGACGTAACGGCCCTCGTCATCGCCCCGACGATCGTCGGCGGCGTGGGCCCACCCCGAAGCCAGTGCCAGAATAAGTAACGTGCCGAGCTTCGGGGTGATTCGCATTCGGTTACTGCAGCGTCGTCGACTGGGCGGCCATCACTGGACCGGGATGGCGAACGGGTCGTTGTAGTACTGGCCGCCGAGATCGAGCCACTCCGAGAGCAGCTTCAGTTCGGCCGGGCTCAGCCGGCGATCCGGCACCGCGTGCGAGCCTCCCGGCGCGAACCGCGAGAAGAACCGCGCGGACGCGTTCGCGCCGCCACCGGACATCGACGGCTGCACGGGCACGGTAACGAGCGTCGCCTGGCCCGTGAGCGGATCCACCGGGCCCGGCACCAGCCGCGGCCGCAGCGTCCCCATATTAAGCTCAAGCTCGACGTCCGGGAACAGAAGCTCGCGGAACGAGCGCATCACGAGCTGGTTCACGTCCGACGGATCGTTGCGCAGATCGAGCTGGCCGGCGGGCACCTGCGGCTGGTTGTCCAGCGGATCGACCGGCGAGTGGCACGACACGCAGCTGTAGGTGCGCTCCATGCCGGCCACGTCGAGGACCGGGTTGCCGGCGTCGTCGAGCACCGGCCGCGTGCGTTCCCACAGCGGCGCGATGTGACGCGGATAGTGGATGACGACGCGGCAGCGAGCCTCCCAGCGCGCGTCGCAGTCGGTCGGCGCGGGCGTCTGCAGCGCCGAGTAGTTCCAGAAGAACGAACTCGCGTCGACGCGGTTCGGGCTCCAGACGTCCTGGAACTGCACGTTCACCGACGGGGTGATCGCGCAGGGCAGGGCGGTGCAGTTCAGCTGCGCGCGCGCCCGGTACTCGGCCATCGTCTCGCCGAACTCGGGGCGCACGGAGGTGGTGGCGAGCGCGCCCGTCGTGTCGGCGATCCAGAGCTGCGTGCCCGGGAACGGCTGCCCGGAGGCCGGCGCGCCGGGGTTGATCGCCACCACCGTGCCCGGCCGCCCGTGCGACCGCGTGGGCGGGGCGCCGTTCGGGCCGGGCTGCGGGTTGTGGCAGCCCGCGCAGGTCACCACCTCGCCCGCGCGCACCTGCAGCCAGTTGCGGTGCCGCCCGCCGATGCGGCGGCCGTTCGCGTCGAGAATGCTGATGTCGAGCGCGACGTTGGCCGGCACGCGCACGCGCACGGAACCGTCGGGCTCGATCGGCACGTAGCCGAGCAGTTCGCGCATGCCGACGCCCGAGACGCCGAACGCGTAGCCGGGCAGCTCCTCGAGGACCTCCTCGTCCGGCAGGCCCACGCCCTTCTCGATCCGCAGGAAGCGCGCCGGCCGCCCGGCGATCGGCGTGCGCGACGCGTCGCGCACCGCCGCGATGCCGCCCGGCGCCGTGTCGACGCCGTCGACGTCGTACACGCTCTTGATGTTCAGGATGCCGACGCCCTCCGAGGCGAGCGCGGCGTTGTAGTCGACGCCCGGGATCGCGTCGCGCAGCGCCGGCGGCGGCGTGCGCGGCTGGAGCGCGACGACCTCGGTGTACATCACCCCTTCCTGCGGCGCGACGATCGGCAGCTGCGTGTTCTGGCGCGGGTCGTAGATCCAGATGCCGTAGAGCGGCGGCGCCGTCCGCACGCCCGGCTGTGCGAGCCGGTCGGAGGTGCACGGCACGATGCGGCCCTGCTCGAGGAGGCGGCACTGCGACCAGCTCGTCAGCAGGCGGTCCGTGCCGTCCCACAGCGGGAAGATGCTCGAGAAGCGCCCGCCCGGCGACGGGCCCGCGATCGTGCGGACGTCGTTGACCACGAGGCGCGACTGCGCCGGGCCGGAGCCGCCGCCGGGCCGGGCGGGCTGCGTGTTCTCGACGTAGTTCTGGACGTCGATCAGGACCGGGTCGCCGCCGAACTCGGTGCCGTCGAACGGCCGCATCAGCGCCACCACGCGTCCATCGGGCCGGGGGCGCGCCTGCACGAACTGCACGATCGAACCGTTCGTGCCGGTCGCGTGACTGCGCCGGCCGTACAGCAGCTGCAGCGCACCGCCGTCGGGCAGCATCGTGTAGAGGTGCATGCCCTGGTTGCCCGCCGCGTTGTCCCAGCGCGTGAAGAGCAGGCGGCCGTCGTTCAGCACGGTCGGGTCGAGGTCGTGGCTACGGTTGTACGAGAGCTGGCGGATGCCGGTGCCGTCGGCATTCATGACGTGCAGCACGAACGCGGGCAGGTTGCGGTTGCCCTCTATGCCGGCCGAGTACTGCGACTTGCCCTCGTCGATCAGGATGGCCTTGGCGCCGCGCTGGCGGCTCGACGCGAACACGATGCGCCCGTCCGGCAGGTAGTGCGGCGCGACGTCGTGGCCATCGTTCGCGACGATGTCGGAGGCGATCACGCGGCGCAGGCGATCGGTCTCGAGCTCGTACTCGTAGATGGCCCACTTCGGCCGCTGGGACTCCTCGTCGTCCTCGTCGATCGGCGGCCGCATCGAGAACAGCAGCCGCCGGCCGTCGAACGACACGTCGAGGTCGCGCACGTCCCAGGCGCCGCGCGTGATGCGCTCGGTGACGTTGCGCTCGAACGCGCTCGGCGCCGCGCGGTCGCGCACGAAGACGTCCGCCGGGCCGTTCCAGACGCGCTGCACGCGCAGGTCGTCCTCGAGCGGCTCGGCGTCGGGATCCGCCGGGTCCGGCAGCTGGCGGCGGATGTACGCGACGGGGAAGTCCGGCGAGACGGGATCGCCCGCGGACGTGGGGCTGCCGATCGCGACGCCGCCGCCGGCGCTGCCGCTCGAACAGCCCGCGGTGCCCGCGACGAGCGCCGCGACGAATGCGAGTGCGCACGCGGCGCGCGCGCTCGCGCGCAGCGGCGTGCGGGGGCTCGTCGGGGCGTTCCGTAGGTCCGTGGAATCCATCGCGTCACCTCGCATCCGTCGCGCGCGGGCAGTCGGTCGGGCCGCAGGGCGCGCGGAGCGAGGACATGATCGTCGCTTCGCCGCGGCACATTCTGTTAACACGCTCACAGGGCCGCATCGAGCGGCGCGCAGCGGAAACGCGCGGAACCGCGCGCGCGGCGCGACTCTAACTCGCGCCCGAGCGCGGCCGTAATGTCGCCGCGAGGCGACTCGCGAGCGCATGTGGGAACTGCGTCACGCGAACCGCGATGTCGCCGTCCTGAGACATTACGACGCGACGAGGCGCTACCTATAGTCGGCGGCAAGAACAACCGCCTGCCGCGAGCAACTCGCCATGAATCGAGCGATTCCAGTCCACGGATTGCACGGAGCTACGCGCTTCGGCGCGAAGTGCGTGGGTGCGTGCCTTGCGCTGGCGCTCGTCGTCGCGCTCTGCCTGCCCGCGACCGCGTTCGCGCAGGCGCGCGACCAGGCCAAGCGCATTCACGACCGTCTCACGGGCACGCCGCCGACCGCCGAGATGCTGACCGCGATGACCTCGCTGGTCTCGCAGGGCAACGCGGTCGGCGCCGGCCTGCTCGCCATCGACGGCAACGCGCAGGTCCGCGCCAACGGCAACTTCTACTCGGTCGTCCTGAAGAACTTCGCGATGCCGTGGACGAACCGCGACCAGACCGTGTTCGCGCCGCTGAACGACTACGTGGCGACCGTGATCGGCATGGTCCGGGACGACGTGCCGTTCAACCAGCTGCTCTCCGCCGACATCGTCTACGTCGGCAACGCGAGCGGCCTGCCCGCGTACTCGGTGTCGAGCAACGCGCACTACGAGGAGATGGAGAGCCGCGCGCTGAACCTGCGCGAGGTGCTCCAGCGCCGCACTCAGTCGGAGGTGACCGGGCTGCCGTCGTCCGCCACGGCCGGCGTGCTGACCACCCGCGCCGCGGCCCGCGCGTTCTTCGTCGCCGGCACGAACCGCGCGATGTTCCGCTTCACGCTGATGGCGCACCTCTGCCGCGACCTCGAGCAGACGATGGACACCACGCTGCCGACCGACCGCATCCGCCAGGACGTCAGCCGCAGCCCGGGCGGCGACAGCCGGCTGTTCCTCGGCAACTGCGCGGGCTGCCACACGGGCATGGACCCGATGACGCAGGCCTTCGCGTACTACGACTACGAGTTCACCGACGACGAGGCTAACGGCCGGATCGTCTACACGCAGGGCCAGGTGCGGCCGAAGTACTTCAACAACGAGGACACCTTCCCGCAGGGCTTCCGCACGCCGGACGATCGCTGGGAGAACCGCTGGCGCAGGGGCGTCAACCAGCTGCTCGGCTGGGATCCGTCGCGGCCCGGCTCCGGCGCCGGCGCCAAGTCGCTCGGCGAGGAGCTGGCGAACAGCGACGCGTTCGCCCAGTGCCAGGTCGAGAAGGTGTTCCAGAGCGTCTGCCTGCGCGCACCCTCGGACGTCGAGGACCGCGCCGAGGTCAGCCGCATCGTCGGCGTGTTCCGGAACAACGGCCACTCGCTGAAGCGGGTGTTCGCCGAGACGGCGGCCTACTGCCGCGGCGGCTGAGGGAGAGCCCGACCATGATCCGCGAAACCCTTTCGAATCCCGCGGTCGCCGGGTCGGGGCGCCTGCAGTCCTGGCGCCGTGCTGCCGCCGCGGTGCTCGCCGCCGTCGTGCTGGCCGGCTGCGGCGCCGGCAGCGTGACGCCGGTGCAGAACCCGCCGTCGCCGAACCAGACCACGCAGACCGCGAACTACAACGGGCCGGCGCCCGCGAGCGCCGCCGTGCAGTCCTTCAAGGTCTCGTTCTGGGACAACGTGTCCGCTGCCAACCGCTGCGGCGCGTGCCACGTGCAGGGCAACCAGGCGCCCCAGTTCGCCCGTAACGACGACATCAACCTGGCCTTCCAGGCCACCCAGCCGCTGGTCAACCTCGCGGATCCGGCCAGCTCGCCGATCGTCCGCAAGGTCGCCGCCGGCCACAACTGCTGGCTGGCCAGCAACTCGGCGTGCGCCGACTCGATGACCTCGTGGATCCGCAACTGGGCCGGCTCGAGCGCGGGTCCGGGCGCGCCGACGCAGGTGGCGCTGCAGGCGCCGGCGCTGCGCGACCCGGGCGCGAGCCGCACCTTCCCGGCGGACTCCTCGCTGTTCGGCAGCACGGTGCATCCGCTGCTCCGCCAGTACTGTTCGCGCTGCCACATGCCGAGCGCCGCGCAGCCGCAGGGTCCGTTCTTCGCGCAGACGAACGTCAACCAGGCGTACGAAGCGGCGAAGGCCAAGATCAACCTCGACTCCCCGCAGCTTTCGCGCTTCTACGTGCGCCTGAAGGAGGAGTTCCACCACTGCTGGGGCGGCAGCTGCGACGCGTCCGCCGCCGAGATGCTCGCGGCTCTCAACTCGATGCGCAACGGCATCGCGCCGACGCAGCTCGACCCGAGCTTCGTGACCTCGAAGGCGCTGACGCTCTACGACGGCACTGTCGCGAGCAGTGGCCCCCGCGTCGAGAACGGGCTGGTCGCCAAGTTCGAGTTCAAGACCGGCACCGGCACCGTGGCGTACGACACGAGCGGCGTCGAGCCGGCGCTGAACCTGCAGTTCTCCGGCGACGTGCAGTGGGTCGGCGGCTGGGGCGTCCGCGTGGCCGGCGGCGCCAAGCTGCAGGGCACCACGACCGGCAGCCGGAAGCTGCTCGACCAGGTCCGCCGCAGCGGCGAGTACACGGTCGAGGCGTGGGTCGCGCCCGCCAACGTGACGCAGGAGGACGCGTACATCGTCAGCTACTCCGGCGGCGCGATGGCGCGCAACTTCACGCTGGCGCAGAACCTGTACGACTACGAGTTCCTGCAGCGCTCGTCGACCACCAGCGCGAACGGCCTGCCGGCGCTGCGCACGCCCTCGGCGCGCGAGATCGCGCAGGCCACGCTCCAGCACGTGGTGCTGACCTACGACCCCGTGAACGGGCGCCGGATCTACGTGAACGGCAACCTCGTGCAGGTCACCGACGCGCAGCGCGGCGGCAACATCAACGAGTGGGACGACACCTTCGCGCTCGTGCTCGGCAACGAGGTGTCCAGCAACCGGCCGTGGTCGGGCGTGCTGCGCCTGGTCGCCATCTACAACCGCGCGTTCGGCGCGCAGGACATCCGCACGAACTACGACGCCGGCGTCGGCGAGAAGTACTTCCTGCTGTTCAGCGTCGAGCACCTGGTGAACGTGCCGCGCTCGTACGTGATGTTTACGGTGTCGCAGCTCGACAGCTACGGCTACCTGTTCGACCGGCCGACCTTCATCAGCCTCGACCCGAACGCGCGTCCCGGCAGCATCCCGCTGAGGGGCCTGCGGATCGGCATGAACGGCAGCGAGCCGAAGGCCGGCCAGTCGTACATCCCGCTGGACGTGACGATCAACGACGCGGGCTACACGGCGGCGGACGGCTTCCGGCTGTCGAACGTCGGCGCGGTCGTGCCGCTCGAGAAGGGCCCGGCCTCGGACCAGTTCTTCCTGACCTTCGAGCAGCTCGGCACCCGCACGAACGTGCGCACGGCGCCGGTGCCGGTGCCGGTGCCGGTCGCGCCGGTCAACGTGCCGCGCGCGTCGGACCTCGGCGTGCGCAGCTTCGAGCGGGTCAACGCGACGCTGGCGGCGATGACCGGCGTGCCGACTACCCAGGCGGCGGTCGCGACGCTGTTCAACGGGCTGCGGCAGTCGCTGCCCACGACGGAGAACCTCCAGGCCTTCGTCGGCTCGCACCAGACCGCGGTCGCCCAGCTCGCGATCCAGTACTGCGATGCGCTCGTCAACGACGCGAGCGCACGGACCGCGTTCTTCGGCAACCTGGACACCGCGGCACCGCTCGACGCCGCGGCGCGGGGCGCCGTGATCGACGCGCTGGTCGGCCGCATGGTGAACCACGGCACTACGCAGCTCGCTTCGCAGCCCGAGGGCGCCGCGGTGCGCACCGAGCTGAACGCGCTGATGGACCGTCTCAGCGGCCGCCCGACCGGCGACGTCGTCAAGGCGAGCTGCGCGGCCGTCGCGGGCAGCGCCGCGATGCTGGTGAAGTGAGCCCAGGAACGCAGAGGCAGCACCCATGATCATCCGTACCAAGGCCCCTCGCGCCCTCGGAGTGGACGAGCCGATCCTCCACCGGGACGCCCACAAGCGCCCGGTGACCCGGCGCGACTTCATCGGCCAGGGCTTCATGACCGGCGCTGCGACCGTGGTCGCGCCCGCCGCCCTCGCGGCGCTCCTGAACCCGGGCCGCGCCCACGCGCTCTCGCCGGACATCGAGGCGCTGAAGGCGCCCTGCGGCATCACCGCGGGCGCCGGCAAGATCCCGTTCATCTGCATCGACCTGGCCGGCGGCGCCAACATGGTCGGCTCGAACGTGATGATCGGCGGGCAGGGCGGGCAGCTCGACCTGCTGAGCACCGGTGCCTACGCCAAGATGGGGCTGCCCGGCGACATGACGCCTAACTCGCCGAACCCGGCGCGCGTCACGGCGGGCGGGGCGAACAACTGGATCGACAACACCCTCGGGCTCGCCTTCCACTCGGACAGCGCGTTCCTGCGCGGCATCCTCGACAAGACGGCGGCGCCGACCCGGGCGTTCACGAACGGCGCCGTGGTCGCGGCGCGCTCGGAGAACGACACGGGCAACAACCCGCACAACCCGATGTACGGCATCGCGCGCGCCGGCGCCAAGGGCGAGCTGCTCACGCTGATCGGCTCGCGCGCCTCGATGTCCGGCGGCAACTCGGTCGCGCCGATCTCGATGGTGGACCCGAAGCTGACGCCTTCGGTGGTGACGCAGGCCCGCGACGTCACCGGCCTCGTCGACACCGGCGTGCTCGGCCAGCTGTTCCCGAACCCGGCGGACGCGGTCGCGGTGCTGGAGTCGATGCAGCGCGTCAGCCAGTCCAAGCTGTCCCGCGTCAGCACACGCCTGTCGAACGACACGGCGGTGAAGCAGGCGGCCAACTGCAACTACGTCAACGCCGCGTACCTCGCCGAGAACTTCTCGGACCCGGCCACGCTGAACCCGGATCTCGACGAGGACATCGTCGGGCCGAACGGCATCTTCACGGCGGCCGAGTACGCCGGCGACGCGGAGTTCCGCAAGACCGCCGCGATCATGAAGATGGTGGTCAACGGCTTCGCAGGCGCCGGCACGATCACGATGGGCGGCTACGACTACCACGGCCAGGGGCGCGCCACCGGCGAGGTGCGCGACCTCCGCGCCGGCCGCTGCATGGGCGCGATCCTCGAGTACGCCGCGCGCAAGCGCAAGCCGGTGATGCTCTACGTGTTCAGCGACGGGTCGATCTCCGCGGGCGGCATGATCGACCCGAACCCGCTCGGCCGCGGCAAGTTCATGTGGACCAGCGACAACCAGTCCACCGCCGCGAACTTCTTCCTGGTCTACAACCCGGCCGGCCGGCCGCAGCTGTTCGACGGGGGCGGCGGGCTGCCCGCGGCGCGTCACCAGCAGATCGGCTTCTTCACCTCGGACGGCTCGGTGAGTACCGCCTCCAGCCCGGCGGCCAACAACGTGCTGCTGCTCGTGCAGACCATCCTGCTGAACTACCTCGCGCTGCACGGCGAGATCGGGCGGTTCACCCAGCTGTTCCCGGAACAGGCGCTCGGCGGCGCGCAGCAGCTGGACGCCCTCGTGGCCTTCCAGCCGATCGTCAACGGCCGGATCGCCTGACGCGGCCCCGGGGCGTGGCGCCGGCCGCGCCCGTCTCCGGAGCGGCCGGAGCTCCCTTCGGGCCGCTCTGCTTTTGGCAGCGCGCGCCGCTTTCGGCATCCTGTGGGCCCATGATCGAGGCCGCGCTGTCCCCGCTGCTCCAGTGTCCCCGTTGCCGACGTGCGCCGCTCGTCGCGGCGGCCACGGGCCTCGCGTGCCGCGGCTGCGACCGTCGCTACCCGGCCGTCGGCGGCATTCCCTGGCTGCACGCGGATCCCGACGCCACGCTGGCCGAGTGGCGGAACCGGTTCGCAGCCTACCTGGCCGAGTTCGAGCGGGAGGCGCGGCACGCGCGCGCCGAGGCCGCCGATCCAGGGCTTCCAGCCGCGGCCCGCGAGCGCGTGGCGGCGCTCGGGGCGGGCTATGCTGACCAGGCGGTCCGGGTGCGCGAACTGCTTGCACCGCTGGCGCTGGCCGCGGATGCCGCGCTGTCCCAGGCCACCCGCGAGGCGACGGGCGTCGCGGTGCCGCTCGGCCAGGACCTGCATTCGTACTACGCCAACCTGCACCGCGACTGGGCCTGGGGCGACCAGGAGAACGTCGCGGCCGCGGAGCTGGTCGGCAACTGGGTGAGCCCTGCCGCCGCGCGCGTGCTGGTGCTCGGCGCCGGCGCGTCGCGGCTGGCTTACGACCTGCACGCCGCCGCGAGCCGCCCGCTCACGGTCGCGCTCGACATCAACCCGCTGCTGCTGCTCGCGGCGGCGCGTCTCGCGCGCGGCGAGGCGCTATCGCTGTACGAGTTCCCGCTCGCGCCGCTGCGGGCGACCGACGGGGCGGTGCTCCGCCGGCTCGCGGCCCCCGCGCCGGCCCGGCCGGGCCTCGAGTTCGTGTTCGCCGACGCGTGGCGGGCCCCGTTCGCGCCGCAGTCGTTCGACGTCGTCGTCACGCCGTGGCTCGTCGACGTCGTGGATCTCGACTTCGCATCGATCGCACTGCACGTCAATCGCCTGGTGGCGGCCGGAGGCCGCTGGATCAACTTCGGCTCGCTGGCGTTCCCCTGGCGCCGCGCCGCGTGGCGGCACGGCCCGGAGGAGACGCTGGCGCTCGTGGCCGGCGCGGGCTTCGAGACCCGGGACGTCCGCGACGTCGCGCTGCCGTACATGCGTTCACCGGCGAGCCGGCACGCGCGCGTCGAGACGGTGTTCGCGTTCGCGGCCGACAAGGTCAGCCGTGCGCCGCGCGCGCCGGAGCCGCCGCAGCCCCCGGACTGGCTGCGCGATACTTCGCGACCGGTGCCGCGCTTCGGCGCCGTCGACCTCGCCGGCACGAGCGCTCGCATCCAGGCGGTGCTGCTCGCGCTCGTGGACGGCACTCGCTCGGTCGACGCGATCGCCGCGATCGTCGCCGAGCAGGGGCTCCTGCCGGCGCCCGAGGCGCGGCGCGCGGTGGCGGGCCTGCTCGAGGGTCTGCATGCCGCCGAGCGCCGCGGCCGGCCGCGCGTGAACTGAATCACGCACTCCGCGCGCGCGGGTGTCGCCGTCCGGCGACGCGAATTCGCCTGTTTTTCCAGCGCCGCACGCACTGCGCCGAATCTGTGAAGCGTCCGGCACTCCGCGCCTGCGCGGCGCGTTGACAGTGCCCCGGTCGCGTGCGAGGTTTACAGAATCTGCCAAGGGCAAACCCGTCGCGAGGCGGGGACGCAAAGCCACCGGTCCGCACCATCGTCGCCGCGAGCCTCCGCGCGGTGCCGCGGGTGACAGCGCGGACAGCGGGGTTGCCGGGACGTGGGGCGCCGTGCGTGCCGCGCCGCGTCTCGTGAACCCCCCGGTCGCTCGCGTGGCGCGGTGCGCCGACTCCCTGGCTCCTCGGTCGCGGCGTCGAGCGCCGTGCCGACGGAGGGCTGAACGAACCGGTGCCTCGCAGGCCCGGGAGATGGGCTCGAGGAATGGAGCTGATGGCCGCACCCGACCACGTCCGCGCGTCGCTCCCGCGTCGCGCGCCCGCCGCGAAGGCCGTGCGCGCCGTCGTGGCCGTGCGTGGCGCGCGCGGGCACGGCGTCACGGCCGCTCGCCGCCCCGCGTTCCTCCTGGTCCTGCTGGTCGCCCTGTCCACCGCGTTCGGCGGAGCGGCGTCCGCTTCGCCGCGGGAGGCGCAGCGCGCGCTGATCGGTCGCGAGGCCCCCGATTTCACCCAGCGCCTGATGGCCGGCGGCAACTTCCGGTTGTCCGAGCGCCGCGGCGAGGTCGTGCTCCTCGGTTTCTGGACCAGCTGGTGCGGCGGCTGCCGCGAACAGCTGGAGCGGCTCGCGCGGCTCGACGCCACCTACGGCAGCGCCGGGCTCGTGGTCGTCGGGGTGAGCCTCGACGACGACCCCGTGCGCGCCCGGGAGTTCCGCGCCGCGCTCGATGCGCCTTTGCGCAGCGTGCTCGACGCCGAGAAGCGGCTCGGGCGCGAGTACCGGGTGAACGACCTGCCGATGACCGTGCTGATCGACCGTGCGGGCACGGTCCGGCACGTGCACGGCGAGATCTCGCGGCGTGGCGAAGCCGCGCTGATCGAGGAAATCCGCCGGCTGCTCGACGAGTAGTTCGAGCCGGCCGCATTCCGGAGGAGACGGGCATGGACAATCCGCAGATCGCATACGCGGTGCTGGGCGCCGGAGGGTCGCCGCGGCGGCGCGCCGCGCGCGGCACGCCGTGGCAGGCACGCTTGGCCGGCCTTTGGCTGGCGCTGTGGCGCGCCTGCCGAGGGCATCGCGAATGAGGACGGACCGCCGCATCGAACGACTCGGGGAACGGCTGCGCGCCGCGATGGCCTGGGTCTGGCTCGCGCTGGCAGTGCCGGCGACCGCGACGGCGCAGGAGCCCGCCACGGCACCGATGCCCGGCGATGCGCCCGCCGCCGCGGCGGGCACGCCGGACACCGCGCCGGCCGAAGC
>Ga0315900_10007718_pt1 | contig 14029 bp, 8 predicted proteins | sample LakEriMetagenome_FD_203521 | JGI IMG/M metagenome (GOLD analysis project Ga0315900, IMG submission 203521) | Freshwater fungal communities from buoy surface, Lake Erie, Ohio, United States - Buoy 12 MA114 | ecosystem: Environmental > Aquatic > Freshwater > Lake > Lake biofilm | place: USA: Lake...
TCAAGGCCATTCATATGAGGAAATGCTGCGGTCCTCCACGATAGGACGATTTATGCTCCTGCGCCTTTTGTCTGGCGGGAACCAAGAGGAAAGCCACAACCTTGCATCACCAGTGGTCGGGAGCAGCCGAAGATGACCTTTGCAACCGTCATGAACCGTTTCTATGCTAAAAAAAGTTTGCGTAGACAATATGAAAGCCATTCCAAGAGGCAGCCCGCACGCTCAGTTCCCGAACGAGTTTCTAATAAAACTTCGATTGTTTTTGCGCTCCATTCCCATGCAAGTGGCCGTCTTGCTGGCAAGCGGCACCGTCAGCATGGCGCAGGGGCTGTCTCCTCAAGAAGCGGTGCGGCGCATGTCGGTGCCTGCGGATTTGCAGGTGAGCTTGGTTGCTGCGGAGCCGATGATCGTGCAGCCGGTCTGCATCGAGTTTGATAACCGTGGACGGTTATGGGTGGTGCAGTATGTGCAGTATCCGAACCCTGAAGGGCTCAAGCGGGCCAGTGTGGATCGTTGGTCACGAACAACGTATGATCATGCGCCTGAACCACCGCCGCGTGGCCCGAAAGGGGCGGACTGCATCACGATATTGGATGATGAGAATGGCGACGGTGTGGCGGACAAGGCGCATGACTTTGTCAAAGGGCTGAACCTGGCGACGGGCATCGCCTTCGGCCACGGCGGCGTCTTTGTGCTGAATGTACCTTACCTGCTATTCTATCCCGACCGGAACCAAGACGATGTTCCCGACAGTGATCCCGAGGTGTGCCTGTCAGGCTTCGGCATGGAGGATGCGCACTCGGTCGCGAACTCGCTGACATGGGGGGCGGATGGCTGGCTTTACGGCTGCCAGGGCAGCACGGTGACAGCGCGGATTCGCGGGCAGGAGTTCCAGCAGGGGGTGTGGCGCTATCATCCCCTGACGCACGAGTTCGAGCTTTTCTGCGAGGGGGGCGGAAACTCCTGGGGCCTGGATTTCGATGCCGAGGGCGAGCTGATCTACAGCACGAACGCGGGGCCGTATCGAAGCCTGCATGGCATGCAGGGGGCGTATTTGTGGAAAAGTTTCGGAAAACACGGACCGCTGCACAATCCATATGCTTTTGGCTGGTTCGATCACATCCCGCACGCGAACTCGACGGGCGGTCATGTGGCGGCAGGAGGCATCGTGTATCAGGGCACGCATCTGCCATCCCGCTACCAAGGCCGCTACCTATGCGCCGACCTTCTGGGTCATGGTGTCCAATGGCATGAGATGAAGCGACGCGGCTCCACCTTCAGCTCCTCGTATGTGGACTACCTACTGCGCGCGAATGACGCATGGTTTGCCCCGTGTGACCTGACCGTCTCGCCCGACGGCGCGGTCTATGTCGCGGACTGGTGTGACCAGCGCACTGCGCACCCTGATCCTGATGCTGAGTGGGATCGCAGCAACGGACGCGTTTATCGCATCGCGGCGAAGGGCAGCAGTCCCAAGGCCGCGCCTGCCTTGATGGACAAGAAAACGGAGGAATTGATCGCTCTGCTGGGCGACCCAAATCCATGGGTCGTGCGCACGGTGCGACGTTTGCTCGCTGATCGACGTGACCCCGAGGCAGTGCTTCCGCTGCGGGCGCAGATTTTGGAGGCCAAAGATGAGCGTCTGGCACTGCAATCCCTATGGGCGTTGCAGGTCAGCGGCGGCTACAACGAGTCCTTTGCCGAGAAAACGCTGAGGCACCCGCTGGCAACCGTCCGCAAGTGGAGTGTGCGATTGCTCGGCGATGAGAAGCATGTGTCACTTGAGAACGCCAGACAGTTGGTCGAGCTGGCGCGGAGCGATGACAGTGTGCGGGTGCGGGGTCAGCTGGCGGCAACGGCAAAACGCATCCCCTCGGATGCAGCGCTGCCGGTTCTCGAAGCACTGCTGTTGCGTGATGTGGATGCGGACGATCCGTATGTGCCCCTGCAGTTGTGGTGGGCGTTGGAGCGGCACTCGATCAGCGCCCTGCCGGAGATCGAACGATTCATGATCTCTCCGATGGCATGGAAATCCAGGCTGGTGAGGGAGGTCATCGTCACGCGGCTGATGCGTCGGTGGATCGCCGAAGGCACCACCGCCTCCTATGACGCCGCCGGACGTCTGCTCGCGAGTGCGCCGGACGAGGTGCAGAGACAGCGGCTGTTCGCGGCAATGGAGCAGGGATTTGAGGACAGGCCCACCGGCCTGGCTGCACCCGATGGAGGAGGGCTGTTTGCCAATTCCGCCAAAGTGCAAACACTGACCACCCAGAGCACCCGGTTCGAACAAAATCTCCCACCCTCGCTATTGGCCCAAATCGACGCCGCATGGCGTGATGATACGCAGGATGCGGTGCTCATCGCGCTGGGTTTGCGCTCGGGCCGTGCCGCCGCGTCCGAGCGCGCACGCCAGATCCTGGAAGACTCCACTGCTGACACCCAAACGAGGACGCGGATGATCGCCCTGCTCGCCAAGCGTGCTGATGCAGCGGACGCGCCGCGTTTGTTGCGACTCGTGGGCTCTGGCCCGGTGCCGCTGCAGTTCAGCGCGCTCGATGCGCTGCCTGCGTTTGAAAAGGCCGATCTCGGAGGTCCTTTGATAAGCCGATACTCCTTGCTTGAGAAGGATGTGCGCGCGCGTGTGCGGCAGGTTTTGCTGAGCCGTCAATCGTGGGCGCGGGCACTGCTGCAAGAGGTTGATTCCGGGCGTGTCGCTGCCAGCGATTTCAGCAATGATGAGCTCCGCGTGGTGGCGCTGCATGGGGATGCGGCTTTGGACAAACAAGTCGCCAAACACTGGGGCCGCATGAGCGCCGGCACAACAGAGGAGAAACTGGCGGAGATGCGCCGCCTCAAAAATGATCTCAACGCGGGCAAGGGAGACGCCGCGCGTGGAAGAGAACTTTATGCCCGCGTCTGCGCCGCCTGCCACACACTCCATGGTGAGGGGGGCCACATCGGCCCTGATCTCACCCAGGCAAACCGCGCGGATCGCGAGTTCCTTCTGTTGAGCCTCGTGGACCCCAGCGCGGCGATTCGCAAAGAGTACCTGACCTCGATCGTGCAAACCACGGATGGTCGTGTGCTCTCCGGAGTGAACGCGGATGATACCGGTGACGGTATCGTGCTCGGCACCATCACCGGCGAGCGCGTGACGATCCCGCTCGCGCAGGTGCGCTCTGTTCAGCAGTCAACAGTCTCCCTCATGCCTGAGGGGCTTATGAAGCTGTTCAAACCTCAGGAACTGCGTGATCTTTTCAGCTATCTTGAAAGCAAACAGCCGCCCGCCAGGAATCCATGAAAACAACCGTCTTGTGTGTCATAAGCACCGCCGCGTCCGTCCTCGTCAGCGCATCGCTCAGCGCGGAAACACCTCGTGTTTATGCGAACAAGCGCACACCGATCCTCGACGCCACCCCGTTGCTTGCTGATCATCCTGAATGGGTGGAGCCCGTCCGCGAAACGCGCCGCTATGAGTCCCCTGCGCTGGTCAATGACCCTGGCGCAGACCTGCACGTGCGCGCCTGGCGCTGGAGCTACAACGCACGCGCCATCATCGAGTTGCCCAATCACCTGATCGCCAGCCAGACCGCCGTGATCATGGTGCATCCCTGGGGTATCGACGATGGTCAGGGCTGGAACACGCCGGAGCCTGCTGGTGCGGCGGACTTCTGCACACCCGAAAAAAACCGCCTCGCGGGGAAGCACACACGCGAGGTGATCGCTCCGTTCCTTCAATCACTGCGCGGCAAGGTTGCCGGCGTTTTTCACAGCCTGCCGGGTTCCTGCGACCCTATCCGACGCAAACTCTACCGTTCGCTTGATCACACGCCGACAGCCGCTGAGCGGAAGCAAGGCGCGGTGGAACTCGACAAGAAATTGCGTGGTTTTAATTACAAGGCGGGATCGCTGCCATCGAAGCTCACGCTCTCGATTGACAATCCAGTGGCAGACTACTTCAAGCAGTTCGGCGGACTCGAGGCGGACGCGCACTTCAACAACGCAGGCTTTTGGGATCTGCCCATTCCACTCTCCCGTGACGTCTCTGCCGCGCCTGAAGACATCGTGGTTTATGACAACGAAGGCTATCCGAGGCTGCGTGACCATCTGAAATCTTACGGCATCCGGCACATCCTGCTGACCGGCTACGCCACTGATCTCTGCTTTGCCAAAACCTGCGCTGGCTACCAGAACCTTTCGCAGGATTTCAATGTTTTCCTCGTCGGTGATGCCACGCTGGCAACTTTTCCCGCGCACATCACGCCCCGTTTCGCCACCAGCGCCCACATCGCCACCGCGTCATTGAATCAACTCATCACCCAGATTTCCTGGATCAAACATGAACGCTGAACTTGGGAACACACGCCGCGGCTTTCTTCGCGCCCTTTCGCTCTCAGGTCTGTCCGCCGCGCTACCCGTGCGAGCAGGCGAGAAGAAGGCGCGCATCGCCATCACCTTTGACCTCGAAATGTCGCGCAACTTTCCTCGATGGGAAGACACGCGCTGGGATTATGAAAAGGGCAATCTCAACGAAGAGACTAAACGCTACACCACCGATGCCGCGCGTCGGGTGAAGGCGCACGGCGGCCACATGCACTTTTTCGTCGTTGGCCAGGTCTTTGAACAGGAAAACGTTGATTGGCTCAAGGAACTCAATCAAAGCGGTCATCGCATCGGTAATCACACTTACGACCACATCAACGTTCTTGCCCGGCGGCCTGCTGATCTGCAGTACCGCTTTCGGCGTGCTCCCTGGCTCATTGAAGGAAAGGAGCCTGTGCAGATCATCCGCGAGAACATCCATCTCTGCACCGAGGCCATGCGCGCACGTCTCGGCATTGCCCCTGCTGGATTCCGCACTCCAGGCGGTTCAGCCACAGGTCTGAATGGGCGTGATGATTTGCAGAGCATGCTGCGCGATCTGGGCTTCACCTGGGTCAGTTCCAAGTATCCTGCCCACTCCAACTCCAAAACAGGCGAATCACCGGAGGCTTCCGTCATCGAGAACATCCTCGCCGCCCAAGCCGCGGCGCAGCCCTTTGTCTATCCAGGCGGCCTGATCGAGATTCCCATGAGCCCGATCAGCGACGTGGGTGCCTTCCGCAACGGCCGGTGGAAGCTCGATGACTTCCTCCGTGCCATCCGTCTCGCGGTCGAATGGACCATCGAGCATCGCGCCGTTTTCGACTTCCTCTGCCATCCCTCCGTGATGTATCCGAGCGACCCAGAGTTCAAAACCATCGAACTCATTTGCGACCTTGTGAGAAAGGCTGGTGATCGTGCCGAGTTAGTCACTCTGGACGACATCGCGGCAAGCCTTTCGAAGTAGCCTGCACTGTGTTCAGAGCTTTGACTCCATCCACGCGTGGAAGCTCGCGGGAATGCGGCGCGGGAGGAATAGGGTCTTGCCCTTTTCCGAGCGTCCCGATAGCCTGCGCGGAAATTCAACCAACCCAGCCACGCTTATGTCCGCCAATCTCGCAGAACTGCTCGGCACGATGATCCTCATCCTCCTTGGCGACGGCGTCGTCGCGAATGTGGTGCTCAAACAGACCAAGGGGCACAACAGCGGCTGGATCGTGATCACGACGGGCTGGGCGTTGGCGGTGACGGTGGGTGTTTACTGCACGAATGCGATCAGCGGCGCGCATTTGAATCCCGCCGTGACGATTGCGATGGCGACCATTGGCAAATTCGACTGGGCGCTGGTGCCCGGTTACATCGCCGCTCAGATGGCGGGCGCGTTTCTCGGCGCGGTGCTCGTCTGGCTGGCCTATCTGCCGCATTGGAAGGCCACGGAAGACCAGGGAGCGAAGCTTGCCGTCTTTTGCACCGGTCCGGCTATTCGTCACACCGTGAGTAATTTGATCTGCGAGATCATTGGCACCTTTGTGCTCGTGCTGGGTGTGCTGGCGGTCCTTTCGCCCGCGAATCTGGTGCCGAACTCCGGTTTCGACAAAGGTTTCGCTCCCGCGCTCGTTGGCGTGATCGTGTGGGCGATTGGTTTGTCTCTCGGCGGTCCCACTGGCTACGCCATCAATCCCGCCCGTGACCTTGGTCCGCGCCTCGCGCATTTTGTTTTGCCGATTCCCGGCAAGGGCGGCCCTGATTGGGGCTACGCTTGGATTCCCGTCGTCGGCCCGATCATCGGCGGGATTCTCGGCGCGATGGTTTACAAGGCGTTCTGGCCGGTGGTGTGAAGAGAATCAAGGATCTCTGATCATTTCGCATGAGCGGCCTTCCCCATCAAAGAAAACCAAAATTCTGTAGAGTCCGGGAAACACGTATAGGGCAGTAAAGCTGCTGGTCTGCTGAAGTTGGGTTGCATGTTGTTTGATCCAAGGCCTGTAACGACGTGATTGGAGAACTTGATCCAAATCGTTCGGGTTGTTGATGACAGTTTCTTTTACCTCAAAGCCGGAGTCATCACTCTTGCTCCATTCATCGCGTGTTGCGTGTCGTTCTTCCAATGACTTGATATGTTCTATAGTATGCGAGAACGCAGGGTTGGCCCACTGCCAAGACATTCGCTCTAGTTGCTTCAGATCTCGTTGATATTTCCCTTCAGAGCAGGAAGCGCATAAAATCAGAACACTCGCAAGGACGGCTTTCATCTTACTTCGGCGTGTGTGGCACGAGCACATCGGGTGACTCATTCGCCTGACGAGCGCGTTTGGTCATCTCCTTGGCGAATTGTTCCTGCGAACGCACGGCTTTGGTGGCGGTGACTTGCGGAAGGTGCCAGGTGCCGTCGGGTTTGAGGATGCGACCGCGGGCGGTGTCGGCGAAGTGGACTTCGAGGATGTGCTGGAGGCGTTTGCGCGCCTCCTTGTCGTCCACGGGCGTGAGCAGTTCGACGCGCTTCGACAAGTTGCGGTTCATGAAGTCGGCGCTGGCGATGAAGACGACCGGTTTGCCGCCCTGGCGGAACCAGAAGATGCGGGCGTGCTCGAGGTTGCGGTCGATGATGCTGACGACGCTGATGTTTTCGCTGATGCCCTTGATGCCGGGGCGCAGGCAGCAGATGCCGCGCACATTGAGGCGGATTTTCACGCCGGCCTGCGAGGCTTCGTAGAGCGCCTCGATCATCTGGCGGTCCTCGAGAGCGTTCATCTTGAGCATGATCTCGGAGGCATCGCCCTGGCGGGCACGCTCCGTTTCGCTGCGGATCATGCCGAGCAGCCGCTCGCGCAGGCCGTAGGGGGCCATACTGAGCTTGTTGAAATGCACAAAGCGGGAGCGTCCGGTGACGGTGTTGAAGAACGCGGAGGCGTCGGCACCGAGCTCGGCGCGGCAGGTGAGCAGGCTGATGTCGGTGTAGAGCTTCGCGGTGCTTTCGTTGTAGTTCCCCGTGCCGAAGTGCATGTAGCGCGTCATGTGGCCGGACTCGCGGCGCATGACGAGGCAGACCTTCGCGTGCGTCTTCAATCCGGCGACGCCGTAGATGATCTGCGCACCCGCGTTGATGAGATCGGCGGCACGTTCGAGGTTGCGGGCCTCGTCGAAGCGCGCCTTCAGCTCCACGAGCACGGTTACGTGCTTGCCGGCCTGAGCGGCGCGGATGAGCGCGGAGATGATGCGGCTGTTTTTTGCCGTGCGGTAGAGGATCTGTTTGATCGCGATGACGTTCGGATCAGCGGCGGCCTCCTCGACGAGCGCGAGGACGGGATCAAAGCTCTCATACGGATGATGAAGCAGGATGTCGCCGCGTTTGATCGCGTCGAAGATGCTTTCACCCGGCGTGATCGAGGTGCTGAGGTGGCTGTCCCAGGATTCGACCTTCAATTCATCAAAACCGGAGATGCTTGCGATCTGGAAGTAGGCGCGCAGGTCGAGTTCGCCGGGAACTTCATAGACTTGCGCGGTTTTGGCACCGCAGAGGTCGCGGATGATGCGCGTGTGCTCGCGTGAGGCACCGGCTTCGACCTCGATGCGGATGGCGGGGCTCTTCAAACGTGCTTCCAGCACCTCCGCCATCTCGCTGGCGAGGTCGAAGGCGCTTTCGTCATCGACGGTGATGTCGGTGTTGCGGCTGACGCGGAAGCGGGCGGGCGTGGAGACTTTTTCAGACGGGAAAAACTCGCCAATGAAGAGCGTGACGACGTCTTCGAGGTTCAGATAAAGAAACTGGCCGCCATCGGGGTCGGGGATCGACACGTGACGTGGCAGATTGGCTGGCAGGGGCAGCAGGACGTGGCGTTTCTCCTCCCCCGTGGTCACGGTGCAGAGAAGCACGATGTTTAGCGCGGGGATGGCCGCGCGCGCGCCCGCGTCATCGACCACGACGGGTGAGAGGACGGGGAAGATGTGCTCGTCAAAAAACTCACGCAGATGCGTTCGCTGCGCGGGCGAGAGACTCGTCACAGCGAGGCGGCGGATGCCGTTTTCATGCAGGAGGGGCACGAGCTGCTGCTGGAGGATCTCATATTGGCGGCTGACGAAGACGGCGGCGTGCTGGTGGATCTGTTCCCACTGCTGCGAGGGCGTGAGGCCGGCACTGTCGCGCGCGCGGACGCCCTGCTCGCGCAGCAATTGCAGGCCGCCGACACGGACCATGAAGAACTCGTCCAGATTTGAGGCGGTGATGGCGAGGAATTTCACCCGTTCGAGCACAGGAAGCGTGGCGCGGGCGGCTTCATCGAGCACGCGGGAGTTGAAGGCCAGCCAGCTCAGCTCGCGGTTGATGAAATGCTCCTCGGTGAAGCGCGGCTTGGCCGGCGCGGGACGTTGTTCAGGATTTGGCGAGGGTGATGTCATAGCCGTAAATTTCGCGGAAGAGATCGCACTTCGAGTTGATGGCGATCTGCTCCACGGTGGTGTCGTCCACGCCCTGAGTGAGCACATTGAGGCGCGAGCCTTCGGGACGGAGCTGGATGGATTTGATGCGCTGTGCGTGGCTGCGGTCGAGCGAATCGGCGAGGCGCAGCAGCGCGGCGAGCTTGAGCACGATCATGCGCTCCTCGCGTGAGAGGTCGGAGAAGTGCGGGTGATTCGGTTCCGGATTGTAGCGGCGGTGGTAGCGGGCGAGCAGGGCCACCATGACACGGTCCTGCGAGCTGAGGCCAAAGATCTCGGTGTTCAGCAGGATGTAGAGGCTGTGCTTGTGATGCTCGCGCGGGCTGATGAACATGCCGACCTCGTGCAGTGTGGCGGCGACGCGGAGGATGAGCTCGTATTTGGAGTCGAGTCCGTGCAGATGCTGCAGCTCGCGGAAGAGCTGGCGGGAGAAATTCGAGACGTGATCCGCGTGCTTGCGGTCGGTTTTATAACGCTGGCCGATCTCGCAGGCGGCCTGCATGACCTCCTCCTGGAAGACGGCGGTGCGGGAGCCGGAGGTCATCAGATCGAGCATCAGCTCGAGCTGAAAGTCGCCCTCAGGTACCCAGAGTGAGTCATCTCCAAAGCGGCGGGCGAGGGCGAGATTCGTCTGCAATGCAGGCACGATGCCCTCACCGCCGGTGTAGTGAACATGCAGTTCACGGACGAGTTCGTCAGGGTTCAGGCGTGCGAGCTTGTCGGTGAGACGTGACAGATCGTCCTCCAGCACACGGTGCGCGCCGTGGCGCGCCTTGCCAAGGCGCGGGGCGACGCTCTGGATTTCGACACCGATGGCGACGTGGTGGTCGATCTTCACGCCGGAGTAATCCTGCGCGAGATGGTCAACGACGCCGCGAATGTGCTCCTCCAGATGCAGGAGCTGGTGGTGCGACTCCTCGTCCGGCGTGGCGACGGCCTCGCGGGCGCGGAAGATGCCGAGGCGGTAGTTGCTGTAGGCGGCGAGGCGTCCCTGCTGGAAATAGATGGCGCGTGTGTTTCCAGGGCCGATGTGCGACACGAAGGTGTTTCCCTTTGCTAGCGTGGGATTCCGCATGAGCAGGCGCTGGGCGATCTGATAGACAAGGCGCGTCATGTTGCCGTCATCAATGAGGCTGGGAGCGACACCACTGTGGACCTGGAGGCGGTTGAGGAAAATCTCGTGATTAGAGGCCTCGGAGAGAATATTTGAGGTGAACAAACGCAACTGCGATGACGGGATGCCGTATTCGCGCATCGTCTGCAGATAATCGCGCAGGATGGCGGCGGCCTGATCAACCGTGGCGCGGGAGATGCTGCGGGAACGGAAGATGTCGCGCGCGACGGGCAGGGGACGGTCCAGGCTTTCAACGCGGTTGAACTGGCCCTTTTCATCCTGACGGCCGATGACGAGGGAGACCGATGCCGCGCCGACATAAATGACGGCATGTTCGGGCGGCGTGGCCGCCGCTGCTTGGAGTGTTTCGCTCATGCGCGTGATTACTTCTTCTCGTTGCGCAGCCAAGCCACCGCACCTGCGGCCACGGCCTGGCCTCCGAGCTTGGCGAGCGAGTATTTCACGCCCTTGGCGAGCTCGGGGATGGCGTAGCGTTCGACTTCCTCCTTCAGCAGGTTCAAATAAAGGCCGGGCAACTCCTCGACGAGTCCACCTCCAAGCGTGACGCGGTCCGGCGCGAGAAGATTGACCACCATGGCCACACCCATGCCAAGATAGCGGATGGAGTTACGGAACATGATCATCGCCGCGTCGTCGCCGCTTTTGAAGGCGCTGGCGAGCGCCTTGCTGCGGATGCCGCGCAGCGCGCCCTCGGTTTTTTTGTCGAGCTCAGGAAGCTGGCCGCGATAGCAGGCCACACCGGCCTGCGAGGCGAGCGCGAGACGGCTGGTGAGATCCTCCAAGGTGACGGTGCCGAAAACCGGGCTGCCGATGTGCGTGCCTGGAAGGAGCAGGTTGCCGAGTTCCATCGCCGAAATGGCGCGGCCCATGACGAGCTGGCCGTTGTAAACAAAACCGGAGCCCACGCCGGTGCCGGGAAACACGCCGAGCAAGGAGCGCGCGCCCTTGCCAGCGCCGAGCACATACTCGCCATACGTGCCCGCATCCACGTCGTTCAGCACAGCGACCTCGCACTTGAACTCGGTCTGCAGCAGCTTGCGCAGCGCCATATTCGACCAGCCGAGATTCGGCGCGAAGACGAGGACGCCCTTGGCCGGATTCACGAGGCCAGGACAGCCGATGCCGATGCCCTGAATGCCCTTCGGATTGACGCCTGCATCCTCGATGGCCTCGTGGATGGCCTTGACGATCTTCGAGCGTCCTTTGGCCGCGCCATCGGAACCGTTGGTCGATCTGCGCGCGGAGCCGAGCACGTTGTAGTTCGCGTCGAGCACCGAGGCCATCATCTTTGTGCCGCCGAGATCAAAGCCGATCCAGAACGGCACGTTCTTGAGCTTTTTGGCTGCTTTGACGGGCTTGGCGGCTTTTGGGGAAGCTTTTTTGGCAGGCATAGATGAATGCAAGACACACGGGCTTGGTTGAATCGGCAAGTGACATTCTGGCGGGCGGTGAAATCACCTCCCCCAATGCCTCGCGGCGAAGGTCAGATACTGCTTCCAGTCGTAGTCGGTGACGTCGTGTTTGCCGGTGCGGACGTGGTAGCCAACGAAATCGCCGACGGGAGTGTCGATGGCAGGTTGTTCATCGACCATGACGCCTTTTTTGCCAAAGAGCGCATAAACGGGGCCGGCGAACTTCCCGGAGAGGAACTCGCCTTTCGGATCGGCCCAGTGATCCTCGGCGGCGCTGGCGATGTAGATGGGGCGTGGCGCGGCGAGGGCGATGAACATGTGCATGTCGATGGGGCAGGCGGCGGCGTTGCCGGCGTAGCTGGCATATTTCGGCGTGAACCAATGAGGGAAGGCCTTGGTGATGATGGCGGTGGTCTCGCCGAAGTCGCGACGCATGAGCGCGGCACCGCCTTCGCCGGAGTTGTTGGAGATCACAAAACCAAAGCGTTCGTCCTGCGCTCCGGCCCACAATGAGGTTTTGCCAAGCCGTGAGTGGCCGATGACGGCAAGGTGCTTGCCATCGACTTGCGCGTCGGTTTGCAGGTAGTCGGCGATGCGGCTGAGGCCCCAGGCCCATGCGCCGATGGCGCCCCATTCGCCGTCTTTCCAGACTGTGTTCGCACCATCCTTGCTGACGGCGGCGCGGAGTCCGTCTTTCCAGCCGTCGGCGTGGTCGGGCTCGATGTCGCCATAGTAGGCGGTGGCGACGGCGAAGCCGCGTTTGAGGATCATTTCGAGCGCCCAGCGGCTGCTTTCCGTGCCGCGTGTGGCCTCGGTGGCCTTGTGATCGACGATGTTCTTCTCCTTGCTCTCGCGCATCCAGCGGGTGTTGAGCGGAATGTCGGTTTCCTGGCTCACGGCATGATTGCCGCCGAAACTGAGGCCGACGAAGCAGGGGGCGCGTTTTATGTGGTTGGGCGTGTAAAGCATCACGTCCATGCCGGGCCATGCCGGATAAGCTGGAAGCGAGATGTGGATGAACTTGCGAGTGGCGATGCCGCCGAGCGCGTCCGGCTTTGTGGCGGTGACTTCAAACTTCGGAGCGCCGAGGTTTGCGGGCGTTTTGCCGAAGACGTGGTCTTCAAAGAGCTTCACGATTTCAGGGCGACGTGTTTGGGTCCATTCCTCTGCCGTGGTGAGCTTCAGATCCGGCAGCGGATCGTTACCGACCTTGGATTCGTCGTAATTCACGCCGGGACGCGGAGTCTGGGCGAGGGCGGTGGCGGCAAGGAGGGTGAAGAAGGCGGTGCGCATGGTTGGTGGAGGTGGAACGTGATGGGAGGACAGAATTGTGCGTGCCATGGCTGGCAAGGTGTTGTTTGATCGGCGGAGATTTTATGGAAACGCCCGCTATGCCGCCGCCTTTGCCCGCACCCGTGCCCGACAGTCCGCAGTATCGTTTTTCAAAGACCGGTGTCGTGCTGGCGTTCGCCGTGATCACGGCATGCGCGTTGTTTGTGCTGCGGACAAACGCGGAGCAGCAGCGCGACGAGTCACCGGTGGTGAAGCCGAACCAGGTGCTGGAACTGCTGGCGCGCTACGCGGTGGGAGTGAAGGGCCTGGTGGAGAGCACAGGCCAGAAGGATGCCGGGCTGGCGGTTACCGTGATGCGAGATGTGAAAACGGTGGCTCGTGGCGAGGTGGACGAGTTGCGGATTTTGCTGCTGAAAGGATGGTTGAATGACACCTGGCCGGCCGAGGCGGAACTGGCCGCTCTGGCGGCTAAAAATGAGGGTTTGCGGCAGGATGTGGCCGCGATCGCGCAATTGAAGGCCATGCAGGGAAATGTGGAGGACGGCTTGTGGCAGCCGTTTTTGAAACGGCATGGCTGGATCGCCAAAATGACGCGTGCGCAGGCCGGAGGAGCCAAGGATCAGGCGCGCCAGGAGATCGTGGGGCAGGCCATCGGCACGACGCTGGTGCTCATTGGTGGAACCTCTTTGGGAATGCTCGCCGCGGTCGGCGGGCTGGTGTTGATGATCATGGCCATCGTGCGCTGGCGGAAAGGGACGCTGCGACTCGACTTGAAGAGACGCGATGGCGGTCATGGAGGTGTTTTGGTGGAGGGTTTTGCGATTTATCTCGGGCTGTTCCTTTTTCTGCCATCGCTGCAGAGGGCGCTGCCGTTTCATTTGCCACGCTGGACGGTATATCTGGCCATGCTTGTGGCGTTGATCGTCGGGATGTGCTGGCCGCTGCTGCGCGGCATGCGCGGGAAGTGCTGGCGCGAGTCCATGGGGCTCCATGGCGGCCAGGGCATGCTGAGGGAGATGGGCGCGGGCATGCTAGGATGGCTGGCGGCGCTGCCGCTCATTGTGCTGGGCATGATCGCGGCCTCGTGGATCACGAAGCTGACCGGCCAATTTCCCTCCCATCCGATTGTGGAGGTGTTTGCAGGCGACGGCTGGGCGAAATTCGGCGCGATCATGCTCGCGGTGGTGTGGGCGCCGGTTTCGGAGGAGCTGATGTTCCGTGGGTTGCTGTTTCCCGGATTGACCGCGTGGCTGCGCTGGGTGCCGGGCATGCTGGTGAGCGCCTTTGTTTTTGCGGTGATCCATCCGCAAGGCTGGGCCGGGGTCCCGGCGATCATGGCGCTGGCGGCGGCGTTTTCCCTGCTGCGCATGTGGCGGCAGAGCCTGATCGCGCC
>Ga0315900_10007719_pt1 | contig 14028 bp, 8 predicted proteins | sample LakEriMetagenome_FD_203521 | JGI IMG/M metagenome (GOLD analysis project Ga0315900, IMG submission 203521) | Freshwater fungal communities from buoy surface, Lake Erie, Ohio, United States - Buoy 12 MA114 | ecosystem: Environmental > Aquatic > Freshwater > Lake > Lake biofilm | place: USA: Lake...
CCACCCGCCCCAAAAGCCATCTTGCCCGCAGCGTTCATGCCGCCTTACTATGGGGAGGTGGCAGCATGAACGCTGCTACCTTGAAACCGCCGGGCTAACAAATCTGGTGGACCACTGCTGAGGGGCAAGCCAACTGGATGAAGGTCGGGTGTCACAGCAGAACTACTTCAAGTCCGCGAACTATATTGCAGAATAGTGGCCCGACGATCTAGAACGCCATCATCCCTCGAGCGATAGACTGCCGTTGTAGAGCGCACGCGTTCTCGCGGGCCGCGAGGGAATATTGGAATAGACGCTCGGGATTATCTGCGAACGCAGTAATAGCCTGCGAAACAGCACCAACATCGCCTCGCTCGATTAAATTGCCAGACTTACCATCGACTACTAGCTCTGGAATCGCGCCCCCCCTGTAGCAGATCACTGGCCGTCCTGCAGCTTGAGCTTCTAGCACCGTGCGCCCAAAGCTTTCATCGACTCGGGAAAGGTTCAGGACGATATCAACGCATTCAATCGCCTCTTCGGTAGATGCTTTGTAACCGGTAAATGAAAGCCCTTGCACAGTATGCCCTGTCATCCCTTCAGGAATAGGACCGACAATTTTGAGTTCGACAGTCGAATTGTCTCTTAACAATGCCGCCAAAGCTATCATGTCATCTAAGCCCTTTTTGGGCACAATGTTCCCGACCAAACCAACCCTCAGCGGAATGCGCGGTGTAAAACTCATAGTGAACAGCTTGTGTGAGACACGGTTAGGAAGCAAGAACGCGCGATCAGAAACGTCCAACCATTCCGCCACAGCTTGCGACGGAACCAAAAATCTATCGGCTTCCCGCAGAAAAGCTTGACGCAAGTTTTCGGGTTGAATGGCAAGAGATTTCCCAAGCTCGTTGTCACTTGCAAGTAGCTCGCGCAAAAACATGACTGACTTCACGCCCTCTGCTCGGGCAGCAATGAGAGGGGCACGCAATACGCAGCTGTTCACGCAGACTTCAGTGGGATTTACTGCTCGGATTAGCTCACGAATTGCATTAACGGTCTCAGGTAGATCCTCGCGCGTGCCGTTGCGCCAAGCATATGGCAGCACCCATACTCTCGCGCTTCTAACTCTGAGTTCGTCGAGATAATCACGACTGTGGATGTGGGGCAAGACTGCAACAGGCACGCCCCCACAGGCGAGAACATCTTCAAGCAAGGTGAGCATGCTGCGTTCGGCGCCGAAAAGCTCCGTCTGTGCAGAGTGACCGAAAACGAGAATCGGCCGTTTCGATGTCGCTGAATCGAGTTTCCCTTGGAAACTCAATGGTAACTCTACTCCCATTTCCTTGCCCTCAAGGTGCCAGTGGACAAGTGGCGACTCCAACCCCGCCCCGCATAACTGCAAGTAGGCAGATGTCGAAAACTTTGGCCCAGGATCATAGAAACCGGCCGCCCAGTTCTGAACATAGTGTTCAGCTGCGCCCGCCTCGCAGGAACGCGCTTCTGGGTAGCTGGACAAATACCAGACAGAATCGAAGAAGCTGGACTCTGACACAACGTCCCTGGGCAACGAGGCTGGGGGCTGCGCATCTACTGCGAGAGCATGGGGCGCCCTAAACGGACGTTTTTCAGGTTCTCTTGAAAGGAACGCGTCATTACTAGTTGCTATAGAGGCATGCCAACGACGCGCCGCCAACATGTAATCCCGCCTAGGTCCCTCCAGTTGGGTTTCGATCGGCGCCTCGGACCGCTGACTGAGAGAGCCGTCAGTCATCCGAACGAATGACAGGGGAGTTCCGGGAAGCACATCAGCCACAACAGCATGCCCGAATACCCGAACGATCCGCTCAAGGTATTCTGTGTCTGCGCCACCTTTGACACGATCCCAGTAACCAATTTGGCTGAACACTTCCCGGCGGAACAGCATCGAAGACATATTGCGGAAAACCCATGTATCTTCCATCCGCCAGCGCGTCGGCTGCAAATCAGGTGTAACTCTGACGTGGTGGGAGAACGTAGCGAGCAATCGCTTGTTGTTGAGCAAGTGGGCTACTTGGCGTGAGATTTTCTCAGGGTGCGACCAGTCATCGGCATCATGAACTGTCAAAAATTCGCCACGTGCAGCATCCAGTCCGGTGTTTCGAGCTGAGTAAACTCCGGAGTTTCGCTCGTGCCGTAACACTCGAACCCGCGGATCGGACTGCAAGTAGCTATTCAAGAGTTGAGGAGTTGAGTCGGTTGAACCATCATCCACAATAACTAGTTCAATCGCCGTCCAGCTTTGCGACAGGATGCTGCGTACAGCGGTGTCTAATGTGGCCTCCGCATTGAAGACCGGCAAAATTACTGTGACGAGCGGCAAAGGGTATGGATTACTTTGCTTTTTAAGATTGGGTAAACAAGCAAGTCGATCTATCAGCGGACCCGGAGTCGGCAAAAAGTAAGGAGGAGAAAGCGCTTCGCTTTCAAACAGTTGACGAAGCTTTTGGGCCGCACAACTCTCATCTGCTCCAAATGCTAAATCGACAGCGGCCTGCGCGAGATAAACATCGCTGCATAAACCGAATGCAATTTGAGCTTCCTCGGCGAAACGTCTCGCCCGCTCGATGTCACGCAACGCGACTGCTGAGTTCACACCGAGAAGATATTGACCAGGAAATGCTCCACTTTTGGAAGTCAGTTCGCCTAGTCGTTCGAGAAAACATACGCACTCACTCCAAGCTCCTTTTGCCCCATGCCACCTGGCAAGTGCCCAAACAGCCGCGCACCGATCGTTTGCATCCCCTGTTTTTGCGAGTTGCCTCAACAGATTGAGCGCTTCAACCCGAACTCCCCGCCACAACCAGGCTTCATAAAGTGCAGACAGCCGTTGCGAGCCGATCCGACCTTCCTTGATACCTTGTGTGAAGTAGTGATGACGGGGATCCACTCCTGCCTCTGCGATATCCGGATAGGTCGCTAGATAGAACTCGGGGTCGAAATCGTTCTCAAGAGCATCACGGGCAACAACACCGTGGCTCTGCCAGCTATCCAATTCTTTCGGCCGGCAAGGCAGCCGACCTTCCTTGATACCTTGTGTGAAGTAGTGATGACGAGGATCCACTCCCGCCTCTGCGATATCCGGATAGGTCGCTAGATAGAACTCCGGGTCGAAATCAAAGTTATCAGATGTCATAATCTGTTTGCTCATTTTTGTGGCCTGCCTAACGACTGAGAAGCTCCTGAATTTTCCACAGCGTGCGTTAGCAGGCATCGAGTAGTCTCGCTTAACGATTGTTGCATCAACCCTCAGAGTATCTAATCGCACATTGAGATCAACGTTCGCCCCATCGACGCGCTGTCTCGATGTAATTTGTTGATGCGCGAATTGGCCACTTCCGAAACCTTCGAAACTATATCAATTGCAGTTGCACAAAAAACAAAGTGGAAGGAACGGGACAATTGTTTGCGCATCTACGATCTTGTTGAAGCAAGCGCTATCCGGCAACCAGCAGTTCACCGACATGCCCGCAAACCGCTTTGAAGGCTAACGCGCGCTTGCCAGCTGGCCAAGTGTTTGATCTTGGTGCAGTCTAGTGTGCTCATATCCACGTCGCCGAATCTGGGCGGCGCGATATTCAGCTTCGCTTCCACGCCAAGGTCCTGCTGAACCAGCAACAGCACATCGCGGACGCTAGTTCCTATCCCGGTGCCAACATTGACGGTCTCGTTGCATAAGGCCGGGTGGTGTCCGGCGAGAACCATCGCTTCGATCACGTCGTCGATATAAATGAAATCCCGCACGGAGCGGCCGCCGTCAATCATGTCGACGGGTTCGCAGGCCTTGATGCGGGCGATCAGCGCGGGGATCAGCCCCTGCCCCCGATTCAGCTTTTGACCGGGACCGAAGGGATTAGAGATGCGCAGGACCGTTCCGTCCAGCCGCCCCTGTGCTGCAAACATGCGGAGATACTGCTCGCTCGCCGCTTTCAGCAGGCCGTAATAAGAAATGGGTTGGAGCGGTGCTGTTTCCGGCGTCGGCACAATCTGCGCGTTGCCGTAGACCGTGCCGCCCGATGAGGCAAAGACCACCCGCGCGCCCGGCCGCATTGCGACCCACTCCAGGAAGCGGACGAAGAGTTCAAGGTTGCCCGCAATAAACCGCGACGGCGTCTCGGCTGAATTCGACGGCGTCATCGACGCGATCAGATAGTAATAGGTGTCGCCCGCGCCCGCATAAGGCTCCAGCGCGCCGAAATCCTGCATGTGGCCCGTCAGGATCTGGTCACTTTCCCCGTCAAGCGCGAGCGGCGCGCGCAGGCCTGCCAGGACAGGCCGCTGTCCCGCTTTCGCAAGCGCCGCGGAGAGATGGTGACCGAGAAATCCGCCCGCGCCGAGAATGAAGGTTCGTGCCATGGTCTTCCCTGAAGCGTGCGAGGTATGCGCGGTTTGGCGTCCGGCGGGATCAGAAACATCGGTGCTAGCTAAATCAGAGCGAGACTACCCCTGCAACGCTGCAATTCACCCGGAAAATCAACCGCGGAGCGTGTCAAGCAGGGCGTCGCAGGAGGCGTTTGCCGAGCGCGCGCGCCCAGTCCGGCACCCGGTCCGGCGGCAGCGCCTGAAGATAGGCCTGCGGAATGCCGTGTTCTGCCTGTCCGTGCCGGCGAAACCAGGCCTGCAATCCGCGCCGCCCTGCCAAAGTGCTCTGCGGGAAGGCCGTCTGCAGATCGGGTCGCATCTGCCAGAAGCCTGTCATGAGACGGGTGATGACCACATCCGGCGACTGATCCACCTCCGGGTCGGGTGCGTTCCAGTAGTCGAGGTCAGGCGACGAGAACCAGTCCTCGGGCGTGCTGTGTTCCGGGGCGGAGCGGCGCATCGGCGGCAGGATCGGGCTGCCATCGCGGAAGCCGGCGTAAGCGTACGGCATCGCAGACCACTTGGCATGCCCCTGCGCGGCGAGTTCGGAGAGGTAGAAGCCTACGAGTTCGAAGATCGCTGGCGAAACGTCCTGCTGTCTTCCGCCGAGATGTTTGGAATAGACGTCCGGGTTGCCCGGCATGACGCCCGAGAAATGGAAGAAGACCAGCGGCGCACCGTTCACAGTGAAGCCGCCCCTCGTGCCCGCGACGGACCGGCTCGCCGTGTTCCAGTAGGCGACGTTGTAGCCCGGATGACGGAGCACAGTCAGGCGCTCTATGAAGGCTGGTGCAAAGTCGACAAATTTCTGGTCAACGAACAGGCCCTTCTCCGGCGCTGCATAACAATCCGTGTGCAACTTGCTGGCCCACCAGCGTATGAAGGCGAGGCTCTCGGGCGTGTTCGCAAAGGCGGCGAAGCCGAGATTGAAGACGCCGCTCTTCATGATCTCCGCTTCACCCGGATGGGCGCCCGCCGGAAGCGGCTCCAGCAGGTGCGGCGTCAGCACGGCTGAAGCGCCGCTTCCGAACGCTGCACGCACCTCCGAAAGAGGTGCAAAAACCTGGATATCGGGATCGAGATAGATCGCCGCGTCGAAGCCCCGACGGGTCAGCAGGTCGAGAAAGCAGTCCGCCTTGATCGCCGTGTTGAACTCCATGACCGTATAGCGGAACGCCATGTCCAGAAGGTTCGGCAAACCGATTTCGGAGGCGGGAATGATATTGGCATCCGGCGTATCCGATAGATCGGGCGGCGCATCGGCAAGGTAAATGACGAAGGTCGCGTCCGGCACATGACGCTTCAAGCTTCGCTGCAGCGTCAGGGCATAAGCCAGGTAGTTGCGCGAGCAGATTGTGAAGAATGCCGTTTTCATAACGCCTGCATACATCCCGGCAGGCGAGCCGCAAACAAACTTTCCCCTTTTGCGGGGATTGCTTCCCGGCTCTGGAAAGCCCTAGGAATTGGGGCGGCAAGTGAAGCCAGCCCTGCCACCGTTCCGAGGTTCGCGAATGACGGAAGTATCTGCTGCGCGAGGCATGCTGTACCATGTCCGGCGGCGCGTTTCGCACACTTTCTGGACGGTCTGGAACAGGTTGCCGCTGCCGCCAGGCAGCCGGGAACGGGTGATCAGCGCGCTGTTCCGGCGCCTGCCCTTCCTCTTTTCCTGGAGTGCGAGCTACCGGATCTGGCAGACAGAAACTGCTCGCATGGCGGCGCAGCTGGCAAAGATCGCCGAGATGAAACAGTCGGCGGAGACCGGCCCCGCGAGCCGCGTGCCGAACTATGTCGACCCTTCATCGCTTCCCCGGCCAGAACGCCTGCTAGCCCGCGCCATCGCCTTCTACCTCCCCCAGTTTCACGCCATTCCCGAGAATGACAAATGGTGGGGCAAAGGCTTTACCGAATGGACCAACGTGCGGCGCGCCCGGCCACAATTCCAGGGTCAGCGCCAACCCCGTCGCCCCGGCGAACTCGGCTATTACGACCTGATGGAGGATGCGCTCACGCGCCGCCGGCAGGCCGCGCTGGCGCATCAATACGGGCTCGCCGGCTTCTGCTTCTATTTTTACTGGTTCGGCGGCAAAACCCTGCTCGAAGAGCCCATCAAGGCCTGGGAAAATGACGAGGCGATCACTTTTCCCTTTTGTCTCTGCTGGGCGAACGAAAGCTGGAGCCGGCGCTGGGATGGCCGCGAAGACCAGAAACTGATCACCCAGTACAATTCACCGAAGGACGACATCGCTTTCATTCGTCATCTCTCGGATTATCTGAGGTCTGACAAATATCTGAAGGTCAACGGCCGGCCGCTGGTGATCGTCTATCGGCCCGACCGCCTGCCGGATGCGAAGGCCACGGCCGAACGCTGGCGGCGCTGGTGCCGGGACAATGGCATCGGTGAAATCTATCTCGCTTACACCCTGTCTTTCGCTTCCGGCACGCCGGACGAGTACGGCTTCGACGCCGCAATCGAGTTTCCGCCGAACAACATGGGGCTGAAGCCGCGCGAAGGTCTCGTTGTGCCGGCAACTGACAGTTATGCCGCGCGCATCTATGACCTCTCTGAACTGGCCGCGCGCTCAGCGGACTATGTCCCACCGAAGTACAAACTGTTCCGCGGCGTGGTGCCCCAATGGGACAACACGGCGCGCCGCATGAACCATGGCACCATCATGCTCGACGGCGGCAGGGAGCCATTTGCGCGATGGCTGCGCAACGCGGCGCTGGACAGCGTCGATCGATTTGGAGACGCCGACGAGCGCCTTGTCTTCATTAACGCCTGGAACGAGTGGGCAGAAGGCGCCTATCTCGAGCCTGATCTGGACCGGGGTCATGGCTGGTTGCAGGCTACGCGTCGGGCGCTTTGCGCCGATCCTCGCGAGCTGATTGAGCCAGGAGACCTGGTTCCGGCCGAGCCCATGCTTACGGCGGAAAAGCGACCGCACATCATTGTCGTGGTGCACGATCTCTGGCGCAATGGCGCCCAATATCTGAGCCTGAACCTAGTCGCTACCTATGTGACGAAGTTCGGGTTCACGGTCACGACAATCGCCTGCGGCGAAGGCCCTCTAGGCCCGAACTTTGAAGAGTATGGTCGCCTCATCCACCTTTCGAAGGCGAACTCCAGCCCTGACCAGATTGCTAAGGTTCTCGATGGATTGCGAAAGGAAGGATACGCGACCGCGATCGTGAACTCGGTGGCGAGCGGCTGGCTTACACCGCATCTCGGAAAAGCCGGGATCGAGAGCATCGGGCTCGTGCACGAACTGCCAGAGATCATACGCAGCATGCGGCTGGAGAACGGCCTCCAAGCATTTGATCACGGCGCAAAAGAAATTGTCTTTTCTTCCGACTTACTCTGCCAGCGTACGGAAGAGACCTTGGGAAAGACATGGTCGAGATCGACAATTCTTCCGCAAGGCCTGTTTAAGGCAGAGAGCATTCTTTCCCTCGACGACAAGGAAGCGGGGGCGGCGGAGCTGCGCGAACAGTTCGGCCTTGACGAGGATGCGATCATCATCCTCGGCATCGCATACGGCGACTACAGGAAAGGTGTCGACATCTTCTGCCGCTGGGCGATCGAGGCGGCTCGCCGCGACCCGCGGCTTCAATTCATCTGGGTTGGCGACCTGTCGACCGACATGCAGACAGAGTGCAATGCCATCTTGGCCAATGCGGGCGAACTTGCCGGCCATGTCCATTTCGCCGGATTCCGGCACAATATCGGCACATACTACAAGGCCGCCCACGCCTATGCGCTCTCATCGCGCGAAGACCCCTTCCCGTCCACCGTTCTGGATGCGCTTTCCTGCGGAACGCCAGCCTTTGTAGTGAACGGCACAACAGGTCTGACCGAGCTTGCATCCACCCAAGCCATTCGCGTCTTGCCGGATGCCAACCCGGAAACGTTCGCATCAGCTCTCACAGCGCTCTTGTCCAAGCCGGCTAAGCGTCGTGAGGCCGCACGCAACGGCGTCGAACTGATCCGCCGCGATTTCGGCTTCACAAGTTATGCGGGCGAATTGCTCCGCCTGGCCAGTATGGCGCAGCCGCGCATATCGGTCATCATACCGAATTACAATTATGCGCGTTACCTGCCCCACAGGATCGCCACCATCCTTGCGCAGGAACTTCCTGTCTGGGAGATCATCTTCCTCGATGATGCGTCCACGGATAACAGTATCGAAGTCGCAGAACGCCTGCTTCAAGACTGTGGCATCAACTACCGCATCGTACCCAACAAAAAGAATTCCGGTTCCGTCTTCATGCAGTGGATGAAGGGTGTAGAGCTTGCGCGCGGCGATATCGTCTGGATCGCCGAGGCAGATGACTGGGCTTCGGCCCGGTTCACCAAAGTTGCCGGCGCCGCTTTCCGGGACCCAGAGGTCGTGCTGAGTTACACCCAGTCCAACCAGGTCACAGAGGACAGTACCTTCCTCGCGACCCATTATCTCGACTATGTGGCCGACATTGACCGCGAACGCTGGCGCAGGCCCTTCGTCAATGATGGCAAGGCCGAGCTCAGTGAAGGTTTCAGCGTCAAGAACACGATCCCCAATGTCAGCGGCGTGCTTATGCGGCGAGATGCGCTGGCCGCTACGCTGAGCGGGCACTTCCCTGAAATCCGCGCCTACCGCGTCGCGGGTGACTGGTGCGCCTATGTCCACATCGCGGCGCTCGGCAAGATCGCTTTCGATCCGCGCCCTCTGAATTATCACCGCCGCCATGTTGGAAGTGTCACCGTTTCACAATTCACACAGGCGGATTGGGAAGAGATCGCTCGCATGCAGGCGCGCGTCCGCGAACTCGCGGAGGTCAGCTCCGAAAATGTGTCAAAAGCGAAAGCCTATCTCGACCATCTGGCCGAACGGCTGGCAACGAAGATGGAATGAACGTCGATTTTTTCTGCGCCAGAGCCCGTGCCGGCTAAGTAGTAGTCGATGTCGCCCCCCGTGATCCACCGTGTGACTTCTCGCAATGAGAGGTTCAGTTGTGTCGGCTCGGCCGCTGCCCTAACACCAGTCATGGCTTAGCGGAGGCAGACCTGACTGAGACAAACGCATCCTTTGTCCGTGCCGGGAAGTCCTTCCTGCGAGACCTCGTACTGCCACGGCCCTCGGCAGGTATGGCTAAGCTGCCGGATGGCGCGCCGCTCGTCGTCGCCGGCATGTTCCGCACCGGCAGCGGACTCGGACGCGCAGCCACCAGCTGCTTCGAAGCTTTGCAGTACGAGAACCTCAGGCCCATCGCGGTAGATCTAAGCACGCCCTTCAACCAGGTTGACCTACAAAGTTGCCTGCCGCTTGCGCCTTTCCCCCGCGGCGCGCAAGGCACGCTGATCCTGGTCGCGAATCCGCCGGAAGTGCCCGCCGCGCTGAAGGCGCTCGGTCTCCGACGGTGGCACAATTGGCGCATCATCGCCTGCTGGGTCTGGGAGCTCTCCGTTGTCCCCGAAGCCTGGCGCGATGCGGAAAAGTTTGTCTCGGAAATATGGGCGCCGAGCCACTTCGTTGCGGAAGCATTCAGAATGCACTTTGATCGACCGGTGAAGGTCGTGCCGCACTTCATCGCTGTACCGAAACTGCCGCATGCGTCGTCGAGTGATACCCTGCGCCTATTGACGCTCGCGGATGCGCGTTCATCATTGGAGCGCAAAAATCCGCTTGCCGCGGTACGTATGTTCAAAGCGGCCTTCCGCGACGGCATGTCAGCAGAGCTCACAATCAAGTGCCGCAACCTTGATCTGTATCCGGACTATGCCGCTGAGCTCTTGCAGTCCATCGGCGGCGATCCGCGCATTCGTCTGATCCGGGAGACGCTAATCGCCCAAGCGCACCTGGAGTTGATGCAATCTTGCGATATTCTTCTCTCGCCGCATCGAGCCGAGGGCTTCGGCGTGCCACTTGCGGAAGCCATGGCTCTTGGCAAGTATGTTATCGCCACCGGATGGTCGGGTAATCTTGAATTCATGGATGCCGAATGCGCGGTCCTGCTGCCGAGCAAGCTCATCCCGGCCGAAGACCGCACCGGCGTCTATCCCACAGCACTCGGCGCTGTGTGGGCCGAACCGGACTTCGACGCTGGCGTCGAAGCCCTGCGCTCCGCGGCAGCCACACCGGAGCGTCGCCACGCTTTCCGGACCGCCGGCCCGGCCGCCATCTCCGCCCGCCTAGGTCCGGGCGCCTATGCCCGCGCGCTCAGGACCTAGGGGCCTGCCGTCCGTTGTATTTGCCGCGTCTTTTGCAGCGGGTTTCGGCTGTGCGTGCGCCTCAGAACGGTGATTTGAAGTCTCGGAACCGGACAGCGTCCGCATCCTTGTCTGACACAACAGCCGGCGCCGCGCCGATGCCCCAATCGATCGCCAGATCAGCATCGTTCCAGAGCACGCCGCCATCATGAGCCTTCGAATATGGCGCATCGACCTTGTAGTGGACTTCGGTATTCGGCTCGAGTGTTGCAAACCCGTGCAGGAACCCACGCGGCACGAAAATCTGCTCACCGCCCTCCGCCGTCAGCACCTCCTTCACCCATTTGCCATACGTCGGCGATCCGATACGCACGTCCACCGCCACATCGACGATGGCCCCCCGCAGGACGCGCACGAGCTTGGCCTGCGCGAAGGGCGGCGCCTGATAGTGCAGGCCTCGCACGGTTCCCGCCCACACTGAAAGGGACTGGTTGTCCTGCATGAATTCAGACCTGATGCCGGCCTCGGCGTAGGGGCCACGATTGTAGACTTCGCTGAAATGTCCCCGCGCATCGACAAAGCGCCTGGGCCGAACAATCAACACATCAGGAATCTCCAGCGCCGTCGCATCCAGTGACATTCTTGCAGCGCTCCTCGCATGTTCAGGCCATCCCCTCAGATGCCACACGAACTGAGGTTTTGCCAGAAGCCGGGCGACCAAACCGCACCCGCCGATTGCACCGGGCCTGCGTCCATGTTAACCGCGCCGGGAAACATATAAAGGAACGTTGATATGGCTGTTCAGGACAAGGCGAAGGATTATTACGTTGCGGACATCTCGCTGGCCGAGTTCGGCCGCAAGGAAATCGCCATCGCCGAAACCGAGATGCCGGGCCTGATGGCCGCGCGTGAGGAATTTGGCCCGTCGCAGCCGCTCAAAGGCGCGCGCATCTGCGGCTCGCTCCACATGACGATCCAGACCGCGGTGCTGATCCAGACGCTCGAAGCCCTCGGCGCCCAGGTGCGCTGGGTTTCCTGCAACATCTACTCGACGCAGGACCACGCCGCTGCCGCCATCGCCGACAACGGCACCGCCGTGTTCGCTTACAAGGGCGAAACCCTAGAAGAATATTGGGATTACACCGACCGCATGTTCCAGTGGCCGGACGGAAATGGCCCGAACCTGATCCTCGATGATGGCGGCGACGCCACGATGTACCTGATCGTTGGCGAGAAGGCCGAAGCAGACCCGTCGATCCTGAAAAACCCCGGCTCCGAGGAAGAAAAATACTTCTTCGCCCAGATCAAGAAGCGCATGGCCGCCTCTCCCGGCTGGTTCAAGAAAACGAAGGCCGGCGTGCGCGGCGTCTCGGAAGAGACGACCACAGGCGTCAACCGCCTCTACCAACTCGAGAAGCGCGGCGAGCTGCCTTTCCCCGCCATCAACGTCAACGACTCGGTCACCAAGTCGAAGTTCGACAACAAGTACGGCTGCAAGGAGTCGCTTGTTGACGCGATCCGCCGCGCCACCGACGTGATGATGGCCGGCAAGAAGGCTTTCGTGGCCGGCTATGGCGATGTCGGCAAAGGCTCGGCCGCCTCGCTCTCGGGCTCGGGCGCCCGCGTGGCTGTTTCGGAAGTCGATCCGATCTGCGCGCTGCAGGCCGCGATGGACGGCTACGAAGTGCTCACCATGGATGAGGCTGCGCCGAAGTTCGACATTTTCGTCACCGCGACCGGCAACAAGGACATCCTCACCGTCGACCACATGCGCGCGATGAAGGACATGGCGATCGTCTGCAACATCGGCCACTTCGATAACGAGATCCAGGTCGAAGGCCTTCGGAACTTCAAGTGGACCAACATCAAGCCGCAAGTCGACATGGTCACCTTCCCCGATGGCAAACGCATCCTGCTGCTGTCCGAAGGCCGCCTCGTCAATCTCGGCAATGCCACCGGCCACCCGAGCTTCGTGATGTCGGCCTCGTTCACCAACCAGACCTTGGCGCAGATCGAACTCCACGTGCGCGGCCACGAGTACGAGAACAAGGTCTACACGCTGCCCAAGCACCTCGATGAGAAGGTCGCCCGCCTCCACCTCGACAAGCTCGGCGTGAAGCTGACCAAACTCTCGGACGAGCAAGCGAAATACATCGGCGTGGAATCGGCTGGCCCGTTCAAGCCGGAACACTACCGCTACTAGGGCTTCGGGGACGCGCGTGGCGCAAGCCTTCATCCTCACGCTATCCTGCCCGGACCGGGTCGGCATCGTTGCGCGCCTCGCGCGGCTGATGGAGGAGCATGACTGCTTCATCGTGTCCTCGCGCACCTTTGGCGATCCGGATACAGGGCGCTTCTTCGCCCGTCTCGTGTTCAACATGAATGGCGATACGCTGGACGCCGTGATGGCGGGCATGCAGGAAGCCGGTGAAGCGTTGGCGGCAGACTGGCAGATCCGTCCGTCGGCGGAGCGTATGAAGGTGCTGCTGCTCGTTTCGAAGTCCGATCACTGCGCCAACACGTTACTCTATGCAGCGCGGCGCGGCGAACTGCCCATCGAAGTGACCGGCATCGTCTCCAACCACGACACGCTCAAGGCCTCCTTCGCGCACTGGAACCTGCCCTGGTTCCATGTGCCCGTGACCTCGGTCACCAAGGCTTCAGCCGAAGAGCGCCTGTTCGGGATTGTCGAGGAGACGGGCACGGAGCTCGTCGTCCTCGCGCGGTACATGCAGGTTCTCAGCGAAACAGCCTGCCGGCGCCTCGACGGACGCGTCATCAACATCCACCATTCCTTCCTGCCCGGCTTCAAGGGCGCGCAGCCCTATCACCAGGCCCATGCACGCGGCGTGAAAGTCATCGGCGCGACAGCCCACTACGTCACCGCAGATCTCGATGAAGGCCCGATCATCTCGCAGGTCACTGAAGCGATCGATCATTCCTTTACTGCTGAAGACATGGTCGAGACCGGCCGCCATATCGAAGGCATCGCGCTACTGCGCGCCGTGAAGGCACACGCCGAACACCGTGTGTTTCAGAATTCCGGCAAGACCGTCGTCTTTGCCCGCTAACCCATAAGTCCAAAGAGGAAATCCGATCATGCCCCTGAAAACCCACGAGTTCACCAGCGAGAGCGTCGCAGAGGGCCACCCGGACAAGGTGTCGGACCAGATTTCGGATGCCGTGGTCGACCTCTTCCTCTCCCGCGATCCGACCGCAAAGGTCGCTGTCGAAACGCTCTGCACCACCAACCTCGTCGTCCTCGCCGGCGAAGTTCGCACGAACAATGGCGCCGTCATCACGAAGGACGAGATGAACGAGGCCGCCCGCAAGGTCGTCAAGAAGATCGGCTATGAGCAGGACGGCTTTCACTGGGAGAAGATGACGGTCCAGAACTACGTGCACGGACAATCGGCCGAAATCGCCCAGGGCGTTGAAGCCGGCCAGGGCCTCTTCAAGGAAGA
>Ga0315900_10007724_pt1 | contig 14022 bp, 12 predicted proteins | sample LakEriMetagenome_FD_203521 | JGI IMG/M metagenome (GOLD analysis project Ga0315900, IMG submission 203521) | Freshwater fungal communities from buoy surface, Lake Erie, Ohio, United States - Buoy 12 MA114 | ecosystem: Environmental > Aquatic > Freshwater > Lake > Lake biofilm | place: USA: Lake...
TGCCGCTCGGTGACCACGCGGCGCACCACCTCGTTGATCGCCCGGTTGCTGGCGAGGTCGTGGCCCAGGGGCTTTTCGAGCACGAGCCGGGTGCGGGGGGTGTTCAGGCCCGCGCTCGCCAGCTGCTCGCACACCGTCGTGAACAGCCCGGGCGCGGTGGCCAGGTACATCACCACCGTGTCGGCCTCCCGCTGGGCCAGCCTCTCGCGCAGGCGGGGGTAGTCGGCGGCCTTCGACAAGTCCATCCGCACGAATCCGAGCAGCTGCGCGAAGCGGTGGAATTCCTCGGCGGTGGGTCGCTTGGCCAGTTCGACCTCGTCGAAGCGGGCCCGGATGAAGTCGCGATAGCGCGTGTCGTCGAGGTCGTCGCGCGCGATGCCCAGGATCCGCCCGTCCGGGGGAAGGCTGCCGTGTCGGAAGGCCTGGAACAGGGCGGGCATCAGCTTGCGCCATGCGAGGTCGCCGGTGCCGCCGAACAGGACAAGATCAAAGCTCATCGGGGTTACAAATCAGAACAGTGTCAATGTAACTTAGTTTCATGGACGGCGGTTTGTTCTGGTGACTCCGCCGGGCCTGCGCCGCGGATCCTCCCCGCGCCGTCCCCTGAAAACACTGCCGGGTGGCCTGGGCAGACAGCCTACCGGCGGGACTGGCCATGTGCCAAGAATTCTGTAACCACCATGGAATCCCGCGGCCTTCGCGCCGCACCGGGCCGGGGATAATCCCGGCATGAACCAACTCGAGGCGCTCAAGCAGTTCACCACGGTGGTGGCCGACACCGGCGACTTCCATCAGCTGGCCCAATTCCAGCCGCAGGACGCGACGACCAATCCGTCCCTGATTCTCAAGGCTGTCCAGAAGGCCGATTACGCGCCGCTGCTGGCCCAGACCGTCGAACGCCATCGCCATCGGGCGATGGACGACATCGTCGACCGCTTGCTGGTGCGTTTTGGCATCGAAATCCTCCAGCACGTGCCCGGACGGGTGTCCACCGAGGTCGACGCCCGCCTGAGCTTTGACACCGCGGCGACGGTGGCGCGGGCCGAGCGGATCATGGCCCTCTATGCGGCCGAGGGTGTGGCCCGTGAACGCATCCTGATCAAGATCGCCGCCACCTGGGAGGGGATCCAGGCGGCTGCGCAACTCGAGCAGCGTGGCATCCGCACCAACCTCACCCTGCTGTTTTCCTTCTGCCAGGCGGTGGCTTGTGGTCAGGCGCGTGTGCAGCTCATTTCGCCCTTCGTCGGTCGCATCTACGACTGGTACAAGAAATCGGCTGGCACCCGCTGGGACGAGGCCGCCCAATCCGGCGCGAACGACCCGGGCGTGCGCTCGGTGCGCCAGATCTACGAGCACTACAAGCGCTTGGGCATTCCGACCGAGGTGATGGGCGCAAGCTTTCGCAACGTGGGCCAGATCATCGCGCTGGCTGGATGCGATCTGCTCACCATCAGCCCCGACCTGCTCGCCCAGCTGGCGGTCAGCGAGGCACCGGTGGTGCGCGCACTCGATCCCGAGCGGGCCCGCGCGCTCGACCTGCCGGCGGTCCAGCATGACGAGGCCAGCTTCCGCTATGCACTCAACGACGACGCGATGGCCACCGAAAAGCTGGCCGAGGGCATTCGCGCCTTCGCCGCCGACACGGTCAAGCTCGAGGCCATGATCCGCGCAGCCTGAGGCCCGCCCCTGCTGCGTTCACGAACTCTCCGAAAGCGCCCGTGCCCACTTCGCCGCCCCCGCCGCCGCCCTCGCAACACCGGCCTGCGCCACTGGGTGTGTTTTCGCGTGGCGACCAGCTGCCGGCCTGGCAGGCGCTGCAGGCCCATTACGAACGCGCCGGCCGCCACTTCGACCTCCGCGAGGCCTTTGCCCGGGATGCGGAGCGCTTCGAGCGATTCAGCCAGGAGGCCCCGCACGTCTTCGCCGACCTGTCCCGCAACCGCATCGACGGTCCCACCGAAGCGGCATTGCTCGATCTGGCGCGTCAGGCGCAGCTCGCCGCGCAGCGCGATGCGATGTTTGCCGGCGCGGCGGTGAATGTGACCGAGGGGCGGGCGGCGCTGCACTGGCTGCTGCGGTATCCGTCGTCGCGGGCCGCATGGACGCCCGCGGGCCTGCCGGGCCTATCGGGCGAACAGGCGCAGGTGCATGACACGCTGTCGTCCATGCTTGATTACGCCGAACGGGTGCGTGCCGACGCGCGCATCACCGACATCGTCAATATCGGCATTGGCGGCTCCGACCTCGGGCCGCAGATGGTCACGCAGGCGCTGCAGGCCTTCGGCAGCCCGGGCCGCCGGATGCACTTCGTCTCCAACGTCGATGGCCATGAGCTGGCGGGCGTGCTGGCGGCGGTGCGGCCCGAGAGCACGCTGTTCCTGGTCGCTTCGAAAACCTTCACCACCCTGGAAACGATGACCAATGCGCGCTCGGCCCGCGCCTGGTTCCTGGCCCAGGGGGGCACCGACACGGCCCGCCACTTTGTGGCTCTCACCACCCATGTGCAGGCGGCGCGCGAGTTCGGGATCGACACCACTTTCGGCTTCTGGGACTGGGTGGGCGGGCGCTACTCGGTGTGGTCGGCCATCGGCCTGCCGGTGGCCATCGCGATCGGAGCGGCGCGGTTCCGCGAGCTGCTCGCCGGTGCGCATGCGATGGACGCGCATTTCGCCACCGCTCCCTTCGAGCGCAACCTGCCGGTGCGCATGGCGCTCATCGACCTGTGGCAGCGTGATTTCCACGGCATGGCCTCCCGATGCATTGCGCCTTACCACAGCGCCCTGCGCCGGATGCCGGCCTACCTGCAGCAGCTCGAGATGGAAAGCAACGGCAAGGGGGTGGATCGCCAGGGCCAGCCGCTGGCGGTGGCCACCTCGCCGGCGCTGTGGGGTGAGCCGGGCACCAACGGGCAGCATGCGTTTTTCCAGATGTTGCACCAGGGCCGCGATGCGATTCCGGTGGAGTTCGTGGCGGTGCGGGAGGCGGTGCATGGCCTGCCCGGCCACCAGGTGCTCGTGCTGGCCAATGTGCTGGCGCAGGCGCAGGCCTTGATGCAGGGGCGCGAGGATCCCGACGGCCATCGGAGCTGCCCGGGCAATCGTCCGAGCACGCTGTTGTTGCTCGAGCGGCTCGAGCCGGCCAGCCTGGGGGCCCTGCTGGCGCTGCAGGAGCACCGGGTGTTTTGCAGTGGCGCCTTGTGGGGGATCAACAGCTTCGACCAATGGGGTGTCGAGTTGGGGAAGATCCTGGCGCAGGACCTGATTCCGCGCTTCGACAGCGGGGATGTGTCGGGGCTGGATGGGGCGACGGCGGGGGTGCTGCGGAGGCTGCTCGGGTAATTTTTGGGGCGGCGCGTTTTTGCTTTCTCCGGTTGGGGGGTGGTGAGTTTTCTCCGGCTGGGCGCGCTGGGCGGGCAGGGAGGGTAGGCTCCTCCCCGACTGTCCAGGGCGCTGATACGCGCCACCGGACAGACGGGGGCCCCTCCGCCTACCCTCCCTGCCCACCCATCACGCATTTCCGGGGTGACCGCCTCGCGCCGACGAAGGGCCGGTCCGCCTTCGCGCCGGGTCGGCCCGGCGCTCACGTCACGCCGGAGAACGCCCATGACAGAGTCGGAGGCGATGAGCGCCGGGCCGACCCGGCGCGAAGGCGAGAAGTGATCTAGTCGGCTGAGGTCTTCCCGAGTGCGACGCGCGATGTGGGGGTGGGGAGGGTGGGCGGAGGGGCCCCCGTCTGTCTGGCGGCGCGTATCAGCGCCCTAGACAGTCGGGGAGGAGCTCACCCTCCCCACCCCCGCAGCGCGCCCGGTCGGAGAAAAACGAAGCTCCAGGGCCGGAGAAAAATTCAGTTCCCCGCCGGCACCGCCAACCCCAGCGCCGTGGCCAGGGCCGCCGTCGGCATCGCGCCTTCCTTGACCACGAGTTCCCCGGTGACCGCATGCTTGCCCACCACCACTGGCACCCCGCCAAAGCCGAAGCGGTTCATGAGGGCCGTGTTGGCGGCTACCTTGGCCTTGTGCGCATCAAGGTCGCCCTGGGCCACGATCCCGCCCTGCTTGGCCATCATCGAGGCCTCGTGCTGATCCATCAGGGCGACCGGGTCGGCCGCCGCCAGCAAGGCGGCACCCTGCGCGCTGCTGGTCGGATTGAGCAGGCTCACCGGGATCCAGGTGAAACGGGCTTGGGCCTTGAGCGGTTTGGCGGCATTCCACAACGCCGCGCAGTGCGGGCATTGCGGGTCGAAGAACACGTACACCTGCCGCACGGCCATCGCCGAGCCGACGTCGAAGCCCTTGGCCTCGGCCGCGATCGCCTCGACCGAGGGGGCCTGACGGGTGGCAGGTGCCTGCGAGGCGGTGCCCGAATCCGGCTTGGGGCTGTCCTTGCAGCCCGCCATGGCCAGCGCCAGGAGGGACACAAACAGCGCAGCCAGCCAGCGGCGATTTGTCACGGAAACGACAGAGGCGGAAAGAGAATTCAGGAAAAAGCGGTGAGGTCGCATGTCAACGGTCTGTAGGGTAGGACGGAAAACGATCCACTGCTGGGAGATGTGGCCGTCTCAATTCAGAACCATACCAGAGCGATCAACACCCTACAGACGGCATCTCATATCTGCGAATGGCGGATCTCCTTGATTTGGCCACGCCAAGAGGAGGATCTTCCTGCCCAATCCTGTCCGCGAAACGGCCGGCTCATTTAAAAGGCCGGCTTACGTACCCCGACCCGACCAGCCCGAACCGCCAGGGCGTCCCCACCGCTTTCGAAATCCCGATGCGGGGTCCGCAGACCACTGCCACCCGGTCGGTGGGCTGCAGGGCGCGCACCAGTACGTCCGCCCCATGCCCGCCCTTGCGGCACACCAGGTTCAAGCACCAGTGCAGGCCGTAGACACGTTAGACGTAGGTATGCCCGGGCGGGCCGAACATGGATGGGTCGCGCGTTGTAGGTCCGCAGTGGCTGTGCGAGGCCGGGTCACGGGCGTCATAAGCCTCGGTTTCGGCGGTCACGCCGCCCACGCCATCCACCCGCAGCAGGGCGCCCGCGAGGGCGCGGGCCACCGTGGCCGCCTCGCCGGCGAAATCCGCCGCCTCCAGCCGCCGGCGTTCAGGCACGGGGCTGGCCAGTCGGGAAAGGCTGCGCTAGAGTACTGTATAAAACAACAGTCTTTTGAGGTTCAATCATGTCATTTCAGGCAGGGGCCGTGGCCGGTCCCCGGGGCGATCCGTCGCCGATGGTGATTCCGCAGGCGGTCTGGCGGGCCGATGCCCTGGCGGCTGCCGACGAGCCCACGATCTCCACCGGCCTGCCGGCCCTGGATGCGGTGCTGCCCGGGGGTGGCTGGCCGGTGGGTGCCCTGACCGAGCTGCTGCAGGCACGGCCCCATCAGGCGGTCTGGCGTTTGCTGGCACCGGGCCTGGCCCGGGCCCTGGCCCTGCAGGCCGGGCCGGTGCTGCTGGTGGCGCCGCCGCAGCCGGTGTGCGTGCCGGGGCTGGCGGGGCGGGGCCTGCCCGCCCATCGCTGGTTGTGGGTGCAGGCGGATGCGCCCGCCGCCCGCCTGTGGGCCGCCGAGCAGGCCCTGCGGTGCGCCGAGGTGGCGGCGGTGCTGGCCTGGTTGCCGCAGGCCGCCCCGGCCGACCTGCGCCGGCTGCAGCTGGTGGCGCAGCGCCATCGGCAGCTGCTGTTCGTGCTGCGGCCGCTGTCGGCGCGCGAGCAGGCCTCGCCCGCGCGGCTGCGGCTGGCCCTGGAGGAGGGCGAGGGCCCGGCGCGTGCATTGCGGGTGCAGGTGCTCAAACGCCGCGGCCCGCCGCTGGTCTCGCCGGTGCTGCTGCCCCCCCAGCATGGGCTGCTGGCCCGGCTGCTGCAGGCACGCGCCGAGGCCTCGCACAGGGAGGAGCCGGGGCCGCTACGGCCGAAACCCAGGGATGAACAGGCCGATGGACTGGATCGCGCTGCAACCCGCCTCGCCGGCTGACGCCTCGGCCTGGGGCTGGCAGGCCCTGCGCTTCACGCCCCGCGTGGCCCGGGTGGACGAGGCCTGGCTGCTGGAGGTGTCGGGGAGCCTGCGTCTGTTTGGCGGGCCCGCGGCGCTGCGGCAGGCCCTGCTTGTGGCCGACGATCTGCAGCCACCCGCCTGGGCCGAGGGCGCCACGTCGCTGCTGGCGCTGGCCCTGTTGCGCCTGCAGCGGGCCGGCCGGCCGCAACCCCGGCGGCTGCCCGATGACCTGCCGCTGGCCCTGCTCACGGCCGCGGAGCCACACCTGCCGTTGCTGGCGCGCACCGGCTGCCACACCTGGGGCCAGCTGCGGGCCCTGCCGCGCGCGCCGGTGGCCCGGCGCTTCGGAGCCACGCTGCTCGAGGCACTCGACCGCGCCTGGGGCCTGCGCCCCGACACCCACGCCTGGCTCGTCGCGCCCGAGGTGTTCGATGAGTCCCTGGAGTTGCCGGCCCTGGCCACCGAGGCGGCTGGCCTGATGGCCGCCGCCTGGCGTCTGCTGGGCGCGTTGCAGCGCTGGCTGCAGGCACGCCAGCAGGGCGTGCTGGCCTTCGAGCTGGCGTGGACGTTTGACCTGCGTCGTCTGGACGGTGTGGCCCTGCCCCGCACCGGCGCGTTGCAGGTGCGCACCGCCGAGCCGGTGCAGGCGATCGACCACCTGGGCCGGCTGTTGCGGGAGCAGCTGGCCCGGGTGCGGTTGGCGGCGCCGGCCAACCACCTGCGCCTGCGCAGCGTCGAAACCCGAGGGTGGGCTGGCGCCGCCCGCACCTTGCTGCCCGACGAGGTGCGCGCGGGCGAGCCCCTGCACCAGCTGGTGGAGCGTTTGTCGGCGCGCCTGGGGGAGGGGCGGGTGCGTCAGCCCCGCCTGCAGGCCGACTGGCGGCCCGAGGCGATGCAGCGCTGGGAGCCCGCAGTGCGTGCGCCCCGCGCGGCGCTGGCCCGGGCGCGGGCCGTGGGTGATGCCGATTCCAATCCCGATCCCGATCCCGATCCCGTAGCCGCCGAGAGCCTGCTGCCGGCCTGGTTGCTCGATCCCGCGCAGCCCCTGGAGGTGCGCGACGAGCGCCCCTGGTACCAGGGGCCGCTGCAACTGCTCACGCGCCGCCAGCGGGTGGAAACCGGCTGGTGGGAGGAGGGGGGTGCGGTCGTGCGCGATTACTGCATCGCCCGCAGCGCCGGTGCGGGTCTGGTGTGGATCTATTGCGAGCATGCGGTGCCGGCGGGCAGCCGCCCGCCGCGCTGGTATTTGCAGGGGCTGTATGCCTGAAGCGCCGGCGGGTCCGCGCATACCACCGCTGCCGCCGGAGGATGACGATCCGCCGGTGCTTGCGGTGACGGGGGCGGCTGGCCCAGACGAGGCGCTGCCTCGCTATGCCGAACTGCATTGCCTGTCTCACTTCAGCTTCCAGCGCGCAGCCTCGCATCCGCACGAACTGGTGCGACGGGCCTACAACCTGGGGTATGAGGCCCTGGCCCTCACCGATGAATGCTCGGTCGCCGGGGTGGTGCAGGCGCATGTCGCCCTCAAGGAGCACCTGCAGCGCGCGCAGGCGCTGCAGGCGGTCGATGGCCAGCCCCGGGTGCGGCCGTTTCGCCTGCTGTTTGGCAGCGAGTTCGCGCTGCCCGAAGGGCGGGTGGTCGCCCTGGCCCGTAACGTCTTTGGCTGGGGCGATCTGTGCGAGTTCATCAGCGCCGCCCGCCAGGCCGCGCCCAAGGGGGATTACGCCCTGGGCTGGGACAGTGCCGATTGGTCGCGCCTGGCCGGCTGCGAGTGCCTGTGGGTGCCCCGCCGGGACGGTCCGCAGGCCTTGGATCCGCAGGTCATGCGCGCCGGGTTGCAGCGCGCGCGGGACCGGCTGGGGCCGCGCCTGTGGCTCGGGGTGACGCTGTGCGGCGAACTGGGGGACGACCTGTGGCTGGCGCAGTTGCAGGCGCTGGCCGAGGCCGAGGGCGTGCCTTGCGTGGCGGCCGGCGGCGTGCTGATGCACCGGCGTTCGCGCAAGCCGCTGCTCGATGTGCTCACGGCGGTGCGCGAAGGGCGGCCGGTGGCCGAGTGCGGCTTCGCCCTGCAGCCCCATGCGCAGCGCCACCTGCGTTATCGCGCCCGCCTGGCCCGGGTCTACCCGCCGGACTTGCTCGCCGCCACGCTGCAGGTGGCGGCGCGCTGTCGCTTCGAGCTGTCGGCTATCCAGTACAACTACCCGCTCGAATCGGTGCCACCCGGGCGCAGCCCGATCAGCCAGCTCACGCGGCTGACGCTGCGCGGCGCGCGGCTTCGCTATCCGCAAGGGCTGCCGCCTCAGCATCGCGCACAGGTGGCCAAGGAGCTGCGCCTGATCCGCGACAAGCGCTACGAGATGTTCTTCCTCACGGTGGATGACATCGTGCGCCATGCCCGCAGCCAGGGCATCCTGTGCCAGGGCCGGGGCTCGTCGGCCAACTCGCTGGTGTGCTATTGCCTGCATATCACCGAGGTGTCGCCCGAGCGCTCCAACCTGCTGTTCGAGCGGTTCATCAGCATGCAGCGACATGAAGCCCCCGATATTGATGTCGATTTTGAACATCAAAGGCGGGAGGAGGTGATCCAGTACATCTATCGCAAGTACGGCCGCGACCGCGCCGCCATCGCGGCGGTGGTGGTGCGCTGGCGCCCGCGCATGGCGCTGCGCGACGCGGGCAAGGCGCTGGGCATCGACGAGCGCCTGATCGACGCCTTCGCCCGTGACCATCACTGGTTCGATGCCGACATCCTGGCCCACCGGCTCGAGCAGGTGATGCAGGAGACCGGCGTGTCCCATCCGCCACGGCAACTGGGGTTGTGGCTGTCGCTGGCGCGCACCCTCTGCGGCTTTCCGCGCCACCTGAGCCAGCATGTGGGCGGTTTCGTGCTCACGCAGGACCGCCTCACGCGCCTGGTACCGGTGGAAAACGCCGCCATGCCCGATCGCAGTGTGATCCAGTGGGAAAAGGACGACCTCGAGGCGCTGGGCCTGCTGAAGGTGGACGTGCTGGCCCTGGGCATGCTCAGTGCCCTGCGCCGCTGTTTGGACCTGGCCAATGCGCGTCATGGGCGTCACGTCCTCGCCGGCCCGCCCGCCTGGCGCCTGCAGGACATCCCCGAGGAAGACCCGCGCGTGTACGACATGTTGTGCCGCGCCGATTCGGCCGGCGTGTTCCAGGTGGAAAGCCGTGCGCAGCGGGCCATGCTGCCGCGCCTGCGTCCGCGCACCTATTACGACCTGGTGGTGCAGGTGGCGATCGTGCGGCCTGGTCCGATCCAGGGCGGCATGGTGCATCCGTACCTGAAGGCCCGGGAGCGGCGGCGGCAGGGCCTGCCGATCGACTACATCAAGGACGAACTGGCTGGCCCGCTGGGGCGCACGCTGGGCGTGCCGATCTTCCAGGAGCAGGTGATGCAGCTGGCTATGGTGGCCGCCGGCTTCTCGGCGGATCAGGCCGATGCCCTGCGCCGCTCGATGGCGGCCTGGTCGCGGCGCGGCGGTGTGCACCGCTTTCGCGAGCCGCTGGTGCAGGGGATGGTGATGCGCGGCTATCCGCAGGCATTCGCCGAGGGCCTGTTCCGGCAGATCGAGGGCTTTGGCGAATACGGCTTTCCCGAAAGCCATGCAGCCAGCTTCGCGCTGCTGGTGTATTTCAGCAGCTGGTTCAAGTGCCATGAGCCGGCCTGTTTCCTGGCTGCGATGCTCAACTCGCAACCCCTGGGTTTTTACACCCCGTCGCAGCTGGTGCAGGATGCGCGCGAGCACGGGGTCGAGGTGCGGCCGGTGGATGCGACCGCCAGCGACTGGGACTGCACCCTCGAAGACCTGGTGCCGGCCGATGCCGACACGACGTGCCAGACCCCGCCAAGCCCGCCATCCGTCACCCGGCCCGAGATCTCGCCCGTCCCCCAGCCTGCGGTGCGCCTGGGCCTGCGCCTGGTGGCCGGCCTGGGCGAGGCGGCGGCCCGCCGGCTGGTGCAGGCGCGCACGCGTGCACCGTTTGCCGATGTGGAGGACCTTGCCCTGCGCGCCGGGCTCGACCGCGCCGACATGGCCGCCCTGGCCAGCGCCGATGCCCTGTCTACCCTGGCGGGCCATCGCCGGCAGCAGGTGTGGGCCGCCACCGTCACCCGGCGGCCGCACGGGCTGCTGCGTGACGCGCCGGTGCAGGAAGATCTGCTGCGCCTGCCCGCAGCGGGCGAGGGGGAAGACATCGTCCTGGATTACGAGTCCACCGGCCTGACCCTGCGGCGCCATCCGCTGGCCCTGTTGCGTCCGCAGCTGCAGGCGGCCGGCTGGTGCAACGCGCAGGCCCTGCAGCCGCTGCCGGACGGCCGCCGGGCCCGTGCCTGTGGCCTGGTCACCATGCGCCAGCGCCCGGGCACCGCCAAGGGCACGATGTTCGTGTCGCTGGAAGACGAAACCGGCTGCGTCAACGTGATCGTCTGGCCTGCGCTGGTGGAGGCGCAGCGCGATGTCTGGCTGCGTGCACGCCTGCTGGCGGTGGAGGGCACCTGGCAGCGCGATGCCACCAGCGGCGGCCGGGTGTGCCATCTGGTGGCACGCCGCGCGCACGACCTCAGCGCGATGCTGGGCGAACTGGGCTCGCTCGGGCGCAGCCGGGATTTCCGTTAGGCGGCCTCAGTCCCGATAGGACGGATCGACCCGGTCGAGTTTGCGAAGCAGCGCGGGCCAGGCGATCCCCGCGCCCTGTCCGGCCGTCACGGTCTTGAGCACCTCGGCCAGGCCCTGCAAGATTGCCGGATTGACGTGCACCAGCTCGCCACCGGCCTGCGCGTCGACCTGAATGCGGCAGGCATTCTCGAAGGTGTACATCGACAGGAAGGCCTCCGGCACGCTCTTGCCCACCGTGAGCAGGCCATGGTTGCGGAGCACCAGGTAGTTGCGGTCACCCAGATCGCGCACCAGGCGCGGTTTTTCATCATCGCGCAGGGCCACGCCTTCGTAGTCGTGGTAGCCCAGCGAGGCCAGCACGAAGGTGCTTTGCTGGCTGATCGGAAGCACTCCGCATTTCTGGGCACTCACCGCCACGCCCGCCCGGGAGTGGGTATGCAGCACGCAGCCCGCATCGGGGCGCGCCTCATGAATGCAGCTGTGGATCACGAAGCCGGCCGGGTTGACCGGGAACGGCGAGTCGATCACCTTGTGGCAGTGGGCGTCGACCTTCACCAGCGACGATGCGGTGATCTCGTCGAACATCAGCCCGTAGGGATTGATCAGGAAGTGGTGCTCGGGCCCTGGCACGCGCGCGCTGATATGGGTGAACACCAGGTCGCTCCAGCCGTACAGCGCCACCAGCCGGTAGCAGGCGGCCAGTTCCAACCGCAGCGCCCATTCCTCGGCGCTGACAACGTCCTTGAGCGATGCGATCTTCATGCGATGTCTCCGGCCGCCTGGGCCTGTGGTGAGACTCGATTGTCTCCCCGGCACCCGCCCCGGGCCATCGGGGATATCGCCAGGGTCAGGCGGCGGGATCCGCCTGCACGCCGCCGGGGCGGCGCTCGTACCAGCCGCGGGTGCGATTGACGACATGCACCACCGCCAGCATCACCGGCACCTCGATCAGCACGCCCACCACGGTGGCCAAGGCGGCGCCCGAGTTCAGGCCGAACAGGCTGATGGCCGCAGCCACCGCCAGCTCAAAGAAGTTGGACGCCCCGATCAGGGCCGAGGGACAGGCCACGGCATGCGATTCCCCGAGCCAGCGATTGAGCCCGTAGGCCAGGGCCGAATTGAACACCACCTGGATCAGGATCGGCACGGCCAGCAGCGCGATCACCAGAGGCTGGCTCAGGATGGCTTCGCCTTGGAAGGCGAAGAGCAAGATGAGGGTGGCCAGCAACGCCGCGATCGACCAGGGACCCAGGCGTGCCATCGCCGCCTCGAATGCCGCCGGCCCCCGGGCCAGCAGACGGCGGCGCCACAGCTGCGCGCCGACCACCGGGATCACGATGTACAGCACCACCGAGGTGACCAGCGTGTCCCAGGGCACCGTGATCGATGAAATGCCCAGAAGCACCCCCACCAGCGGCGCGAAGGCGAACACCATGATCGTGTCATTGAGCGCCACCTGCGACAGCGTGAACAGCGGATCGCCCTGGGTCAGGCGGCTCCAGACGAACACCATCGCGGTGCAGGGCGCGGCGGCCAGCAGGATCAGGCCGGCGATATAGCTGTCCAACTGGTCGGCCGGCAGGAACGGCGCGAACAGTTCCCGCACGAACAGCCACCCCAGGAAGGCCATCGAGAACGGCTTGACCGCCCAGTTCACGAACAGCGTCACGCCGATGCCGCGCACATGGCGGCGGATCTGGCCAAGGGCACCAAAGTCCACTTTGACCAGCATGGGCACGATCATCACCCAGATCAACAGGCCCACGGGCAGATTGACACGGGCCACCTCCATCGCGGCCACCGCCTGGAAGACGCCAGGCAACCACTGGCCCAGCGCGATGCCGGCCACGATGCACAGGAACACCCACAGCGTCAGATAGCGTTCAAAAAAACTCATGCGTCGCCCCGGGCCAGCGTGCGGGCCGTGCTCTCGATGGACAGCCGGTCCAGCCGCTCAGGGGGCAACTGCACGAAAGTCTCGAGCCGGCGGCGCATCAGGTGCAGCGTCTGAAGGAAGGCCTCGCGTTGCCGGGACTCCCCGCCATCGACCGCCGAGGGATCGGCATAGCCCCAGTGTGCGGTGGCCGGCTGGCCGGGCCAGTAGGGGCAGGCCTCGCCGGCGGCGTTGTCGCACACGGTGATCACCAGGTCCATGCGCGGTGCCTCAGGCCCGCCGAACTCGTCCCAGCTCTTGCTGCGAAGCCCGTCCGTCGCGATTCCGGCCTTATGCAGCGTCTCCAGGGCCAGGGGATTGGGCCGCTGGTGCTCGCGTGGCGAACTGCCCGCCGAGAAGGCCTTGAAACGGCCGCCGCCGAGGTGATTGAGCAGTGCCTCAGCCAGGATGCTGCGGGCCGAGTTATGGGTGCACAGGAACAGCACATGCAGGGGTCGGGCGGGAGTGGTCATCGGGGCGTTCAGCAGCAGGAGGATCGGGGGGTTGAAGGGTTGCAGCAGGCCGCTGCCGCGGGCGCTACGGCCGGCGGCTCGTGGAACACCGGAATGGTCCCCAGCGTGTGGAAATGCTCCCAGGCGATACCCTGCGGGTCGGTCACCCAGTGCTTCTCGCTGCGGGCATAGCAGCAGGTGGTCTGGCCCTCGTCAAGCAGCGCCATTTCCGCGCTCTTGGCAGCGGCCTTGAGGGCCTGCAGTTCCTCGGCGGAATCGACCTGAATGCCCAGGTGATCGAGCCCGGGCTTTGCGCCGCGGGCGGAGATTGCGAAGTTCACCCGCGGATCCTCAAGCATCCACTTGGCGTAATCGTCCTCGACACGGGTTGGATCGGACCCGAACAGGCGCGAGTAAAAGCCGATGCTGGCCTTCAGGTCTTCGACTTGGACGTGGACATGGAATCGCTTCATGGGGCTCTCCGTCGGGGTGGATAGGGGCGGGGCATCAGCAGTCACAGGCGACCGGGACGCCGCAGGCGGCACCCTCGCAGCAGTTGTCGGTCAGATAGCCCAGTAACGCATTCATCTGGTCAAAGCGGGCACGGTAGATCAGATGGCGGCTGGCCCGCTCCTGCGTGATCAGGTGTGCATGCATCAGTTCCTTGAGGTGGAACGACAGCACGCTCGGCGTGACGGCCAGGTCGCCGGCCAGCAGGGTGGGGGTCAGGCCCTGCGGGCCCGCCACCACCAGCGCCCGGTACACCCGCAGGCGCACCGGCTGGGCCAAGGCGGCCAGGGCTTTGACGACGTCTGAGTCTTCCATATTTCAATAATAATCGAAATATCAGAGGTCGTCAAAACCGGTACGCCAAGACCACGATGCCAAAACCATCGCGGTGATGGCCGGAGGTCTCGGCAGGGGGGGAAGGATCGGGGGGGAATCCGGGGGGGAATCCGGGGGAGACGAAGCAGACCGGATGGAGCGGGCGATGGGAATCGAACCCACG
>Ga0315900_10007726_pt1 | contig 14021 bp, 14 predicted proteins | sample LakEriMetagenome_FD_203521 | JGI IMG/M metagenome (GOLD analysis project Ga0315900, IMG submission 203521) | Freshwater fungal communities from buoy surface, Lake Erie, Ohio, United States - Buoy 12 MA114 | ecosystem: Environmental > Aquatic > Freshwater > Lake > Lake biofilm | place: USA: Lake...
TCGGCATGGCTTTTGGCTGGCTGGTGTTTACGCGCCAGCGCCTTGCCTTCTGGAGCGGCGGCGAACGTCAGCTGCCGGAGCATGTCGGCGCGCCGCCAAACCCGGAATTGCTGGCGAAGAAGTTCGGCCCGGTCTCGTTCGAATGGTGGCTTTACCTGCTCGCCATTCCGGGCGTTGCTGCCGTGTGGTTCCTGCTGCAGACGCCGCAATTCACCTTCCTGACGCTGATGAGCGGCCTGACGCTGTTTGGCGGCTACCTGATCTATTACATGGTGACGAAGTGTAACCTGCGTGAAATCCAGGAGCTCATCCTCGCCCTGTTCCTGATCTTCATGTCGGTGGTGTTCTGGTCGCTGTTCGAGCAGGGCGGCTCGTCGCTGAACCAGTTTGCCGAGCGCAATACGCAACTGCCGAATGACGGCTTCACGACCGTTACCGCCGCGCAGACCCAGAGCTTCAACTCCGGTTTCATCCTTCTGTTCGCGCCGGTCTTCGCCGGGCTCTGGGCCTGGCTCGGCGCGCGCAAGGCGGACCCCAACACGGCGCTGAAGTTTGCGCTGGCGCTGGTGCAGGTCGGCCTTGGCTTCTGGGTTCTGGTCTGGGGTGTTCAGTATGCGGATGAAAGCTACCGCGTACCGCTGGTCTTCCTCGTGCTCGCCTACCTCCTGCATACGACCGGCGAGCTCTGCCTGTCGCCTGTGGGACTTTCGATGATCACGAAACTTTCGCCCGCAGCGGTGGTCAGCTTCATGATGGCCGGCTGGTTCCTGTCGTCTGCCTTCGCACAATATGTGGCGGGCATCATCGCCCAGTTCACCGCCAGCGACACCGTGGCCGGGCAGGTGCTCGATCCCGGCAAGGCGCTCGCAACCTATTCAGACGTGTTCTGGAGCCTCGGCGTCGTCGCGATCATCCTCGGCGTGCTGCTCGGCGCGGGCAGCTTCCTGCTGAAGTATCTCGGCCATGGCAAAGCCGGGCGCCTGGCCAGCAAATCTGCGCTGGAAGCAGAAGCCGCGCGCGGTGCCACGGAGTAGGGTTTGACGGCGCAACCGGGAAAACCTGCTGGCGATTTCGACTATGACCAGCCGGGCATCCGGTATGCCGCGATGCGGCGGGCGGACCCGCGGATTGCGGAGCAGATCCGGGTTGCCCTGGGTGATGCGAGGACCGTGCTGAATGTCGGGGCAGGCTCGGGAAACTATGAGCCGGTGGACCGCACGGTGATGGCGCTGGAGCCATCGGCGGCGCAGCGAGCCCAGCGCCCGGCCAGCGCCGCGCCCTGCGTGATCGGGACGGCTGAGGCCCTTCCGTTCGATGACAAGTCGTTCGATGCGGTCATGGCCTCGCTGACGGTTCATCAGTGGCCGGATCTTGAGCGGGGAATTGCCGAGCTCAAGCGTGTGGCACGCCGGCGTATCGTGATCCTGACCTTTGATCCGGCCCGGATCGCGTCCTTCTGGTTTTACGGATACCTGCCGCCGCAGGCGAATGCCGAGCGCAAGCGGATGCCTGAGTTCTCGCGCCTCGCCGGGTTGCTCGGACCGGAAACGTCGTTCGAGACCGTTCCGGTGCCGCTCGACTGCACGGACGGGTTCAACGAGGCCTTCTACGGACGGCCGGAACGTTTCCTTGATCCGGCGGCGCGGGCGGCGCAGTCGCTCTGGTCATTCCTCGGGCCGGAGGTGGAGGACGATATCGTTCGCAGGCTGAAGGCTGACCTCGACTCCGGGGCGTGGGACGCAAACCACGGGCACCTGCGGACGCAGCCGACATTCGACGGGTCGCTGCGCCTCGTCGTGACCCAGCTTTGACGAGCTAGCCTGCGCCACCGACCGTCAGTGAACCGACTTTCAGCGTGGGTTGGCCGACGCCGACCGGCACCGACTGCCCGGCCTTGCCGCAGACGCCGACACCGTCATCCATCGCGAAGTCGTTGCCGATCATCGTGACGTCCGACAGCGCGGTCGGCCCGTGGCCGATGAGGGTGGCGTTCTTGACCGGCGCGATGACCTTGCCGTTCTCGACGAGGTAGGCCTCGGTGCACTGGAACACGAAGTTGCCGGAGGTGATGTCGACCTGTCCGCCGCCGAAATCGACGGCCCAGAGGCCGCGCTTGATCGAGGCGACGATCTCTTTCGGGTCCGCATTGCCGCCGAGCATCACAGTGTTGGTCATGCGCGGAAGAGTCTGGGACTCATAACTTTCGCGGCGGCCGTTGCCGGTGGGCGCCATGCCCATCAGGCGGGCATTCATGCGGTCCTGCATGTAACCCTTCAGGATGCCATCCTCGATCAGCACGGTGCGCTGGGTGGGCGTGCCTTCATCGTCGAAGGAGAGCGAGCCGCGGCGCGCCTCGATGGAGCCGTCATCGATGATGGTGACGCCCTTTGCCGCGACCTGCTCGCCGATGCGGCCGGCATAGACGCTGGTGCCCTTGCGGTTGAAGTCGCCCTCGAGGCCGTGGCCGACGGCTTCGTGCAGCAGCACGGCGGGCCAGCCGGGCCCGAGCACCACTTCCATCTCGCCGGCAGGGGCGGGGATGGATTGCAGGTTCACTTCGGCCTTCTGGATGGCGCGGCGCACCATGGCCTGCCAGCGGGAAGGCTCGATCCACTCATCGTAAGCCGCGCGGCCACCGGCGCCGGCGCCGGCCGATTCGCGCCGGCCGTTTTCCTCGAGCGTGACCGAGACGTTGAGCCGGACGAGGGGGCGGATGTCGTGGAAATGGGCGCCGTCGGGGCGGAGTATGTCGACTTCCTTGTGGTTGCCGGAGAGGGAGACCGAGACCTGCACGACGCGCGGATCGGCGGCGCGGGCGAAGGCGTCGATCTCGGCGAGCAGGCTCGTCTTGTCGGTGAAGGCCGGGTTCAGGGTCGGGTCGATGGGGGCGTAGAGGCGCCGGTTGGTGGGCTGCGGACCCGCGGCGAGCTTGCCGGAATGGCCGCGCTTCGCCTGGGCGGCGGTGCCGGCGGCCCGGCGGATGGACTCAAGGGTCAGCTGCGAGGCATAGCCTGCGCCCTGGGCCTCGCCCGCCACGACGCGCAGGCCGAAGCCCTGGTCGGTGTCATAGGCAGCGGATTTCAGGCGCCCGTCATCGAAGACGAAGCTCTCGGAGCGGGAGCGCTCGATGTAGAGGTCGGCATCGTCTGCGCCGCGGGCGGCGTCGGCGAGCAGGGGCAGGGCATCGGTGATGTCAAACGGCAGTTGTGTATCGGTCATGAAGTGAAGATGCGGCGCCCCGCGCGGCTCGGCAAGCGCGCTTGTGTCAATTCGTGGAGACGGTGAAGCGGGCGAGCTGTGTGTCGGTGTTTGGGAAATCGGGGTTCAGCTCCTTCGATTTGACGAAATCGAAGTAGGCGCCCTCGACATCTCCGGTCCGCTCACGGGCAATCGCGCGGTTGTAATAGGCGGCGTAGAGGTCTTCCGAGTTCAGCTCGATTGCTTTCTCAAGGGAAACGAGGGCGGCCTCGTAATCCTTCTTGAAAATCAGGGCGGCGCCCTCATTGAGCCATGTCGCGCCCGTTTCCGGGCGGATACGCTTTGCGACGGCATAATCCTCTAGGGCCGCGTCATAGTTGCCCATGCGCATGCGCACCACGCCGCGATTGGTGTAGGTAGCGGCCTTGTTCGAGAGGTTCATGGCCTCAAGCTCGATGGCGCGGCTGCACGTCTTCTCGGCCTCTGACAGCGAGCCCAAACCGAACTTCACTGTCTCATAACAATCGCGCGCAATGCCGCCGCCGATCACGGTGACCTGGGCCGCTGCAGCCGGGACGGACAAGGCCGCGCAGGCGGCCAGAATGAACGCACGAAACATCGGTCTTCTCCCTTTATTTTCTGTTGTCGCAAATAGCACGGATTTGCCCGTGCGGCGATGCGCTGCGACAATTTTGAGCGCGCAAGGGTCTGGGGTTCGGTCCTTTGCTGGTATAGGAAGTTGCCGAATCCGAACGGAACCGAGGTTTACCTATCGTGCGACACCTGATGGCCGCCCTGACTGCCGCCCTTTTCGCCGCGCCTGCCTTTGCAGCGCTTCCGGAAGACGGGGGGATCAATTTCCAGCCCGCAGCCACCCGAATCGCCGAGCGCGTCCATGAATTCCACATCGTGCTGCTGTGGATCATCACGGCCATCACGGCGCTGGTCACCGTGCTGCTCGTGTGGGTGATGATTCGCTACAGCCAGCGTGCCAACAAGACGCCGCGCAAGTTCAGCCACAACACCACCGTGGAAGTCATCTGGACGGTTGTGCCGGCGCTGATCCTGGTCGGCATTGCCAGCCTCTCCTTCCCGAACCTCTACTACCAGAACGTCACGCCGAACCTCGGCGAGATCGCGGCGACCTCCAAGAAGCTGCTGGCCGAGAACCGGACCGCCGAGCATCTGGCCTATACCAAGAACTACTCGCCGGACGCCGCCGAGAAGGGCTTCGTGAACGTCAAGGTTCAGGGCAACCAGTGGAACTGGACCTATACCTATCCGGACCTGATGGACGAAGGCGGCAACGTCATCGAGTTCGTCTCGAACGGCATCCACAAGGGCCGTCCGAGCGACAAGGCGAACTACGAAGCCAGCACGGGCCGTACCGACTTTGACAGCCAGCCGGTGAACTATGCGGTCGACTATCCGATGGTCGTCCCCGCCGGCCGCTACATCCGTTACTACACCGCAGCCGCAGACGTGATCCACTCCTGGACCGTTCCGGCCTTTGCCGTGAAGACCGACGCTGTGCCGGGCCGTCTCAATGAGGGCTGGTTCCTGGTCGACGAGCCGGGGGTCTATTATGGCCAGTGCTCCGAGATCTGCGGCATTGACCACGCCTACATGCCGATCGAGGTGCGGGTTGTTCCGCAGGCGCAATACGACCGCTGGGCCGAGCTGATGAAGGCGGGCGACTTTGAAGGCGCCTTCGCGTCGATCCTGACGGTCGCCTCGCTCGACGCCGAAACCCAACTCGCTTCCAACAACTGATTTCACGTAGAAGAGTATTTCCGATGCCAATGGATGAAATCGCCCACGGTCACGCCCACGACGCTCACGATCACAAGCCCGGCTTCTTCACGCGCTGGCTGTTCTCGACGAACCACAAGGATATCGGGACGCTCTACCTCGTGTTCGCGCTGATCGCGGGTGTTGTCGGCTACTCCCTGTCGGGTCTGATCCGCTGGGAACTGGCCGAGCCGGGCATCGGTCCGCTGCTCTGGATCCAGACCAACATCTTCGGCCTCGAAGGCGACGCCGCCATCACTGCAGCGAAGCACTTCTACAACGTCGTGATCTCGTATCACGGCCTCGTCATGATCTTCTTCATGGTGATGCCCGCCCTGATCGGCGGCTTCGGCAACTGGTTCGTGCCGCTTATGATCGGCGCGCCGGACATGGCCTTCCCGCGGATGAACAACATCTCGTTCTGGCTGACAGTCGTAGCCTTTATCCTCGCGTGCCTTTCGATGGTGGTTCCGGGCGGCCCGGGCGGCAACGGTTTCGGTGGTGGCTGGACGCTTTATCCGCCGCTGTCGTCGTCCATCGGTCACCCCGGCCCGTCGATGGACCTCCTGATCCTGTCGCTGCACACGGCCGGTATTGCGTCGATCCTCGGCGCTATCAACTTCATCGTGACGATCCTGAACATGCGCGCTCCGGGCATGACGCTGCACAAGATGCCGCTGTTTGCCTGGTCGATGCTGGTGACGGCCGTCCTGCTCCTGCTCGCCCTGCCGGTGCTCGCCGGCGCGCTGACCATGCTGCTCACAGACCGTAACTTCGGCTCGCAATTCTTCATCGCCAACGGCGGCGGCGACCCGGTCATGTTCCAGCACCTGTTCTGGTTCTTCGGCCATCCCGAAGTCTACATCATGATCCTGCCGGCCTTCGGTATCGTCAGCCACATTGTCTCGACCTTCTCGAAGAAGCCGATCTTCGGCTATCTCGGCATGGCCTATGCCATGGTGTCCATCGGCGTGATCGGCTTCGTCGTGTGGGCGCACCACATGTACACGGTCGGCATGAACGTTGACCTGAAGGCTTACTTCGTGGCCGCAACGATGGTGATCGCGGTGCCGACCGGCATCAAGATCTTCTCGTGGATAGCCACGATGTGGGGTGGCTCGATCGACTTCAAACTCCCGATGATCTGGGCGATCGGCTTCATCTTCCTGTTCACTGTCGGCGGTGTCACGGGCGTCGTGCTGGCCAACGCCGGCATCGACCATGCCCTGCACGACACCTACTACGTGGTCGCGCACTTCCACTACGTGCTGTCGCTCGGCGCCGTGTTCGGCCTGTTCGCAGGCTGGTACTACTGGTTCGAGAAGATGTTCGGCGTGAAGTATAACGGCTTCCTCGGCGGCCTGCACTTCTGGCTGATGTTCATCGGTTCGAACGTCCTGTTCTTCCCGCAGCACTTCCTTGGCCTGCAGGGCATGCCGCGCCGCTATATCGACTACAACGAGGGCTTCTCGACCTGGCACTATGTCTCGTCGATCGGCTACGCCATCACGCTGGTTGCGACGATCATCTTCTTCGTACTGCTGATCGAAGCTGCCGTCCGCCGCCGCAAGTCCACCAGCGGCAATCCGTGGGGCGAAGGCGCCACGACGCTGGAGTGGACGCTGCCCTCGCCGCCGCCCTTCCACCAGTTCAATGAACTGCCCGTCGTGACGGGCAAGGGCGGACACTGATCCGACCACGGCCTGCCGCTCCGGGCCGTATCAGAACTGAACTCCGGGGCGGCCCTCACGCGCGATGCGTGCGGGCCGCTTCGTCAAGGTAACCCCGGGAAACCGACATTATGACCGACGCAATTGTCACGCCGCAGAAGCGCTACGCCACGGCGGCCGACTATGTGAATCTCATGAAGCCCCGCATCATGATGCTGGTGGTGTTCACCGGGTTTGCGGGCCTCGTGGCCGCGTCCAGCATGACCGGCATTTTTATGCATCCGGCGATGGCCGCGATTGCCACGCTGGCAGTGGCGCTCGGCTCTGGCGCCGCCGGCGCAATCAACATGTGGTACGACGCTGACATCGACTCCGAGATGACGCGCACCGCAACCCGGCCGATCCCGTCCGGCGCCGTGCCGCGCGACGAGGCGCTGGCGATGGGCCTGATCATGTCGGGCGTGTCGGTGATGCTGATGTGGCTCGCCTCGAACTGGCTGGCCGCCGGCCTCCTGGCCTTCTCGATCTTCTATTACGGCGTCATCTACACGATGTGGCTGAAGCGGGCGACGCCGCACAATATCGTCATCGGTGGCGGCGCAGGCGCGTTCCCGCCGGTGATCGGCTGGGCCGCCGTCACCGGCAACATGCCGCTCGATGCCTGGATCCTGTTCGGCATCATCTTCCTCTGGACCCCGCCGCACTTCTGGGCGCTGTCGCTGCTGGCGCACAAGGAATACGCCAAGGTGTCGGTGCCGATGCTGCCGGTGACGCATGGCGCGAAAGTCACCCGCACGCAGATCGTGCTGTATACGCTCGTACTGGTGCCGTTCTCGCTGCTGCCGCTGGCGACCGGCCTTGGCGGGTGGATTTACGGGGCCGCCGCGCTCGGCCTGGGCGGCACGTTCATCGCCTACACGCTGCGCCTCGCGCGCTCGAATGCCGGCGACGCGAATGCAGCGGGCCCGGACATGAAGCTCGCCAAGGGCACATTCGTGTTCTCGATCCTTTATCTCTTCGCGCTGTTTGGCGCCGTGCTGGTCGAACATGCGGCCGGGCTGCACTTCCCGCTGGTAGGTGTCTGAGATGGCAGAGCTTCCTGATCCTGTTGTCCCGCAGCTTGATGCCGAAGCCCTGAAGGCTCGCAACCGGCGTAACCTCTGGCTTGGGCTCGCCCTCGCGAGCTTCGTGGCGCTGGTCATGATCATGACGATCATCCGCCTGCACAGCGGCACCGGCGTTTCGGAGCGCATGTAATGGCCCTGTCAAACCGAACGATTGCCATGATTTCGTCCGCCGGGGTTCTCGGCATGCTGGGCCTCGCCTTTGCGGCCGTGCCGCTCTACGAGGCCTTTTGCAGGGTCACCGGATTTGGCGGCACGACGCAGGTGGCCACACGCGGGCCTTCGGAGATTCTCGAGCAGACGGTCGAGGTGCGCTTCGACGCGAACGTGGCCGATGCGCCGCTGATGTTCCGCGCGCTGCAGGCCAGCCAGACGGTCAAGATCGGCCAGCACGGCCTCGCTTTCTACGAAGTGACCAACCCGACGCAGCAGGAAGTGCGCGTCATTGCCAGCTATAACGTGACGCCGCACTATGCCGGGCTCTACTTCAACAAGCTGGAATGTTTCTGTTTTTCCGAGCGCGTGATTGCGCCCGGCGAGACGCGCAAGTTGCCGGTGGTGTATTTCGTCTCGCCGGCGATGATCGAAGACCGCGTGGCGGGCCAGATCGAAACCATCACGCTCAGCTACACTTTCTTTGACAGTTCAGCCTATTCAGGACCTCGTAACCAGGCTGCGGCCGGGGCAGAGGTCAAGGGTGCGGCGAATTCGGCCCCACCCGGCTGAACCAGTTGCAACGTGGCCGGGGCGCACGTTAAACAGCCCCAGAATTCAGGGATTCCATAGGGGATTTGACACTCATGGCCGGCGGCGAAGTCAAACACGATTACCACCTTGTAAATCCGTCGCCCTGGCCGCTGATCGGCTCGATGGCGGTTCTGGTGCTGGCGCTCGGCGCTGTAGTTTACATGAAGGGCCTGTTCGGCCTGGCGGAAGGCACCTGGTGGCTGATGGCCATCGGCTTCGCCATGGTGTTCTGGACCATGTTCGGCTGGTGGGCCACGGTCGTCAAAGAGGGCCGTACGGGGGACCATACCCCGGTCGTCGAGATCGGCCTGCGCTACGGCATGATCCTGTTCATCGTCTCGGAGATCATGTTCTTCGTGGCCTGGTTCTGGGGCTTCTTCGAATTCACGATCTTCTGGGACGCGCGCGTCGGCAGCACCTGGGATGCAGCGAACCCACTCTATCAGGAGGGCCTTGAGCGTTTCAGCCAGTTCCCGCCGGCAGACGTGACCACGTTTGACCCCTTCCACCTGCCGCTGATGAACACGCTGGTGCTGCTGCTCTCGGGCACGACGGTTACCTGGGCGCACCACGCGCTGCAGCACGGTGACATGAAGGGCGCGAAGCTCGGCCTGATCATCACCATCCTCCTCGGCCTAGCCTTCACCGCGCTGCAGGTGCTCGAGTACAGCCATGCCGGCTTCACTTTTGACGGCACGCTTTATGGCTCGGCCTTCTATATGGCGACCGGCTTCCACGGCGCCCACGTGGTCATCGGCACGATCTTCCTGATCGTCTGCCTGTTCCGCATGTATGCCGGCAACCTGACGCCCAAGAAGCACCTCGGCTTCGAATTCGCCGCCTGGTACTGGCACTTCGTGGACGTGGTGTGGCTCTTCCTCTTCGCCTTCGTCTACGTGACGCCTTATCTGGTGTTCGAGGCGGGCAAGTAAGCCTCGCAGGAAACTGCGGTTTCATTGAAAGCCCGCCGGTGCAACAGGGCGCCGGCGGGCTTTTCACTTCCGGGAGACGACGCGATGACTTTCAGGCCTTATCCGGTGCTGACGCTGCTTACGGCCGTGTCGGTCGTCATCCTGATCATGTTCGGGAACTGGCAGTGGAGCCGCTACGAGGAGAAGACGGCGGCCAAGGCGACGGAGCCCGAATGGGCCTCGGTTGCGGGCACGCTGCTGCCGGGCACGACGCTGCAGGTCTATACGCTCACCAATGGCAAGGCGGCGTGGCGGGATGTGATGCTGGTGGAGCTGGCGGAGGGCGCCGTGTTCGTGCCCCAGACGATCCACTATGCGATGGATGCGCCGGTGCCTTCAAAGCTGCAGGCCCCGCAATTCTTCTCGGCCCGCGGTCTCTGGTATGATGCGAAGCACCGCAACGCCTTTTCGACGGAAGATGATCCGGAAGCGGGCCTCTTCTATGCGTTCGATCCGGTGGAGATGGCCAAGGCCCTGCCGCCGGAGCTGGCGGGGCGGGTGCAGCCGCGGATATTCGAGCCGGAAGTGCTCGTGCGAACGGATACGGCGCCTCCTGAGCTGACCGAGAACCCGTTCCTGCGGCCGGAAATGGAAGAGCGCCTGCCGCCGGAGCGGCATTTCGGGTATGCGCTCACATGGTGGGGCCTCGCCATCGGCCTGATCGGTGTGTATCTCGCCCTGCATCATCAGCGCAGACGCCTCCGCTTCAGCAAGACAGGGACCCCGTGAAGTATATCTCCACCCGCGGACTTGCCCCGGAAACCGGCTTTGCCGAAGCCTGCCTCGCGGGCCTCGCGCCGGATGGCGGGCTGTATGTGCCGAAGGTGTGGCCGCAGATTGAGCCTGCGCGTCCCGGCGAAGCCTACTGGCAGGTGGCCGCGCGTATCCTTTCGGCCTTTGCGGGCGACGCCATTCCGGAAGCGGACATGCGCGAGATCTGCCGCTCGGCCTATGCCTCCTTCTCGCATCAGGCTGTTGCGCCGCTGACCCAATGGGGCGCCGGCAGCTGGCTGATGGAGCTGCATCACGGCCCGACGCTGGCGTTCAAGGACGTCGCGATGCAGCTGATCGCGCAGCTGTACGATTACCTGCTGGCGAAGTCCGGCGACAAGCTGACCATCGTCTGCGCCACATCCGGTGACACGGGCGGCGCGGCGGCGGCGGCCTTTGCGGGCGCGCGCCAGTCCCGCCTCGTCATCCTGCATCCGCACGAACGCGTCTCGCCGGTGCAGCGCCTGTTCATGACGACGACCGGCGCGGGCAACATCCTGAACCTCGCGACCGATGGCGATTTCGACGACGCGCAGGCGATCGTGAAGCAGCTATTCGCCGACACGGGCTTTTCGCGCACGGTGAACCTCTCGGGCGTCAACTCGATCAACTGGGCGCGCATTGCGGCGCAGTCTGTCTATTACGCGACGTGCCAGGCGCAGATGCGCGGTGCGCCGATCCGCTTCGTCGTGCCGAGCGGGAACATGGGCGATGCGCTGGCCGGCTATGTCGCCGCGCGCTGCGGCCTCCTCACGGGCGGATTGGAAATCGTCTGCGCGGTCAACGAGAACGACGCGCTGGCGCGCCTGTTCAGCACCGGGCGCATGACGCGGCAGGCGGCGGTGGCAACGCCCAGCCCGGCGATGGACATTTCCGTGCCGTCGAACTTCGAACGCCTGATGTATGAAATGGCGGGCCGCGATGGCGAGGCCGTGCGCGCCACTTATGCCGCCTACGCACAATCGGGCGATGCGGCGCTGCCGGACAGCGTGCCTTCGCGCCTCGGTTGTTCCGGTATCTCGGCCGCCTCGATCAACAATGCCGACACGCTGGCCGAGATGGAGCGCTTCCGCACCGAGACCGGCTGGCTGATCTGTCCGCATACGGCGGTTGGCACCTCGCTCGCGCGGCGGTTGCCGTCGAAGGATGTGGTCACGGTCGTACTCGCCACGGCGGCGGCGTCCAAGTTCCCCGAGACGGTTATCGAGGCGACACACCATGACGCGCCGCTGCCGGTGCGCTGCGAGGCGCTGCGCCAGCGCGGCGAAGTGTTCGAGCGGCTGACATCGGATTTCGGCGCCGTGCGCGACCGCATCCTGGACTTTGCAGGCTGACAGCGGCGATGCTGCGCGCGCCTTCGGATACTCTGATCACGACGAAGCGGCTCGTGCTCGCCCCGGCGCGGCGTGCGGATTATACGGACTGGGCCGCGCTGCGCACCGCGAGCCGCAGCTATCTCGAGCCCTGGGAGCCGCTCTGGCCAAGCGATGCGCTGACCCGCAAGGACTGGAACCGGCGCCTCTCGGCCTGGACCGACGCGTGGAAGGCCGGCACCGCCTACGTGTTCCTTATCCGCCGCATCACGGACAATACGCTGCTGGGCGGCCTCTCCTTCACGCAGGTGCGGCCCTGGCCCGCCGACAGCGCCAGCCTTGGTTACTGGCAGGGGGCGACACACGAAGGGCAGGGCTACATGCGCGAAGCGGTCTCGGCGGCCTGCGACTGGGCCTTCCACCGGCTGGACCTGTGCCGGATCGAGGCGGGCATCGTGCCCGGCAACGAGCGGTCACGCCGGGTGCTGGAAGGCACGGGATTTGCTGAAGAGGGACGCGCAGCGGCCTATCTCGAGATTGCGGGGAAGCGGCGCGACCACATCCTTTTCGGGCTCGTCAGGCCGGACTCAGACCGCTAGGTATCCAGACTATGGCACCTCCGACACAAGCCCAGGCCCAAGGCAGCTGGAGCTGGCACCCCGCCACGGGGCGGCTGGTGATCGAAGCGCCATCGGGCACGCCGCTGTCTGATCTTGGCGGCTCCTGGTCGATCGACGCGCTTGAAAAGATGCTGGAAGGCCTCAGCCGTGGCCGGCTCGGCCGCGTGTTTGCGCCCGGCGACGGGCCGGTGCGCTGCCCGCTGCGACTGTCAAACGGGCAGGACGTCCACCTCGTCGGCATGTTCACCAGCGAGTCCGAGGCGCGCGGCATGCTGCTGACCGGCGAGGACTTTCCGGAGTTTGACCCGGTCGACCTGAAGCCCGGGCCGGACCTTGTGCCGGTCTACCAGCCGATCATTTCACTGCGCGATGGCCGGGTGGTCGGCTTCGAGGCGCTGGCCCGCTGGACCGGGCCGGGCCTGACCGCGCCGCCGAGCCGCTGGGAAGACCAGGCGCTGGCCTCCAACATGCTGATCCGCGCCGCCGAAACGCTGGCGGACCTGCGCCGCGACGCCCGGCGCGATGACCTCTTCATGCACGTGAACCTCACCGCGCGCGAGCTGACCAAGAGCACGATCCCGGCGCTGATCGAGGCGCTGACATCGAGCTATGAACTGCCGGAGCGCGCGATCCGGATCGAGCTGACCGAGCAGGCGGCGCTGCGCGATGAGACGAAGACGCTGGCTTCGGCGATGGCGCTGAAGGCGGTCGGCGCGGGCCTCGTGCTCGATGATTTCGGCACGGGGCATTCTTCCTTCGCCTGGCTCGCGGACCTGCCCTTCGACAGCTTGAAGATCGACCATGGCCTGACCGCCAAGCTGGGCGAGGCGCGCACCGATACGATCCTCTCGACCATCACGCTGCTCGCCAGCCGCCTGAACATGTCGACGACCGCCGAGGGCGTCGAGAAACGCGAAGACGCCGCCCGCCTGCGCGCGCTCGGCTTCGACAATGCGCAGGGCTTTGCCTTCTCGAAGGGCATTGATGCGAAGGCGGCTCTGAAGTTTTTGAAGGGTTAGTCCGCGCCCTGAGTTTTCTCCGTCTCAGGCATTCCCTGCGCCGGACTGGAACTTCGCAGGATCGACTCCGAGCCGGGTGAGCGCGTGGCGCCATTTGTGTTCGAAAGCAGCGCCGAAGACGAGGTCTGAATCCGGCTCGCACACAAGCCAGGCATTGTCGGCGAGCTCGCTCTCCAGCTGGCCCGCGCCCCATCCGGCATAGCCGAGTGCGAAGACGGACTGGCGCGGCGCGCCTGCTGACGCGACCATGCCGAGAATGTCGCGCGTTGCGGTCATGCAGATGTCGCCGTCGACCTCCATCGTGGCGCCTTCGCAGATCACGTCATCCGTGTGCAGAACAAATCCGCGCTCGGTCGCCACCGGCCCGCCCTCGAGCACGGGCACGCCGTGCAGCGAGATTTCCATGTCGATGTTAAGTTGTTGCATGAGTTCGTGCAGGTCGATGCCGTCCATCGGCTTGTTCAGCACGATGCCCATCGCGAATTCGGGCGTGTGCGCGCACAGCAGGATGACCGAGCGGTGGAAGCGCTCATCGCCGATGCCGGGCAGGGCAATCAGCAGCTTGCCGGTGAGGTCTGTGTCGAACTGCATCCACGTCTCCGCGGGTCCAAGGCTGGGCCAGCCAGCGGGCGATTGCAAGTGAAAACGGGAAGGCCTTCCCTTCAGGCCTCCCTTGCGGCGGGCGCGGCAACGGCCTATCTCCGCCACTCAAACAAGGAGTGACCCCATGACCATCAAAGTCGGCGACAAGCTGCCCGAAGCCACCTTCATGGAAATGACCGCTGATGGTCCGAAGC
>Ga0315900_10007727_pt1 | contig 14020 bp, 18 predicted proteins | sample LakEriMetagenome_FD_203521 | JGI IMG/M metagenome (GOLD analysis project Ga0315900, IMG submission 203521) | Freshwater fungal communities from buoy surface, Lake Erie, Ohio, United States - Buoy 12 MA114 | ecosystem: Environmental > Aquatic > Freshwater > Lake > Lake biofilm | place: USA: Lake...
CGTCGCCGTTACCCATGCGGTCGGCGTAAGTGCGATTGGCGATTTTGTCGGGTTGCCGGGCGTAAGCTTTGGCGATTTCCATCGTCTTAAAATACTTTGGAAACACGCGCATCAAACCATCGGCGCTGTAATTTAGATTCTCGGTCAGCCAAACATAGCCGCCAGATTCGTGATGCGTCTGCGCGAGGAATGCCGCGATCCGCTTTGGTGTGTTGATTTCGTAATCTTCCAGCAGCGACCGCCCATCTAATTCAGTTTGCGCACCAAAAAGCGTGTCATACCATTGATCTGGATATTTGCTGTGCGGAATAAATGCCTTGAATGCTTTGCGATCAATCACGATTCAACCTTTCAATCTGTATCTCGCGCCGAAGTTCTTTCATCTTCCGCACTTCATACATTGCCGCCCGTGTTGCGTAAAACATATCGTGATACATAAACGCCAATAGTGGCATCACAATAAAAAACATTAGCAGCACCACCATAAGCGTAATCAATAGTGAATAAGGTATGCCCTCATCGTCGCGCTTTTGTTTGTTAGCCACATCAGACCCGCCGCCCAACTTAATATCAAAACGACTGCCAAACCCCACGCTGCTTTGGCTTTTATTTCCTGCATTTTTCTTTTGCGTTGCCATGCTGCGATCTGTGCCAATCTAATTTCTTCAGCGTGTGCAATTTCCTGTTCTTCGACGATCTGCTGCCATGTGTCATTCCATCTCTGATACAGCGATCCCAACTCTGGTGGCGCTTGAAATACCATCACTTCACGGATTTCAGCCATCATTGCATCAAGTCTTGTCGTGATTAGAATCCGCTTCAGCGCCCGCCTGCCGACACTCTCATCGCCGCGATAAACTTTTTTTGCGTCAAGCTGTTCCTTTAAGAATGCTTTGCTGATTGCATCGTATGCATCCATCAAAGCGCCAAGCTGGTTGCCAATGTCCGCATATACATCATTGGCATCCGCTTTGGCGATTTCCTGAACTCGCTTTTTTTCGGATTCGTATTGTTCGCGCTGCGCCGGTGTTGGATTGGTCAGCCTGTCGTATTGTTCTTTTAAATCTTTTAATACATCGTTGACATCACCGGCGGCATTTTTTATGTCTTTGTAAAGTTTGCATCCGGCCTTGACCGCCGCGACCGCAGCATTTGCAGTTGCCAGCAGTGTGATCGGATCAATTTTGACACCCGATTATTTCCCAAACTTCGATTGAATACCAATCCAAAGCAAGCTTGCAAAGCCGACCGCAACCACACCGACAAATGCCATCGTGCTGTGGTCGGCAATCTTGCGCAGCTTTTTGCCAAAGCGCAAATCCTCGCGGAATTCTTCGACCGATTCCGGGCGATCAATGTCAACGCCCAAAATGGCAAACACTTTTTTGACCGCACGGTCTGCCGCATCTTGGCAGTTTGAATTTTGACAATCCATCATTTTCTACCTAAAAAACTTTCCGACCATCCAGCACACTACCGAATATCGAGTTCCGCTGATTATATCCTCAACGCCATGCGGCAAAAAGCTTGGGAACACAATAACCGTACCCTTTTCTTGCGGTGGATAAATTTTCTCATGTGCAATTTGAAAGTAGAATTTGCCACCTTCAAAATCGTCATTCAGAAAAGCCAAGACCGTTAGCTTGCGGCATTCGGTATCTGGATTCAAAAATGTATCCATGTGCGCCGTATAGCGCCCGCCTGCCGGGTATTTAAGAAACTCGGCTTGGTTGGCATGGGTAATGTCAAACTTCCATGCGCGATGGTTTGCCGCCAATCCTGCCGCCGCCAGCCTGCCGCCAATGTCTTTATAGACCGGCAGCATCACGCGCTCGACGTTGCGTATCTCTGGATTGATTGCGCCATCGCCCGACCCAATAATCGGCGGCAGCTTATCCAGCGGATCATAGGTAGCGATAATCTTGTCGCAAGCATCCGGCGTGAGGATATCGGTATAAACCCATTGCTGATATTCCTGCGGCACTTCTTGCGGCAAATTCAAACTTGGGCGTTTGTCAAATTTCCAATCTGCATATTTGCCGTTAGCATCGACGTAATGCAAAAACACTTGCGCTTGCCATTTGCCTTCGGTGTATTTCTCGCGCCAATGATGCTTGGTCATGCCTTGATACAAGACCGCATCGCCAACATTCATGCGGATTTCGGAAGCGTTGGATTTGTTGATATCGTCGCCCATGTATATAGGCCATACATCGCCATCAAATCCAAGCGTTATTGTTGCGCTGATCTCGCATGATTCTCGGTCAGTGTGATTGACCAATTCATCGCCCGGCGCATATAGCCGCGCATAGGAATATGTTGGATATAACTTGCGACCGGATGCCGCTTCAAAATGCGGCAGCAAATCCACCAGCAATTTATCAAACGTCATTGCCCCATGTATTGCTTCTGACAATGGGCATTGCTCATCTTTCCTAGTTTGTTTTTGTGCAACCAAATCTTTTAACGCCGCAGTCAATTCAGCGCACGAATCTTTGTGCAAAAAATCTTTTAAATGCACATATTTGTTGACGTTAAATTGTGAAATTTTGTCGCACATATTATTTTGTCCTGTCGTGTTTTATTCTTCCGATGGAATTGGTGGTTGCGGAATTCGGCGCAAATTATTTTCAATCCAATACCATTCATTTGCAACGCAATCATCGGGGCAATCAATCCACCATAGTGGTTCAGCCACTTCAAATGTTAACGGTTCAACCTGCGCAACGCGACATCCCGAATTGCCAAGATAATCTATCACTTGCTCTAGGGGTGAAATTAAAGCTTTCATCAATAGAATTCCTCAATAATAACCACGCCCGGCGCACCAGCACCACCGGGAAGTGTTGTTGTTCCCAATGCTTTCCATGCGCCACCGCCACCAGCGCCATAATTGTTTGCCGGTGCCGCAATTCCCGGCCCCGCTGTGCCTCGCCCCGGGCCGCCTAAAGTGAAATAAAATCCACCGCCCGACCCGCCTGCACCACTTAACGGTGCAGTGCCTTGTTCGCCGCGTTCGCCCGATAAATTTATAAGCGCAACTGAACTGGTACCTACGCCACCAGCGCCGCCGGGGCCAGAAACACTTCCCCCCGGTGTTGTTGGCGCGTTTGCGCCACCGGTTGCCGTTACAAATGACCCAAATGAATTTGTACCAGCGCCAGCGGTAATTGGAACCGGCGCACCAATTGCCGGTGCAGGCATATATCGTATTGATGAACCGCCGCCGCCACCACCGCCAGCAACAGCCGGGTTATTTGGCGTTGCGCAAGCACCACCATTACCGCCACCACCAACCACTTGTATTTTTACTGCTTTCAAACCAGCCGCAAGTTTTGTTGTGTAGTCCCAAGTCGCTGGTGATGTATAAGTAACCAATTGATAATTACCACCAGCAACCGATACTGCTGGCACTGCTGTCCATCCCGTTGGGCTTGATGAAACAAGTGTGCCGGGCGTTGTGCCAGTTAATTCGGTCATCGCCGATGTGCCTGCGCCCAATAGCAAAGCGCCGGTTGTAACCGTTGATTTGCCTGTGCCGCCATTGGCAACTGGTGTTTGGTTAAACAATCCCGTTGCAGCATTAAGCTGCCCGCTGGTATTAACTCTGTTTGCAAGCTGCGAAAGATTAAATGCTTGTGTCATGCTGCACCCGTTCTGGCAAAAGTTTGTTGTGAAAGTATTGTTGTGTTGTTTGTTGGCGTTGGTGAAATTGTATAGGTTCCGGTCGCTGTTTGATAATCATTGCCTGCCCCCGACACCCCAATGCATCCATTCAAATACAATTCGAATGCAAGCGGATCATACGAAAAAGAATAGACCGCTTGACCGTTGACCGTGTTGGTTGATATTAATGATGGCGATCCGGCAGGCACTCCAAAGTTATTGTGCGCCAACTGTATGATAGTTAAATTACCTGTTGCAACCGATGGAAAATTGTTAATCACATTTGATGCAAGATCATAATCTTGATCGTTCATAATGGTGCCATTTAAAAACAATATTTCAGCACCAGAAACAATCTGAAATTGTGTCGGCGAATATGTTGCTGCTGCGCTTAACGACACATCCCATCGACTAAATGTGCGATATGTCGAACCCAATGCTCGGTACCTATAAACCGAATTGCCTGCCGTTGCCGTGAATGTGGTGGTAAATACAATTTGTTTGGTTGCGTAATTGATCGACGATACTGTGTATTGCGTTGGCGATCCGGTATTTGCAAATGTCAGCACATCGCCTGCGTTAATTAATTGGCTTGGCAAATTTGAATATGTCAGCGTATTAGTTCCCGATCCAGATGCATACGCAATGTCCATACTTGCATAATAGACGGCGGTGCTTGTGGATCGGAACGAAATGATTGTTATGTTTTCGCCTGCCGCGCAAGCATTTAACAGCGTGACCGATGTGGTTGTTTCTGTGTATTCGCTTGTTGGAACCAGCAATATGCCGTTTCTAAATACCCAGTCTTGCCCGTTTATATAACCAGCATTTCTGGTTGTTGGCGTAAATACAGTTTGTCCTGCTGTTGCAACTGCTTCCCATGATGTAAAGAAAAATCCGTCTGGTGGAATAAGACCAACAACGCGACCATAAATATCAACGGTCAACTGCGAAACGGCGCTAGTAAATGTTGGCGCACCACCAAAATCAAGAAACTGCGCAAGCGATCCGACCAACGTACCATTAGGGTTGTTGGTAATTGCAATCTCGCCACCGCCCACTGTTGTTGTACCTGTGGTCAGCAATTGCCCTGTGCGTACATCTAAATCAATTGAATTATCGCCATCCGGCAGCGCCGACCATATTGATGGATCAAATGTCGATGCAGGCACATAAGCCGCCGTTGATGCCGCATAAGCTGCTGGCGCTGTGCCAAAACTGAATGTGCGCCCAGTTCGGTTGATATAGCAAAGCTTGTTTGCTGTGCCGAATGTCGGTTGCGCCAAATACCAAGTATAGTTTGCCGGGTTTGTGCTGAATGATGATGATGACGAATTAAATAACCCGTAATAATTTTTGCCAATTGGGCTTGACGATAAGCCGGTGCCTGTCAAACTATCGCCATAAGCGACGATCAAATATTGATTGGCATAAGTAAATGTGGTTGGTCGCCATTGAAACAAAGTTGATGCCGACGAAAATGGGCTTGATCCTAATTCATTGACCATGCGCACAAAGAAATACCAATTGCCTGCGGCAATGCCTGTCAGCGTGACCGGTGGCATAGCAACGCCCGGCACATACGGGTTGCCGTCTGCCTGTATCGCTGTTGTGCCTGCAAAGATTCTTTGCGCTGTGGTTGGATTGGCAAAAGCGGAATACCAAATTTCAGCATATTCAATAATGCCTGCCGAACTAGCGGTAACATTAACTTGAAATGATGGATTAACTGCGCTTGGGTTTATTGAAGTTATTAACGGCGCAGTTATCGTGCCAAATACTAGTGGATCGGCAAGCCCCGTATTTGGTGCCGTTTCAAATTGCGTAATTGATGCATCGTTATAAACGGATGCGTTAAATTCCATTAGCGATAGTGCCGCGGTAATGCTGCCATCCGTATCAAATTCCTGCACTATCTTTGCAATTCTAAATGGCTTGGCCGACCAACCATAATTAGTATTGGTAATCGTTACAATGTCGCCTGCTTCAAGTTGCAAGCCAACGTAATTAATTTTGACCTGTACTTGCAAATCTTCCCGACATGATTTCAGAAATCTATTAGCAAGCAATTGCGCCCTTGCACTATCGTTTACAAACTGCAATGTAATTTGCTGTTTGTTTACCGGTTCATTCGGAAACAACAATGTTGGATCAATAACCGCAAGATCAAATGTTGCGCTGTTGAATGAATCCTGTTGTGTGCCATCGGGAAATTTAACCTCGGCAATATTAAAGCTGTTGCTGATGTCAACTGGCGTAATGGTCAACGCCGAAATAATATTTGAGTCATCCAGCGCAAGCGATACCGAATAAGTCGGTGATTGAACAATTACGCCCCATTCAGCAGTGATTTCATTGTATTTGATCAAGCAATCGCAACTGTTTGCCATCAATTGCAAGTTGGTCATGATGGGTTGCGATGTGTTTAGCAACCCGTTAAATCTAAATCTTGGTTTTGATAAAGTTCCAACACCAATAACATCGTAATTAATTAATTGGTCAGAATAAACATCTAATGCTGCCAAACTTGCCGAATCAACTTGTGATGACAATAATGCAGCGCCATATCGCGTCGATTGCAAGTAATCAGAAATGCAATCGCCCGGCTTTGTGCGTGAGTTGGTAAGCTGAAATAAAACTTTATCCAGACCGCGAATATTTGCTGATTGACTATATTGCAATTTAATAATTGCAAACGCGCAATTAGTCATTTGCTTTGTTGAATTCCACTTATATACTAAAGTGGAATCTGACATGATAGTAATTGCGCTGTTTGGCGTATTAGTTGGCGTACTGCTGCCGTTGCGGTAAAAATAAAAATTCATTTTTCCGGCAACCGATGTATCTGTCAAATTGGTTGATTCATCTAACAATCCATTTACTTTTGTTAAATCGGTGCCATCAAAAACAACTTTTTTGCCGCCCCAATACACATTGCCGAATGTAAATGTATCTCCACCACCGCCGCCTTCGGTGTTTGTAACTTCCGACAATGCAATGACGTAATAGATAACTTGGTTGTTGCTGCTAATACTCATGTCAATCAGTGTGCCGCCTGTGTAAGCGGTGCCATAGATCACTGGTAATTTGTTATCGCCTGCTGGTGGCGCTGTAATTCTTGCGCCCGGATCAAGGTTTGCCGATGAATTAATTGTTGGTTCATCCGGCGCAAACACTCGCGCCACGATTGCCGATGCAACCATGTTGACCGCAAAAGCAAACACCGCAGATGAGTTATATAGTGCGGCAGCTTTTACGAACGCAGCAACAATTGATGATGGCATTATCTAAACCAAGTTTCTTCAAGTTTTTCAAAGCCAAATTTTTGGTATTTCAAATCTGGCGAATTGTTCATTTTCGACATTGTGTAAAAATGAATTTTGCCTTGCCGCTTCCATTCCTCGCATTTTTCAATATACGCAGTCATCAATCGATATCCAGCGGTGCCGCGCCGGTGGTCTGGTTCGACCCAATACGCCACTTCACTGCACTGATATGTTTTTGGATTCCAGATATTTGGAATCTTGGCGCATATCAACATACCCGTTAATTGATTATCCTTTTCCGATACCAGCACAAACCCAATGCCTGCAATGATTTCAGTAATCATGCGCCCGATATATTCTTCATCATCGGCATATTTCAAAACATCCAGCGGTGCCGCCGCCCGGTAATGTTTTAACATTTCAATGATGCCATCGACATCAAACTTGTTTGCCTCTCTTATCATGTCTTATTCCTAATTTATGATGTTGCTGGCGCACCCTTGCCAAAATAATAATTGATGGTGGATATGTAATTTACTCGATTCATGGATGTGTCGCCGCTGTTATAGAACTGCCATGAATTGTTGTTAGTATATCTGCCTGCGATCCGGTTTTGTAGAATCAATTGAACCGACGATGCCGACACGGTAGCCACGCCAACATAAGACCGCGCTTCTTCCATCCATTGTTCGGCAATTGAAAATGAATTGATGTAGCCATTAAAAAATTGGTACAAGCCGCCGGTGCCGCCGGTCGTTATCAGCGCATCATTCTGATCAAAAAACCCATGCCACATTTCAATCTGCGAACCTTTGAGTTCAGCGCCCAAAACTAGCGCCAGCATTGTTGTATCAATGCCAACCAGCGTGACCGTTGTTTCTGCTGCGGTGGATTTGATGTCACGCTGAACCGAGCCAACAGATACAAGCTGCCCAAGGCCGGAAAATGGCGATGCGTCAACCGCAGAAATCGTTAATGCCGTTGGTGTAGTAGCAAAGCGATATGTGGCGCTCGGCGTTGTAATCCGTACAAAGTTGGCATAGCGAATATTATTGGTATTCTGAACCGGTACGATGGGATTCATAGCACCGCCTCGATTGCGCGAAAGCCGCCGTTCCAAGCAATGAAAGAATCATTGGTCATTGGCACCAGCGTATAAGTTGGATAATCGCGCATGATGACCGGGAAAGTCACGCCGGTATAAGTGCTGCCGCCCAAGCTGGTGGTCGTGCCAAATTGCCCAATAACCGCGCCAATCGGCGCTGCCACTGTGGTCATTACAATACGATGAACTGGTATGCTTACAGTCGCGCTGCCGCCCCGTTGCACGTCTGCTGTGGCGATGTAGGCGTACCGATCAATTTGGATAAAGTCGCCCGTTCTAACAATAAACGCGCTGCTAGATATTGATGGCAGCGTACCTAAAACAATTGTCTTGCCGGTTGTGCTGGTTTGAATTGTGCAAGCATCAATTTGCAAACCAGTCATATTGCCGCGATAAGCGATATAGTTTAGCCAGCCGGTCGAACCAAAATTTAGGTACTGCTCATTCTGCCGATCAACTTCGCGCAACGTCGATAGAATTGACCGGCTTTGCGAATAAAGCAAGTAATTCATCGGCTTGATTTCAAACTCAAACGGCTGCACTGTCAGAATCTCTGCGGTGCTGATCCGCATATTCCTCGACAGCATTTGCCCCACGAATTTGTGATCGTTAATGCCGACCGATTCAGCGACCGCAAGAATGTTTTGCAATGCCATGATTACCTCGAAATCGGAACCATGCGGTTCGCGGATTGGTAAGCCGCCCAAATGGTCTGCTTGTTTGATGCTAAAAATTGTGTTGCCGATTGCGTATCAATGGCGCTCATGTTGGCAATGTAATTGCCGTTGACCGTTAAGCCGCCACCGCCGCCCATCATTTGCTGCCATGATCCGTTCGGTATGATTGTGCCGGGCGTTCTAGGAATAAACAATTCAGCGCCATTTTCGCCGACAATCGACGGGCGATCAACATAGCCGCCAGATGCAAACCCTTGCAAATCTGTCGCTGGATTTTTTATGCCAAATGTTTGTTTAAGACCGCCCCAAATGCTGCGGAAAAACATTGCTGCCTGCGCTCTCATTTCCATATAGAGCAAATCTTTAATGATGCTGCCAGTAAAATCTTTGAAACTTCCTTTGCCGGTTTCGACAAATGTGCGCAACGCTGTTTCCATGTTTGACATTACTGAATTGAATGCAGCCTCACCACGCAATGACGCTCTTTCCGATGTTTCGGTGTATCGTTTAAAAGCCTGATCCCAACCAGCAGCCCACGAATTTTGGCGCTGCACTTCTGCATCAAAGTTTCTAATTCTTGCTTCGTTTTCCAAGTCCAAATATTTTTGCTGCGTGTTATATACATCTTCAATCGCTTGTATTTTTACATCATATAATTTTCTTGCTTGTCTTTGTTCCTCGGCAGGAGCCAATTCCAATTCTTTTTTTGCCGCCTGCATTTCTTCCAAACGCGATTTATATAAATCAGCATCTCTATTGGCAAGTTCATTTATTAATCTTCTTCGCTCGTATTCATTTGTGGTTAAAGTAAACCTTTCTTTTTCTAATTCAATTTGGCGTTTTGTGTTGTTGTAATCCCATTCGGCAGCCCATTTTTTTTGGTCTGCTAAATCTTTTACTATTTTTATTTGAGCATTATATTTTTCAATTATCTTATCGCGTTGCGACATTTCGATATTTCTATTTGCCGAACCCTTTGAATCTTTTCCACCTTCGTCTGGTTTTAAATCTTCTGGTTTACCGCCAAACAATTTATCCAATCCAAAATAAGCGCCAACACTTCCAGCGGCAGCTAAACCAAGCAACCACGGATTTGTTACTGTCAACACTCTCAATGCCGCAGCCAGTTGCATCACGCCCTTGACAGCAGTCACGCCAAACGCCACGCCAATGGCAACGCCTAAAACTTGAAATGCTTTGGTCATTGCTTCGATGCGGCTTTCGGATGGAATTTTGTTAATTAAATCCGATACCGGCTTAATTGCCATAAGCGCCGCAATTGCCATATCATTAAAAAATAATTGGATTTTTTGTGCTGCGTCTGCCGCTGCTCTTATAGCTTTTTCTTGTTGTTCAAATGAGCCAGCCGCGTGACTAGCATTGTCTGCCATCGCTGCAAAATTAACGCCCTTTGCCGCTTTGCCAAATAACTCAAAGCCAAGTGCGTTGCGCCTTACCTGATCATCAATTTTTGATAACCCGACAAGCGTTTTGTTTTGCAATTCCTGTTGGCTTAATGTGGCAATATCTTTTATTGATACGCCAACTGCGGCAAACGAATCGCGCAGCTTGTCGCTGCCTTGTGCCGCGCCATCAATGGCATTAGTAAATGACGAATAGAACTGACCAACCTTGTTTGCATCGCCGCCAGATGAAATCAATGCGTGTTTAAGTTCTAATACTTTGGCAATGGTAGTGTCATTGGCATCGGCAAGATCAGCAATCTCGTCTGCCGCGTGCATAGCTGCCGCAGCAAATGCAATGAATGCCGCGCTGGTGGCGGCAAATGCCGCTTTCATTCCTTCGACGGTTTGCTGCGTTTCTTTTAATTGCTTTTTAAATTCTTTGCTTTTCTGTTGCGCAGCGTCAACGCCTTTTACAAAATCTTTAGAATCTAGACCAAGAATAGCCCCAAGCCGCGCAATGACGTTCATTTCTTTGTGTCCTTAGAATTTCTGCTTTGATAGCGTTGAATTTTTTTCTGCAATTCATCCGACAAAGTTTGCAAAATTGTTGATTGGTTTGCTTCCAAAGACGGGCGAATAAATGGTTGCCCTGCTCTTTTTGCCGTTCCGAATTCTTCGCCTAACGATACTTTTGATTGCTTTACTGATAGAATTGCAATTGCTGCATCAGTGTCGTAAATGTATTTTGATTTTTTATCTCGGTCACTTGGCCGCCTTGCTTCGACAGTAATGCTGTTGCGCATTTCGCCAGTGTTTGCCCTTGCCAATGATTTGGCATATGGCATTGTAATTTTCATGGCGTTGCGCAACGCCGGTATCAACACCTTTTTATTAACATCTGTATAGCCGAACTCATTTCCCATCTGCGTCAAGACGGCATCAAAGTCATCAAAGCCATACGTTTCAATTCTCATCTTTTGCCTTTAAAAAATTCGGCGCACCGGGTTTCATCGTCATAAACTCAAGCAATCGCTGGTTTGCCATTTGCCGCTTTTCCTCATCCGATAATGGCTTGTATATGTAATCGTGCATAATTCCCAGGATTCCATGCAGTGAATAACTCGGCGCATTTTGTGAGCGCATATAATTAAACACTGCCGTTGTTAAGTATCCCAATGTATTGATTACAACTTTATTCCCAATTAACCCATCATTAAGCGCGACCATCACCAATTCGAAATCTTCTTCTGTCATTGCATCTGGATTCGCCCCATGCGCAAGCATATAAGCGCGAGTCTGCAAACGCAATGACCCAATCAGTTTTTTCGCGTTTCCTCATATCCCGGCGAAATTACTTCCGCAATTTTCTTCATCAACTCGATCTGCACCGCAAACGGAAATTCTTCATCAACATCGGCATAGCTAATTCTGTTCATGTCGAAGCCTTCAATTGTAGGCACCAGCAAGCGAACCATTTGAACAATTCGTTCCTCGGTCTTTGCCGACATGATTGCAAGTTCTTTGATCGATTTTCCGTTGACGAATACATCATCTTCGGTCTGCTCAATTACCGCATCTGGATCGCTGCTAAACGATTCTTTCAAGCTTTCAAATTTGGTTTGCCATTCGGCATCATCCACCGCTTTGGAAATTGCTTCCATCTCGGAAGCCAGCGGAACACGCACCCGAAGCTTTTGCCCCGCCATTGTGAATTCGCGAATGCGGATGTTGTCAGGATTAATATTGAGCGTTGCACCAAGTTTCATTGTCTTATCCTTTTTTAATAATGCCGTTGTATATTTCATTGTTCAAATCTGTTACATATTGAACAATTTCCGATGGTGACATTTTATCGGCATGATTCGCCGCGATTGCGTGAACCAATGCGATGCCGGTCAACTTTTGTTGTGGAAAGCCAAACCAGCTTTTAGGGGCGATCAGCGATTGCTCAAGCAAATACCCAAGCAAGTCGCCGTTGTTGTTGATTTGTGTTGTCATATTTTCTCATGTAAAAAAGCCCCCGAAGGGGCGATAGTTTTAGTTGTTTGACCAGCCGTATTGACCACCGCGAGGATGAACTGTAAAAATGCATTTTGCTTCGGCACCCGGTTGCGCGTCGATTTGGAACTGCGACACACGCCCGTTGAATGCATAAGCAATTGTATTTGTGCCATCAACCGCAGCAGCCACAAACGTGCGATCTACGGTGCCGCTGTATGCGTCTGCTCGGATTTGCAGCAGTGCCGCGTCAGAAGGATTCCAAGTTGCGGTAATTGATAGCGATGTTGGCGCAGACTGCGTTGGAATCTTATCTGATTGGCGCGACCCGGCAACAGAAAAGTTTGCCACCGCATCATCTTGCCCAAATGCTGGAATTGCTTGCACCGGAACCAGCACACCGTTTACGCCAGTACCGTTTGCAGAAGTGCCAACAATCGCCGCTACTTGCGCAGTCCATACCGACAAGTTTGCAGTGGTTAATGGCGTTGGCGTTGCAGCCGATTGCATAAACAACGATGCACTAAAGCCCGGCAATACTTTGTTCGGAATAGCCATGATTGTTTCCTAGTTAGACGTTATTCGACCAGCCGTATTGACCGCCGCGAGGATGAATTGTAAATATACACTTTGCCTCTGCGCCGGGTTGCGCGTCAATCTGGAATTGCGACACGCGACCATTGAAAGCATAGTAAACAATATTTGAGCCTTCAGTAGCAGAAATCACAAATGTGCGATCAATCACGCCACTGTAAGCATCGCCGCGCATTAGCAGCAGGTTAGTATCCGCTGGATTCCAAGCGGCAGTAATTGAAAGCGAAGTCGGTGCCGATTGCGTTGGGATTTTGTCCGATTGCCGAGCGCCAGCAACCGAGAAATTCGCCACTGCGTCATCTTGACCAAACGCCGGAATTGCCTCAACCGGCAGCAGGTTGCCCGATACCGCAATCGGCGAAACACTTGCCACCAAAGACAATTGCGCAACTGTAAGTGGTGTTGGTGTTGCCGTTGGTTGGCAATATAGTGCAGCCGAGAAACCCGGCAATACTTTATTTGGAAGCGCCATTTTTTAATTCCTCAAAAAAGTTAAAAATTTATTTTATGTCGGAATATCCATTGTGCAATCTAAGTAAATCGAATGTAAGCCGATGTCATTGTCGAAAGTATTGAAAAGCCAGTCGATATCAATCTTGCTCACATAAAATCCACCAACACCACCAAACTGCCCGCTGTATCCATGCAATGCTTGTATTATCGTATTTGCTATGCTGAATGCATCTTGCAATGTGCCAGCATAAACATTGGTTTGAAATATTGGTCGATCAATACCTTTTACCGATTGCGTTGTGCCTGTATAAACTGGTTGATGCACATTGCGCAGATTCCAAGTTATAAATTTTTGCTGTGTTGCAAAGTTCCTGTTAAACGATCCATATACCGGCACCGGCGAAGCTGTGGCAGTCAATTGCGCTTGGATTGCCACCGCATAATTACTTGGGTTGTTTTGCCCCGCCATTGTTATACCTGTGTCGATGGATCATTGCGGTAACATAAAAACGTCACTTTTTGCCGATCATTAGATTCTGTCACGCTGTCAATTCGCCAATCGTTACCGCGCCAAATGATCGAATACAAATTCTGGTTGTCGTACATATCGCGTGTGAATGGCGTGAAGTTAAACACAAAATAAATCAGGCCTGCATACACTCGATATTTATCAGTAATCCGAACATCGTTTTTTACTTCTTTGATTTCCGGCTTACTTTGAAACTTTAATGTTTTCGTCGTTACCGTATCGCCGTATGCGGATGTCGCAAACGACAATGTATATACTTGCGCTTCTTCATATCTTGCGACCATTACATCACCAGCGGCTTGTAATTTCGCAACAGCGTATCCACG